>ERZ795041.23-NODE-23-length-60569-cov-7.480219_pt1 | contig 60569 bp, 46 predicted proteins | sample MGYA00375125_ERZ795041 | MGnify/ENA primary metagenome ERZ795041 (study PRJEB30170, sample SAMN03074214) | activated sludge metagenome | biome: Common Effluent Treatment Plant; feature: Wastewater; material: Activated sludge; isolation source: activated biomass in a...
GCATCCCCGTGCCGCCCTACTCCTCCAAGGTGGTGTACCTGGATGATGGGCCGGATTGCGATGTGGTGGCGCCTGTGGGCGGGGTGAAAGTGAAGATGATCTTGGGCGGGGCCATGGACCCCACCATCGGAATGATGCGCGACGACCTGCGCCAGCAGGGCTTGGTGCCGGCCACCGAACCCTACACCGCCTTGGGGTATTCCATAGAGAACACAGGCGCAGCGGCGGCTACGGCCGTGATGCAGGCCACCGGACCGTTGGCGGTGGTGGATTGGGTGCTGGTGCAATTGCATGCGGCCGCTCCCGCCTACACCTTGCTGGGAACCCGGGCCGCCCTGCTGTTGCGGAACGGCAAGGTGGTTACGCCAACAGGCAACGACCTGATCACGTTCAATTCCACCACTGTGGGCCGGTACCTTGCCGTGCGGCACCGCAATCACCTCGGGGTACTGTGCACCACCGTGCTCACTGCCGATGCCATGGTGGACTTCACCAGGTATGACCTGCCGGTTTACGGTGATGATGCACAGACAACCATCGATGAGCGCAAGTGCCTTTGGCCGGGCGATGCCACAGGCAATGCCGAGGTGAAATACACCGGTGCCGGAAATGACCGTGATGCCATACTGGACGTGCTGGGCGGCTCGGAACCCATTACCGTGGTGCCCGGATACCTGCGTGAAGATGTAAACCTGAACGGGTTTGTGTCATACACGGGAGCGAACAATGATCGCGACATGGTGCTACAGGCCATTGGTAGTACGCTTGCCACCGCGATCCGCCACGAAGCAATGCCCTGACCGGGCGCGGCCTCAGATCACCCCGATGGACGTTGTGGGTAGCCAGCCAACGGCACCACTGGGCAACCGCACCTCCTGCCATTCCCCTTGGTGGTCCAGCAGGTCCACCTTGGTGCCTTGGTGAAGGATGAACAAGCGCGTGGACCCTTGGCGGGGTTCGCCCAGGATCTCCACCGAAGGGGAAAGGATGATCGCTTCGGAGCGTTGTTCCACGTTGTGCACGCGATAGGCCGCCAAAGCCGCCGACGCCACCGATGCCACCAACGCGATCCCTGCTGCACCATACAGCAAGCGCTTGGCGTAGGTCGGCCGGATCAGCAGGCCCGCTCCGGCGAAGAAGGCCATCAGTATACTGGCCCAGATGGAGCGACGGGCCCATTGGTCCACGTCCTTGCCCCCCTGCAATCGGTCCCAGGCGGAACCGAGCGTGAAGGCGGGCCGCTGGTTCATGCGGTCCACCACCTTGGTGCGCTCCATGTCCAAGTTGGCCTGAACGTCCTCCGCGCCCGGTGAAAGGCGCAGCGCTTTCTCGTAGTACAGGATGGCCCGGGGGAAGTCGCCCAGCTTGCTGTAGCAATTGCCGATGTTGTACAACAACCCCGCCGAAGTGTATTCGGTATTTATGGAATCATACAGGGCCAGTGCCTGCTGGTGGTGGCCCTTGGCATAGGCTTCCTGGGCTTGGTCCAGCAGGGCTGCCGGGGCGTTCCGTGCGGCTATGGGCAAGCTGAGCGCCATCATCAACAGGGGGAGGAGAAGCCTTTTCATTTGCGGTACCGTGATTCGATGCGGCTGATGATGGCCACCGCCTCGTCGTAGGCTTGTTTACTGGGCTTTTCCACGATAGGGGCAAAGCGGGCCATTTGTGCCTCGTTGATCAAGGCGATGTATTCCGCTGCCGTCCGCCCCTGGTCCATCTGCCCCAGCTTATCCTGGATCATGGCGGCGTTCACCTCGGCCACCCCCAAGTTGAACTTGTCCGCGAAGTAGCCTTCCAAGGCCTTGCCCACGGCGTCGTGGAACGCGCCTTGGTCGTTCTTCTCCAAGGCGGTTTGTGCTGCGGCCAAGTGCTTCCTGGCCACCCGGTCGGCCCCGCGCCGCCGCTGCCCTTGTGCGTCACCCATGCGCTGCTCACGGCGCCGGTGCCAAAGGAAGGTCAATAGCAGCAAGGCCGGCGGAAGGGTCATCCCCAGGATCCATGCCGCAGACCCGTACAGGAACTTTCCTTTGGGGCGCAACTGCAGGTCACCGGTGCGGATATAGCGGATATCCGAACCCAACCGCTGCACGTCCACTTTGGGGGAGGTGCCGCCGGTGGTGGCCGCCGCCGCATCGCCCGGCCCCACGCTGAAGGACAGTGGTTGCGAACGCAGTTCCTTGTAGCTTCCCGATGCCGGGTCGAAATAGCTGAAGGTCAAGGGGCCGAGATCGTATGTGCCTTCGTGCCTGGGAATGATCACGTACTGGTACTCCCTGCTGCCGCTCATGCCGCTGCCGTTCACCGTGATCTTGTCGCTCACCTTTGGGTCGTAACTGTCAAAGTCCGGCGGCAGGTTCAGCTTGGGGGCGTCCAGCAGCTTCAGGTTGGCGCGGCCGCTGAAGGTGAGGGACAGGTCGATCGCCTCGTTGGCCTTTACTTGGCCGGATGGGGCCGTTACCTGCAGGCGCAGGTCACCGACGGCACCGGAAAAATCGGCCGGCTTGCCCGAGGGCAGCTCCGCCACGTCCACATCCACTGCATTGCTTTGGATGCGTACGGGTGTTCCGCTGCTGAAGAAGCTCGGGTTCACCATGTAGTTCAGCGTCATGGGAGCTACGGTGAGCTTGCCGCTGCGCAACGGGATGAGCACCTGTTTCTTGAGGATGGCCACGCGGTATTGCACGCCGTTGATCGTTCGCAACTGGGCTTCCCAATTGGTGTTCCCCAGGTCCACCTCCTCTGCCCAAAAGCCGTTGAGCTTCGGCAGGTCATAGTCTTTTGGTTGGAGCGAGTTGTAGCGCGAGAACAGGGTGTAGGTGGCCACGAGTTGTTCACCCACGAACGCTTTGTTCTTGCTCAGGGAGATGGTGCAGAACAGGTTGGGGTCCCGCTGTTGCGCCTTGTCAATGGCTTGGTTGGAGGTGCCGCCGGAAGCCCCTTTGCTTACCTTGATAGTGATCGGCACGGTCTTCAGTTCACTGTTGCCGATGCGCACGGTGGAAGGCCCAATGGTGTAGTTGCCGGGCGCCGTGGCGGTAAGGTACCAGGTGCGGGTGGTGCTTCGGCTGGTACGCCCGTTGATGAACGAGAAGTTGCTGCTCTCCATGGGCCCTTGCATCACCACCAGGCCGCCCATGTCGGGGGTGGACATGCCGCCGCCGGCGGAGGCATTGGTGAGTTCGATGCTCAGCTTCACGGGTTCGCCACTGGCGATCTCATTGCGGTCCACAGTCGCCTGGAAGGTGATCTCCTGGGCCTGCAGCAGGAAGCCGGATGCGGCTATCCATGCAGTAAGTAGGGCGCGGTAGCTCATGTCTCACCAATCCTTTTCCGGCGGGGTGGCAGGCTTGGGTTGCATCAGCTGCCTCACCTTGTCCTGTACGTCCTGCTCTTGCTGTTGCGCAGCATCCAACATGCGTTTGGCGTCCTGCGGGTCGATGCGCTCCTGCCGTTGCTGTTCCTGTTGTTGCTCCTTTGGTTGATCGCCTTGCTGCGGATCGTTTTTGTCCTGCTGGCCCTTGTCTTGTTGGTCTTTGCCCTTCTGGTCCTGCTTGTCCTGGTCCTTTTGGTCCTTGTTGTCCTGGCCACCCTGCTGTTGCTGTTGCTGTTGCTGCTGTTGTTGGGCCAGCTTCTTTTGTGCATAGGCCAGGTTGTAGCGCGTATCCGCATCGTTGGGCGATCGCTTCAGTGCTTCCTTGTATGCATTGATCGCTTCCTGGAAGTTTTGCTGCTTCATCCAGCTATTGCCCAGGTTGTGGTACGCGCGCGCCTGGGCTTGCGGGCCTTTGGCAATGGAAGCGGCATTCTCGAAGGTGCGCTGCGCGGCAGCCGCACTGTCCTGGCGGTAATGGGCATTGCCGAGGTTGAACAGCGCGCGGGGGTCTTCCCCTGCGTGGCTGTAGGCATCGATCGCTCCGTTCAGGTCGCCCTTGGCGTAGTCGTTGTTGCCCTTGCGGATGGAGCGGTCCGCTTCCTGGGCGCGTGCGCCCCCGATGGCCATGGCCAGCAGCAATGAGGCGATCAGGCGTTCCATGGCATGAATTTGATCCATGATACGGAAAGTTTCCGCTCCCCGGTGAGCAGGCCGGCCACCAGCATGGCGCAAGCTATGGCCAGGAAGTACTGGTAGCGGTCCTCGTGGCCGGCAAAGGTGTAGGTGCCCAGGCTGCTCTGGTCCATGCCACGCAATTTCCGGACCATGGCCTCCACGCCGGTATGGCCTGCAGTGGCTTCCACAAACTCGCCGCCGCCGGCTTGGGCGATGCGCATCAGGGTGGCGGGGTCGAGCTTGGCGATCACCGTTTGGCCTTCGCGGTCTTTCTTGAAACCCATCATGCGTCCCCCCATGCGGATCGGGATAGGTGCGCCCTGCCGGGTGCCGAGGCCGATCGTGTTCACAACGATGCCTTCCTCGGCGGCCTGCCTAGCGGCTCCCACGGGGTCATCGTCGAAACTTTCGCCATCACTGATCACGATGATGGCCTTGCTCTTGGCGGCATCGGGCCCGAAGCTCTTGCGGGCTTGGTCGATGGCGGCACCGATCACCGTGCCTTGGGTCCGCACCAAATTGGGTCCCAGGGTATTCAGGAAGATCTTGGCAGCCCCGCGATCGGCGGTGATGGGCATCTGGGTGTAGGCTTCGCCTGCGAACACCACGATGCCGAGCCTGTCGCCGCCCATGCGGTCCACCAATTGTGCAAGGGCACGCTTGGCCACCTCCATGCGGTCCGGCTTGATATCCTCGGCCAGCATGCTGTTGCTCACGTCCAAGGCCACCACCACGTCCACTCCCTTGGTGGCCACTTCTTCCAAGCGGGTGCCCATTTGCGGGCCGGCCAGGGCGAAAATGGCGAAGGAGAACCCATGCCGAAGCAAAAGGAACTTCAGCGCGGAGCGCCAGGAGGAGATGCCCGGAACCATGTCGCCGATGAGCGCATCATCGCTGAAGCGGCGCAGGGCGCGGTTCTTCAACCCGAGGCCGGCCAGGTAAAGGGCCACCAGCACGGGCCCGGCGGCCAAGGCCCACAGCACCTCCGGGCGTTGGATCCGGAACTGCGGCAAATACCGTGAAGCGGTGAGCAGGAACGCGATGCCCACACCCCATGCCACCACTTCGGCGATCAGCACGGTGGTGGCCATGGCCCCGGTGCGATAGGTGCTTGGTGTGCTCATGGGGTGGTGCGCAACCAGGTGCTGCCAAGGAAAAGGGAAAGGAAAAGCAGTGAGCATCCGGCCAGCAGGGGGCGGAAGTATTCGTCGGTGCGGCTGCTGTGCTCGGTCACCTTCATGCGCGTCTTTTCCAGGCGGTCGATCTCCTGGTAAATGGCGCGGAGTTTCTGTTCGTCTGTGGCGCGGAAGTAGCGCCCGCCGGTCATGTCCGCCATTTTCTGCAGCATGGCATCGTCGATGTCCACGTCCACGTAGTCGTATTTGTACTGGCCGTTCGGGTAGATGGCCACGGGTGAAAGGGCTTTGCCGCGGGTGCCCACGCCGATGGTGTACACGCGCATGCCCAGTTCCTGTGCGATCTGGGCAGCGTCCAGGGGCTGGATGCTGCCGGCGTTGTTCATGCCGTCGGTCAGCAGGATGATCACCTTGCTTTTGCTGGTGCTTTCGCGCAGACGGTTGATGGCGGTGGCCAAGCCCAGCCCAATGGCGGTGCCTCCCGTGATCAGGCCGGTGCGCGCTTGCAGGAAGAGGTTCTTCAGCACGGCATGGTCGGTGGTGAGGGGGCACTGCGTGAACGCCTCGCCTTCATATACCACTAGGCCGATGCGGTCGTTGGGGCGGTCGTCGATGAACTTCATGGCCACGTCCCGGGCGGCATCCAGGCGGTCCGGCTTAAAGTCCTTGGCCAGCATGCTGGCGCTGTAGTCCATGGCGATCACGATGTCGATGCCTTCATGGGTGACATCGCGCCAGCTGTCCTTGCTCTGCGGGCGGGACATGGCCAGCAGCATGAGCCCCAACCCCAGCAGGCCCAGGTTGAAGGGCAGGTGGCGCAAGCGGGCCAGCAGGTCCATCGGCCCGTTCTTCAGCAGCTGCAGCGTGCTGAGCGTGGCATGCGGCCTGCGCCGATCCCTGCGGGCGACGTACCAAATGGCGAGCACGGGCACGGCCAAGAGGCCCCACAACCATGCGGGCGTGGCCAGCTCGTAGTGCTGCCGGAGCCACCATGTCCCGGCGGCCAGCGCGGCATGTACCGCCACCAGCAGGAGCAGCAGGAAGAGAAGGTCACGCGAGCGGCGCATCGTTTCCGGTATAAGCTGTTTCCTGCACTAAGCGGATGGCGCTGGCCATGGCCTGCTCGTTCTCGGCGGGCAGGGTGGACCACTTGGCGAACTTCACCATGTCGGCCAAGCGGAGCAGGGGGGCAAGCTGTTCCTGTTGGCCCCGGGGCATGGCGCTCATGCGCAGGCTGGCGAGGATCTCATCGGTGGTCTGCTCCAAGGCAGGCACCTGGAAGCGTTCCTCCACGTAGCTGCGCAAGATCTCCGTCAGCCCGATGTAATAGGCCTTGGTGCGGCCTTGCTGCCAGAGTTGTTGTTGCTGCAGTGCCTCCAGGGCCAGCAACGTGCGCACATGAAGCGGTTGCACCGGTGGCGGTGGAGCCACGGGCTTGGGCCGCCTGGCACGCTTGTACAGCACGATGAACAATGCCGCGAGGATGGCCACGGCCGCTATGCCGCCGGCGATCCATGGCCAGTGCTCGCGCAGCCAATCCACCAAGCTGAACGGCAGGGTATAGATCTCCTTGATGTCGCGGAAGGCCTGCGTGGTGTCCACGGCCACGGTGTTTACCGTGAGCAGGAGCGCATCGGTCTCCAGCGTGTCGCCATTGATCGTGAAGCGGAAGGGCGGGATGGCCCAATACCCCGAATCCCACGAGGTGATGGTGAGCGTGCGGACCTGCTTGAACAGAAAGGGATCGTGCTGCTTGTCGGGCAGGATGGTGTCCACATGGCTGTCGTGCAGCACGGGCACCTTGCCGGTGAGCGTGTCGCCGATCTGCGGCCATTGGATGTTCACGGCTCCGTGGTCGGCCCGGTAATCCACGGACAAGGTGACATGGGCCTGTTGCCCGATCAGGATGGAGGAGCTGTCCAACGTGGCCACCGGTACGATGCCTTGCGCATGCAGCAACGGCGCGGCGGTCGCGCAAACGCACGCCAGGCCCAAGGTGATGACGGGCCGGGCGGGGCCCCATGATGCCGGCAGCCTGCTCATCGCTTCTGGTCCCGTTGCCGGAAGAGGTTCATCAGGGGTTTCACATAGCCTTCGCGCGTACTGATCACGGCATGGTCCACCCCGGCACGGTGCAGAGCGTCCCTTGATCGGGCTTGGTGCTTGAGCGCCTGTGCCCTGTAGTGGTTGCGCACGGCCTTGTTGCGGGTGTTCACCCAGCGGGCCTCCCCGGTCTCGGGGTCGCTGAATTGCACCAGGCCCATGTTGGGCAGTTCCATTTCCCGCGGATCGGTGCAGCGGAGCACGACCAGGTCATGCCTGCGGTTGGCGATCTTCAGGGCATCCCCATAGCCCTCGTCCATCAGGTCGCTGATGAGAAAGGCGATGCTGCGCTTCTTGATCACGTTGTTGAGGTACTTCAATGCCCCGCCGATATCGGTACCCCTTCTTTGGGGCTTGAATTCCAACAGTTCCCGCACGATCCGAAGGATATGGCTGCTGCCCTTCTTCGGGGGAATGAACAGCTCCACCTGGTCGGTGAACAGGATCAGTCCCACCTTGTCGTTGTTTTGAATGGCGCTGAAAGCGATGGTGGCACAGGCCTCGGTGATCAGCTCGCGCTTGAGTTGGCCCACCGTGCCGAACTCGCCGCTTCCGCTCACGTCGGCCACCAGCATCACCGTAAGCTCGCGTTCCTCCTCGAAGATCTTCACGAAGGGGTGCCCCAAGCGGGCTGTTACGTTCCAATCGATGGTGCGCACTTCATCGCCCGGCACGTACTCGCGCACTTCACTGAAGGCCATTCCGCGGCCTTTGAAGGCACTGTGGTACTCCCCGCTGAAGATGTGGTTGCTCAAGCCGCGTGTTTTCAGCTCGATCAACCTCACCTTCTTGATGAGGTCCTGGGTATTTCGCTGGGTGGCCATTTCGTTTCAGAGGGCAGCAAGCAGCGGGCAGCGCGCGGCGGTACCGGATGCCGCATGCCACCTGCGGGCGGCTGCCTGGCTCAGGGCACTTCAACAGTATTGAGCACCTTGCCGATGATCTCGTCCACGCGGATGTTCTCGGCTTCGGCTTCATAAGTAAGGCCGATCCGGTGGCGCAGAACGTCGGGGCAGACCGCACGGACGTCCTCGGGGATCACATAGCCCCGGCGCTTGGTGAATGCGTAGGCCTTGGCGCCCATGGCCATGTAAATGCTGGCCCTGGGGCTGCCGCCGAAGCTGATCATCTGCGCGATGTCGGCCATGCGGTGCTCGCCCGGTTGCCGCGTGGCATGCACGATGTCCACGATGTAGGATTCGATCTTCTCGTCCATGTACACCTCCCGCACCAATTGGCGCGCGTTGATGATGTCCTGCGGATGGATCACCTTCTGCACGGCCGGGCGTGCGGTGGCGCCGGTGTTTTGCCGGATGATGTTGCGTTCCTCCTCCTTTCGCGGATAATCCAGGACGGCCTTCAGCATGAACCGGTCCGATTGGGCTTCCGGCAAGGGATAGGTGCCTTCCTGCTCCACGGGGTTCATGGTGGCCATCACCAGGAACGGCTCGGGCAGTTTGTACGTGTGCGACCCAATGGTGACCTGCCGCTCCTGCATGGCTTCCAGCAAGGCACTTTGCACTTTGGCAGGCGCCCGGTTGATCTCGTCCGCAAGGATGAAGTTGCTGAAGAGCGGACCCTTCTTCACGGTGAATTCCTCGTTGCGGGGGCTGTACACCATGGTGCCCACCAGGTCGGCAGGCAGCAGGTCGGGGGTGAATTGGATCCGGCTGAAGCCCACGTCCACCACTTCGCTCAGGGTTTTGATGGCCAAGGTTTTGGCCAGCCCGGGCATGCCCTCCAGCATGATGTGCCCGTCCGCCAACAAGGCCACCAGGAGCTTTTGCACCATGTCCTTCTGCCCCACGATCACCTTTTGCATCTCACCGTCGATCAGGTCGACGAATGAACTGGCCTGCTGAATGCGCTCGTTCAGTGCCCGCAAGGTGTCCGATGTGGAGGCAGGGGCAACCGTTGCCGGGTTCTGTTCCGTGTTCATTGAAAACATTTCTGCGAATGGCTCGCAAAAGTGCCGAGATCGGTGCGTTTCTGCCGGGTTATTGCACTTAATTTGCAGTTAAGATGTGTTAACCGGCCGAGGCTGTTTTTCCAGTGGTTACGGTGGTTTTGGGAGGATTTGCAAGTGTTTCGCAACCCTGGGGGAAGTCGGCCGCGATCTGAACCGGGACCGCCCCTCAAGAACGCGCCACATGGAACTGCAACGCCTGATCGAACATTCGCGCAGTTCAGCGCTGGCGCGTTGGTGGCTGAATGCCGTCCTGCGACGGATGATCCCCTTCAACCGGCCCCACGGGTTCCGCGTGGTGCCGATGCCGTCCGGGGGCATCCGGGTGGTGGTGCCCGCGCGGCGCACCAACCGCAACCACATCAAGGGGATCCATGCGTGTTGCTTGGCCACCGCTGCCGAGCTGTGCAGCGGCCTGGCCTTGATGGAGCACTTGGACCCTAAGCACATCCGGATCATCATGAAGTCGCTGGCCATGGAGTACCACTACCAGGCCAAGTCAGGTGCCTATGCCGAGTATGCCCCCTCCGCCGAGGAGTTGGAAACCCGCGTCGCCGGGCCACTCCGTGCGGGCCAGGCCGTGTTGCATGAAGCCGAGGTAAGGGTGTGCGACAGCCAGGGAAAGCATGTGGCCACGGGCCGTATCACGTGGCAGATGAAGCCTTGGGACAAGGTGCGAACCCGGGTGTAACCTAGCGGGTTCCCTGCACTTTCACCCCGGAGAGGCTGTACACGAAGTACAGGTCGATGTAAGGGCGCATGTTCACCGGCATGCGGCGGTTCTTCGCCACCGGTACGATCAGCAGCGCCTTATTGTCCCATTGGGCACCCAAATAGGCTTTGTACTTGGTGAACCGTTTCTGCAAGGGATAGCGCTTCTCCAAGTTGTCCATGCCCTCGGGCCAGTTGCGTTCCGTGCTTCGGAATACCACCGCGTCGATCTCCGCCGGGCTCATGCCAGCGTCCTCCAAGGCTTTCAATCCGGCGCTGTCGGCTTCCAGGTCATAGGAGCCGAAGAGCTCATCGGCCTTCACGATCTTCACCTTGGGGCGATGTGCCCACGCGGGGCCGCGGCTTACCATTGGGCGCTTCTGGGGATTCCCTTCCACGTTGGACAGGGCATGTTCAGGCAAGGCCAGGAAAAAATCGCCCAAGGGCCGCATGCCTTCCGGCATGTGGATGTTGTTTCTGGCCGGCACCATCAGCACCTCCTGCTGGTCGCCGTTCAGGTTGTACGCACACAAGCGAAAGCACACGTAATTGGGGATGTACGGTGCATTGGCGGCCCGTGCGGTGTCCGTCCGGATCCCTTCCGGCCAGTTCTGCCGGTTGCCGAAATCCAGGATGGTCTTCAATTCTTCCTCATTGAATCCGGCACCCTGCAAAGCATCCTGTACCTCCTTCGACTTGCGCAGGTCCGGCGCCGCATCCAGCGCGGCCACTTCCTTGATCTGCACCTGTTGCTGTGCGAACAAGGCGGGCAGCAGGGCGAAGGAAAGCAGAAGAAGCAGGTAGCGCATGGGCAGTGGGCTTACGAGGTGGCACAAAGGTACCAGGCAAGATATCCTACGTGATTAACCGTATCAGGGTTCCAGCCACGCAGCATGCCTTGCGCAACCATGCCTTCCCATGGATGTCCGAACTTTGCACCATGTTCAACTGCAATCTCGCCGTGGCCACCGTTCTGATGCTGGGCTGCCTTTCCGCCTGTACGGCACCGGAAGCAAACGGGCAAAGCGCGGTGGATGCACAAACACAACCGGCCATGGGCTTTCACCAATTGAATGCGACCGACATCAACGGCCACCCGTTCGACCTCACCCGTTTGAAGGGGCATAAGGTGCTGGTGGTGAACACCGCCAGCGAATGCGGGTTCACGCCGCAGTACAAAGGGCTGGAAGAGCTGTACGAGCGGTACAAAGGCACCGGGTTCATGGTGATCGGCTTTCCCAGCAACGATTTCGGCGGGCAGGAGCCGGGGGATGAGAAGCAGATCGCCGCATTCTGCACGAAGAATTATGGCGTCACCTTCCCCATGATGGCCAAGGTGCACACCAAGGGGCCGGACCAAAGCCCGGTGTATGCATGGCTCACGCGGAAGAAGCTGAACGGCGTGCTGGACAGCGAGGTGAAGTGGAACTTTCAGAAATATCTGATCGATCAGCAGGGCCGGCTGGTGGCCATGTACCCGAGCGCACAGGAGCCCCTGAGCGAAGCGATCATCAACTGGGTGGAAGGGAAATGAACAACGAAGGCGTAGACATCCTCTGCATCACGGCACATCCCGATGATGCGGAGATCGGCATGGGCGGCACCTTGCTGCGGCACATCCACCAAGGCCGGTCCGTGGGTTTGGTGGACCTGTCGTCCGGGGAATTGGGCACGCGGGGTTCGGGCGAGATCCGCAGGCAGGAAGCCGAAGCATCGGCCCGGGTGATCGGTGCCAAGTTCCGCTACCAACTCGGCCTGCCCGATGGCTTTTTCGAGATCAATGAGGAAAGCCTGCTTAAGGTGATCACAACCATCCGAAGGCACCGGCCCCGGGTGGTGTTCACCAACGCCGTCCGCGACCGCCACCCCGACCATGGGCGCGGCTCCAAGCTGGTGTCGCGTGCATGTTTCCTGAGCGGGTTGCGCCGCGTGATCACCGCGGATGAAGGGCAGGAACAGGAAGCCCACCGGCCCGTGTCCGTGTACCACATCATCCAAGATCACTGGATCCACCCGGATTTCGTTGTGGACGTGAGTGATTTCTGGCAGCGCAAGATGGAAGCCCTGGCCTGCTTCAAGTCGCAGTTCTATGATCCGACCAGCACCGAGCCGGTGTCACCCATCAGCGTGCCCGAGTTCCTGCCCACTTTGGAAGGACGTGCCCGGGAAACAGGCCGCTTGATCGGAACTGCCTTTGGGGAAGGGTTCACCGTGGAGCGCGCTCCCGGGGTAAATGATGTGCTGGAGCTGCGTTGAACGACCGTTGCGCGGGGCTTTGCGTTTTATACCAATGTGACATTCGGATCAGTCCAAAAGATGATCCGAATGTCTATAGTGGTAAATGCCGTGAGTACAAGCAAATGGTCGGATAAGGCGAAGCCGAAATCGGACCATATTGTTTGGTACAACGGTATTATCGGCAGGTATGTGCAGGACACGAGCGTGAAAACGGGTGTGGCCGAGGATTGCATGGCCGCGCGTAGCGCGGATGCAACACCCTATTAGCTGCCGCCGAAGGCGTGCGCCGCTTGGGGCGGCCCAGGGCGCGCAGGCACGAGCGCAGTGGGCCGCCCCAAGCGGCGCAAGGCCACGGCATTGCTGCCGTGGAGATCGCGCTGATGTGATCGTGGAAAGCGGAGTGCCCGGAATGCTTCAATGAGGCCACGGCATTGCTGCCGTGGAGATCAACGTTACAGGCATCAAGGCCACCCACCAAGGGGCGTAGCTTCAATGAGGCCACGGCATTGCTGCCGTGGAGATCACGAAATGCCTTCCGCAGTCTTTTGTAGACTACATGCTTCAATGAGGCCACGGCATTGCTGCCGTGGAGATCACGCAAGGGGGACATAAGGTCTACCCGGTCTACACGCTTCAATGAGGCCACGGCATTGCTGCCGTGGAGATCGGCGGACTGCACCGGAACCCCGGGCATGGGTTTGATGCTTCAATGAGGCCACGGCATTGCTGCCGTGGAGATCCGGCGGCCTTTTTGGCCCCAAGAGGGCTGTTGCCCTCGGCTTCAATGAGGCCACGGCATTGCTGCCGTGGAGATCTCCCGCACCCGATCGCAGTGTGATCACGATAGGAGGGGCTTCAATGAGGCCACGGCATTGCTGCCGTGGAGATCCATTCCTATCATCCTTGGGTTCCCTCGCGGACTTTGCTTCAATGAGGCCACGGCATTGCTGCCGTGGAGATCTCGGCCAGGGGGCATGGTGTATTTACGCATCAAATGCGCTTCAATGAGGCCACGGCATTGCTGCCGTGGAGATCTATTGCTGGGAATGTCTTATGATTATTTCAAGTTCGCTTCAATGAGGCCACGGCATTGCTGCCGTGGAGATCATCCTCGGCACCGCAACGCGGTACGCCGTATGGCTGCTTCAATGAGGCCACGGCATTGCTGCCGTGGAGATCTACGACGAAGCCTCCGAAAAGGCAGGCATCGACACAGCTTCAATGAGGCCACGGCATTGCTGCCGTGGAGATCAACTGAATGGGCCGAGTGTGTCGGTGAGATAATAGCGCTTCAATGAGGCCACGGCATTGCTGCCGTGGAGATCATCGAATTGCCAGGTCAAAATATAAGATGTGTCCTGCTTCAATGAGGCCACGGCATTGCTGCCGTGGAGATCTTCGCACACGCCCACGCCCCCGTGGAGCGCGGCGACGCTTCAATGAGGCCACGGCATTGCTGCCGTGGAGATCACGGGGTCACCGCCCAGCCTGTAAATCAGCCCATCGGGCTTCAATGAGGCCACGGCATTGCTGCCGTGGAGATCGTGGATGCCAACGCGGAGGCCGACGGCTCCGGGCCGTGCTTCAATGAGGCCACGGCATTGCTGCCGTGGAGATCTATATCGCCGTCGAACTTGTTACCGCTGGTCTCAGTGCTTCAATGAGGCCACGGCATTGCTGCCGTGGAGATCTGTTCGCCGACTTGGGCTTCCCCTCTATCATCATAGCTTCAATGAGGCCACGGCATTGCTGCCGTGGAGATCCGGGGACATTGGGCGCTCCACTGATCTGGATGGTCTTGCTTCAATGAGGCCACGGCATTGCTGCCGTGGAGATCCAAGTTGCACGTTTACGCAACATTGATTGGCCAAGCGCTTCAATGAGGCCACGGCATTGCTGCCGTGGAGATCTTTGGCACCTGACCCTCGGAGGGTGGAAACCTACATGCTTCAATGAGGCCACGGCATTGCTGCCGTGGAGATCGTCGCGCCGTGGTTGATGTATCCGGCTACCTTGGCCGCGCTTCAATGAGGCCACGGCATTGCTGCCGTGGAGATCGGCTGGATGCGTAACATAAAGGCCCAGCAGAACATGCTTCAATGAGGCCACGGCATTGCTGCCGTGGAGATCAGACCTTGCTATATCCCTTGGTATTCAACGCATGCAGCCTGGCTGTGCGAGTGCTGCCCAATTCTGTATCCCGGAAAGAACGAAACGCGCCCCAAACACCGGGCATCGGGGCACCAAAGTAACAGGATGTCAAAGAACTAAGGCCATTGCGAGCACTGGTGCAGGGTGTGGATGCCACCACAGCGCTCGCAGGGTCGATGGCAAAAAAAGGAAGCATGTGTCAAATGATCGTCACCCCGCGTTGCACCGCGCTGAAGGGCTTGCCCAAACTTACCACATTCGGACGTTCCCGCGATGCGGGGCCCAGGTCCATCAGGATCACATGGTCCTCCAGCAGATCGATCGCCTCTTCAATGCGGCCCAGCAATTGCGCCTTGCGCATGGGGGAGAGCAGGCATTGGAACACGCTTAATTGCACCCACTCCCCATGGCCCTGCATCAACTTGTACAACTGGCGCCAGCGCTTGGGGTGGCGCACATCATAGACGATCATGTACAAATGCTCTTCCCGGTTCATCGTGTGGTGAAGTTGGGATTCTCTTTCAGCTCGCCCAGCAGGTGGCGGCCCAGCAATCGCGCCTGCAATTCCAGCACGGTGCGGTAGGGCACTTGGTAGCCGAACACCGGATGGGTCACCTCCTGCGAGAGCCTCCGCTCAAACGCGGCTATGAAGGCCTTGCGACCCTGCTCGTTCAGGTTCACCGCAGGGCCTGCCTGCATGAAATCCGATGGAGCCACTTCGCCGTTGTTGATCACTTGGATCACGGTGCTGTCCACGATAAGCGGGCGGAAGGGTTCCATCAGGTCCAGTGCCAAGGCCGGCCTGCCGTAGCGCGGTTGGTGGTAGAAGCCCCGATAGGGGTCGAAGCCCAGGCCCGAAAGCACCTGGTGCCATGTGCGGGTGAGCATGGCATAACCGAAACTCAGCAGGGCATTCACCTGATCTGCAGGCGGGCGACGGTTGCGGCCATTGAAGTCGAAGCGCGTGATACCTGTGTCATCGGCGGAGAACATGCGGGCGAAGTGCGCGAAGTACTTGGCTGCGGCGGCACCCTCGATGCCTAAGAGTTCACCAAGGCTTTCGGTGCGGGCGCTTTTGGCGATCAGTTGCTTGAACTCCTGGGCCAGATCCTCCGGCATGCCTTCATCCTTCCAATTGCGCCGCAACAGCGTGCGGGCATTGGCGATCTTGGCGGCTACCAGTCCCTGGGCAATGCGCAGGCACCACGCTTCATCGAAGCTGGCTTTGTATTGGGCGGTGCGCAGTTCCACGTTCTTGTGGCCCGTGCCCGTGGTATGGCCCATGAACCAGCCGCCGTAGCCGTGCCAGTTGATGGGGACTTCCCGCTGCATCAGTTCATGCAGGGTGGGCGTGGTCACGTACACGTTGCCCAAGATCACCAGGCTGTTCACGTCCGCCAAGCGCACCTTGGTCGTGTTGCCCTCGCCATCCTCCACCACTAAGGTCTCGCCGCTCTTGGCCACTTTGCCGTGGTGCGCCTGTACGTACAGGGGCAGTGCCGGTGTGCGCTCCACGGCCAAGGGGCGCACATCCTGCGTGCGTTCCTTGGCGAAGTTGAGCTCATCGGGCATGCAGATGCCCACCAGCGAGCAGCGCGGGCACTTGGGGCTGTCCACTAACGGTGGGGGCATGGTGCCGCTGGCGCCCATGGCCCGCATGTCCGCCACGGCCTGCAGGGCGGTGCTTTCCAGTTCTCCGTCCACCGGCACGGGCACGCGCTCCTTGGAAGCCACGAAGTAGATGATGCCGCCGGTGCAGCTGTAGCCATGCTCGCGCAGGAGCAATACCTGCAAGGCCAGTTGCACGCGCTCAGGTTCCCACACGCCGCCCTCAACATGGGGCCGCTTGCCGCGCTTGTAGTCCACGGGGCATACCCGGCCTTCTTCGCCCTCCACCAGGTCCAGCTTGGCGATGAGGCCCAAGCCCTCACTGCTCAGGGTGATGCTCCGCGCATGGATGCGTGTGTCGGCCTCCACATGCTCCGCCTTGGGCAGCTTGCCCTTGCGCTGGTCCACCCGACGGTGGGCGTTGGTGCCCTCCACGGTGTCACTGCTTGCCGCCCATTCGCCCTGCACCCACATCAGATAGCTCAGGCGCGGGCAATAGACGTACTCGTTGACCATGCGGGCGGGCAGCAGTTCGGGAATCGGTGCGTGGCCCTCTGAAATTGTACCGTTGGATCCCATGGGTGTCCGGTTTTGTGGCGTTTGCAACTTCAAGTTGTGGGCCAAAGCCGGAGAAGTCAAGCAGGGCGGGGTGTCCGGGCCATCCTCACCGTGCCGGTGCCGGACCTCCAGGATTGCGGACCGGTACGCCCTCGTCCATCATCCGGCAAAGCGGCTTGGGCAAGGGGATGTTTGTGTGAAGGCTACTTCACCGGGGCGAAGAGGCCGAGGCCGAAGTGGGCGCCGTAACCCAATGCGATCGGGCCTGTCACGGGTTGCGGGAAGGTGATGATGAAGGCCGCTCCTTGATCCTTCCCCCGCCTGCCGGACCCATTGTGACGTGTGGTCTGGAACTCCAAAGTGGCCAAGCGCCGTGTGCCGCAATGGAACGGACGCTCCTTGGCCGCCACCTGCCGGATGGAAGCGCCATGGAAACGCGGTTCCCCGCCTAGCAAGCGGAGCAGGTCGTGGCCGGGCGATCCGATCTGCCAGCCGTTTCCGTCCATCTTGGGGCGGCCGTCCTTGTGCGTCTTCGCATGGCGCGTTGAAACAAAGGGGGTGACCGACCTCCACACCTTGGAAGGTTGGAACAGCGTGGAGTCCGGGAACTCGCCGGGTTGCCCGATGGCATGCAGCACCAAGCGCACGTCGTGCCCGCCATGCCCCCACACTTTGTTCAACTGGCGTAAAGCCATAGTGGCTTGTGCATCGAAACCCATCGGTGCCCATACGGTGATGTGGGTAACGGCATCGCGCGGGCCATTGGCCTCGCAAAACACATGGGCTTGTGCATGGTCCACGCGAGGCTGGCCGTTGGGATCCTTGCCCGTGAACACCGGGGCGGAGCCATGCCCTTGATCGCTCCATTTGCAGAGCGTCTTGTGTACGCGGTCGGCCAAGGACACCGCCTGCGTGATGCGCGGGGCCACTTTGCTCACCACCTGGTAGCGGGCCATGGTGGGCAGGACGGCTTTCTGCGTACGGCGCCTCACGGGCCTCGGCGTGAAGGCGCTCTCCGGTCGCGTATAGTCCACGAACCGCGCGCCGGGCGGAAGGTTCCAACCGGCCTTTTGCAGGTCGGCGGTGTCCGCATGCAACGCTCCGAACAGTGCTTCCGGCAACACCTGTTTCTTCTTCGATCCCTTCTTTCCGCTCTTGTTCTGTTCCTGTGGGCCGAGGTATTCAAGGCACCACGCTTTGTATTCGTCGTCCGGCATCGCGCAAAGCGTACGTACCACCTGCCAGCGGTTCTGGAGCAATTCGCCCTCCACCATGGGGGCGGCGATCCAATGGGTGCGCTCATCATGCTGGGGCAGGGCATCGAGGACACGGCCCATGACCAAGCTTTCCGCACGGCCCAAATAGCCCATGCGCGCAGCCAACAAACGCAATGCTTCGCGCTGCGCATCAGGCAACGCACACGACCATACGACCAGCACCTGCTTCTCTGGCGACGCCTGCACGAAGGCGTCGAAGATCTTGGCGTTCTTCTCGTTGCTGCCTTCGATCACCGGCATGTAGTGGCGGGTATGCGAGGCTGCGGCCCATGGCAGGTGGAAGATCGGCTCTTCTTCCGCCAAGGCAGCCACCAGCTGCTGTATGGTGGATGTAGCGATCTCCTCCTGCGCCTTCAGGTACCATGTGGACACCAAGGCCCGCAGGATACGCCACGGTGATGGCGGCCACTCTACCACGCCCTCATTCACATGCCTTCCCCATGGGGTGGCATGGTAACGTCCTGCCGGAAAGGTGAGTTCGAGGATGGTCATGGCTCAGCTTTCGGTTTCGTCCTCACTCGGCTTGGACTTCTTGCCCGCTGGCTCATAAACGACCGTTCGCTCCGCTTCGCTGGCGAACATGCCCTTGCATTTGCCGATCAGGCCCGGAAGTTCCTTTTCCAGGTCCTCCAAGGCGGGAAGCTTGAAACCGCCCGGTCTTTGGACGATGACCTCCCCATCCCTTTCCAAGTCGCACGCCGTCCGCAAGCGCAAACCCTCCTTGAAGAACCGTTGGATCTTGAACAGGGCCAGCGCCACAAGGAGCTTTTCGACATCCGCCCCCAGCCCCAAGCCCCGGATCAGGGCAAGGTCCACATTGAAATAGGCGGTGATACGCCCCGTGTACTCATCGCGGTGGAAGGGAACGTTGCCGAAACCTTTCGCCGTGTCGCCGGATGGATCGACCACGTCGTTCTTCACGCCACCGTTCGCCGCAACGTTGATGTTCTCGGCCTCGATGAACGCGGTGATGGCACGTGGAAGCCGCATGCGCCCGCCTGCGATCTCCTTCTTGGCCAGAAAGATCCCATGCACCAGCGAGTTCACGTCGTAACGCAAAAGGGTCGCGGAGAGCTTGCGCAGATCGACGATGCCGGTGTCAAGCACGTCAAGCTCCTTCTTCAACCGATCCATGAAACTCTTGTCCTTCCCCTCAAGGATGTAGGGGCTGTTCAGTCGGTGAGCTTCCAACACCGAGTTCGTGAGTGGGTTACCATTCTTGTCCTTCACTTTCACCACGGGCAACCCTTTCAATAGATCGACCCAATCGTCGTTCACTTCATCCCAGCACACTTTCTCCAGCCGATTGGCCATGCTCTGTGCGCTCTCTACGAGCAGCATCTTCCGGCCATCGGGACCGTCGTAGGTGGCGGCCCCGAGATCGGGGAAGCCGGTGGGTTGGAAACGGGTGCCTTGCAGGGGCTTCAGGTTGGCCTTCAGTAACAGGCGGGGCTGGTTGTTCAGTGCGTCGAGGTTCATGCGTTCTCGGTTTGAGGTTGTTGTTCGGTGATGTATTGGGTCAGCCGTCGCATTTCGCGCGGCGCGATCGGGAAGAGCATGGAGGCGGCGGTGCGGCGGGCCACATCACCGGCTACGGGCAGTTCGCTGATCAAGGGAGCAAGGCCCGATGCCCGCAGGCGCCGAACCGCAAGGCGAGCGGCTCCGTCTCCATCGCCTGCCATGGCCCGGTGGAGAATGCCCGGCACCAAGGGAACGGGATCCTCCCCTTTGGGCGTGCGCTGGAAGCAGAGCCGAAGCAAGGAGTACAGGGATGAAGGCACGGCGTGAAAAGCTTTCTCGTCCCTTTCGTCCGGAAGCACCGTGGTATCACCTTCCCCCAGTTCATTGGCTCCTTGGCCCGGGCGACCTTCCCATGCCTCGCGTTGCTGTTGGGCGACTTGTTCCCAATCGATCAGGACCAAGCCCCATAGCAGGTCCGCGAACAGGCGTTCGTCGATCCGCCCTTCGATGAAGGCCGTGATGTCGTCCAACACGGCATAACGCGGCGACCAATCGGGCCAGCCCTTCACACCCGCCTGCTGGGCACGCATGAGGCGCCGGGCCAATATGCCGTTGAGCGCATCAACAAGACCGCCATCGTGCCAGACGGCATCGTTTTTCGGGGGATCCAGCCATTTGACCCAACTACGGCCTTTGCCGCTCATTACCGCCACCTGTTCCAAGTGCTGGCGGAAGTGAAGTGTTTCGTTCTTGCCCAAGTACATGCGCGAACCAGCGAGCGAGGCGGCAAGGCGGAATTCGGGAGTAACATCCCGAATAGCCTTCAGCCAGTCCGGTCGAAGACCGTGGATGGGAGCAAGGAACACTTCCGTGGCCCACTTCAGACTTGTCGCATACGCCCTTTCGACCTGTCCGGCCGCACGCAAACAGCCAATTACACTGTCGGTATCGCCCTCTTTCGCAAGGGCAAAGACCGCTTCATCAAGTTGTCTGCATGCTCGGGCGATGCTGCCCGGAGCTTCAGGCTTCGCACCGGGTCTGCACTTCTGGCGCAAGCGGTCGTGCGCATGCTCCAAGTCTGCCATCAGACCGGCTTGTTCATTCCGGCGGACAGCGATCCGATCGAGCGGGATAGCGAAGTAGGCCAAGCCGTTCCGCACTTGGAAGCCATAGCGTTGGAATTCCGATATCCCACGCTCCACGCCCAACGATGCGATGGCCTGTGCAAAGTCGATCCCGTTCCGTGCGGCACGTCCATGCACCAATGTCCGTCCTTCGCCGAAAATGGCACTGACCTCTTCCGATCGGGTGAAGTTGTTCCACAGCGGAATCCATATCTCGCTACGCGAATCGGCTTCGTCGGACATCGCTGCGCTTGCGTATCCCGCCCCCACCTGCCGTACACAGAACGGATAGATCAATGCCCCAGCGGAGGAGCTCTCCATCCGTTTCGTGGCCGCAGCGGTGAACAACAAGGCACCTTCGATCATCAGGATGAAGTCCCTAGGGTTCACCAATGGCGATCCGAAGAATCCGCTGCTTGTGTTGGTACCGCCTGCGATGCCCGGAGCGAACTGGCCAATGGGGGCTTTGATGCCTATGCCCTGCATCGGATACGCATAAAGAGCGCCCTCCAACCAACGGGCCGAATCCGGTGTTGGCTCACCTGTGTCGGTACCGACCACGTTCAAGATCCGTTGCATGAAGTTGTTGGTGAAGTCCAAGCGGCCGTCATTGCCCCCCGTGCCCAACAACGGTGGATACTTGGCGCCCTCTTGCGTGAGGGCTACCGCAGCATCCATCCATGCAAGTGCCTCATCAACCCATACGGATCGGCACGACTCCAAGATGTTCCCCTTGTCATCGCCAGCTTTGTCCCCCACACCGAGGTCCTTCAACACTTGTTTCGCCGATCGAATGGCTTTCGCGTACGATGTGAACCGTACGGATGCACTCTGTCCGATGGCGGAAATGGCCGTCTGATTATCCTTTGGGAAGAATCCGCTTCCTCCATTCCATGGTGCCAGCACAGGCGTCGGCCGGTAATTCTCCAAGAAGAACCTCTGCAGTTCCTCGCGGGACAGCGACGTGCGCAACTCGAAGTACTCGCCGCGCCATCTGCCACAAGCGTGTGGGTCTTTCTGTTCGGCCACGAGGCGCAGGATGCCAAGCGCCTTGAGGTAGTGCGCCAAGGGTACGGGCGTGCATCCGGTGAGCAGGTGTTCGTGCATGGTCATGAAGCATTGGGTTGTGGGTGCCGCTGTTCCCACGCCGCGCGGTCCTCCTCGATGAGCCGTTCCAGTTCCTCGGGTTTGGGCAGCGCCACCTGGTAGCGCGAGACGAACAACTGATGATCCAGCCCCGCGATGGCGTACTCCACCTTGGTGCTGTCCTTATCGGTACAAAGAAGAAGACCCACGGGCGTGTTGTCGCCATCGGCCATCACCTGGTCCTTCCAGTAGTTGAGGTAGAAGTTCATCTGCCCGGCATCGGTATGCTGGAAGGCGCGCACCTTCAGATCGATGAGCAGGTGGCAGCGCAGGATGCGGTGGTAGAAGACAAGGTCGATCCGGTCATGCTCGTTGCCCACGGTGATGCGGCGTTGGCGGGCCTCGAAGCAGAAGCCGGTGCCGAGTTCCAGCAGGAAGTGCTGCACATGATCGAGCAGGGCGCGTTCAAGGTCGCTTTCCAGATAGTGTGGGCGTTCGGCCAGTCCTGCGAACTCCAGCACGTAGGGGTCGCGGATCAAGCTGGCGATGTCGGGGGGCGTTCCTACGGCCTGCTGCCGTGCGCGTTCGATCACCGCGTGCTTGTCGGTGGAGAGTCCGGTGCGTTCATAGAGCAGCGAAGCGATCTGGCGTTGCAACTGGCGCTTGGACCATCCTCCTTTGATGCACTCGTTCTCATAGAAGGCGCGCTTCCACGGGTCGTCCATGCCGAGCAGGTCGATCAGGTGCGTCCATGACAGGCTCAATACCAGTTCGTGGCCGAGCGGGGAAGGCAGGCGCCCGGATGCGACCTTGGAATTCGTCACCACTGGTGACGATTTCCGAAAAGCACTGACTTCCAATTGATTCAAAGATTTCGTCACCGCTGGTGACGAAATCGCCGCAGCTACCTGGGGGTAGGTGAGATAGCAGGTACGCATACGCTCCAGCATGCGCACCCCACAGCCGGGCACGCCCGCCGTGGCAAGGTCCCTCGCCACACGCTTGAGCAGCCCCGTACCGTATGCGGCGCGATCGTCGCCGTGCTGCTCGAATTCCACGATGTGGGCACCGATGAGCCAGTTACGGATCACCAGTGCGCGGTTCACAGTGCGGGCAACACTGGCCAGGGTCTGCCCGTGTGCCTGTGCGATGCCGTCGAGGAGCGCCTTGTAATCCATGCTTCAGGCTGTTCGCGAAGCGCGCGCGTCGGCGGCGCGAAGAAGAGTTTCGAGATACGCAAGGCTGAACGGACCAAGGCGGTCGCGTAGCGCCGTGGTGCGGGCCAGCCATGAGGGGCCGTGCGGCCCTTCGCCCATGCGCATGAAGGAGAGGTCGAGTTTCACTTCGGGCACGGCATGCGGTCCCATCGTGATGGCGGGGAGTTCATCGTTGCTCCACACCCCGCGCGCGAACAGGCGGCCATTGGCAGGCTCCTTTTCATTGGGCCACGAGCGGATGGAGAGGCGCACTTTGCCATGGTGCGCGGCGATGAGGTAGGCGGTGAGGTCGCGTTCGGCGGCGTCACTTTGGGCGGACAGCAGCCACGCGATCGCCGAGGCCAGTTCATGCCGGAAACCGGGCCGTTCCTTCTGCCGGGTATTGTACGGCGATTTGGCCCACGGCCCACCGGGCTTCTCTTCGCCATCTTCCCGCATCATGGACATGAACGCGGAGTGGAGCTTGCCTATGTCGTGCCACCAAGCAGCGTTGGTGATGGCGATGCCCAGCTCTCCATTGATACCCGTTGCAGCCATCAAAGCGCTGGTCTCGGCCACCACTTTTTCCGTGTGCCTGGTGAGCGTTTCCCACTCCCTGATGAAGGTGCCTTTATCGTCCTCGTTCGCCTCATGCGTGGACAATCGGGGATGTATGATCGGCGTGGGCTTGTCCTTGGCATTGCCTGTCCAACCCAGCGCATCCGAATACCCGCCGGTATCGGCGTCCACCAGATAGATGGCGCCGGGCAGGGCCTTGTCCGCTTCCCCCCATCGTTTCTCCACGTGGTTCCAGCGCCAAACGCGCTTGGTTTTCTTGAGGAAGCTGGCAGCGGCCCCGATGGATACGCGGCACAGTTCATCACGCGCGGGCACCGGCTCTTCGGGGGAAGGCATCTCACCCCCCACGGTGCGCCAGAAGACCTGCACGTCGGTATCATTGCTGTCGCGGATGTAGCGTGAGATGTCGATGTCCTGCCCGCAGAGGTCGGGCGTGGTATCGAACAGGTCGATGAGATCGCGGCGGCGGATCACCGGGCGGATTACCTTGCGCTCCGGCACCTTCACTTCGGACAGCTTGATCGGCGCAGCATTCTCCAACGCGGCGATGGCCCTTCTTGCTTCTTCGAGTTCCTTGGTCTCATAGGGCCTTGCCAACTCGTCCTTCTCGCCATCGCACGCGATATCCGCCCAAAGGATCTCCGCATCGGTGTATTCCGCCCTGCGGTTGCACCGGCCGAAGCGCTGGACCAAGGAAGACCATGGCGCGAGTTCGGTGATGAGCAATCGCGCGGAAACGTCAACGCCCGCCTCCACGGCCTGTGTGGCGATAATGATGCGGTCCCCATCACCCTGCATGAGCTGTTCGCCCTTGCTGCGGTCGCCGGGCCTGAACCGCGAGTGGATCAAGCCCACGCGGGCAGGATCGTACAGCGGCGACTTGCCTTTGCCCTTACTGCCTGTCAAGGCCCTGTATATCTCCTGTGCGCGAGAGACACGGTTGACGACCACCAAGGTGAGGGTGCCCGGAACATGCTTCTCCTTGATGAACGCCGCGAATGTTTCGGCATATCCCTTCTTGCTGTTCGCCTTGTTCAGCGTGAAGGGGGCCTTAAAGACCTGCTTGGTCGCGTTGATCAATTTGAAAGGCCGCCCCTCGGTGTTGTTGCGCTCCGTATCGCTCAATCGGATCACCGGCCAGCCTGTTCCCTGCGGCTGATGGTCCACGGTGCTCAGGCGTGTACCGGCGAGGGTGGCGCTCATCCACCATGTGGGACAGGATGCCATTGTCGGCATGTCCTGCTTGTGGCGGAAGCCGTCCAATTGTGCGCTCGTTTCCACACCCACCCCCATCAATTGCGTCTCGTCCATCACCCACAAGCAATCGTTGTTGAGCAGGGCGAAGTGCATGGGCCAGCGGTAGCGGCTCATGGCGTACCCCCGGTTGAGGGCGCGGCTCAACAGCATGTCCTGCGTGCCGATCAGGATAGCTGGCTTTTCCGGGTATAGGTCCCAATCCTTGCGCGGTCCATCCAATTCCTCACCGCCCATGAGGACGATGGGGGAGTGTTCGTGCAGCCATTTCAAGTCGTCCTGAGCCGCCTTTGAAAGACCGATCGAGTTCTCCAGCAAGCTGCCGATCCATCTGTTCACTTCGCTCTCCGTCTGCTCCACCAACGTCCGCATCGGCAGGCAGTACACCAGCCTTCTCGGCCAGTCCGCGCGCTGTAAGCACACGCGGTTCCACAGCCAAGCCAGCACCACACCAGCAGTCTTGCCCAAGCCCGTGGGAATGTCGATCAGGTGCGAAGTCCAAGACCGACCGGTATCACCACCGGCCAGTTCACGCTGGTATCCATACGGCGCATGGCCTTTGCCGCCCATCGCTTTTCCCAAGAATTCCTCATAATTCATCACTTCTTCCAATTGCCTGTTTTTTCGCCGATCGGGGTTGCTCAAGGTAGGGTTTTGTTCTTCCCAAACAGCAACTGGTGCTGTGCAGGATTGCGCTTCCGGGCATTTCGCAGGGTTGTCGGGCAAATTGAGTGCCGCACAACGTCAATACACGTCGTAGTGGGATGCGAGTCCGCCACCTGCACAGTTCAATGCCGTTGCAGTTATTGGTGGATCCGGCGCCGGACTGCACTATCGCGCCGTGGGTGCATTGCCATGGCTGCCGCCTCCGGGCGGAACCATTGACCACACGCAGGCTAATACACCAGCTTCGCCAACTCCTCCGGGGCCACTCCTTCTAGATACTCCCCCGCATGGGCCCCGCGCATGGCGCGGAGCAAGTCTTCGGGGTGGTAACGCACGCCCTTCAGGGCCCGCTCCAGTTCGCCGATGTCGCGGCTGCTGAAGAAGTCGCCGTAGAACCTCGCCTCCTTCACCACGCCTTTCTCCACGAACAGGCGTGCATCCACCTCGCCGATGGCGAAGCGCTGCACCCGTTGCAGGTTGAAGGCCGGTGATCGGCCATAGTTCCAGTCCCAGGACCGGTATTTCGCATCGGCCAGTTCGCGCACCTTGTTCAGGTCCGCTTCGCTTGGGCGGTACGTAGGAACTGCGCCAGGCTGGGGAAAGAGGTGCTTGAGCAACGCGGCCCGGAAATGTTCCATGTCCACCGCATCCGGGAGGTATTCGCCGATGTTGGCCACCCGGCTGCGCACGCTTTGAATACCCTTGCTTTGCAGCTTGCCGGGCTTGGGTTTTAGCGCGCCCACCACGTCTTCCATGCGCGAGCGGAACAGCAGGGTGCCGTGGCTGAACATCCGGTCGCCGCGCACGGCCTGTGCGTTTCCGCTCACCTTGCGCCCTTCCACCAGGATGTCGTTGCGGCCGCTCAGCTCCGCAGGCACGCCCAGCTCGTTCAGGGCTTCCACCACCGGCCGGGTGAAGGCCGCATAGTTGTTGAACTTGGCCTTGTCGTATTTGCGGATGAAGCTGAAGTTCAGGTTGCCCAGGTCGTGGTATACCGCCCCTCCGCCGGAAATGCGCCGCACCACCTGGATTCCCTTCTCCAGCACATAGTCCGCATTGATCTCCTCGGCGGTGTTCTGGTGCTTGCCGATGATGATGGCCGGAGCGTTCACATAGAAAAGCAGATAGTCTTCGTCAATGGGCACGTTCACTAAGCAGTATTCCTCCAAGGCAAGGTTGTAGGAAGCATCGTGGCTGCCGCCGTTGTCAATAAAAAGCATGGTTGATCCGGAATAGCGGTGCGAAGTTACCCTCCGCCACAGGCGCATGGGCAGCTACAGGGATGAACCGCCTAATACAACAGGCTGAGCATTGGTTCCACAGCCTGGCCGGAATGATTGACGCCCCACGTTGCAAGTACTTCGTGGATGGAATGGCGTTGGTACCGGCAGTTGACCAGCATGCCGGACAACCCTCCCAAGTCAACCGTTGTTTCAGCAGTGCAGTGGAAGAGGACTTCTTTGATGCGGCCCTTTTCCACGCACACCCGTAGCTGCACTTCCTTGCCGTTGATGGTGCCGGTACGCTCCATCGCAAACGGCGGCGATTCCGCATAGTTCCATTCCCAGGTGCGGTACTTGGTGTCGGCGAGCTGCCGCACCTGGGCCAGTTCATCCGGGGTGGGTAGGTAATGGCGCACGGGGTGGGGGAGCAGGGCCTCTGCCAAGGCATGGCGAAGGTCTTCCATGGAGAAGCTGGCGAGAAGGTGGTCGCCGGCGTTGCCCACGCGGCTGCGGACGGACTGGCGGCTGTGCGAGGAGAATCGGCCCGGCTTGGGGCGAAGGACCGGGGAGATCAGCTGCAGGTCCGAACGGAAGAGCAGGGTGCCGTGGCTGCCCAAGCGCCCCTTGCGCATGGCCTGTGCGCTGCCGGAGATCTTGCGGTCGCCCATGAGGATGTCGCCGCGATGATTGAGCACGGCGGGCACGCCCATGCCTTGCAGGGCCTCAGCAACCGCGCCGGTGAAGTGCGTATAGTTGTTGAAGTACCGGCTGTTGTGCGGGCGCAGAAAGCTGAAGTTGAGGTTGCCGTGGTCATGGTACACGGTGCCTCCTCCGGAAATGCGGCGCAGCACGGGGATCCCGCGTTCATCCACCAGGTCGGTGTTGATCTCCTCCCATGCGTTCTGGTGCTTGCCGACGACGATGCACGGATCGTTCACATAGAGCAGCAGGTAGCCCGGCTCCATGGGCAGGTTCAACAGGCAGTGCTCTTCCAGGGCGAGGTTGAAGGCCGGGTCGGTGCTGTTACCGTTGTCGATCAAAAGCATTGCTTCCAAGTAACATCACCTGCCCGCTGCCCGCTGCCCACTGCCCACTGCCCACTGCATCTCCTGCCTGCTCTACTTCCCCGGCTGCACCACCTCCACCCATTGCCCGCCGTTCCGTGCGGTGATGGTGTTGTCGTACATGGCGGAGCAGGTGGTGCTGGGCAGGTGGAAGCGCCCGGTGTAGGCGGCGTTGAGCAGCACGCGGTAGGTGGCGGATTCCCCGGGGGGCAGGTTGAAGTAGGTCATTACGCGGTCGTCGCGGATGTCTTGGTAGTTGAAGGCGCTGTTGTGCAAGGCTTCTTCGTTTTCTTCCAATCGGCTGTTGCGGATCTCCCATCCGCTGGGGAACACCTGCGTAAGCGCAAGCTCGCGGTATTCACCCCGGGTGCCGGGGTTTTTCACGGTTACCACGGCCATGAAGTCGGTGCCTTGTTCGAGTTTCCCTGGATCGAGGTGCTTGCCTCCCATGGTCTGGTATTCCACCAGCATGGCCAGTCCGTTGGCGGCGGGCTGTTCCTGGCCGGCCGCGGGGATCCCGGTGCGCACCAACCGCAGGTACATCAGGTTATTGCCGGTGTTGGTGATGGTGGCCTTGCGTTTGCCGTCGGGCATGGGCAGGTTTATCCGCACGATGGCCTTGTCGCTTGCACGGTTCTCCGTTTTGCCGTTCACCAGGGCGGTGAAGTGCATGGTTTTATCGAGCCGGTCCCCGGCGGCAAAACGGCTGACGGCAAGTAGGGCCCAGGCCGTGCTTTGTGTGCTGTACCAGGCGTCGCTGCCCAGGTCTTGGCCGATCTGTTTCACCAACTGGGCGGCACCGGCCTTGTCGTCCATGCGCATCAGCGCTTCGGCGATCACGGCTTGGTCGCGCAGTTCGCTTCCGTAGGTCCAGGCCATTTCGCGGTATGCCTGCACGTTGGTGTTAAGGTCCTTGATGGTCTCGCGGGCCACGTCCTTGCGGTTGTTCACGGCGTAAGCGGCGGCGAGCATCCATCGGGCTTGGTCGGAAAGCCCGGGGGTGGTGCGCAGGCGGTTCATGGCGCCGGCCTCTGCGCTGTTGGCCAGGGAGAGTACATACAGGCGGTAGGCTTGGGCGAGCAGGTCGGCGCTGCGGCTCCACCCGTCATGGCCGCCGGGTGTCCAGTCCCGGGCCTTCTTCCGGGTATAGGCAAGCCAAGCTTCCTTCACCCCTGTGGGCGGATTGAAGCCCTTGCGTTCTGCTTCCACCATGAAGTGCCCTGCGAAGGTGGTGGTCCAGTTGTCCGGATCACGGTCGCCTGGCCAATAACCGAAGCCGCCGCTGGTGGTCTGGAACTGCTTCAGGCGGTCCAGGCCGGCCTGCACGTTTTGGCGCATGGTGTTCACGAAGGCGTTGTTCAACTCCATCACCTCAGCCAGGTACAGTTGGGGGAACGCCTTGCTGGTGGTCTGTTCCAGGCAGCCGTGGGGGTAATCGACCAAGTATTGCAGGCGGCGGCCCAGGTCGAGGGGCGGCAAGGTGCTCAGTTCCAAGTAGGCGCTGTTGGTGCCTGCGATGCCGAAGGCTTCCGGTGCGCCTTCCCATGCTTGGCCCGGCTGGAGAAGCGCTTCCGCCACGTCGGTTTGGGGCTGGCCTGCTTGGCGCACATCGATCTCGATGGTTTGGGTGGACCGCTCACCGGCTCCTTCCGCAGTGATGGTAACCTTGCCCATGCCGATGCGGTCCTTGAGCTTCACCCGGAAGGTGGTCACTTGCTCTCCGGGCTTGTTGAACGTTAGCGTGTTCTCCGTTCCGTCTTCAGGCGTGAACAGGTCGTTGGCATTCAAGGAGAGCTTCACGTTCTTCACCTTGGGGTCCATGGCGAAAACGGTGACCGGCAGGTCCACGGTTTCGCCGGGGCCTACCACGCGGGGCAGCGTGGCCAGCAGCATCAACGGCTTGCGCACGGGCACGGCTTTTTCCACGCTGCCGTATGCGCCGTCGGCGGTGCTGGCCACCACCATCACGCGCACGCTGCCCACGTAGTTGGTGATGGTAAAGGAATGCGCGGCTTTCTTGCCCTTGGCCAATTTGAAGGGGCCCACGAAGCGCACCACGGGCTTGAAGCGCTGGGCCTTGGCGGCTTGGGCGGGGTCCACCTGGTCGCTGCCGCCCAAGGCCAGCACGCGTTGCAAGCGCTGCCCGAAGGCGCCGATCACGTCGTCGTACAAGTCCCAAGTGCGTACACCCAAGGCTTCCCGTGCATGGAAGTAGCCCCACGGGTCCGGGGTCTTGAAGCGGGTGAGGTCCAGCAGGCCTTCATCCACAATGGCCAAGGTATAGGTCATGGCCTTGCCGTCCTTTTCGGCCACCTCCACGGTGAAAGGCTGGTCGGTCTTGAATTCGGGCGCGCAGGCGATCAGCGGTGCAAGGTGCGTGGCGGGGTTTTCCACGAAGATGGGGATGATGCCGTAGAGGCGGATGGGCAGGTCATTGCCGGGGCTTCCCGGGCCTTCGTCGGGGCCGGTGAGGGCATGGGGTTGCACCAGGGTGACGCAGGCGTAGATGTTCGGCACCATGTCCGCCGTGATCGGGAAGCTGTATTTCGTCTCTTTGTCCTTCACCTCGATCCATTGTGCCTGCAGGATGCGGCTGCCGCTCTCCAAGCTCACCAAGGCGCGCCCGTGGCCGGAGCTGGGGATGGTGATCTCGCAACGGTCGCCCACGGTGTACTTCTCCTTGTTGCTGTTGAAGCGCAGCATGGCCGCCGCACTGCTGGCCTCGCGCCGGCTGCGGCCGCTGTACCCCGGCCAATCCATGTACATGAAGGCGGCAGCAGCGTGCCCGCTTTCCGGATCGATCAGGCGGATGATGAACTGGCCCCATTCCGGCTGGTTGATGCGCAGCTTGAAGGTGGCCCGCCCTTGCGCATCGGTGGTCAACTGCTCTTCTTGCACCACGCGGGTGCTGGGCCTTGACATGTAATTGCTCGGCTCGTCCATGTCGCCGCTCCACCACCAGTGGTTGTCGGCCTTCACCACCTGGGCGGTCAACTTGTGCCCGGGCAGGACCTTTCCGTTGGCATCCACGGCCAGGGTGTTGACGTGGTACGTGGTGTCGGTGTAGTAGGTGCCCCACGGGCTGCTGCTTTCGGGCACTTGCAGCCCGGCATAGCTGGCGTACGGGTAGTAGGAGAGCGTTGCGCGGTCCATGCTGGCCTCACCGCCGGCCTCGAACACGCGCGTCACCACGTTCACGTTCACGGCCGCTGGGGCACCCGTGTGGAGCTTGGGCTGGAAGGGGAAGCTGACCTTGCCTTCGCTGTTCAGCCGACCATCGAAAAGAGTGGTCTCATCGGTGTTCAGGTTGCTGCCCAGGTCATCGAAGGTGAATTTGTCCAAGCCCTTGAATTTCGCCCCGGCCCGGGTGAAGCTGGTTGTAATACGCACCTGGAGGTCTTTGGCAGGCGCACCATGCAACCAGCTGCTTTGCACCTTCATCTCGCGCCGGTCCAGCACGGTGAGCCGGTCCCCGCCGGGGTCCATCAAGATCTTCAGGCGGTTGGGCTTCACGGTTTCGATGCGCAAAGGCTTGTGGAACGAGGTGCCGCCCACGGTTACCCGCGCGGCCCAAACTCCGGTGGGGGCATCGGCATCGGTACGGCAGGGGAAGGCGTACGTGCCGTCGGTACCGGTGGTGCTCACGGTGCGGTACTGCAGGCGGCCCATGGGATCGCTCAGTTCAAAGGCCACCGGAATGTTCTTCGGCAGGGCCTGCTTGCCGTCCGGTTCCAGCATGAAAGCCAGGAAGAGTGAATCACCCGGCCTCCACACGCCCCGCTCACCGTAGAGGAATCCCTTCAGGCCTTTGTCCACGGTTTCACCCTGCACATCGAAGTTGCTTACGCTTTGCGAATTGCCGTCCGCGAGTTTCAGGTAGCCGCGCTGGGCACCTTTGGCCGCCGTAAGCAGGAAGGGCTTGTGCGGGGTATTGGCCACGGAAGCCAGCCCGTCACTGCCGGTTTTCACGGTGGCCATCACGCGGCGTTGCAGGTCCAGCACCTTCAGTTCCACGGCGCCCATGGGCGCCGTGGTGCGCAGGTCGCTCACGGCCAGCAACAGGGATCCGTCGTTGCCCCGCTTGGCGATCAGGCCCAGGTCCGAGGCCAGGACGTTGCGCTGCAAGGCCATGCCTTTCTCGCGGAAGTAGCTGGCCGTACAGGGGTCGTCACGGTCGCGCCAATAGTAGGGCTCGCCGTCCTCGTAGTCGTTGTCGTAGAAATATCCGTAGGGGGAATCCCAGGTGTCGTCGCTTGGCTCAGCCGGTCTTGCGGCCATCAGCGGCTCGGCGGGGACGGTGCCTCCCGCGCAAGGGTAGGTGGAGTAGGCCCTCCGGAATCCGATGATGATGCGGTAGATGGCGCCCGGCTCGGTCCTCATCAATTTGTCCAGGTCCAGGTAATAGCGCTGCCACTGGCCCGTGCGGATGCCGTCGCTGCCGCCCAACGGCAGGGTCTTGGTCATCACCAGCCGCCCCACCTGGGTGAGGTTGTCGTCCCCGTCCATGTCGTTGACCTGCAGGAACTGCGGCACGTTGTCGGCATAGATTTTCACCACGCGCACATCCACGGCATTGAGGTTCACCGCTTCGAAGGGGAAGAGCAGTCCGTCGGTCCCGGGCAAGATGTTGCCGGTGCCCACGGCGCGCACATCGGGTTTGGCCTCTTGGAAGAACAGGTCCACGTTCAGCTCGCTCCCCAGCAGCTTGCCTGCGGTGTTCTTCAAGCCGGCGGCCACAAAGGCACGCTGCTCACCGGTAAGGCGTTCCAGCGGATACAGGATCAGTTTGTTGCCGGAAACGGCCGCCCGCACGGCCTCAGTCTCCAGGATCCCGGCAAGGCCTGCGAGGTTTTGCGCGGGGTCGATCGGATCGCTGAAGAGCAACGTGGCGCTCTGCTCACCTTCGGAGGTGGTTGTGCTGCGGACCAGGCTGAAGTTGCCCAGGGCGGGAATGTCCACGTTCAGGCTGCCCTTTTCCTTGCCGCCGATCTTCCGTTCGTCCCACGTGAATTCCACTTGCCCGGCCTGCTCCCCGCGCTGTACGCTGTCGGCCACCGCGCGGTGCTGGGTGCCGCCCGGCTCATGCTCCCAGTTCAGCTTCAGCTTGCGGCCGTTTTGCGAGGCCGTGACAGCTCCCTCCAGGTCCTGCCCGGTGGCATCATCGCTGGTGAATACGGCCATCACCACGCGCTGCCGCCGCAGGTCGGCCGGAGTACTTGGGTACATGTCCTCCAGGTTCAGCTCAATGCCCTGCTCATAGGTGTTCACCGCGAATTTGAAGTCGGCCAGGTTGCTTGGTACTTCTGCCAGGCGCTCCAAGTGGAAGGTGACCCGGTATTCACGGCCTTGCGCCAAGCGCTCACGTGGCCGGAATGCGAGGGTGCGGCCATCCTGCCAAGCCACGGAGCCTTCTGTGGCAGGGGCCAGGCTGAAAAGCTTCTGGAGGGTGGCCTGTGAGGTGTCCTTCAACGCCAAGCCCTCCGCTAAGCGCACCTGCACCGGGGCGCGTGCGGAAATATAGCCCGTGGTGAACCCAGTGATATACGGTGCGAACGCATCATCCGGGCGATCGGCCGGTCGGTTCCCCGTGCAACCGGCGAGCAGGAGAAGCACCGGAAGGCAGAGCCATGTGGGTCGGGCAGGAAGAATGCACATGATGGGTGGAGGTTCCGGGTAAAAGTAACGGAACCACCCTTGGGCAACTTGCACGGGCACTTGAAAAAGGCCGTACGATGGGCTACTTGCCTTGTTGCAGGCGTTCGGCGTCTTCTGCCAGGATGATCCTGCCGTTGAGATCGCCCACCACGAAGGCATCGGCGAACCCAAGGTTTTGCAGTTCCTTGCGCGCTTCCTCGGCTGCCGCCCTGGTGGGATATTCGCCATAGAGGTAGCGGACGGCGTTGACGCCTGGCACCGGTTTCACGTTGCCGAGCTCCACGTACTTGCCCATTGTTTCCATGGGCACATTGCCGGCAAACGTGCCTACCTGTACGCGGAAGGAGAGGGTTTTCACATCGATGCTTTCCACGGGGATCCGGGACAGGTCCTCGGGACCGGAAAGCTGGGCCCCGGCCTCGGTGATCGATACCCGCTTGCCGTCCTTGAAAGCTACCAGGAATGCGCCCTCGAAGCCGCCCAGCAGCATGTTCACCTTGTGTTTGGCCGCATCGTTGATGTCCGTGAAGCTGCCGGTGTAATAGCGGGTGAGGCCGTCCTGGTCCTTCAAGGTCACCAGGTCGGTCACGTTCCTGAAGATGTTCTCGGACAGCCGGTATCGGAAGGCGCCCAACTGAACGCGCACCACCACCTGGCCCGGTTTTTCCGGAGCCGGTTCCACCAGCTTCGTCAACACTTCCTCCTCACGCGGAGTGATCCCTCCGCTCGGCAGGTCGAGCAGCTTGCCGTCCTGCTCCAACATCACCACGCTTTCAAACCCTTGGCCTTTAAGTTGGAGTTGGCGCTTGATGGCGTCGGGCAGTGCTTCATAGTTTCCTACGATGTAGAAGGTGGTGTCGCCGCGTTCCACGGTGCGTACATCGGGCAAGCTTAGGATGCGCTGGATCATCTCCTCGGAGATGCCTTCCACCTGGGCGCCCACCTTCACCACGTACGCCCGCATCACCGGTATGGGCGGCCGTTTCACCACGGGTTGCCCCACGGGCCCGAAGGATTCCACCTTGCTGTACACCATCGTCACGTTTCCTGAATCCAAGTAGTTGAGGTAGGCGCGCAGCAGTTCATCGTCGCTCAGTGTTACGCCTCGGGCGTTCACCGGGGCCCCGGGAAGGGTACCTGCCTCATCGTCCAAATGGTCGGGCACGCCGTCGCCGTCGCTGTCCAGTGGGCAGCCATGGGCGTCCACGGGGGTGCCGGGCGGTGTGTGCGGGCACCGGTCGTTCCAATCCATCACGCCATCGCCGTCCTCGTCGTCGTTGAAGGCGATCACGTCCATTTGTTCGGGCGTGAGGCTCGGCTTGTACTTCTTCTGTTTGGGCTTGGTGCTGATCGCATAGCCCACGGAGAAGGAGGTGAAGAGGAACCGGTCGTTGCGGTCGTCGCCCTTGCGGTTGCCGATGCTGCCCGAGGTTACCCCGTCGATCAGGTCCGTGGCGGCGAAGTGCATGGTGGCGCCGATCCGGGCATCAAAGCCATGGGCCAGGTTCATCTTCACGCCAACGCCCACCGGCACGGCCCAGGTTTGCTCGCGGTACTTGCCGAAGCCGTCCGGATTGCTTTCGCGCACGTCGCTTTCGTAGCTGTAATCGCGGTGGATCTCCACGGCATCCGCAGCGTTGGGCGCATCCTCGGCAATGTCCCTGACGGTGCCATCGCTCCAGTAATGGTAGAACCGCCCCTGTGCATCCTTCAGGTCCGTTTTGGAGAGGAATTCCAAGCTCTCAAAACCGATGCTCACCCACGGCTCCACCACGCGCTTCGGATTCAGTAATTGGTGGAAATTGTACGTCAACCGCATGCCGCCGGAGGTGATGCGGGACTCGAAATTGAGGTTGCGAACCAAGCTGTGCTCGTTGGCGCTCAGTTTGCCGTGCAGGGCGTAAAGGCCCACTTCCAGCCATTCGTTGATGGGCGTGGAGAGACGGAGCTCATAACCGATCCGCGAGACCAACGGGCTGTATTCCTTGCTTTGGAAACCCACGTCCCCGTAAAACCCAAGCATGCCTGTGCCCAGTGCGAAGGAAGGCTTCAGCTGCACCCGGGCACTGTCTGCGGGGGCTTGCGCCAAGGAAATACCGGCCGTGGCCAATGCAATGAACAAGCCCGTTGGGCGTGTCATCCATGGCGTGGCGCGGAAACGCATGCTTCAGGCAATTGGGGGGGCGAACTTCATTGCACCCATTGTTGCTTGCTGATCATCAAGGCCTCTTGCACCGTGATCCGCTCCCCGTGGTTGTACGCGGTAACGAAGGGGCCGGGGAATTTGTACTGGGCATCCACATAGGCTTGGCGCTGGTCGCGCGCAGCGGCGTAACGCTCAAAACGCCCTGTTACGTACTTGATCCAGCCCTCATGGTGCTCAATGCTGAAGTCGCCATTGTAGTTGTGGCGTTCCATGAAGTAGGACTTGCCCACCTCGCGGTGCGCAGCCGTGATCTGCACCTTGTAGAGTATGCCGGTCTCCGGTGCCGGGGTGCTTGTGGCGGCGGGTGTCTTTGCCTGTGCCGTAACGGCTGGTTGTTCCTTGGCAATGGCTTGGGCGTTGCTGCCGCTGGCCGTGGTGGGTTGCTCCGTGGGCTCGAGTTGTTTCTCTTGCACGGCGGGTTTATTGGCCGGCACCTGGGCCACCACGGCATCCGCCGCCATGGTAAAGGTGGAGCTGCCCACGAGGGCCCTTTGGGTCAAGTCGTTGAGCAGGTACCCGAATTCCCCGTTCAGGGTAAAGCTTCCTTGTGCACCGGCAGGGGCGATCAACCGGTAGGTGACCTTGAGCGTGTTCTTGGAGGGCAGGTTCAACCAAACGAACTTGGCCACCCGCCCGCTGGAGCTGAAGATGGCATCATCCTTTTCCATGGCCACTGCGGAGAAGCCAGCGGGAAGGTTCTCCTGCAACTTGCCGAAGCCCCGGAGCAATCCCTTGTTGATGGTGACTTCCACCGTGGCTTCGGTGGGACCGGTCACGTTCACCGTGCGGATGGCACCGACATCGCCGGGGCCCACCAGGGTGGGCAGTCCGGGTGTGTCGGTGACGGCGGCGTCCGGAATGGGGGAGGATTCAGTTGCGTTGGCCACGTCTTCCAAGGACGCCGCGGGTGCTTGCGGCACGGGCTCCGCCTTGGGCTGTTCGGTGATGACCGCGGGTTCCGTTGCGGGCTTGGCGGCCACGGCGGTGTTGCTGATGGCAATGGTGGCGGGTGCCGCATCAACGGTCATCCGCTCGTTGTTGTCGATGTACGAAAGCCGGGCGGTTACGGGCAGTGAACCGTTGGCAAAGGCATCGGCTTTGAGGCTGTAGCTCACCTTGAACGAAGGTTGTGCAGGCAGCGCCATCCAAATGAACTTGGCCTTACCGTCCGCGAAGGTGAACGATGCACCGCGGGTTTCGATGGCGTTGGCCGTGAGCCCGGCGGGCAGATCGATCTGCAACTTGGCGAAACCACTGATCTGGGCTTTGTTCACCGTCACGGTCACCTTTACCTCGGTGCCGGGCTCCATCCGTGCGGGCAGGTCTTGTTGGATGCTGACATCGCCGGCGAAGATGAAGTTGAAGAGGAGTAGTCCGGCAAGATTGAACAGGGTGAAGAGTTTGATCATGTGGCCAGGGTTCGCGCGTAGTTTCAGGGAGCAGCGCGAGCAAAACTATCCCTGTGCCCCTCCTTCGTTCCGCGAATCGCGGGCATCTTCCAACACCGCTGTGTTGAAGAGCACGGGGATCAGCGGCGTGAAAAGGTGGGGGCGTGCTCAGCCGAAGATCTCCCTTTCCAGGAAATGCGCGGTGTGGCCCCGGCCCATGTGGGCCACTTCCTCGGGTGTTCCCGCAGCCACGATCCGTCCTCCTCCCTCTCCGCCCTCGGGGCCCATGTCGATCACGTGGTCGGCCACCTTGATGATGTCCATGTTGTGCTCGATGATGAGCACGGTGTTGCCTTGGTCCACCAGCCTGTTGAGCACATGGACCAGTTGCCGGATGTCTTCGAAGTGCAAGCCTGTCGTAGGCTCATCGAGCAGGTAAATGGTGCTGCCCGTTTGCTTGCGCCCGAGCTCGCTGGCCAGCTTGATGCGCTGCGCCTCGCCCCCACTGAGGGTGGTGCTGGGCTGGCCCAGGGTGATGTAGCCCAGGCCCACATCCTGCAGGGTGGCCAGTTTGCTGCTGATGGCCGGGATGTCGCTGAAGAGTTCCATGGCCTGCTCCACGCTCAGGGCCAGCACATCGGAGATGGTTTTTCCCTTGAACCGGACTTCGAGCGTTTCCCGGTCGTAGCGTTTGCCCCGGCACGTTTCGCAGGGCACCAGCACATCGGGCAGGAAGTTCATGGCGATGGTGCGCACCCCGGCGCCCTTGCACGTTTCACACCGGCCCCCCGGCGTGTTGAAGCTGAAGCGGCCGGGCTTGTACCCGCGGATCTTGGCGCTGGGCAGCGCGGCGAAGAGCTGCCTGATGTGGTCGAAGAGCCCGGTATAGGTGGCCGGGTTGCTGCGCGGGGTACGCCCGATGGGGGATTGGTCCACTTCGATCACCTTGTCCAAATGCTTCAGGCCTTCGATGCTGGCATAGGGCAGGGGATGCTTCTGCGCGTGGTGGAGGGCCTTGCCTAGGATCGGGTACAAGGTGTCATCCATGAGCGTGCTTTTGCCGCTGCCGCTTACGCCGGTGATGCAAATGAACGTTCCCAGCGGCAGGACCAGGTTCACATTCTTGAGGTTGTTGCCCGTGGCGCCCTTCAACCGCAGCACATGGCCGTTGCCCTTGCGCCGTTGGGCGGGCAGCTCGATACGCTTGGCCCCGGTAAGGTATTGGGCGGTGAGCGAAGTGCCCTGCATCAGTTCGCGCGGTGTTCCTTGGGCCACCACGCGGCCTCCGTGCAGTCCGGCCCCGGGTCCGATGTCGATGATGTGGTCGGCATGGAGCATCATCTCCTTGTCGTGCTCCACCACCATCACGCTGTTTCCCCCGTCGCGCAGCTCGCGCAGGCTGTTGATCAGGCGGTGGTCGTCACGCATGTGCAACCCGATGCTTGGCTCGTCGAGGATGTACAGCACGCCGGTGAGCTGGCTGCCTATTTGCGTGGCTAAGCGGATGCGCTGTGCTTCTCCTCCGCTGAGGGTGCGTGCACTGCGGTCCAGGGTCAGGTATTCCAACCCCACGTCAAGCAGGAATTTGCTTCGCGACACGATCTCCTTCACCACCTCGCGGGCGATCAGGGCCCTGCGCTCATCCAGCTTTTCCGGCAAGGCCGCCATGTGGTGGTGCAGTTCGTCGATGGGCATGTGCGCAAGCTCGGCGATGTTCTTGCCGGCAATGCGGAACCACCTTGCGGTTTTCTTCAGGCGGGTGCCTTCGCACAAGGGACATTGCACCATGTGGGTGAACTGCTCCGCCCATTTGCGCGCCGTGGGCGGTCCGTCCTGGGCCTGCTCAAGAATGAAGGGGATGATGCCGTCGAACTGTACCGTGCGCGCGCTCAGCCCCGCCTTGCTGGGTATGCGCAGCGGCTCGTCCAGGCCGTTGAGCAGGGTGGCCAGCACTTCGTCGTCCACTTCCTCGAACGGTGTGTTGAGGTCGTGCCCGTGCTGTTCCAGCACGGCTTCCACCTGCCTGAAGATGCCGCCGGGCTTGTACGCCCCCAAGGCCGGTATGGCACCCTGCTTCAAACTCTTCCTGCGGTCGGGAATGATCTTTTCCGGTGCGGCCTCGGTCACTTCGCCCAGCCCGCCGCAGCGGGGGCACGCACCATAGGGACTGTTGAAGCTGAACAGGTTGGGTTCTGGCTCCTCGTAGGCGATGCCGCTTGCCGGGTCCATCAAATGGCGGCTGAGGTAACGCGGTTGGCCCTGGCCATTGGCCTGCATGGCCATCAGGTTGCCCTTGCCGAATTTCAGGGCGGTGTTGCAACTCTCGCGCAGGCGCTTGGATTGGCTGTCGGAAACCTTCAAGCGGTCCACGACCAGTTCAATGTCGTGCACTTTATAGCGGTCCAGCCGGGCACGGGCTGAGAGGTCGATCACCTGGCCGTCCACCCTTGCGCGCAGGAATCCTTGGCGCAGCAGTTGTTCGAACAAGTCGCGGTAGTGGCCTTTGCGCCCGCGCACCAGCGGGGCCATGATCAGCAGGTCCTGCCCTTGGTGCTCCTTCAGCAGCAGGTCGCCGATCTGCTGGTCGGTATAGCGCACCATGCGCTCGCCGGTGATGTGGCTGTAGGCCTCGCCGATGCGGGCGTACAGCAGCCGCAGCAGGTCGTAGATCTCCGTGATGGTGCCGACCGTGCTTCTCGGGTTGCGGCTGATGGTCTTTTGCTCAATGGCGATCACGGGGCTCAAGCCGGTGATCTGGTCCACGTCAGGCCGTTCGATGCCACCCAGGAACTGGCGGGCATAGGCATTGAAGGTCTCGATGTAGCGGCGTTGGCCCTCGGCATGGATGGTGTCGAACGCCAGTGAACTTTTCCCGCTTCCGCTCAAGCCCGTGAGCACTACCAGGCGGTCGCGCGGGATGCACACGTCCAAGTTCTTCAGGTTGTGCACACGCGCTCCGGCAACTTCGATCATGCCGTCACCGGGCTCCTCCCCCCCGCGATCCCGCACCTCCGGGTCTGTTTCAATCATCATCATGGGCCGCCTCGTCAAAATCCTTTGTTGGCAGCAACACTATGTAGCTCTTTCCGGATTGGCCGTTCAGCGTATTGTCACGCAGCCAGGGGTTCAACAATTTGAGCACCTTGTAGTTCGTGCCATTGGCATTGGCAAAGGCATTGAGGTCGCCCACCGGGGTTTTGACCTCGGTTTTTTGGGTACGGTAGGGTGGATACAGGTCTTTTTGCCGCAGATGGAATCCGTACCGCTCGGGATCGGTGATGATGGATTTCATGGCGAGGATGCGGAACACGTAGCGCGAAGTTTCCTCGGGCAACAGCAGGGCGAAGTAGTTGTTCTCCTTTTGGCGGCCGAGCTGCTTGTCCAAGTTTCCGCGGCCCAGGTTATAGCTGGCGGCGGCCATGGCCCACGAGCCGTGGCGGGCATAGGCTTCCTTCAGGTAGGCGCAAGCCGCCTCGGTGCTGCGCACCACGTTGTAGCGCTCATCCACCTCACTGTTCACCTCCAGGCCTAGGGAGATGGCGGTTTCCTTCATGAACTGCCAGTAGCCGGCCGCACCGGCCGGGCTAACCACGTTGGTGAACCCGCTTTCCACCAAGGGGATGTACTTCATGTCCTCCGGAATGCCTTCGCGTTTGAGGATGGGCTCGATCACCGGGAACCAACGGTTGGCCCGTTTGTGCGCAAGCAGGGAATTGCTCTGCCAATAGGTGTTCACCAGCAGTTCGCGGTCAAGCCGTTCGCGCACGTCGAGCAGTTCCATCGGTACGCGCTCCCCGCAGAAATCCAGCTGGGCCGGCAGGTTCAGGCTGAAGATGTTGTAGCTCTCGTTAAAGCGCCTTTGGTGCACCAGATCGGTTTCACCATCGGTTGTGCTGAAGCAGAGCACCTGCACCGCCACGGCTCCACCGGCGATCAGCAGGAACATCACGAAGCTTTTGGCAAGAAGCGGTTGAAGCGCCCTCATCAGGCTACAAAGGTCGGTCGATCCGGCGACTTCTCGTCAGCCCAAAGAGCGAACCGAACACCAACAGGCCGTAACCCGCATAAAGCAGGGTATGCCACGACTTCCAAACGGGGATGTAGCGCAAGGCAATGAAGCCGAGGAAGGCGGAGATCAGGCCGATCCCCCCGAAGACCATGGCCACTTGCGCATCGGTCAGGCCGGCGTAGCTCAGGTGGTGGGTGGTGTGGTCTTTGCCGCCAATGAAGGGTGAGCGCCCCTTGGCCATGCGGTTGATGGTGACCGTAGTGGTATCGGCCAAGGGAAGGATGAAGACCACCAAGGTGATGCAGATCTGCCGCCAGGGTTCCACCGCCCCGTCCAGGGAAGTGCCGTTCCAGAAATACCGGATGCCGACATAGGCCAGCAATACCCCCAGAAATTGGCTGCCGGTATCGCCCATGTACATTTTGGACGGGTGCCAGTTGAAGAACAGAAATCCACCCAGGGCGCCACACACGGAGATCATCAGCACGGTGTTCACGTCGGCGGCAGACCTGGTGGTCAGTTGAACGGTGAGCGCGGCAATGAGGATGGCCAGCGACACCAGCGTGGTGATGGCATCCATGTTGTCCAGCATGTTGATGGCGTTCATCATGCCCACCACCCAGAGGATGGTGAGCGTGCCGTCCAACACCGGAACGTGGAACAGGGTGATGCCTGTGTTGGTGGCCAGCAGCACCGCGCCACAGCCCACTTGGGTGAGGAATTTCAGCAGGGGACGGGTGTTGTACGCGTCATCCGCCAGGCCCATGAGGAATCCGAGGCCGGTGGCGGCAAGCAACCCAAGCAATTCAGGCTGGAACGGGTCCTGTTCGGTCGGGAAGACCACATTGTACACGGCAATGGCGAACAGGAAGACGATGAAGAACCCGATTCCCCCGAAGGCCGGGGTGGAGGAAGCGTTCCAGCGCACCATCACAGGTGCATTTTCCCGGATGCCGAACGTGCGGAAGAACCGCATGAACACCGAATTCACCAGGAGGGTGAACACCAAGGCCAGGAAGAACAGCCCGGAAAGCAGGAAAAAGAGCTGGTCGGATGAATACATGGCCCTAAGATCCCGCCGCAAAGTCACGATAGTACGTGCCCTGCAGGTCCTTGCTGCTTACCACCGGATCGTCAATGCCCCAAGGGATGTTCAGGTCCGGGTCGTTCCAAAGAATGGTGCGTTCGGTTGCCGGGGCATAATAGGCGGAGCACTTGTAGGTGAACACAGTATCGTCCTCCAAGGCAAGGAAACCATGCGCGAAGCCCTCGGGGATATAGAGCATGTCGTTGGCAAGGTCGTCCAAGCGAAGCATGAAGTGCTTGCCCCGGGTGGCACTGTCGGGCCTGAGGTCCACGCATACGTCCATGGCCGCACCTTTCACCACCCGTACCAGTTTGGCCTGGGTGTGCGGGGCCATCTGCAGGTGGAGCCCGCGCAGCACGCCGGCCTTGGATCTGCTCTCATTGTCCTGCACAAAAGGCGCGGTGATCCCTGTCTTCTCCGCGAATTCCTTGGCGTTGAACGTTTCCATGAACCGGCCGCGTTCGTCCGCGTATGTTTTTGCACGAAGGTGCAGCAGACCGGCCATGCCCGTGGGAAAGACCTCGATCATATCTTGTTCAGGAGGTTGGTGAACCAATTTCCATCGGCCGGTTTGACCCGGTCTTCGTAATAGCCATATCCGTACCCGTAGCCGTACCCGTAGCCGTACCCATAGGTGTACCCGTATTTGTTGCGGTCCACGTCCACGCCATTGAGCACGGCGCTCAATCCTTTGATCTGGTTTTCGTTGATCAGCCGGTCCGCATTTTGGACGAACGCCTTCTTCGAGTAGTCGGCCCGGAAGATGTAGATCGGGATATCCGCCTTTTGGATGATCGACACACCATCCGTCACCAGTCCCACCGGAGGGGTATCGATCAAGATCACGTCATAGGAAGCCTTCAGCTGTTCCACGATCCCGTCCATGGCCTCGCTGATGATCAGTTCGCTGGGGTTGGGTGGTACGGGGCCCGCGGTAATGAAGTCCAGCCCGGGCAGATTGCTGTGCTGGATGCAATTGGCCACCTCGTCCTTGCCGATCAGCAAGGTGCTCATCCCGCGCACGTTCGCCACCCCGAACCCGAGGTGGATCTTTGGCTTTCGCATGTCCAGGTCGAGGATGACCACGCGCTTGTCACTGAAGCTGATGATCCCTCCGAGGTTGATGGCCACAAAGGTTTTCCCTTCCCCTGAAATGGTGCTGGTCACGGCGAGCACCTTCGGGCCGGGGGAGTTGTCCACGAATTGCAGGTTGGTGCGGATGCTTCTGAAGCTTTCGGCAATAAGCGATTTGGGGTGTTTGTCCACCAGCAGTTGGCTCACGGGGATCTCCTTCTTGTATTTGGGCACCATGCCCAAAATGCCCACCGATGAGTTGCTCGCCTTGGCGATGTCGTTCAGCGAAGTGATGTTGCTGTGCAGGATATACTGGACCAGCACGATGATCACGCCAAGAATGAGGCCGGTGAGGATGTACGTGAGCATCACCACGCTGCGGTTGGGTGAAACCGGCATGGTGGGCAGTACGGCGGATTCCAGCACGCGGTTCTCGGGAACGAACCCAGCCTTGCTGATCCGGTACTCAATGTCTTTCTCCAACAACTGGGTATAATACTTCTCGTTGATGTTGAACAGCCGCTCGATGCGGGCATAGGCGAGTTCCTTTTCGGGTAATTGGCTGAAGCGCTCTTCGTACTCGGCCAACTTCTTGTTGTAGTCGGCCATGCGCGAGGCAAGACGCTCGCGCATCACGGCAATGCTTTCCAAGATCAATCCTTGTTGAAGCTCGATCTGCCGCTCCAGCACCTGCAGGTTTTCGTTCTTTGCGGTGGCTTCGAAGACCATCGACTCGCGATCTTGAAGCAGCTTGCCCAACACGCCGATAGCATCCTCCAGTGTACTGGCCAGTTCGGTTCCTGCCAACAGGGGCCGAAGCTGGTACACGTCCATGTGGCCTTCATCCTCCCGGGCCGCATGCTCAACCTCCTTCAGCAGGTTGTCCTCCATGCGGAGCTTGAGCAGCTGGTCCTCATATTCATCGGACCTGGCCAGCAGCAGCGGGGTGAGCTGCTGCATGTCGGAAACGCGGTTGTCGCGCTTGAACATGCCCAGCTTCAGCTCGCTGTCCCGCAGTTCCCCGAACACCGTGTCCTTCTGTGTGTCAATGAAGCGGATGATGCTTTCAGCACTTTCGGATTTGCGCTGCACGTCATAGGTGATGAACGCATCGCCCATGGCCTGGCACAGGTCCCGTGCCAACTGCGGGTTGTTGTTCTTGGCCCCTATTTGGATGGTCTTTGCATTGGGGTCAAGGACCGAAACGCTGATCTGGTCGGCCAGCATGTTTACCAAAGTGCGCGTGTCGTTCAGCGTGAAATAATGTTGGCCCCGGTCTTGCCCGGTGGGCCAGTCTTGCCGCGTGGTGTTCTCTATGCGCGCCTTGAAGTGCGGTGTGCTGAACGCCTGGCCTGGCGTGATGCTGAGCACCACGGGTGTGTTGCCCATCGAGTAGGAGATCTCCAAATTGCCGTCGCCCAAAGGGGAAATGTTGATGGGGCGACCCAGGATGGCGGCATCAAACACGTCCACCTGGCCTACTTGGTAAAAGGATTGCTTGTAGCGCTCCTCTGTCAGGATCTGCCCTCGGAAGTAATAGCGCACCTTCAAGGGTAGCAGCTCCACGGCCTTGCTGATGAAGAACTTTGACCTCAGCAGTTGCACGTCCGCCGGCAGGTTGTTGTCCTCCATCAATGGCGTGTTCACCTTGAGCACGGTTTGGGCATTGTTGGTCTGGCCCACCTGGATCACCACGCTGCTGGCGTAGACGGGCGCGGTGTAGCGGAGGTAGATGTATGCCGCGCCGAAGGCCAGCAGCAGGCACATCACGATCCAAATGAGGGACCGCTTGACGATGTACAGGAACAGGCCGAGGTCGAACTCGTTGCTGAAGTTGGTGATGCGGTCGCGGTAGCTGTCCATCTGGGCAGCCCGGTTGCTCACATCGTCGTTCAGCATGTTTGTGGCCTATTGGAAAGAGCGCACAATGCCCAAAACCAGCACCGTGGTGGTCAAAAGGGTGATCAGCGGGGTGATCTCCTGGAGTACGCCGCGGGCGATCTCGGGCTTGGGCTGCACGTAGAGGATGTCATCCGCCTGCATCACCACATCGGCATAGGCCAGGTTTTGAATGTCTGACAGATCGAATTGGTACACCCTGCGCTTGTCTCCCTCCAAGCGGAACAACTTTACGTGGTGTACGTTGCCCCGATTGGCAACCCCGCCGGCCTTGGCCAGTACCTCAAGCAGGGAGGTGTTGCTGTTTTCCAAGGCCACCACCTTGGCATCGCCGCCCCCTCCGGGGAAAACAACCACCCGGCGGTTGCTCACGTTCAGCAGTACGAACGGCTTTTGGTAGTACGTGGCATATTGTTCCTCGAGCATGATCTCCGCTTGCCGCACCGTCAATCCCCCCACCTGCACATCCCCGACCACGGGCAGTTTGGCATGGCCATCCGGGTAAACCGTGTAATAGAATTGCATGCGGTTGGTGGAGGTCATGGACAAGTTTTGCTCATTGACCATGTCCACCATCTTGAACCCGTCGTTGGCGTACATCCGGAAGGAAAGGATGTCATCCGGCTGGATCTTGAACTCCCGGTCCTGCCGCATCGTGTCGGACACGGTGTCGAACTGGAAATCGCGCGGGGTCCGGAACATGATGTCGCGGTTGATGGCACAACCGGTGAGCAGCAACACGGCCAGTCCCAGCACGATCGATGATCTTCCCATTCCTTGCGGATTTCGCGCAAAAGTAGCCATCGGAGGCGCGTAGCTCAACCAAGCAGGCTTGAATACAATGCGGCCGTTTCCTTGACCAATCGCTTGTAATGGAACCGTTCGCCTACTTGTTCCCATCCTTGCGCCGAAAAATGGCTGCGTAGTTCGCCGTCCTCCACCAAGCGCAGCAGGTTGGCCCCGAAGCCCGCCACATCGTTATTGGCGCTCAGCAAGCCGGTAACTCCTTCCAACACCACGTTCTCAATGCCCCCTACCCGGGTGCTGGCCACCGGCTTCCCCGCAGCTTGGGCTTCGATCAAACTTACTGGTGTTCCTTCGTTGTGGCTGGTCAGGGCAACCACGTCCATGCCCGCATGCACGATGTCAATGTCCTTCACCCAGCTGGTGAATGTGATGTCCGCCCGGTCCACGACAGGCTTTCCGTTCACCCCATGGCCGAATTGATGGCCGTTGAAGGCGGGAGCATGCGCCAGGGAGAACCCGAGTGCTGTGGCTTGCTGTTCAATGGATGCCCGTTCACCGCCGTCGCCCACGATGAAGGCGCGCACGCGCTTTCCGGTATGCTCCTGCACGTGCTTCAAACCCTTCAGGAAAAGAGCATGGTTCTTGACCGGTACCAAGCGCCCGACGATCCCGATGGCAATTTCATCGCTCTCCACGCCGTACACCCTCCGGAATAGCGCCCTTTTGCCAGCTTGGTCCTCTCGGAATTTCCCAAGGTCGATGCCCAAGGCGATGACGGCCACCTTGTCTTCCCGGCAGATCCTGTGCTCTCCCACCAACTCCTGCTTTTGCCGCTCGCTGATGGCGATGATCCGCGAGGACCGGTTCGCCAAAAAGCGTTCGATGTTCTTGAAGATGCTGGTTTTCACCGGTCCGAAATAGCTGTGGAAGACGTGGCCGTGAAAGGTGTGGACAATGCCTCTTACACCCATGTCGTAGGCGGCCATCCGCCCCACGGCCCCGGATTTTGCGGCATGGGTATGCACGATATCCGGCTTGAATTCCCTGATCACCTGCTTGATGCGCCGGTATGCGGCCAGATCTTGCCACGGCGCTATGGCCCGGTGCATTTCAGACAGGATCATGGCGTTAACCCCCAGGTCGTTGAGGATGAATTTGCTGCTCTCCTCCGATTTTTCGGGTGGCCCTCCGATCAATAGCGTTTCAAATTCCGGCTGCATGTATTTCGCCAGAAGCCCCACGTTGTGGGTAGGACCGCCCAAATTAAAGCGGTTGTTGATGTGCAGGATGCGGGGCATGGAACCAACTGGCACGGTGGGGTAGGCCGGGGGCAGTGTTGATTAGACGAAGGCAAATGAAATAGTTGCCCGGTACTTGGCTGCAAGGAAAGGGGTCATGGGTGCAATGTAGCGTGGACCATCAGGTCTGAACTGAGGAACCTGAGCCAACCGGGCACGCCCTGGGTGCGGCCCAATTGCCGCGCTGCCCGGATGGACAAACCCGGAAGCAGCCGGTTGAACGGGAAGATCGTGTGGTTGAGCGCATCCCAGCGCATGATCCGGAATTTCGGTTCGAGCATGGCCCGGATTGCCGGGTACGTGTACTTATGGATCTGCAGTCCGCTGGAAAGGACGTTGCGCCCAGCCGGGTCAGGCTTTACAAAATGCTGGGCCAGGCTCCGCATCCATGAGTCCAACGATGACCGATTCGTGAACGTGGCGATGAACCGGCCGTCAGGATGCAGATGACGTGCAATGAAGTCCAGGTTTTTCTCCAGTTCATCCCGGCCCATGTAGGTGGTAACGCCAAGCATGAAGATCGCATGGAACCTCACCGGTCCGAGGTTGTGCTCATACACCGGGCCGATGTATTGCTGCGCCTGCGGCACGTTGCTGTGCGCAAGCATGCCCGCACTTACATCGGTGGCCAGGAATTGCATGGATGGGAAGCGCGTGATGAGCTGGTCGTACAGGTCGCCCGTACCGCTTCCAATGTCCAATACGTTGCAGTCAGCAAGGTCCAGGCCATCAACGGCCTTGTTCATCCGCTCCTGGAAGTAGTACCGGTGGAACCGGTCTTGGCCTTGGTACCGGCTCCCGTATCCGGCGCTGATCCGGTCGAAAAAGTCAATGGGGTCGGCCGCCCCTACCGGTGGCTGGTGCCGTGCGCGGCCCATGGGCCCCGCATCCGGCCCTGCGCCTTGGGACGTTCCGGTCATAGGTGGATCACCTCCCCGTACGCCGCTGCGGCCGCCTCCATCACGGCCTCGCTCATGGTGGGGTGCGGGTGCACGGTTTTAATGATCTCGTGCCCGGTGGTCTCCAGCTTGCGCATGGCCACGCACTCGGCGATCATTTCGGTCACGTTCATGCCGATCATGTGTGCGCCTAACAATTCGCCGTACTTGGCGTCGAAGATCAGCTTGATGAAGCCGTCTTTGGCACCGGCCGCGCTGGCCTTGCCGCTGGCGCTGAACGGGAATTTGCCCACCTTCAGCTCGTAGCCCTTTTCCTTGGCGGCCTTTTCGGTGTAGCCCACGCTGGCCACTTCCGGCGAGCAATAGGTGCAGCCGGGAATGTTGTTGTAATCCAGCGGCTCGGGGTTCTTGCCCGCGATCTTCTCCACGCAAATGATGCCTTCCGCGCTGGCCACGTGTGCCAGGGCCTGGCCCGGGGTCACATCACCGATGGCGTAATACCCTGGAATGTTGGTGGCCCCATAGGCGTCCACGGTGATCTTGCCCCGGTCGGTCACAATGCCCACTTCCTCCAGGCCGATGCCTTCCAGGTTGGACACGATGCCCACGGCGCTCAGCACCACGTCGCACTCGATCACCTGCTCGCCCTTGGCGTTCTTTACGGTCACCTTGCAGCCCTTTCCGCTGGTATCCACCTTGGTCACCTCGCTCTTGGTCATCACCTCGATGCCCTGCTTCTTGAAGCTCCGCTCCAGTTGCTTGCTCACCTCCTCATCTTCCACCGGCACCACGTTGGGCATGAATTCCACCAGGGTGACCTTGGTGCCGATGGCGTTGTAGAAGTAAGCGAATTCGCTGCCGATGGCGCCGCTGCCCACTACCACCATGCTCTTGGGCTGGGCAGGCATGGACATGGCCTCGCGGTAACCGATCACCTTCTTGCCATCCTGTTTCAAGGCCGGCAGTTCGCGGCTTCGTGCACCCGTGGCGATGATGATGTGCTTGGCTTCGAGCACCTGTTTTTTGCCGTCAGCACCCGTTACCTCCAGTTTTTTTCCGGGCTTCAGCACGCCGGTGCCCATGATCACGTCGATCTTGTTCTTCTTCATCAGAAACTGCACGCCGTTGCTCATGCCCTTGGCCACGTCGCGGCTGCGTTGCACCACGCCCTTGAAATCCACCGAAGGTGCGCCCACGGTGATGCCGTAGTCTTTTGCATGGTTGATGTACTCGAACACGCTGGCGCTCTTGATCAACGCCTTGGTGGGGATGCAGCCCCAATTGAGGCAGATGCCGCCCAGGGATTCCTTTTCAACAACGGCGGCCTTCAGGCCCAGTTGGCTGGCACGGATGGCAGCCACATAGCCGCCGGGGCCGCTGCCGAGAACGATGATGTCATAGCTCATCTGCTGGTGATTGGGATTGGTATGGATCAGGGCAGGCGTTATTACCCGCCGGTCGTATTGCGCGGCGCGAAGGTAGCAGTGCGGGGGGAAGCGTCGAAGCCTGCCCGGCACATGTGCGGCGCATGGGCATGACGGGCGTGGGTTTGCGCTGTTTTCAACGATCGGCCCGGGGGATTTCCTCCCCGTTGCCGGGGCCGAGCGCAGGAACTGCATAAATTCGGCGCAACCAAATCTGCACTAAACATGAGCGACGCAACCCAAACCATGCCGGCCTCACCCGGCCGCCCCACCTTGCTCACCGTGATCTGCATCCTCAGCTTCATCATGGGGGCGTGGGGGGTGATCAGCGGCATTCAGAACCTCACAGTGGATCAAACAGCCGCCTTGGATAAGGCACGTGCCGAAATGGAACAGGCCCGTGCGGACCTGGGGGCCCAAGCAGAAGGGCTGCCCGGCCGTATGCTGGACAGTGCCATGGAGTTGGCGGAGAGATCCGCCGCCAATGCCAAGTCCATCGGCATCTCAGGCATCATCCTGTCCCTGCTCAGCCTCTTCGGGGTATGGCAAATGTGGAACCTTCGCAAGAGCGGGTTTTGGTTGTACGTGCTGGCTTCCATTGCGGCCTTGGCTGTACCCATCATCTTCCTGGGAGGAAGCATGATGGCCCTGCTCTCCGTGGGCTTCGTGGGCTTCTTCTCCCTGGTGTTCATCATCCTGTACGCGGTGAACCTGAAACACATGCACTGACCGGTACCAAAGAACGAATAACCCGGAAGTCCCCCGCCGTTCGGGGGACTTTTCGTTGATTCGCGGCGTGGAAACCCAATTGAACCTGCCACGGCCGGATGCACGGCCGCGAACGCTCACATGGCTGTGCGTAGCGAGCTTCGCCAACCAAGGCCTGGTATTCCCATTGTATTTGATGGGGGCCTTCATGGCGTACATCATCCGCGACCTGCCGCCGGATGAGGTCGCCGACATGGTTCGTTCGGCCTATGCGGCCTTTCTGCCTCCGGCCCAACAAGATGAGGCGGTCGCCTACGTCGATCTGCTGAAGGCCCACGGTGTGGCACTGATGGCGGTGTTCGCCTTGCGCACGCTGGCCCGCTTCATCGGCACCCTGCGCATGTGGCAAGGCCGGAAGGACGGGTTCCACATATACACCAGTGCCCAGTTGCTGGGCATGCTGGCGCCCATCCTCATTGCCGGGCCCCGCACGATCAACTTCCTGGGCTTCTTGTTGGCGATCAACTGGTGCTACCTCTACTTCATCCACCGCAAGGCCCTGCGATAGTTGGGGCCGGGCCGCTCAACGGCAGGCGATCCCGCTGATCTCCACGTTCACCCCGCGCGGCAGCCCCTTCACGGCCACCGCCTCACGCGCGGGCGGGGCATCCTGGAAGTACGTGCCGTACACCTCGTTCACCGCCGCATAATGATCCATGCTGCTCATGAAGATGGTGCACTTCACCAGGTGCTCAAACCCTAACCCGGCCGCTTGCAGCAACTGGCCCAGGTTGTCCATCACTTGGCGGGTTTCCTCCGTGATGCTTTCCATGCGCAGTTGGCCGGTATCGCCGATCAACGCGATCTGGCCACTGAGGAAAACCAGGCCATTGGCGTCAATGGCCGGGGAATAGGGGGCCAATGGTTTGGCCGCCCCTGCGGGGATGATGGGCTTCTTCATGGCCGCAAAGATCGCCCGCGCCCGCCCATGATGCAGCCTTAGCTTTGGCCCCCAATGGAAAACACCGAGCGCCCGCTGATCCTTGTGACCAATGATGACGGCATCTTCGCCCCGGGTATTCAAACCCTGGCGCAGGAAATGAAGGCCTTCGGCAAGGTGCTGGTGGTGGCCCCGGACAAGCCCCAAAGCGCCATGGGCCATGCCATTACCATACACAACTTCCTACGGCTGCGCAAGGTGGAGTTCATGGAGGGCGTGGAGGCGTACAGTTGCACGGGCACCCCCGTGGATTGCGTGAAATTGGCGGTGTACCAGATCATCAAGGGCAGACCCGCATTGCTGGTCAGCGGCATCAACCATGGCAGCAATTTGAGCATCAATGTGCTGTACAGCGGTACGATGAGCGCGGCGGTGGAAGGGGCACTGGAAGGCATCCCCAGCATCGGTTTCTCCCTGATGGAATACGGCATCGATGCCTCCTTTGCCCATACGCGTGCCGTGGTGCGTTCGGTAACCACCAATGTGCTGCGCCATGGGCTCAACAATGGCTGCTGCCTCAACGTGAACATTCCGGCGGCAGCGGCAGGGCCGCTCAAGGGCGTCCGCATCTGCCGGCAGGCACCAGGCCATTGGGCAGATGCCGTGGAATGCCGCCACGACCCCGCCGGCCACGACTATTACTGGCTCAAGGGCGAATTCATCGCCAAGGACCAAGAACACGATACGGACGTGTGGGCTACCAGCCACGGATATGCCAGCGTGGTGCCTGTGCAGTTTGACATGACCGCCCACCAGGAAATAGAGGTGCTCAATACCTGGGACCATGCGCTTTGACAAGGTGGCGTATGGCTACATCCTGGGCATCATCACACCGATCGCAGGGCTGCTGGCCTATTCCGCCTTTGCCGTCACCGTGCTGCGGCCCGAACTGGAGCTTGATTTCCTGCTGCGGGAAATGCTTTTCGGCATCCGCGGCAACATCGCGCCCACCCTGTCGCTGAGCGTGCTGGCCGATGCAGGGCTGTTTTTCGCATTCGACCGCTGGCGCATGCTCAAGGCCATGCGCGGGGTGATCGGGGCCATGCTCACCTATGGCGCAGTGATCGTGCTGCTGTTGCTGCTATGGGAAAGAGACTTTATGTGATCGCCGGCGAGGCCAGTGGCGACCTGCACGGGGCCAACCTCATCCGTGCCCTGTACAGGCGCGCGGGCAGCGAACCACTGGCCGTGCGGGCTTGGGGGGGCGACCGCATGCAGGCCGCTGGTGCCGAAGTAGTGAAGCACTACCGCGATCTGGCATTCATGGGCTTCACCCAAGTCTTGTTGAACCTGCCCACCATCCTGCGGAACATCCGCACCTGCCAGGAAGATATCCTGCGCTTCAAGCCCGATGCGGTGGTATTGATCGACTATCCCGGGTTCAATTTGCGCATCGCCAAATTCGCCCGTGCCCGGGGCATCAAGGTGTTCTACTACATCAGTCCCCAATTGTGGGCATGGAAGGCCGGGCGCATCAAGGCCATCCGGCGCGATGTGGACCGCATGTTCGTGATCCTGCCCTTTGAAAAAGATTGGTACGCCGAGCGGGGCATGGACGTGGAGTTCGTGGGCCACCCGCTATTGGACGCCATCGCGCAGGAGGAATTCGGGCAAGCGCTGGAAACAGGCAAGGACCAGCGCCCGGTGGTGGCCCTGCTTCCGGGCAGCCGCATGCAGGAGATCCGCCGCATGTTGCCGCAGATGCTCCAAATGGTGAAGCACTTCCCCGGGCACCGCTTTGCCGTTGCCGCCGCACCCTCGGTGCCGGAGCAGGCATACCGCGGCCTGATGGCGGATGTTCCGGCCGTTCTGGTGCAAGGGCATACCTACGCACTGCTCAAACAGGCCACTGCAGCATTGGTCACCAGCGGAACGGCCACCTTGGAAGCCGCACTGATCGGCACGCCCGAAGCCGTTTGCTACGGTGGCAATGCCCTGAACATCTGGCTGGCCAAGCGCTTCATACGGGTGCCGTTCATTTCCTTGGTGAACCTGATCATGGGGCGCGAGGTGGTCCGCGAACTGATCCAGCACGGCATGCGCCCGGCGGAATTGCGCCACGAACTGCACCGCTTGCTGAACGATGCGCAGTACCGCTCGCGGATGCAGGGGGACATGCGGGAGCTAAGGGGCAAGCTGGGCGGTACCGGTGCTTCGGCACATGTGGCCGATCGGGTGTGGATAAGTCTGTAAACCGCACCTCGCGCTGAAAAAAGGTGCCGATAGTTTCGCACCGCCATGTACCGCACCTTCTTATTGCTTTCCGCTTTTCTTCCGGCAGCATCCGCGCATGCGCAATACGCCGACGTGCGCATCGGCCTGTTCAGGGAATCACCCAGTCGCCAGGTGATGGTCATGGGCGACGGCGGGCCGCTCTCCATTTGGGTGGATGGGAAAAAATCCGCCGAGCTGGCCTCTTCCGACGGGGTGGTGCTCAAGTTCTCCGACGCAGGCGTCCATGCCCGCTCCCTGATGTTGGACTTCACTGCGGCGAAGAACATCACGTTCCGGTCCGCATCGGGCCGGGGGTTCCGCTTGCGGAACATGGCGCCAAAGGGGCCCGAACGTGCCTACCCGGGTTCCTTGGAGGTGAACCGGGCCGGCGGAAGCCTGCAATTGGTGGCCACCGTGCCCCTGGAGGAATATGTCGCCGGCGTGGTGCAGGCCGAAGCTGGTAAGGACCACTGGATGGAGTATTACAAGTTGCAGGCGGTGAGCTGCCGCACCTATGCCCTGGCCAACAAGCGGCGGCACGCAGGGGAGGGCTTTGAGGTATGTGATGCCGTGCATTGCCAAGTGTTTCATGGCCGCAACCGGGTGGACAGCATCCGCCAAGCGGTGGCCCTCACGCGCGACTTGGTGGCGGTGGACCCGGACATCCGCCTGATACACGCCACCTTCCACAGCAATTGCGGGGGCGAAACCGTGAACGCCGAGGACGTGTGGAGCAAGAGCGAGCCCTATTTGGTCAGCACCTTGGACACCTTCTGCCTGCACGAACCCCATGCCGTATGGGAAAAGAGCATGCCCCGGGCCAAGTGGCTGGGCTATCTCAGCAAGGCGTTCGGCGTGGACACCGACGACAGCAACGTGGTGGCCAGCGTCACCAATTACCAGCCCGAGTGCCGGGACCTTTACCTGGCCAATATCGCGCCCGGGATCTCCTTGGTCCGCCTGCGCAAGGACCTGCACCTGCGCTCAGCGTACTTCAGCGTGAAACCCGAAGGAGACCAAGTGGTCCTGTCCGGCAAGGGCTTTGGCCACGGCGTGGGGCTCTGCCAGGAAGGAGCCATGCGCATGGCCCGCAATGGATATAGTTACACCAGCATCCTGCACCACTACTTCGCCAACGTGCACTTGGTGAAGCTCCAAAACCTGGATTTTTTCCGCGACGAGGGGCATTGAGCGCATAGGCTCAGTCCTCCTGTTCCTCCCGCTCCGCGCGCTTGCGGTCCTTTTCGGCCTGCGTGGGGAACCGCCACGCAACCTGCACGGAATAAACCACATTGTGCGAACGCACCAAGCGGTCGAAGGTGTTGAGGCTGCTTTGCCCGCGCAGTTCGATCAGCCAGGGCCCCACCTCCTGGCCTAAGCCCACCCCGGCGCTCCACTGGCCGCGGTTCTGGTTCGTGCTGGGTGAAAATGTGTATTCCGACTTCAATTCGCCGTACTGGAAGTTTTTCACCTTGCCGTGAAGCAGGTAACCGTACATCAGCCCGCCGCTCAGGTACAACCCCTGCGGGTCCGGGTTGGTGCTCACTTTGATCAATAAGGGAAGTTCAAGGTAGTTCAGTGCCACCGAAGTGCGCGTCTTTTGCACATTGTCCACCGTTACACTGCCCTTGCCGATGTACATCGGCTCGATCAGCAGGCTTACCTGTTCGGTGACCGGGGCTTCAAAGCTCCAGCCCGCCACGGGGCCCAGCTTGGGTTGGCCATTCCATTGAAGGAACTTCCCGAAGGTCTGCGTGCCGATCCCTCCACCCACCTTGGGGCCATTGCGCGAGCCTTGCGCAAAAAGTTGCGGGGAGCCGGGCAACTGTGAAACCAGAACGGCAAGGAGCAACACACGCTTTCCCATCGGCAATAAGATAGCGGCAAAGTTGCACAAGGAATGGTAAGCAATCCGGTTTGGCCATGTCAGGCTATGCAACTCCTTGCCGCTCAATGAGATTATGAGGCATCCGCCGAGCAATTGAAGTTGTTCGTCTTGACAAAAGATCGATTCGTCGACAATTTGCACCACCAATTGCAACGATCATGTGGCCTGTAATGACCCTCACGCTCCTGCTTCAGCTTACCGATGAGGAACAGCTCTTTGCCCAGCAAGTGCAGCCCGCGGTAGTTCCGCAGAAGCAGGAAATCCCGGCGCCCGCTACGGTTACCGCCGAGCAGGAGACCTGCGCTGAATGGCCGGATGCGCCCTCCACAGGCTGCTAACCCCAATGGACCGGCGGGCAGACCGCCGGCGGTCGGAAGCCCTGGCACTTTCCTTGCTGTGCCGGGGTTTCCTTTTTTACCGCTACGGCGATATTTGCACATGGCACAACGAGAATGGCCCCGGACATTGTTCGTTTCCTTGGCTATCCTAACGTCCTGCACCGGGCAAGCTCAATGGGTGTTTGAAGGCGACACATCGGCAACTTGGCAGCAGGCCATTCACCGATATGCGTTCCTGGATTCGATCCATGGAGGCGCCAAGCTCACCACCATCGGGCACGACGACGACGGCCATCCGATCCACCTCTTTATCCTAAGCGACGGCAGCGGCTTCACCCCGGACAGCATCCGTGCCGCCGGAAAGAATATCCTGTGGGTCACCAACGGCATTCATCCCGGCGAGCCGGACGGCATCGATGCCAGCCTGATGCTGGCCCAAGCCCTGCTGGAAAGCGACCAGCTCATGGGCGTGTTGGTGAACACCGCCGTGTGCATCGTGCCGGTATACAACGTCAGTGGCTCGTTGAACCGGGGCAGCTTCAGCCGCGCCAACCAGAACGGCCCGAGGGAATACGGCTTCAGGGGCAATGCCAAGTACCTTGATCTCAACCGGGATTTCATGAAAATGGATTCCGAAAACGCACACACCCTGGTGGCGGCGCTCACCGCATGGGACCCCGACATCTACTTCGAAACGCATGTGAGCGATGGTGCGGACCACCAGTACATCATGGCGTTGATGGCCACCCAGAAAGACAAGCTCGCCAAGCCCTTGGGCGATTTCATGACCGGCACCCTGATTCCGGGCCAGTATGAATGGATGCAGCGCAAGAACCTGCTGATGTGCCCGTATTTCGAAACCACGGGCGCCGTGCCAGAGGATGGCTTGCAAGGGTTCAACGACAGTCCTCGATATAGCACCGGACACGCCGCACTATTCAACCGGATCGGCATTGTCAGCGAGAGCCACGTGCTGAAGCCCTTTGCAGACCGTGTGAATGCCACCTTCCAGTTGCTGATGGGCACCTTGGCCGTGATGGACCAGCAGCCTGAAGAACTGCGAGCAGCACGTGCGGCAGCCCAACAGGCCACCGCCACGGCTGCGGAATTCGGCCTCAACTGGCGTTTGGACACCATGGCGGTGGAGAGCCTGCCGTGGAAGGGATATGCCGCGTTGACCGAGCGGAGCCGGGTAACAGGCCTTCCCCGGATCCGGTATGACCGCGGCAAGCCCACGGAAACCACTGTGCCATGGCGCAATTCCTATGTGCCGTCGTTGAAGGTAGCCAAGCCCAAGGCCTACATCGTACCCGGGCAGTGGCGGGAAGTGATCCAACGGTTGCGGTTGAACGGCGTGCACATGGAAGCCATGGCGCACGACACGGTGCTAACCGTGGAGCAGGATAGCATGGGTGCATTCGCCACCGTGCCCATGGCCTATGAAGGCCACTACCTGCACCGCAACATCCACGTGGTGCGCAAACGGATCCGCAGCACCGTGCATGCCGGCGACGTGCGGATCCCCATGGGCCGGCCCACCGACCGGTATGTGGTGGAAGCCTTGGAAAGCCGGTCCGACGATGGCTTTTTCGCATGGAATTTCTTTGATGCCGTATTGCAGCAGAAGGAATGGTTCGACAGCTACGTCTTTGAAGACCAAGCTGCCCGCCTGCTTGCCGACAACCCCGTGCTTGATGCGGAATTCCGGCGCAAGCAGGTCTTTGATCCCTCCTTTGCCAAGGATGAGGAGGCGCAATTGCTGTGGATCTACCGCCATTCACCGTGGATGGAGCCCGGTTATCGGAAATACCCGGTGCAGCGCGAGGTGGAATGAGCGCGGCTTGTATCATTGCGGAATATCACCACAACGGCATGGACCTCCACGATCTCGGCATCGGTGCCCGCGTCAATCACCCCACCATGGGCGCGGGAGTTGTATACGACATGGACCCGCGGACCGTCCATGTGTTCTTCAAGGACCACGGGGAACAATCGATCTCCCGCTCGTTCGAAGGCTTGCAGGTGGTTGCACCGGGCGTGGAAGTGGAGCCCGAGCCACTGGACCTGGACCATGTGCGCGACGCCTTGCGCGAGGTGCTGGAGGAAATGCAAGCTCCGCAGCGGCCCGTGGAACTGGCACGGCGCTATGAAGGCGGAACATTGGAGATCAAGCCGCGCGATGCCTCCCTGAAGAGCAAGGAAGTGCCCATCGAAGACTTCTTCCACAAGATCGTGATGATCCGTGACCGGTTCCGCGTGCTTGAACAGAAGCTCAACGCCCACACCGGCATCAGCGAGCAGGACAAGGTGGAGCTCCAACAATACATCACCCGCTGTTACGGCAGCCTCACCACCTTCAACATTCTCTTTGAGGACAAGGAAGACCAGTTCGTTGGGCAGAAAGGGGAAGGGTAGTTGCCCACTGCACGCTGCCGCTGCCCACTGCCACTGCCAGCTTCCGCCAGTTCCTGCTGCCTCCTGCCCCCGATCGTTCACAACTCATTCCCCATTCAAGAAAAAAGAACGTACCTTCGGACCACGAAAGCGTTCTTTGTCAGCCGTGAGCTGATCAACACACAGCCCACACAGGCCATAGGTTCTCAAAACCAACATTTCTTCCTCAGGGTTGGAAGATCCAAAGGGCAAGGGCGGGCCTCGCCGCCTTCGGGCGGTATCCCCCGGGAACATCGAGGATTACCGACCCCTTTCTGTCCAACCCGCTCATGTGATCCATGGGTTTTCTGAACTCGGTCCTGTGTGGGCTTTTTTTGTGCCCGCTGATGTGGCACTTCCTTTGCCGAAAGTGATCGAACATGCCGTCCCCAGGTCTTGAACTGCCCGTGATGGAGGCGTTCCATACGCTGCAAGGCGAAGGAGCCTATACCGGACAGGCTGCGTACTTCATCCGTTTGGCGGGCTGCGATGTGGGCTGCACTTGGTGCGATGTGAAGGAAAGTTGGGACGCGGGCCGCCATCCGGTGATGGCCGTGGAGGCGATCGTGGCCGGGGCCTTGCGCCACCCCGCGCGCATTGCCGTCGTTACGGGCGGCGAACCGTTGCTGCATCCCTTGGGGCCGCTTACCGGGGCCTTGCGCAAAGCCGGGTTCCGTACGCACCTGGAGACCAGCGGTTCCTCGCCAATCAGCGGGGAATGGCACCATGTCTGCTTCAGCCCTAAAAAATTCAAGGCGCCGGTTCCGGGCTTTCACACCTTGGCGGATGAAATGAAGGTGGTGGTCTTCAACAAGCACGACCTGAAATGGGCCGAAGGACATGCGGCGTTGACGCGCCAGGACTGCATGCTGTACCTGCAACCCGAGTGGGGCAAGCGCAGTGAAATGACGCCTTTGGTGGTGAACTACGTGATGGAGCACCCGCGTTGGAGGGTATCCCTGCAAACGCATAAATACTTGAACATCCCATGAATTGGATCACAGGGCAGGGGAGCGGCGTTCGCACCGGTGCCATGGTGTTGGCCCTGCTGGCAACCCTGCTGGCCGATGTGGCCTCCGCACAATCCAGCCGTTACACCACCACCAGCAGCAAGGCGATCAAACTATACGAAGCCGGGGCCGAATGCATGCGCCTGCGGAAGTGGGACTGTGCGGAAGGCAACCTGAAGAAGGCCGCCGCCGAGGATCCGAAGTTCATCGAGCCGCGCATCTACCTCGGCGAGATGTACGAGCAACGCAATTTACCCAAGGAGGCCATCGCCGTGTACCACGAGGTGCTGGCCATCAACCCGACCTACTTCCCGCCGGCCGCGCTGCACTTGGCGGAACTGGAGTTGGGCCAGGGATCGTACAATGAGGCGCGCAAGCACTTTGCACTGGCCATGCAGTACGACAAAGACCCCCAGCGCCGGCAACGCGCCCAGCGCGGAACCGCCAATGCGGACTTCGCCGAACGGGCCATGAAGCAGCCCGTGCCTTTCGAGCCGGTGAACCTGGGCCCGGGCGTGAACACCAAGGACCCTGAATACTTTCCCGCCGTCACCGTGGATGACAGCACCTTGATGTTCACCCGCTTGATCAAAGACGACCGCTCCGCCTACGGGGTGCAGGAAGATTTCTTTGTCAGCCATAAGCAGAAGGACGGAACATGGGGGGCTGCCATGCCCATCTCCACGGTAAACACGGTGGACAATGAGGGGGCCGGAACACTGACCCCGGACGGTCGTTTCATTATTTTCACCAAGTGCGCCGGGGCGGACGGGTCCTATGGGCCGGGGCTCAAAGGCTTGGGCAGTTGCGACCTCTTCATTAGCCGCCGTGTGGGCGATCGTTGGAGCAAGGCGCAGAATTTGGGCGCCCCGGTGAACAGCCCCAGTTGGGAAAGTCAGCCTTCCATGGGCAGTGACGGCCGCACGCTGTACTTCCTCCGCGGTGCCCGATCGCGTGATGGGCAGCAAAATACCGACATTTATGTCAGCCGCATGGGCGACGATGGTGCCTTCAGCAAGCCCGAACTGCTCGGCCCCAACGTGAACAGCCCGGGCAAGGAGGAAAGCGTGCAGATCCATCCCGACGGCAAGACGCTCTATTTCAGCAGCGATGGGCGGCCCGGCATGGGCGGCTTGGACATCTACATGAGCCGCATGCAACCCGATGGCTCGTGGAGTGAAGCGTTGAACTTGGGCTGGCCGATCAATACCGGCGGTGATGAGAACAGTGTGCTGGTGGACGCCAGTGGCAGCCTGGCCTATTTCGCCAGCGACCGCGAAGGAGGGTTCGGAGACCTGGACCTCTATGGCTTCGAACTATATAAGGAAGCACGCCCCACACCGGTTTCCTATATCCGCGGGAAGGTTACCGATAAAGCCACCGGTAAGGCCTTGGAGGCCGATGTGGAATTGTTCGACCTGGCCTCCGGCAAGTTGGCGGCAGGCGCCATCAGCGATCCGTTGTCCGGCGAATTCACCGTGTGCCTGCCCACCGGGATGGACCATGCGCTGAACGCCTCCGCGGAAGGCTATCTCTTTTATTCGCGCAACTACAGCTTCGCCGATATGCAGGGCACGGCACCATACCAATTGGACGTGAAACTGTCCAAAGTGGCGCCCGGCCAAAAGATCGAACTGCGCAACATCTTCTTTGAAACGGCAAGCTATGCCTTGCTGCCCACCTCCACGGTGGAATTGAACAAGCTGGGGCAGTTCATGAAAACGTCCCCCGCGGTACGGATCGAAGTGGGCGGCCACACGGACGATGTGGGGAATGATGCCGCCAACCAGAAATTGAGCGAGCAGCGCGCCAACGCCGTGCGCGACTTCCTGATCAAGCAGGG
>ERZ795041.24-NODE-24-length-59608-cov-20.358454_pt1 | contig 59608 bp, 77 predicted proteins | sample MGYA00375125_ERZ795041 | MGnify/ENA primary metagenome ERZ795041 (study PRJEB30170, sample SAMN03074214) | activated sludge metagenome | biome: Common Effluent Treatment Plant; feature: Wastewater; material: Activated sludge; isolation source: activated biomass in a...
TTGTCTCATTTTGAGACAGCCTTGTCTCATTTTGAGACAGCTTATTTTTTTGCGTTTTTACCGTAAAAAGTCGGATAGATTCCAGAGAATCGAATCCGCGTTCATCTATGCTGAACCAGCGCGTTCTGTCCGCCTTACGTTTGTTCAAGCCTGTCCCACTACTCACACGTAGCAGTCGCTTATTACGCAGTGACGTGATGACCCTATTTAAGGTCTGCCGGCTAAGAAATGGAAGTTCTTGGTTCAACGTCGTCAGGCTTCTGAAAATTTGGTATCTACCTTTCACGAATTTTCCCTCCATTTGGATACATTGTTCTATGTGAAGAAGCAGGATTGATTCGTTCAATCCTATCTCTGCTGCTAATTGCGGGGACACACTCTTTGGTGGGTCATTGAGTACGAAAATTCTGGATGTCATAGTTCTGTATCGTCTACTCCAGATGTGATATTTTTCGTCGAGTAATCGAGACTCAATCTGATTCTGCGAAACATCATGAATCCTCCTCTTGCTCGGCCTGTTCTGTGTCAAAAAGTTCTAGCTGAACTCCGGAGAGTGTGTCTATGCTACTACACTTCCGAGGTTTCCACGAAAAGGGCCGTATATCCGGCTCGAAATCGCCTAGAAGTGCGTTGTCCGGCGTTTGCTTTGTTGTAGGTTCTTCCTCTTGACGATGCCTATTTCGTGTGATACATTCGCTGTACTTAGATTGCATTTTCTCTTTCCTCATCTTTAGGCGTTTGTCGGTACAAGCGCCTCTTTTTTTATTTGTAGCTGTATACGTATACTATTGGGTCATCCAGCGGATACCATGCTCCGTCTACCCAGATTCCTTCTTTGTATCCGCGCGGATTTTCATATCTGTGGTGCTCTAAACAACCGGAACACTCACAGGGACATTTTACTTTCGCGACAGCCGCAGTGATTACCTCATCGACCCATCCAGAGGAGTAAAACTTCCATTGTGATATCCTTCCTTGAAAATGATGCTGTCTGGTTTGAAGCAGTTCCCCTTTAACACCGTTCTTTTTCGATACAAGCTCTTCGTACGTGATGCTTGTACGAAATGGAGCGGCGGGAGCATTGAATCCCCATTCGTTAAATGGGTCATCGACTACTTCCCATTCCAGTGGCTGGGCCTTTGGAAAACGATGTCGGCGCACTCTGTACTTATGTTTGATTTTCATGTCCTTATGATTTTCCGGCCCTCTTCAAGTTGTTCTGGGGATGGGTCTTTACACCATACGCGTGTGATTGACCCATCGACCTTACTTGGGACACGGTGAAGATACTGTCTTTCAGCATCCAACATTTCCCGGCTCATCAGGTCATAAGCTAATTCGGCATACGCTGGTTTCGCTTCTGTCAGAATTTCATCGTGGATTGGTAGAAGCAGTCGTATATCATTCAGATACCGACCCTTAACCAGAGCTTTGTAACATTGAACAAGGGCTAATTTGGTGATGTCGGCGTTTGTCCCTTGAATCGGAAGATTCTTTGCGTTACGTTGGATTTTGGATTTGATTTTTTTATCATTCAAATTCCCCATGTATTGTCGTATCCTTCCGGTCATCGTACTGGCTTTCATGCTGTACACGACCTTTTTGGCCCTTTCTTCCAGCCAATCGCCCATACGCGGATATACTTTCTTGAGATAGAGCTCCATAGTCGCCTCTGCTGTCTCAATCGGGATACCGGCGTTGTACGATAGTTTGTGAGCGCCGCCCCCATACACCATCAGGAAGTTCATGTTCTTCGCCATAGACCTTTGCTTGTCCGTGACTTCGTCCAGCGGCGTCTTGTATAGCAAGTGGGCCGTGAATCGGTGTAGGTCCTCGTCACTGTCAAATGCTTTCAGTAAGTTAGGGTCGCGGCAGTATTCCGCTAAGATTCTCAACTCGCATTGAGAGTAGTCACAATCGACCAGCACCCAACCATCCTGAGCTTCAAAACAGTTCCGATACAGATTGTCTTTTGGTATCTGCATCAGGTTCGGAGCATTACACGACATACGTCCAGTCTCGGCCCCTAGCTGTTTCAAACTGCAATGTATGCGTCCGGTATACGGATTTATCTTGTCCAGCCAATTTGGCCCATACGATTGAATTCTCTTTGCTAGTTTGACGTACTTGATGTAAAGCTCAACCGCTCTGAACTTGGACGCATCAGAGTCAGCCAGCAGCTTATTGGACAGCGTAGGCTCTCCTGTGTCCGGGTGTAGGGGTAATTCGATACCAGCGTTCTCAAGTGCGGCCCCTACCTGCTTCTTGGAATTCAGATTGATGGTCGGAACTCCATCGAATAAGGTTTTCTGATGACCCAAAATGTCCCACAATTCCTGCTTCACGATTTCTATCTCATTCTGAGTGGAAGCACATACCTCCAACCATCGTTCCCTGTTCAACGTCATCCCGTTGTTTTCCATCCACGCAATAACAGGGACAGTAGCAAACTCTAATTCAGCTATGCGTACCTGTGACTGCTCTTTGAGTATCTCGCGTTGTACTTGATAGATGGGCATTACGACGTTCGCGTCACGGGCCGCGTATTGGAGTTGCCGGTCGGTAAGCTCTTCCCGGTACCACTCTGAATTTTGCATATCTTTTGGAAGAACTGCCCCAAGTCGCCGTTTTGCGATAGCGTCTAACCCAACAGGGACATACTCCATACGATTGCTTGGGACGATACGTCCTTTCGATATTATCTGTTCGGCTATCAGTGTGTCCCAGATAGGTCCGAATTCGTATATACCTAACTCGTGCATCAGGAATTTCAATTCAAATTTTGCATTTTGGATGACACATAAAAACCTGTTCGGGAATAGGTAATGCAAGAACAGTTTACTGATTTTGAATAAATCAAATATATATGTATCTCCCTCCGGCGTTGCGAATTGGGCTATACGCATCCGTGCTCCCCTGCATGGTTCAAATGCCGGGATGTCCCTGTCAAATGCGTGGTACGTCTCCGTATCGAACCCAAGTACGTCGAATTGAATCAAATGCTCTACGGCTTGTCCCATTTTACCTTCCGTGTCCACGATTATTATCCTTCTGGGACTGTCTGGAAAAGTTATATGTGAGCGGTAGTCCGTCATTTGCGTGTCCTCCCCTTTGGTAAATTCTGCATTGAACCGTTCAATTCGACCGACCCTAGCTCGTATAGCTCAAATATGGTACGTCTGGCCCTGATTCGCCGTTTTTTCTTTTTTCCTTTGGCTTCTAGTAATTCGGCTCCTACGCCGCTCCATAAGTAAAGCACTACCGGAATGAATGTCCACTCGTCATCAGCCCATACACCGGCATCGCTTAGCCCGTCCATGATGGGCTTTATATGCACGTTATGGATATCCATGATGCCTTCGTGCGGGACGTGTACCTTTACCAGTACCATCGCTCTTTTAATGAGCGGAGTATCGGACCACCCGATTATGTCTGTCCCTATGCTCTTAGCTAATTCTCTGAATTCCTTAGTGACTTTAGCTTTAGTACGAAAATGATAATTGTAAAATGTGTTTTGTGACGGCAGTCCCAGCACTTCAAATGAGGCTACCGGACTACCAACTATATTCAGACAAGATGTCATTGGTCCAAATCATCTCCTTATTCTTTTTCACCGACTTTCCGTTCGTGTTCGCATTGACCTCGACCAGTTCCCGAAATGGCAGCCATGTGGCTCCGGACGTTTCGCAGACGATTACCTGCCCGTCCCTCTCAGAACACCAGTCAGCTAGATGCGGGTAATTCACCTGCCATTCTGGATACCTATCAGAATTTCCCGCCCTCTCTTGTACTGATTTATACGGTGGGTCTACAAAGTATGTAGCTCTACCTGTATATGAGAGAGTTTCGTATGAAAGATTCACAAAATTCCAGTGACGGATTTTGTATAAATCATTCGCAATAGCTCTCCGCGTAGCTGGTACCCACGAGTTCTGTCCGTGTCCCACTGTTCTTGGCTTAGCTTTTCCACGGCATAGATAGAATCCAATCAGATACCGTTCGGCTACACTTAAACTCTTGATGGTGTCCAGAGACACTTTGCTTTCCACAATAGGCAGCCGTAGAATATCTTTTTCCGATGCTGCAATCAGATATTTCCATACGACGGATACGTACGGACTGGTGTCCATTAACAGCACGTTTCTGTCCCAGTATTTTAGAGAGTAACGGGCCGACCCTGCGAACGGTTCGATAATCGTATCGTACTGTGGCTCAGGGTAAAATTTGACTATTTTCGATTTTGACCCATAATATGAAAACATCTACGTCAAGTCCTCCTCTTTTTCGCTTACCTGTCCCTGCCTGTGCGCATCGAGTATAATGTCCATCATGGACGCAAACACGCTATTGAACGTGTCAACATGTAAAGCTACACCGTTCCAGAACGCGTACTCGTGTGTTCCGTAAAAATTGTTATTACTGGTTCGTTTAGATTGTTCTCTAGCGAACATCGCAAGACACGTAGACACTCGCTCCCCATAGGCGTGTAGAAGTTTACGCTGTTCTTCGACAGATGCGTCATTACGCTGCATGGGCAAACCTCCTTTTTTTCTTCCTTTCTCGACGTTGTCGAGCTTCTTCGAGGACCCGTCCTTTTCTTTCATCAAAATACGGGTAACTTATTGACCCATCAACGTCTTTCAGAGCCACGACCGGGATGTCCGGTAAGGCTTTGAGATGGGCGGTGCTCCATACTGTAAATTCACGTGTCCTGTTGATTTCCACGAAATCAGGGACATCGACACTACCCTTTGCACAAAGAACCACTTGAAATGTCCCAGATTCAGTGGAGCATATTTCCGCGTAGGCTAATTCCGGTGGAATTTTTACATACGCAGCCAAGCTGTGTAGTATCAATTCTCGCAACATTTCCTTTTCATCGGCGCGCTTTCGACGCATAGCGTCGATGAGAACTCTTCCGTACAGAGCGGCATCGTGACGTGAATTCTGCTCATCCACGGCCAACTTCCTCGCTTGCATCTTTTGGATGTTTCGTTCTCTATTTCGCAACTTCTTGTTTCCCATTAGGTCCCTCCGTCAATTCTTGGTATTTTCTCTTCAAACTGGCGTAGTCAAATTGAAGGTCGTCTGTGTGTTCTTTTGTGATATTCAACAAGTCTGCGATTGCTCTCACAATCGTGTCCCCCATACCGACATCGTTCCTTGTCGGGGAGTCCGGCGCCCCGTCGTATTCCCCATCCCATGTCGCTGCGTAGTACATATCATTTCCCATCCAAGCGCCGGATTCACAGATATCTATTCCAAGCTCTTTTGCTTCCTCTCTGGTCATTTTGATTGTTCCTCCTGATTTGTATTGTGTTAGTCCCAGACCCATTCATCTACGTCAACTTCGCCATCGTCTGGGTCAATAGCGAACAGCTCGTCGAAAAATCCCCCATCGTCTGTGAGGTCGTCGTGAAAGATGACAAATTCTGAATCTTTCTGTATCGTTGCTCGTAGCTCTGTCCCAAACTTGAACAGGGACAGACAGTAGTTGTAGTATTCGTAACACTTAGATTGAGTGTCGAAGCTAATGTCACCGATTCGTGATGTGCGATAATTGCCGACTGTGGATAGGCGAAGCACATACGAACCGTCTTTCGTGGATATGAACGGGCGAATAATCGTCCGTTGTTTCGCCGGATTCCCGTTGGCCCTAACGATGTCCATATAGATATCTTCCCGCTGTTTCGGGGTTAATTGGAAATCGTCCCATACCTCTTGAAAATCGTGTCGGTTTCCTATTGTCCCAGTCAAACACCCGTATGCTGTACAATCGTGTTTTGCTAAGGGCGTGTGGTATGCTTTCATAGACGCTTCAAATTTTTCTGTGTCAAATTGCATGCTCATAGACGTACCATCTCCCGGCCTCCAAGAATGGATTGACCGTCGAATTTTTCCCCTCTTTTTACCGTCAGTTTGAGAAACGTAGGGTACACTCGTACCCTAACGCCGTCTCTTGTGATGATTACCGTCGCATTGTCACTAGCTTTTACAGTGAATATCTGCCCAGTGAGTTTGTCTTTGATTTGCATTTCATTGCTCATTACGTTTAGTTGCTCCTACTCTTTATAGCTTTCGTTCGTTCTGCTTTTGTAGGCACGACTACCCACTGATTCACGTCATTCAGACGCTGGCATTTGAGTTTTCCCTCGTCTGCTTTGACCTTTATCGCGTAGTGGAAGAACGACCCTACAGACGCTTCTTGGATTCCGTTCTTCTTTCTAACTGCTAGATTCAAAAGTTCGTTCCATTCTGACCGTGGGACCGGATTGTACCGATACACGGTAGCTCCACTCTTGAACCGCACGTACAACGTAGCTGTTTCTGGGTCATTTGTCAGGATTTTAACCCCCATCGCGGATATAGTGGAGCTGTCAATATCGTACATTGTGATAGGGACACTGACTGCCGGATACTGAACACTCTCGACTTTCAATACTTCGTCAGCGGATATGTATTCAAGTCCAGTGAACGCGGCAGGAGCGACTGTGTCCGGATTCTCCGGAACGGTTGTATCAAAATCTGGGTCAGTTTTTAGTTCTTCCTCATCGTCGTCGTCGTTGATATCAAAATCCCACTCATCGCTAGAGACCTCCTCTTCGGTGACGGTATTCGTGAGCGTAGCTTCCGGCTCTGGCTCCGGCTCCGGTTTCGTCGGTTCTGGCCCAGACAATACGGCCTCAAGTTCATTCTCGATAGCGTCGATTTTGTCCCCAAGTTCCTTAAATTCCAAATCGGAAATGTCCCATTCATACTCAAATACTGGATGACTGTTTGGAAGGTCGTCAACTGTAATCTCGATAGACACATCACATATTTTCAATGCTGGCCCAAGTGGCTGATGTATCAAGGTAGACGCGTATTCTAAATATCCACGCATTACGAATAAAGACAATCCGCGCATACCGTGTTTGATGGTATGCGGAATCCCGTGTTTCGCCAGCATGCGGCACATCCACGTGACCTTCGGATGGAATAGTTCGGTTTTGAATAACAAGTATTCGCTGCCGGTGGTAATGTTGTTGTTGTTGTTGTTGTTGTTGTTGTTGTTGTTTTCGTTTGTCATTTTACATGTTCCTATCAAAGAATTGGTCAGCAATTATTCCACGCCGGTGCTCAGTCGTGACCTTCAAACTGAACATAGGGTCAATAAGTACCAACTTATTGCGGTTGTTGAAACCGAAGTTGCGAAAATGAAAATCATCGAATATGTGGCCATCTCCGAAATCATTTGTATGGGCCACATCGTACAGCATTGTCAAAGCTCTCCGCATTGACTGCGGTATGTGGCCCTCAGCATTCGAGACTACTGCATAGTTAAAATCTGGGACTTGATTCGCATCCAGTATGTCGTAGTAAAACTCATCACAAGCACTGTCGTGAGCTTCACGCAAGGCGTGAATTGTTTTTCTAGCAGTGTGCCCGATAAGATTGGGAATGCATGGTCTATAGTACGATGTCCGATACATTTGCACCGATTCGGTTGAATCGAATTCAAATGTCCCTAATCGTTCCATATTTGGAATGTGCGGATTGTCGGCATATAGGTAATATGCTTTGGACAAAATCTGTTTTGAGTTGTCCCCGTAGAATGTCAGCAGAATCACGTCATCGTTACTGTCTCGGTACGCTGCCGTAAATCTACCTGACCCTATATATCGTAATTTACTTTTAACTATCCCCAGATTCTTACTAATTGCGGAGCGTAGTTCGACATATTTCTCGATTTTTGTTCGGAATATGTCTGGAGCGAAAATAGTGGGCGACGTGCTCATAGTTTTACAGACCGCAATCTTTCAGCGTATGCGTTCCTCTTCCGCAAAAATAATTGGTTAGCTGCTTCGTCCAATTCCTTATATGCCCGGAGCAATGCCTGTTTCACGGTCTCTCCGTCTTGGATAGTCGTAGTGTATGTGTATGGGCCTACTTTGAAATTGTTGTACGGTTCGGGGAAAAATGTCTCTTCCCCGTACACGATTGTAATGATTGATTCATTCGTTGCCATTGTTAAAATTTTTCCTCCTTCTGTCTTTCAGCCCTTTCACGGATACGAAGTACCGCCCTTTCTCGCCGCAATTTGTCGTTTATAGTGGTTCGCTGCCGGACATGAACACGGTATCGGTAGTTTTGCTCTAGTTCCAATTTCAAATCGGCATATTCTTCTTTCGTGGCCTTTCTAGTCACCCGCATTATGTGGTCCAACTCTCCTGACCCATGCTGTCCAACGTGTTCATACGTCATACAAGTGTATGGGTCGAGTGTTCCCGGCTCTTCTGGGAAAACAGCAATGACTGATTTTGTCCCTGATTTCCATACACGAAATATAACTTTTGTCCTCGGTACGAAGTCTCTTTTTTCGTAGGTTCTCATATCATGTCCTCCTTGAAAATCATTTGTATTTGGTGGTTGATTTGTTGTAAAGTCACTGTACCAAAGCCCACTGCGGAAGCGTTCAAAGCGTCCCACGCATTGTCCCACCCACGAAGAGCGAAACTTGGTTCCCGATTTCTAGCGTTCCAGAAATCGGCACCACACTGCCGTTGCGTGTATCCGTCCTCGCTGTACAGGCGTTCCAATGTATGACGATTCCTCCAATAGAAATGCACATTGTCCCTTATCATCTGTCTAAGGCTTGGTTCGTGAATGTCGTCAATCGTGTGCGTCCCGAAAAAAGGGTCAGTTTCTACTGTTTCCAGCGCGCATTCAAGATACGCTGTGACTTGTGGGCCAAGTTTAGTTCGGTCAATCGGCTCTTGTTTGGGGTTATCGTACCCCAACCCGTACAGAGCAAGACGCTCTCTTGTTCGCGCTTTCATTGATTGTGTCCTCCTTCTCCAAGATATCTGTGATGCGTTTATTGATGCTGCCGTCTACATATGCTTTATACGCGGCTACTTCGCTAGGGAAACCAGTCGCCAGTCCGTCAAGAATCTCCATACTCACTACCTGCATCGTTTGAATCAGGGACCGCATCGTGGCAGTCCCAATGTGGTAGTTCCAACAGATAACGGCCCGTTCGCCTTTAGTGAGTCTCTGCGACCTTAGCAATTTGAGAATGTCATCACTGCTTAAGAATTGTATGTGTTTCATACTTTTGTCCCTCCTTTAGGCAATGGTGAAGAATGTCACATCGAGTGTATCGCCTATTACGTGTTTGCAGGATGCGTCCTTCCCTGCATTGTCCTCGTCATCATCGTCGTATGTCCCTACGATGACTCCGTTTCCAGCAAGCGGCGGATATGCTCCATTTATCGAAAAGAAATGTTTTGGATTTTTGAGTAAGGCTTCGTCGTCAACATATACGAGGTCTCCGTTATCGAGGCGTACTGCGTCTATTACGTCAGTGTGGATTAGGTCGTAGTACGATTTGAGTTCTGGTGTAATATCTACCATGGTCGTTGTTCGGGTTTCGCTGTCTATCCAGATTGCTGTTATTTTCGTCATTGTTTTCCTCTTTTTTGAATGGGGAACGGGGTGGCGTATTGACCCATTTCAAAACGCCACCCGTTCGGCTAATTATTAAGCATTACGCTTGTGTACTTGCTTTTTCAGTCGGGCCACGGAGCGCATAACAAGCTCTGCGACCTCAGTGTGTCCGTCCTCAAGCAAGGCTTCGGCAGCTTCCATACCGGACGATATCCGCGATTGGAGTTCTGCATCAGTCAGCGTGTCTACTGTCTTGAACTGCATTGAAAATCCTGACGATTTCGTGACAGTCGGAACGGCAGGGACAGGCTTTTTCAGTTTTTTCTGTTTAGCCGGAGCCTTTTCTGGAACAGCTTCCTTTTTGGGACGGCCCGGCTTCTTTTTAGTAGCAGGTGCGCTGGCTTTTGGTGTGGGTGCGGGTTTTTTCAATTTCTTGACTTTCTTAGTCACAGGTTCCTCCTCTTCTTCCTCTTCTTCTTCTTCTTCCTCTTCGTCGTCGTCGTCGTATTCTTCGTCCGCGAAATCTTCTTCTTCTTCCTCTTCTTCCTCTTCTTCTTCTTCTTCCTCCTCTTCCTCTTCTTCTTCCTCTTCTTCTTCTTCTTCTTCCTCTTCTTCTTCTTCTTCTTCCTCCTCTTCCTCTTCGTCGTCGTCGTATTCTTCGTCCGCGAAGTAGTCATCAGCGTCGTCGTCGTCGTCATCATCATCAACATCAACTGGGACAGGTTTTTTCAGTTTCGCAGTCGAGGCTTTCTTGTCGGTTTTTGCCGAAGTATCGTCAGTCTGTGATGGGACAATCTCCAACATATTGCGGTTTTCGCCACATATGCGAACCTTGCCGGCTTTCACCAGTGACTTTCCAGCGGCCTTAACGTCGTCCGGGGACAGTCCTGAGAGTTCCAGAGCTTTCTGGGCCGTGACAGGTTTTCCGTATTTTTGGATTGCGGTGAAAAGTTTGTTCTGTTTCTGTTCTTCTGTAAGTTTAGCCATTGTGATTGCATTTAATGGGCCTATTGTATCTGTCCCGGCCCGCGTATTTAGGGGTCAAAAGTAAACCACAAAGACACGGATGCGCGGTTCGTGCCATTAGCGGTGTCTGAACTTAAATTGTAAAGTGAACCTATATTTCAAGTTCTCAAATTGTAACTAACTGTTGTGTGTCAAGCTCTCGTAATACGGCGGAGAGACGCCGTTTTGGTGAATTTCGGTACACAGTAGCATAATGAATCATCATTGTCAAAGCGTCTGTGAAACCGAACCTTTTCCAACTAAAGAATACTCAATAACCTGCTGACACTAGTAACTCGGCGATTTCTTGAGTCGTTCCTATTGGAAAATACTGAAGCATCACTGCGACATGCTGAGGCCGAATCTGGACGACATCACTTGCGGTTACAACCGGGAGTGTGTCTATGTCAGGGTCGTACTCGTCCTCGTCAATATTGCAGAACTGCTCTGCTCGTATAGCTTTTTCTATTGCAGCGTGTACTGTTTCAGCTATAACGAACACAGTTTGCCCAAATTCAAATGTCCCATCCGGTGTGGGGATTTCTGTGGTAACTACCATCGCGTAAAGTCTTTTCATATTTTATGCCCTCCGTCGATTGTCTGTCACGACATTCGTTCTCGTTTCGACACGTCCGTGTCCGTGATAAGAGCGTACACCTTGCAGTCTCCCGGACGTTTCTCCCGACCATGTCCCACTCGACAGTATGGTAGGGAACCTATTTAGCTCGTCTAAAAGGTCTGCCCGGTGTTCAATGTTGCAAGTGGCCAGAATTGCCGTGGCCAGAATTGCCGTGGCCAGAATTGCGGTGGCCAGAATTGCCGTGGCCAGAATTGTGGTGACCAGAATTGCCGGTTCCAGAATTGCTTGTTGTTGTTGTTTTTTTTTGCTGTCATTTTTTGTCTCCTTCTATGATATCTCTAAAACCTTCTTCGCTGTCGGTGCTCGGCCGGCACTTTAGTCTATGTCGATAGACAAATCGCAAATGGTCCTTTCGACCCTAGCCTCGATGTCCTCGTGCTTTCTTTCCTGTAAAGTATCAAGAATGTCGGGGTCGTCCATTGACTCATCGCCGTATAGATAGTTTTCCAAGTTGTCCTCGTCGTCCATGTCGTCTACCAACTCTTCAAGCTCGCAGATGGCTTGTTCTATGGAATTGATGACTTCGGATGCTTGGTCTACTCTGGTTTCGAGAAGTTCTCCCGTGGGACCCTGCTGGAGTCCCTCCGGCATATTATCGAACGACGATTGGCACTCGTCCATGAAATTTTCGACATCATCCTTGAGGTCGTGAAGCCGGTCAATGCTTTCCTGAATGTCCCTGCACCCAATGTCATTGAGGGACTCGGAGAACGAAGCTATTTCAGCAGCGCGTCCGCTGAGCAATTCTGACCCTTTCGGGTAGCATTCCGGCTTGGAGCACCGATAATACGTGATTCCCGATATTCGCCCGAACCCTACGCGCTTGGACCATTTTCGATACTGCTCTTTTGGGCCAATCGCGGCTGAACATTTGGAGCATTTGATTTCTTTCCCGCGTGTCGATTTTATGTGTGATGTTACTTTTGGCATAGTTTTTCTCCTTTTTTATTTAGCCGTGTGTGTGTACTATTTTCAACCCATCCTCTTCAATTCCGCTCACTATGTCGGGTACGTATCTGGATTCAATTATGATGTTAGGATAAAAGGGTTGGTACTCACTATTTTGCCCTATATTACCCTTGACCCAATCACGAGCCGCGTCCGACAACGGAGTCAGTAAAAAAAATGACCCCGATGTTATTATAAAATCACAGGTTTTGTTTGTGTATATCATTTAACATCCTCCTTCTTCGTTTCTTCGTATTTGCACAGCAGACAGGTATTAGGGGCGCCCCAGATAGACGGTCTCCCTGTTACGTCCTCGAATGGAGCATCGGCGTCGAATGCGAATCTAGGGTCTCCTCGATTCTTGGCGATATCCAGTTTCAATTCCTCAGCCAATGCTCGTAATTGCTCACGCACTATGTCCATGATAGGGCCACGTTGGTAGCAAATCTCACATACGACCGATTGATAAATGGTTGACCCGTTAGCAGGGTCAACCAGAGCGTACATTTTTCTCGATTGCATAATTCAATCCTCCTTTACAGCTTGGATATTGGAAGTGTCGCAGTGTGGGCAATACACTTCGTCCTCACTCCCGTGAGGAAGTACCTGAAGGTCCGCACTGCCACATTCCGAGCATACCCCATTAGACACTTTCGGTTCCGTAGCGGTTATTCGATTCTCCGCAAGTTCTGTCCCAGCTTCGACCTCGATGACCCTAGCGGACGGTTGCTCGTTTTTGTAAGCACCGCATACCGGGCATATACTTACAGAGGCTGGCTGGATATAGTAATCCATACAGTTACAGTCCCAGTATTCGTCCGTGGTCAGTCCCTTATTCGAAAGCTCTTCCTCGAAGTAATCACTTTCAATCGTAGCGATTAAAATGCTTTCGATAATGTCTAGGGTCTCATTCAAATTCTCAAGACCCTCCGTAGCTATTCCCGTGATGTCTGTATATTTGATTCCCTTCATGATAGGGGCGGTCTCAATCAGCCTGTCTCGCAAATTTTCCAAATGTTTGCGAACTGGAGTGTCAGCTGGAATCTCTCTCCAATCCGGGCGCCATCGCTCCTCTTCGATGATGGCGTTTATTGCAGAGTCCCTATCCGGCCTAAACAATGGATACTCCGAAGGTGGTTGTTTGTCCCATAGTGTCGGAGTATCATAACTCTCCAGATATTTTCGTCGATTCCTCTGCCACGCGCATATCCTGTGGGCATAGATAAAAGTTTCTCTGTCCCTGCTACCAGCGGTAACTGTGCTTGATTCCATACACACGGAACATGTCATTTTTGTCGTAGTCATTGTTTGTTTTCTCCTTTTTTATTTGTTGACCCAGTCGAGCTGTTCCGCTATTCGATTGATTTCGCTATGCGGTATCGTGTGGCACCCGATAATAAGATTGTTCTCATCCAGAGAGCGTACGATAAATGATTCAAGAACCCGTGTCCCTACGATTTTGGTATAGTCTTTACGTTTCAGGGACATCTGCACAGCGTTATACAGGGTCCGAGCTTCAGCTAGTCCGATGTTCACCGCTTTCGATGTTTCGATGCGATTTTCTGCTTCGTTGTATCTGAGAGCGACCGACTGTGTAAATCGAGTGAATATATGGGACTCAGTCCTTGCGAATGTACGCCATTCCTCGATTTTCTCGTGCTCTTTACGTCGCTCTTCCCGCCGCTCTTCTGCCAGTTCCTTAGCTCGTTTCTTATCTGCTTCTAAATGCGTCTTTACGACGCTTAGGGTGTCCCCGCTATCTATCTTGCGAAGTATCTTCGCAAGACTGTCCGGCATCTGCTCTTCAGGGAAGAAACCGTAGTAATGCTCGATGTTAGCTCTGACCCTATTGATTTCGTTCCAATGGGACATCCCGCGAGTCCGTGCTCGTGCGAGTTTCTTGAGCGAACTTATCAACTCTTCGACCCATAAATCACCGAGAGTCAAAGGGTAACTGCCATCTAGCGTGGGGACATAGATTCTCTCACGCCAAATCGCGGAAGCGACGATGCTCTTATGTTTTGCAGTCGAACTTGAGTAATCTCGTTCGCTTATCAGGGTCACGATGTCCCCTGCATCGTTTTTCACATACTGGGCCAGTGTAAAATGTCTGCCATACGAATAGAGGCACCCGTTATAGAAGAATATGTTTCCAGACCGGCCCACACGGCCACCGGAGCGGGTTTCTGGGTCATCGAATATCTCATCCAAAGGGATGTTCGCAAATTCGTGGCAAACTTCGTCATGGCTTTTGAATACTGTTCTCATTGTAATTTCTCCTTTTTAGGTTTTAGTAGTCCTCGTCTTTGTTCTCTTCCCAACATCTGTGCTCTTCTGCAAGTTCACGAAACATTTCGTAGACCCATATGTCATACAATTCTTCGCATTCCTCTTCGTCCGCGTCAGGGTCTGTTTCGCAAGAAGGGTCGAATGTGTATCGGAACTCTTCAGAGCAGTGTCCGCACACGAACACTGTGTCAAGAGTGCCATCGTATGAAAGCAATATCCTTTCATTTTTGTTGGGACATCCAGCTTCGTGGCATCGTGTCCCGTTGATGTTTTCGCATACGCAACTATTACATAAGTGATACATAGAGTTTTCTCCTTTTTTCTTTTTTGTCCTATCTCAAATTCCTGTGTCCCTGCGGACACAATCTGTAAAATTTGATTTCTGGCCCAGAAGCATCGTTTACCATAGGGCCGAGCTGACCATCGCATTCCGAGCAGATATTCGAATCGACTAGCTGTCGGGCTGCTATCAACGCACCGTCAGGACCATCGTAGTCTCCGTAAAATCCCCAGCACGATTCCACGTCCATATCTTGGATTGGGTCAATGATTTCGTAACCGTACACGTTGCCGAAAGCCCAATCACGAAATAACTGTATATTCGCCTTGAGTTTATCGGCGTGGTCTATAATCGTCCCTATCTCCTTCTCGTATTCCGGAGTTGCGACTGCGAGCACGTAGGCCCAATCACTTTGGACATATCCGGTTATCTTGCGATACAAGGCAGTCATTCCGGCCATACGATATAACTGCTCTAGAGTCTTTAACCGTTCCGACGTGTACAGCGAATCCACGTACAGGAAAATCGCGTTATTCACAAGTTCCCAAACTTTCGGAAACTGCTTGACCCACCCTTCGGCCCCTACGTCAGTGTTGTAGTAGTAACTGTCCCATTCGACTTTTGCTTCACGAATGAAATCTCGAAGGGTCGGCACATTGAACAGGGCCAGAATGTCCCGCCAATGTTCTCGAACTTGGGCTTCCGACAATTGCGGTATCTCATTTACGTGTCCGTATTTTGTCGAATATTCGTTGATGCCGCGATTTTCCGGAGAATATACTGCAATCGGCGGAAGTCCGTCCCAGTCCTCGAATGGGTTTCCGTAGTCATCATCATCATACGCGATGTTAATCACGTAATCCCTATACGTTTCAGTGTGGACTATGTCTTTGTCTATCATTGGTTTTCCTCCATTTCCTGTGCGTGTTGGACCAGTTCATAAAGTTTTTTGGCTTGACCCTTTTCGATGAAATTCATTACCGCGTCGAGAACGCTTGCTTCATACGACATCGAATCGTCTAGGGCATCCGACACCATCTGAAGAGCTTCCGAAAGTATCGGGTATGAAAGTCTATGCGTGATGTCCCTAACCTTAACCGACATCCCTGAATACTTGTTCATCCCCAACAATTCACGCACTGTGCTGGTTATGAATACATCCTCTTCCCCGACGTAATTAACGTCCCAATTGGGATAAGAATCAAAGTTTATTGTCCCATCTGGCCCGCGCTCTCTAGCCTTTTCAGGGTGTATCGTAAATGTTACAGTGAACGTGCGCGTGATTTTGTTGCTTCGTTTTGCCATTTTGTCCCTCCTTTAGTATTTCAAATCCGGAAAATCGCACGGTTCGCTGGAGTAACCGCACTTTTCGCAGTCTATCGTGTCAACTCGTCCTACACGATGCAGGATAGGGACACCGCACATACCGCACGTTACGATGTTGATTCCCGATACACTTACGAGTTCTCGAAACATCTCCAATTGACTGTCTTGTGTGAACTCTTCGTCGATATACCCTTCAACATCGGGGTAAAATTCCTGAATGATTTCGTTCTCTTGGGTACAGTAACTTGTCGTCCCGCATACCGGACTGATAATGGAACTGACGACCCATTCCTGAATTGCGTCCCTTATTTTGCCGATGCGGTCAATGTCCCAGTCGATGTAATCGCCGTTTTCGTCCATACCGCACAACCCCGACCCTAGATTTTTGACTAGGGCCATAATTTCGTTGTCCACGAAGTCTTGACGTTCCATTCGTATTTTCTTCTTTTTCATTACTCTGATTCCTCCATCTCCATCTCCATTTTTTCTTGTTCGGTTATAAGTATCACGTTATGTGAATCACACGAGGGACAGTAGCTAGCGTCCGTGTCACCGCAGTCATACGGAGACGACAGCTCGTGCGGAAATACTGACCCTTCGTTTATACTGACCCACATCAGCAGTTGGATAGCGGTTGACCCGCAATTTGAGCATACATACATTTCGATTGTCCTCCTTTAATCAATGGCCCTGTGAACCACTTGTGTCCCTTTCCCGTCCGCGTCCGTATCCGTGTCCAATTCGCAAAGCATCACGGTAACTTCGTAACTCTTTTTCGCTTTGAACTCTTTCGCGGCCTTTTGTTGTGCTTGATACGCCGTTTCCGCGTATACGTCCAATGCCTTTCCTTTGTAAAATGCTTTGTAGCCGTTCATCTCGTTTGTCCCTCCTTTTGCACGATAACATTCGCGCCGTTCCTGTAATTTTCCGCGATTTCGTTCGCGGTCTGTTCGGCATATTCACCGAGCGTCTTTACCGGCACGGTATCGAAGAGCGCCGGTTCGAGAACCGTGTCCGAATCGTAGGGACAATTGCCAGCTACGTATTCCTCGACAGTTTCGTTTGTGACGATATTATCGACCCTGACCCAGTATCCGTATTTATCGGACCCGTATTCGACGAGATATTCAATTTTCGCATCGCTCATTTTCTTTTCCTCCTTTTCGTAGTGTCCCTACCATACGTAGATGTCCACGTATTCCGTGTTTTGGTCCAAGTTTCGGACGATTATCCGCCGTTCGGAAAGCCGGACGGCCTCGACCCTGTGCTTGTCCCCGTTATTCGCATCGTAGAAGATGTCCCCGACTGTCGCGTTTTCGTGCTTGTATCGCGTTTTGAACGATTCGCTCGTGAACAGAAACGCGTCGTTGTCCCTATTCGTTAAGAACAAGACTCCAACGTCCGCAAGACTTTCCAAAATTTCGTCGAGTTCGTATTTGCTGTGCATTCGCATCGTGTTTCTCCTTTTTTCAAGCGTAGGGTCATCGTAGTCGATTGACCCTACATATGTAAGTTCGTAACATTCCATTCCAACGAAATGGCATTCACCGCATTCAAACGGGTAGTAAATGTATTCTCCGTCTTTTCGCGTCTTGTCCGAATAATTCAGATACCCTTGCGTCATACAAGCGGGGCACTGTCCCGCTCGCGTTATATACGTTTCAGTTTCGGAATTGAATTTGGCTTTCATTTTGCTAGGCATTGTTTTTCTCCTTTAGGGTCAAGGGTCAGATTGACCCTGCTATCTGTATATGAAAAAGATGACCCAGCTCGCAATCAAGGCGATTAGGGCCAATTTTAGGCGCAGTTCGGCCACCGATAGGTCAAGTTCCACGTCTAGGCGCGAACGTCTATCCGGTGTGACCCTGCGCTCTATTTCGCGCTCGGTTCTCTTATGACCCTGAGCGTTCTCAGGGTCATCTACAAGTAGTTGCATAGGTTTTCTCGTTAGTCCTCCATTATTATGCGCGGTAGGGTCAATTCATACGCTATCGCGTCGTTCTCGACCCTATTCTTTTCTGCTAGGGTCATTTGTTCCTCCTTTAGGGTCATTCTCCATTGGGAGAATATAAGCTGATGCGCCCAAGTCGCCCGGTGTCCGCTCGGATTATACTCACGCCGTAAATTTCGACGGCAAATGATTCGTTCGGACTGTAACATTCGCGCATACACTCAGCTAGGTATGCCGTCTTAGGGTCAAACCCGACATCACTGGAATATATACCCAATGCGATGAGTGTTTCGTAAATCGCGTAGATAGGGTCACGCTCTCGGATTATGTAAGTCAGATCGTTAAATTCGTCAATACCGGAGTGCAAATTGAAGTGGACGACGTATTGTTCAATGTTCTGGGTCATTATTTTGTTCCTCCGCCTTTAGGGTCATCAGCCAGCTCGACGTGAATATCGTCTAGGGTCACGCCTGTTCGGCCCGTGATTTTTTGAATACGCTGTATTGCGAAATATACAGCGTCGAATGAATGTTCAGCTCGGACGGACAGGGTCTCGTGTTTGACCCAGCCGAGTTTCCTGTATGTGAAGCTCACGTTGTAATCTCTGTATGGTTTCATAGTGTTTTCTCCTGCGTAGGGACAGGAATGACCCTGTCCCTTATCTCGCGTTTCCTTACGCGATTGCTAATTCCTCCAAACGAGCGGCCGCGTCTTTCGCTTGTTGTAGGGTCATACCCTTGTTGCCGTCAAGCAATGCCCGAATCAGATTCCAATTCAGACCCTGTTCGCGCTCGCGTCTGTCCCTGTCCCTGTCCCTAGCTTCTGCTCGTTCCATTGCTTCGCGTATGAATTCGCGTGTCTTGCGTGTTTCCGCGATACGTCGTGCTGGACAGCCGTATTTTCCGATGTCCCAATAATCCGATGTTCCCGCGTGTCGTGCGCTTTTGCGCGTGTGCTTCAGTCTGTCCGATGTTCCCCAGCGTGATGATTCATTGTAACGCATTGTATTGTTTTTCCTTTAGGGTCATTTTCCTATCCCGTGACCCTATTTAACGGGTATGGTGCAAACTATTCGCAAGTTATTTCTATGCCGGCAAATGTTTCCGCATACGTTTTCGCGTATGTTGGAAGTAAGACCCTAGCAGGGTCTTTCTCGAATAGGGTCACGCCTGATGTCCCTTCATCGAATAGGGTCGCGTCGCATACGTGACACTCCTGTTTGTAGGGTCGTATGTTCGATGCGAACACCCGACAAGGTTCGACGCCGTCCCACAGCATATTGACCCTAGCCGGTGTCGAAAGACAGTTTTCGCATCGAATTGACCCATCTCGGTCGAGATAGCCAATAACAGGGTCAGGGACAGAATTAGGGTCAAATTCTGGGTCAAGTTTGTAAATCATAGTCATCCTTTGACGTGATTATTTCCGCACACGTGCTTTGCGGTCAAAAAGGCGCCTTGTGTGCCGTATTCGGACAAGGCGCCTTGCGTGTTCGTGCTCTTCGTGATTATGCGAACACAAGGCTATTCAGATTGTCGACAGCGACATTCAATTTGACCTTGAGTGATTTTTTCCAAAAGGCCCTAAATTTCCGGCTTTGGTATGTTGTGAAGTAAACACGGGCATCAAGGCCGTCTTCGCGTTTGATTGGCGATGCTTTGATTGCCTCGTTTTGCACGAAGTTAGCGTCGTTGCCATTTGCAATTGCGATATTTGCAAAGTCTTGATAAGACTTCGCTGCAAATGCCTTTCTGTCAAGTGGGCAATCGAATTCGCGCTTTGCCGTTGCCTTTGCGGGCTTGGAAAGCTTTGCGGGCTTCGCGGGCTTCGCGGGCTTCGCGGGCTTGGAAAGCTTCGCCGATGCCTTTGCAAGCTTCGTAGGTGCCTTTGCAAGCTTCGCGTCGGTAACCTCGACACAATTCCAAACATTGCCCGATACACGCTCAAAGACAAGCGTATCGCCTTTCTCAAGGCCGTCGCAGAAAATCGCTGGATTAAATTTCCCGGAGCGATTTTGGTCGCGCGTCTGTTTGCGGAAAGTATGTCCGCTTACTTCGATTGTCGCGTATGTGCCAAACATAGATGCAGGAAGCTTCGCGCGGCCGTCTATCATTGCCTGTGTCAAGGTTAGTGATTCGCGGACGGAGGCCTTTTCGGGCTTGACAAGCTTTGCAGATACCTTCGCGGGCTTGGCAAGCTTTGCAGGCTTGGCAAGCTTTGCGGGCTTTGCAGTTTCGATTGTGGCGTTTGCAGACGTTTTCGGCGTGTTCTGCAATGCAAGGTTGAGCAAAGCATTTACGCTTTTTGCGATTGTGTCCATTGTCGTTTCAAGTGATTCAATTCTTTTTGTGTTATTCATTTTCGATTGTCGTGTAGTTTCCGATACACGTTCATTTTGTCGTTTAGACCACGAAGTGCGGGATTGCAGTTTCGTTTGCTATCTTTACAGGAAAGCACGTCAAAGAATAGGGACAATTCCGAAAAATAGACTATTCTTTCACGTGCTTTCCTGTCACTAAAGCACGTTCCTATTATTCACGAATCTAAGCGGTAACTTATCGCGTCAAGGTTCCAAATTTACAGTTTTTTCACAAGACGCCACGTCCTTTAACCACCGTGTCGCAATTCACTAAATCAGTTTGCTTAGCGTCTCAAAAATCGGAACGATGCCATTACAACATCAAACACCGTTTCGCGAATGTTTAATTCGCAAAAGATGCCCGCGTGTTTCGCGGTAACGAAACACGTTATTTTGAGCGGTCTTCAGATTATTAGCCAAGCAGAAAGGATAGTTACCATTTAACCTGCTACTTCTGTATAGTTCGAATAATGAAAGACTAACTCTGACAGCAAGGGACAAAAGGAAAGCATTAGCTCACCTTGCTTACTGTTCGGTAGTTTGTAGAGCCCTCAACTAGTAGGACAGCAGTCACGCTGTCCAGCGTTTGAAGTCTTTATTTGAGAAAGAACAAAACCGACGCCGATAAGTAATGCAGGCAGCGTGCACAAACTTTTAAGTCTTTTAGAATCAACAAGTTAGCTTCGGCACGGCAATTGCAATAATACAAACACTATGCCAAAGCTAACTTGTTGATTCTAAAAGACTTAGGCCGCTCGCCGGTGACAAAAACTGTCACTTGGCCGGTGACAAAAAGTGGAACCGGCCTTAAGTCTTTTAGAATCAATAGGTTAGCTGTCCGACGGGCGGCCTGTTCGGCGTGTTTTTGCAGTCAATAGAGAAAATGGGCGTGACAAAAATTGTCAATTGAAGGGACAATAGACACAAGACAGCCCGAAGTGGACGGAGCAGGGACAAAGCGACCCAGTTGAGTACCTGCCCGTTAGAAATATTTCAATTTTTTCAAAATCCGTTCCGAACCGACCGAAAGCACGACCTGTTCCAACCGGGTCCATGCCCAAAACGCTCCCGCCCCGTACACGTGTGGAACCGCCCTCAATGTGTCAAATTCTCGAATATCGTTAAATCTGAAGTGATAGTGTACTGAAATACAGCCCCGCTATGCCTGTTTCCTGCCCCGTTAACGTGCCTCAACCGGCAAAATAGGATACAAGGGCAGGACTGCGGTATTCAAACACAAATAAGGCCACAGAAACCGAAATTTGCAATCGGCTGTAAATTCTGTGGCCCATACTGACGGTGGGACATACATAGGTAGGTTCGTGTATACGTAGGCGGGTCCGGGTAACTGCATGCCCATACGGCTGAAATGTCAAGTGTTAATAAGTTTGTCTTGTAATTATCCTTTCAGTATATCTCAGTATTGGGTGGGCGACAGCCCGCCCCCTTCTTTTCCCCCATTAGACCATACAAAAAAAAAAATTGTTTGTCAAGCACTTTCGTCAAAAGCAATACCAGAGGGCGTTTAACAGGTTTAACATAATGATGCTTAATGACGTCTCAAAATGAGACAGCCTGTCTCAAAATGAGACAACCGTGACACACGCACTCGCGTAAGTGCTTGCCCGTGCAAGCAGCAGCGCTCAAGCACTCACGACGCAAGCAGCTCTGCCTGCCCGCGCGTGGCTTGAAGATTTTTGTTGACATCCGACCAATCCGCGTGTTAAAGTCTCGATTTGCCGAGTAAACATAACATTTTCGTTTAAGAATCGAGGACGACAGGAGGCAAAAATCAGTCATCATGGACACTGCAAAATTCAACAGGTCTTTGACCGCAAAGAACTTAGGGGTGCGGGTCGGAACCCCTCAATTCATCGTACTTCACGACACTGCCGGCTCAGGTACGGCAAACGATGCCAAATACCTAGCCAACGACCCGGAGCGCCGCGGCATTAGCGTCGATTTTTGTATCGACAAGGAAGGAACGATATTCCAACTGAATCCGAACTTGGCGACCAGATGTACGCATCACGCCGGACGGAATACGTTCTTCCGTCGATATGCGAATCGGAATGTGAATAATCACTCGATTGGAATCGAGATAGCTCAAAAAGCGAATATGGTGGGCCTCAATCCGCCGTACCCGGATGTTCAGGTAAAGGCCGTGGCCTTCGTATGTCGATATCTGTGCGAAACCTTCAAGCTTGCAAAGACCGACATCACCACCCACGCTAAGATAATTACGGATGGGTCACGCTCTGACCCGCGTAAATTCCCGTGGGACAAGTTCTGGACGTACTTTAACGAACCGGACGATGCTGAAAAAGAACCGTTTGACACGAAAATGGTGCATATTGTACAAGCAGGAGATACGCTCTACGCTCTTGCTACCAAGTACACAACGACCGTAGAGCGTATCAAGGCCCTTAATGACATGAATGATGCGTCTAACTTGATTAAAGTGGGCCAACAACTCATTGTAAAGGAGTAAACACCAAAATGAATACTAACGATGGAAATACTGAAGTAGTGACACCGAAAAGCGGGTGGGCCACGTCGCAGGGACAGATGACCGCGATATTCACCGTGGCTTGCATCCTGCTGTCTTTTGTCGGCGTAGTGCTGACCCCGGAGCAGATGCAGGGATGGGTCGATAGGGCTGAAGCTATTGCAGCATTGATTCTACCGCTTCTTGCTGTAATTGTCCCACTCGTAAGCTACATCAACAGCCGCGGCAAGATTCAGTCCAACGCCCTTAACGCGAACGCGGCTATCCACGTCGCAAAGGCGAATGCTCTGGCGGCTCCGCTGACTCCGTTGGTCTCTTCCGCAGACGGATTGACCAAAATCATCGGCGGCGACGATTGGAAGGACCCGGACAGGTACGAAAATCTTCTTAAGATAGGGGCGGCTCTCGGTGTCCCCGGTGCTGGAGTAGCGGATAAGGTAAATCAGCAGCTTCACCCAGCGGACATCTTGACCGGGATACTCAGTATCTTGAAGAATAAGACTGACGCTAAATAACAAGGAAAAAAGGTAAGTAAGCAAATAGAGGAGGGACACAAAAGGACTCCGGGGCACGAAATCTACACAATCCGTAGAATGTGCCCCATTACCTTCCACACCAAGACTATGTGCTGAAATTCATATGCTATGGGACTGTGTTTTACTATAATGGACATCATCCGCAAAGAGAACAACGAAGAATCAACGCTGAACCTATCGACAAATTGGGTATGGGTCGTGATTCGTGTGGAAACGGTAGGAGAATCGACGAATTGGCATCTTCAGGGAATCGCGGCGGATGAGGAACTAGCTCTTCACATGTGCGACGACGACACGTATATCATCGGTCCTGTCCCTTTGAACTCAAGTTTGCCTCGACAAAAGATAGACTGGGTCGGTGCGTATCATCCGCACACAGTAAAGAAATAAATGCGGTACATACTGAACAGGAAGGAGGAACACGCAAATGGCGCCGATGGTCATTATTATCCCCGAATGGATGACAGTCACGAATTTCCTGATAGGGTTGTTCGGATTTGTCGTCTTGATAATCGGAGCGCTCGTAGTTCTCATCCTGAGAAGTAAATCTGAAGTATCCACGATTCAAGTGGACAGGGCCGTAGCAGCGGAAGCTCTGGTAAAGACCAAAGAAGAAGAGAAGGTCGCTTTGAAGCTCAAAATAGAGCAACTTGAAGAGCATGTAAATGACTTGGAAGAGGAATTGGAATCAGTCACGGCGGAGCACAGGACCCTTGTGGGACTGAACATAGGCAAACTCATGCAGTTCTGGGAACAAAAAGAAGAACTAGAAGCAAAACTGCGTGATATGGAGAAAGACCTACGTATCGAAAAACGTAGACGAGACGGCGATGGAGACGTGAATTAAAGTGATTACACAGCAAGCACCGAAGAGCCTCGAAGTTGACGACGTTCTGAACAACGTGCGTATACTATTTACCGAAGATTCCCCGACCACAGTTCAAGCGTTCAAAGACGCTGTGGGTCAGCTTGGATGGGAAGGTCTCTATGCGTCTAACGCCGTAGAGATGATGAATATGGTAAACTCACTGATAACGGATGGGATTCCACTTGACGGAGTGGTAGCCGATATCAGTTTTTTGACAGGGCCTAAATTGACCGGAATCACGGCGGTTCGGGAAATCAGGAAAGTAATGCCGAATGTTCCTGTGATATTCGTGTCTGCCTATGTTACATCTATAATCCGGGAAGAGGTGCGTAGGGTCCATGCGGAAATATTGGAGAAACCGGTAAGCATGGAATCCTTGTTCCTACGGCTGTCTCAGTTGATATACTGGAATAGGCTCGCAACCACGACCGAGATATCAGATGACGACGTAGTCACACAACAAACGGTCACACGGCATTTACTGTCGATACCGGAGAGGATTGCTTCGACCTTAAGGGACAAAAGGGACAATGCGAATGCGCGGTGAACTCGTACCAGCTTCAAGGAATGGTAAAAAAGCGGCTTTGACCGCCGCTGTGGTAGTAGACGACAAAGGGGACACGAAATTCTATGTTGTCCCTACCAAACTTGCGATAACGTGGGTGATAGTGGTGCTACTTGTAGTCGGAGTCACGTGTGCTCTTGGGGTCGTAGTGCTTTTTATGCACACTGAAGTAGACCGGATGCAGAAAGATATCAAGCAAGATATCGTAAATACCAATACAGCTCATTAAAAATGGATGATGGCTAAAAGGACCAAGGAACGTATAGACACAGTTAACCATTTGGAATTTTCCGAGAGGGACAAAGCTCTTGGAGGAGCTAGACTTCAAGAGGACCCGGAAGGGCTTATTCCGGTGTACGACATCATGGGCCGAAAACGGTGGCGACGTAAAGGTCGATTAGCTGGCGGAGTACGGGACAGGATTCTAATGGCCCAGATGAAAGCTGGAATGGCGGCTTTATGGGCTGACGGTCACTCATTCAAAGAGATTGCCGAACGTGTGTCGGACTTCTACGAGCTAGAAGGCGACCACAGGATGACTGACAAGTCGATTCAGTACCATCTCAGGAACATGCTGCTGTACTGGCAGCAGAAAGGACTAGCCTTAATAGACGAACGGCAAGCTGCTGTCCTTGCTCGGTTCGAGCAGATAGAGTCCCTTGCTGTAGAAGCGTACTTCGCCTCTATGGAGGACGAATCGACTACGCATATAGGCTCGCAGATAGAAAAAGGTTTGTCGTATAACGGACAACGTGAGACAGTTAAAGGAAATCGAGGCCGGAGTGAGAAAAATAAGACTCGGCAGGGTAAGGCATATAGAGACCCAAAACTGTTCATAGACGGGACCACGGATGCTGAAGATAACCCACTCGATATCTCTAGCTGGGGAGACGATTTGGTCGTTGTGTCCCACAAGACCAACGAAAATACCAAAATCAAGCAGAACAATGCCGGAGACCCTAAATTCCTCAACATAATGGTCAACATCAATGCTCAAAGAGCTCGGATACTAGGATTGTTCAATCGTACCGATAGAGGAGGAGACGCGACTTCAGAGGCAGCGAAACTCTCTGACGAGCAGCGACAGGCTAGAATTGCCACGATACTTTCAGCCGCCCGCGAACGTCGAAACAAAAGTGCTAATATGCTGGCTGATGCCGCTCCTTTAGGAGGACACGCAGACGGAGAAGAGATGCCGGACGGTCAGGTAGTAATCGAAAAAGAAGTGGACCCTATCGACGACGACGACGACGACGCTCCAGTCGAGACAGTAGAGGTAGAAGAATGGGACTAGACGTAAGCCAAGACATACTGGATTTATTCTCTTCCAGTGATTTTGAGAATATCTACAAACAGCTTCCACCGGATGAGCAAGCCGAGATTGACGCTCTTCTTATGACGGCCCCGCCTAGGAATCTCATGCCGCATCAAGTTGTCCCTATCGAAGAGACGTGGTGGGAAGTGTATCTGCTAGTGGGAGGTCGCGGGGTTGGTAAAACGGTTGCCGGAGCCTACGCCGCTCGTGAACACCTGCGACGGTTGAAAAAACACGCTCGTATCGGTATCGGCGCCCCGACCACGGCTGACTCAAGGGACACATGTATGGAGGGACAGACCGGCCTTATTACGATGTTCCCGAATGAGTTTGTTAAATACAATCGTTCTCTGGGAGAAGCTCGACATATCGACGGCGGTTTTGTAAAAGCGATGGGGACAGAGAAGCCGGAACGGTGGAATGGACCTCAGTGGTCTATGCTCTGGTTCGACGAGCTTGCTCTGTGTAATCAAAAAGCATGGGATGACGCGAATATGGGTCTTCGATTAGGAGAGCGCCCGTATGCGGTATGTACGACCACTCCTAAAGCCCGAAAATGGGTAAAAAAACTAGCTCTTGACAAAACAACGTATGTCCCTCAGTATATTGACGCAGAGACCGGGCTGCGCCGGCTACCTACGACGTTTGACAATGAATTTCTTCCTGCTAGACGTGTTGAGTGGCTGAAGAACAAATACGCTGGAACCAGATTGGGTCGTCAAGAGTTAGAAGGGGTGTTCATAGACGATGTCGCCGGGGCGAAATGGACCAGAAACCTGATAATACACGAGACGGACAATAGTACGTGGCCCAGATTCCAACGAATAATCGTTGCCGTGGACCCTGCCGGTTCACGTTCAAGGCGGACGGCAGACAATAACGCCCTTACCGAGGACGACCGCCAGAACCAGAGGAAGAACGCTGATACTGGAATTGCAGTCGTAGCTTTGGGTCTGGATGGTAAATTTTACGTACTCTCGTGCAAGAGCGGACAGTGGTCTCCCAGCGAGTGGGCAAAAGAAGCTATACGGCTGTTTTATTCGTTCAGAGCGGACAAGATAGTCGCGGAGAAAAACTTCGGCGGGGACATGGTCGAGTCCACGTTACGCAACGTGAATGAATACGACCGCACTGCTGGGAGATATTTAGTCGGTCGGAATGTCCCAATCAAACTGGTGACTGCTTCCAGAGGAAAGGACATACGAGCGGAGCCTGTGGTTGCCTTATATGAGCAGAAGCGTGTGATTCATTGTGCGTACTTCGGAGAGGCGGAGGACCAAATGTGTGCTTTCATCGACGGGGACGAAAATGAAGGGGCTGATATGGTAGATGCTCTGGTGTGGGCCATCACAGAGCTAGGCGGTCTCAATGTGGATGGGTATAGTTTATTGATAACCGAACCTGACCCACGATACCAGTCATACGTGGTAACTATGCGATGACGCTGTTACTTACGACACGGGCAATCGACATCAACATCGACCCTATAGATTGGCCCAGATGTTATAGATGCCGGATTCCGGTAGAGAGTTTTCGAGTTACCGACACTGGTGATTCGTTAATGTTCGTGGCACAGTGTCACGGACAGTTTGAATTGGCTGCGGTTCCAGACGATATATGGGACACAATGATGGGTACGCACGTGAATTTAGGGTATGCTTTTGCAGACCAGAACGACACGGATTGCGTATATGACGAATGCTTATGACACATCGTGGCTGGATTGCCAATATAGCCGATTTATTGAGTGGGCGAATTTTCAATTCGCTCGTACATATTAACCAGCGTATATACGCACAGGAGATACATATGACTAGAAACGAGCAAGCATTGTTGGATGCGGCGCAGAGTCTCAGTGAAACGGCAGAGCTGTTCGAGACTGGCATTGCGTCGCTGGAAGCACGTATTGAGGAACTTGAAGGAGTGGCTCATGAGGATTTGTCCGATGAGTTGGTCACGTTGACAGCAGCCGCTCAGGGACTTAGGGAGATTGCGCACGGACTTCATTCTATTGCTCCGTCGCCCACTCCGGAACAGCCTGTAGTTATCTCTCCGATTGAGCATGGAGAGATTGCTCCAGACCCACTTGCAGGACTTGGTTCTACGAACACCGGAATAGCTTCTGAGGTAGCTCAACCTGGGACGGCAGTAGCTCCGGCAGAGTCTGCATCGGACGATTCAGTAAATGATGAAAGTGAGTCAGCTCCGGCTTCGATTCCGGCTTCAGCCTCAGCTTCAGAGACGGAGGAGGCTCCATCTTCCGTTGGGGCCGTTGAGGTTGACAGCGACAGCACGGACGGCAATGCCGACGACACTGCTGACGTAGCTAATGTAGAGGAAGAGTTGTAGAGTTACGCGGGACAATTTGCAATTCGAGGGAGGGACTGTGAGGTTATTCTTACGGTCCCTTGACTTGTATTTTCAAAATTACTATAGTGGTCGATGCGGGACACAGCAATGTCCCAAAATACAAAGAAGGAGATACTAGAAAGATGGCAAAGAAAGAAGTACAGATGTTCCACACCAGCGTAGTTCAGGAAGGAGAGAATGGGCCAATTAGAGGCAAGATTTCAGTCGGCATGAGCCGGGCAATGGGGGTGAAGTCGGGAGACATCATTGCGTGGCAGGTTGTAGACGGTGTGTGCGTAAAAGGCTCTGTTCTTAGTAAGGCGGAGGCGAAGGCATACCGCAAGGAATTGGCTCCAAAGGCAAAGGCAAAGGCAAAAGTTACGGCGAAGAGTAAGCCAGCCCCCAAAACTCAAAAGGAAGTTGCTCCAAAGAAGAAGCTGAAAAGGCCGTCTGGACGGGCAACAGCGGTAAGCTATGAGGAGTCACCGAAGGTTCTTGCGGGCAAGAGCAAGCCGAAGCTCAAGAAGCCGAAATTCAATGTTAAAAAGTGGTAACATTTAGGGACTATCTGCGTACCACTACTAATGGGTGTTCGGTATTCCGGACACCCATATTTTGTGTAAATATGCTTGACATAACCCGTTTAGTTTCTGTAATATCCCAGACATTAGGGGACAATCCCCGCTCGATTATTTCGTTGAGTAGCTCGCACCGGTCACTATGGCAAGCAAATTATCTACATTTCCTTCTAGGCCGAATACCGTAAACCAATCGACTGTCGTGTCGGATAAAACACGGCCATTTGTTGTCGCGAACGGGTACTCATCGGCCCAGCAGAGGGTTCTTGCCACGTCCATTGACGACGTAGAGACTGAGATAAATTTCAAAGCTTACGACAACATGGAGAATGATTCTACCATTACGAAAGTAAAGAGAATCTTAATCACCAGCGTACTTGCTGACGAGCTTCAGTTGGCTCCGGGAGCTACTGAAGATGAAGTCGATAAAACCGAATTCAAAGTGTACACAGAGATAATGGAATTCTGTGAGAGGATTATCGACGGACTCGATAAGCCGTACAGGGACACATTAGAGCAGTTTTTAGGGAACAGTGTAAGATACGGTCACGGCATCGCGGAGACGGAGTGGGAATACAGGATAGACACGCCTAGTCCACACCGAGAATCAGAAAATAGACAGTCAAATAAGTCAAAAGGGACAATCGGAGCGGCGATGTCCAAATTAACTGCATGGGTCGGGAGTGGGTTTCATCCCGAATCTGTCGCAGCAGAGGGCAAACGACTTCCAGCTGTGTTTGGAGAGAAAACAAGGCTGATGCCGTCGTCTGTGAAGGTAAAGCCTAGAAATTCAGCTAAATTCGTAGTTGACGACTTCATGAACGTGCTGGGGTTGGTCCCGGCTAATAAAACAAAGGTAGGACTGCGTCCAGAAGATATTGTGGACAGGGACAAATTCATGGTGCTGACCATGAATAAACAGGACGAGGACCCACGCGGGCGGTCACTGTATCGTTCTAGTGTAAATTGGTACAACCTAAAGACCCAGATTCCGTCCGAGATGATGCGGTACATTCTGGAGGAGAGTGTTCCGAAAGCCGTAGGCACTCTACCCAAAGACATGCCGCCGTTCGAGTTTGAACGTGATGAGAACGGCAATGTGGTGTACGAGGACCCGGATACCAAGCAAATTCCCAAAATGCTTACCGGAGCGGAATCGTTCAAACGCCAGATAGAGGGATTTCGTTCAGGGTCGGGAGCTGTCATTCCGTATGAAGCGAAACTGGAACCGTACCGAAAGGGTCTGACCGGTACTGGAGATGCGGATATCTGGGCCAAATTGCTCAAAGTCACGAATAATGCCATTGAAGAATCAGTATTGCTTCAGACCCTTGCTCAAAGTGAAGGAGAGCATCAAGCTAGGTCGGCGGCCCAGCAAGTAGCAGAAGTTCTGTACAATCTGGTGTTTTGGACACGGTGGCAGTTAGCAATGACGACCCTATTTGATTTGTTTTCGGTCGCGGTAAAGGTAAACTTCGGTGAAAAGTATTTGAAATATCTTCCGATGGTGTCCCTCGGAGATTTTATTCGCAGAGACTGGGCCAAAGAAGTCGAAGTGCTATCTGATTCGTACTTCAAAGGATTTATCGACGATACGCAGAGAGCAGAGTTGATGTCGTGGCTGAATTTGCCAAAACCGGGACCGAGCCGGCAGGAAGTAATGCAGCAAGCGGTGTCTAAAACTGATGTGAACGGGAATCCGGCTAGACCGAATTCTGACAGGCCGGACAAGTCGGCAGGTGACTCAAGAAACGAAGGAAATGGAACGGAGAAAAAGAATAATGACGCAAAGAATTTTGGACGCAGCTCTATCAACAGTATGGGCAATGACTCCAGATGGTTTAGCCGCTTTAAGAGCGGTATACGAGCAAGCCGTTAATCGTCCGTCTGGAGTGCTGAGCGAGCAAGAGCTTGAGAATATTCTTAAAGCCAATAAGGATATCGGCAGTCATCTACATTTGACAGCCTCTGGGTCAGAATTTGTTCGTTATCGAGATTCCCGATACGGCTCCATCGGAAGCAACGGTGTTGTTGTTCTCGACATGATAGGGCCAATATACCCTAGAGCCAATATGATGACGCGGATGTCTGATGCTGTCAGTGTTCAAACGCTGATGGAAGAATTCGTAGAGGCGTATCTGGACCCTACGGTGAAAGGGATTGTTCTCAATATTGATAGTCCGGGAGGGGATGCTCGTGGTCTTAGCGATGCAACGGCATTAATGTCCCAGCTCGTTCAGACCGGGAAAAAACCAGTTAAAGCATTTGCTTCCGGGTATATGGCTTCTGCTGCGTACTATCTTGGAGCCGTCGCTGATGAAATTGTCGGAAGCCGTGGGTCGTATGTCGGTAGTATAGGAGCCGTGCTTCAGGCTAGGGCGTTGTCGGACGGCAATTACGAAATAGTATCCAGCCAATCGCCGTATAAGCGAAACAACCCGGCTTCGGATGAGGGGCGCGCTGTAATTCAGGAATTTGTAGATGATGTTGCCCAAATCATGATTGAGGACATCGCTAAATGCAGAGGAATCTCAGTAGATGAGGTATTGTCCAATTACGGGCAAGGAAAAATATTCACCGGCCCTGTGGCGTACTCTCGCGGCCTAGTGGATAATGTAGGGACACTTCAGAGTGTCATTGATTCGGTAGCAGACACTGACGGCAAGGGGCTTAGGTCCAAGTCCGCCACTGTCGCTTTCAAACAGAGAGGGTCAGCAGCCGCTGAAGCTCTTTTAGCTTTTACACACGAGGAAAACATTATGGGACTCAAAGAATTGGTAAATAACTTTCGAGCTTCGGCGACGACTGTGTTCGCAGACGAACAGGAAGCAATTATGGCCCAGCCCCAAACTGCGACCGAGGAGTCTATAGAACCAGTGGTCGCAGAAGAAAGGCTGGGAAGCGAAACTCCTGTTTTGGAGACGGCTCCGCCAGAAGCGCCATCTAGGGACGAGTTGGAATCTAAGTTCTCTGAAAAAGCAGAACTGTTCGCAACGAAAATGGTCCTTAAGAGCAAAATCATGCCGGCAGAGCAATCATACGCGGCCTCGGATATCATCATCGCCCTTGTTGACGATGTTCTGGTCGGAGGCAGTGTACAGTATGTCAATGCTGACGGAGACGTAGTTTCTGGGACACGGGCAGAGGCGGTTCAGGCTAGGTATGAATCGAGGGTTCCTCACAGCTTTACACAGAAGTCGATAGTCGGACTGAAAGCTGGTTCGATAGACGGAAAGGTACTGGCTGAGGAGGATATCGAAACGCAGGAAGAGTCAGCGGTGTCGGCGGAACGTCGTCAGCATTTGCTGTCTTTGTCAGAACAGGGACGAAAAGTAATTGCTCAGGCTGGCTCTATATAGGGTCCATACCAGTGCATAAATCTCAAACTAGAAACAGGAGTGATATTTGGATATGACACAGGCAACGATGATTAGGAAAACTAACCGTGTTTGGGACTTTCTGGAGCCAGCGATGAATCCAGCCCAAGCGCGTACTGACCATGTGGTCCTTTTGAAGGCCGGCGCTGGACTCGCGGTAGCGTATCGAAAGGGTCAGATTGTTCGGCAGAAAACTGACGGCAGTAACGAATTTGCAGTAATCGGCACGGCTGGATACGCCGGACCGCCGCGTATTCTCAAGTATAGCTGTCTTGTGAATGATGCAGGACAGCGGCAGATGACCGACCTTCCGACGTGGAACGCGGATGCAGAGATTTTTGAAGGGAGCGTCGATGCGTATTATCAGGGTTTTTTCAAAACTCAGGATTTGATTGGGGCCGGAGGTACGAATGAGGTACAGACGTTGACGTTCGACGCGGACGTAGACGGCGGTACGTACAAGTTGTCCCTATTTGGATACCAGACCGCTCCGATTGCGTGGAATGCGAACGCCGCTGCAATCGAGACGGCTTTGCTTGCCGCGTGTCCGTTGATTCTCAATGCGGATATTACGGTGGCTGGGACAGGGCCGTATACATTCACGTTCGCAGGAGCGTGGGCAGGAGCAAACATTCCTTTGATAGTGCTGGATGCGTCCGGCCTTACTGACGGCGGCATCGCTGTCGCAAATGACACGACCGCGATAGCCGAGACCACTCCGGGTGCGGGACTTCTTACTGGCGTGGGCCGTCTCGTTCGTGGGACATCTTCGGCAGGGATAATGGAACTTGGAGCAGCAACACCTGCATAAGTTCTTTTGTTGTGGTGCATCAAAAGGGTCAGAAAAAATCTTAATTTTTGGCCCTTACTATATCGAACACAGGAGTGAAATAAAACACTATGTCAACAGTTGATTACGAATATCCAACAACGAAGGAACTGCGCGAAATCAATCCTGAGAAAATTCAGAATTTGACTCGCGTTCGTCCTACGTTCAGCATTTTCCCGATTGTGGAAAGTAATTTCTGGACGCTGGAATGGACCATCAAAGATAACTGGATGGGTTTCCAACAGTTACGCGGTCTTAATGGCGAACCCAGCTACGTCAAAATGGTCGGAGAGAAAGCGTATTCCGCCCAGCCCGGTGTATACGGAGAGTACATGACCGTAGACGAAAAGATGATGACCCTTCGAGCGCAGTCAGCAAGGAGCGGCGAACCGATTGATATCGCCGACCTTGTAGTTGAGCGTCAGGATTATCTCAATTATCGTGAACTTGAACTTATCGAGTTTATTCATTGGAAAGCTCTGCTAGACGGGCAATTCTCGTTTGTGGGACCGACCGGAGCAGTGTACGCAGACCAATTCCCGATTCAGACGGCGACGTTTTCTGACTGGAGCGACCTCGCTAATGCGACTCCACTCAAAGACCTTATGAGTCTTAAACTTCAGTCGTCGGGCAAGTCTGTGAGCTTCGGCACGGGTGCGGTTATTTTCGCAAACTCCGTAACTGTCAGTTATCTCCTTCGTAATCGCAATGAGAGCGACTTGGGCGGGCAGCTTGCAGTATCGAGTGGCGGTGTAAAACCTGTGAAGAATTTGGGTGAAGTGAATTCGGCCCTACAGTCTTACGGGCTTCCTAAAATCGTTGAGTACGATGAGGGGTATAACGCCGAACCGAATAATGTGTTCACGAAATGGATACCGGACGACGTCCTTTCCATCGTGGGCCAGCGTTCCAACGGCGACAGTTTGGGAGAATACCGCATGGTGCGAAACGCTCTCAATGACAACATGGCTCCCGGTCGGTACGAAAAAGTGATTGACCATGGAGAAACTCGTGTCCCTCGAATTATCGAGGTACACCGTGGACACAATGGAGGACTCGTGATTTTTTACGGGTCGGCTATTGTCAAAGCTACGTGCTAGGTACGCGGCTTTGGCGCTTGGATGGATATCGAATGCTTGGTATTGTTTTTGTTTTTTGAAAAAAGTAAGAGTCGCGTTTTTCTTTTGGATGAGGCTCAAAAATAGTGCGAGGCATTCGGTATTCACCTAAACACAGAATACAAGTAAGGAGAGTTAAAAAGATGGCTAAAGAAGCAGTTAGTAGGAAACAGTCGATAATGAGCGATAAGATTTACGAAGTTGACGGCGTAAATGCTATCGGAAATGTTCCGGCTCCCGGAGTATCTGAACACAATGTTGTTGAATTTGAGACTTTGGGACAGTTGATGGACGTTGCAACGGATTCACAAAATCATGACGACGGTGAAGGAGAGTTCGTTGTCGTTCTTTCAAATTTTCTAAGCGGGGCTAGTGAGGACGACCATTTCAGTCAAGGCGATGTGCGGAGAATTTCCCGCGTCGTCCCCGGTTATTCTGACCCAGCAGTGAGTCGAGACGTGGTCAGGGACCGTGTTCGCCGCCTTCTTTCTTTGAAAGCTATCCGATTGGCTACGCCGGAAGAGCAAAGCCAGAGCCGAATAGATGTCACAGTTGAAGGAGAAAGCGCGTCTGTTCAATCGGAACGCAATAAACGTATCGCTGTAGAACGGGAAAACACATTGCTCCGAGAGAGGCTTGGAATCGCAAATGGGGCGTATTTGGATGCGTCCAATCCGGGACAAGCTGGAGCATCTAACGCGGCCCAGCAAGCAGTGAACACGGAGAACAGTGACGATATCAATTTTGACGATTAGTGCTTTATGCTTACACCAGACCAAATTGCGGCCCAGAGCCAGTCGCCAGCTTTAACTGATGAGCAGGTATTGAATTTGCTTTTGCTAGTGAAGCAGTATCCTGTGTATGTCACCAATTTGGGTTTGTTTCCCGGATTGGATGCTAAATTAGCCGCTGAACAGACGACTCCTACCGTACTTACGAAAGCTCTAAAGGCGGTATTGGTAGCTGTCAATGAATTGCCGGAAATCGTCGTAGAATCGCAGGGGAGGGACACAGCTCCCTCTCACTTTACAACGAATGAGAATTGGAATGCCTTGGCTCTGGATGTTCTCAATCTATTTTACGATGTTCCGGCTGGTGTATTGACTAGACAATCATTCGCTCTGGCCCAGAAGCCTGTGGACAACATGCTGATTGTGGATGACATGGATTTGGTACTAGGTACTAACTTGTTGAAAAAATAATGACCGCGCCACTTACCAAAGTTGGAACTATGGTTGCTTCAATCAATCTCGACATATCGAGAAAATTAAATTGGGGTAAGGGTCTAACTTTGGAATTTATTACGGTAGACCGTAACGAGATTACCGGGTGGAAAACGTGGGCTACGAGAACGAAAGGATTCGACAGAGTGACGGCGGATGAGAAAACTCACGGAGATGGTTCCGATGTCATTTTAGAGGTAGCAGACCCAGCAGGGTCGCTTGCTGCCGTATTACGAGAGCGAGATTTACATGTAAGGGTGGATAGCACTATCTATAAAGTGGGTACGGTTCCCCCATTGCCGCCTAATGTGGCCCAAGTCTACACCCTTACATGTAAAGTCCGAACGGTCAGGACGAATTTTGATACGACAAACGGATAGTACTTATGCCGTCTATACGTGTAAATCTTAGACTTACGGCCCACAAAGATGCCGCGCTCAAGAATGCTCCGGATATTCTGGAAAGGCACTTGAAGGGCGGTATGGTGGCCGCTGCGAAAAGATTGCAGAGGGCCGCTCGTTCCAGAATGCGTCGAGACACTGGAGAGTCACATAAAAGTCTTGTGTATTCTGTGCAGATTCGGAACGGGTTAAATATGAGTATGAGTGTATATTCGACGCTTATACAAGCTCTTATAGACGCTCGTGGACTGCGTCGTGGGATTTTCCCCGATTTTCGTGCTAATTCTAAACTGTACGGATGGGCCATGCGTCGCATTCAAGGGATGGAAAGGGCTAAGGTCAAAGTCGGGAAAGTTCCAGTCGCTACACCGTCACAGCGACGTAATCGGGTGAAAACTGCTAGAGCTAGGCAGGTACGCAGGGTCAAAAGAATTACCAACATAGAGTCGTCTGGTAAGCCGTTAGGTGCTAGGGCCAGATACCGGACGAAGAATACCGATGTCCGTAGATTGACTTTTTTGATTGCTAGGTCGATTTACAGAAGAGGTATCAAAGCTACGAACTGGCCCTATGAAACATTAAGGGCTAATAAAACGGCAGTTATTCGTGATTTATCTAATGCGTTCAGTCGGGCCGTGAATGAAATCAGGAGAGCATCGTAAATGCCATTATTGCCAACTACAGACCCAATCCAGATGGAGCAGCTTGTTGTAGCTGCTATTCGGGATACTTTTATGTCTGTCGATTTGGGACCAAATGGACACCCGACTGCTGTACCAATGTCAACATTCGTGAATGTTGAGCTACGTGAGCGGTTTCCAGATAATGACGAAGATGATGTGATGATATCTACTGTAGCTGACCCAGCTCAGTCGGCTTTGCGGATGACAAGTATTATTCAAATTGGGCTACCAAAAGTATCAGAGAAGCCGTATACAAGCGAACGACAAACACAGGTTACGTTTGATTATCCGATTACATTCGATTTGAGTGTGCGAGACGAATGGGCCAATCAGGATGGATTGCTGCTGTATACTAACTCAAGGGCGTTATTCATGGCTGTGTATATGCGGTCTAGGGCCAAATTCAAAGAGAGCAAGACTCTTGGCACATTCGAGAATTGCGAGCACGAGTATCTTCAGCAAGAAGCTGCTTCTACAGTACAAGACGAAGAAACTGGAGAGCAGTTTCATGTGGCGGATTGGTCATTGGTGGTACATGTGAAAGGCGTAGATGTTTAAGAAATCAAAAAGGAGAGAGTATGTTAAAAGACGACAAAGACAAAAACGCAGAAGAATCGAATGTCCCTGCTGAAACGGTTTTGAGTAAGGCAGTGGCGGAAGTTCCTGTGGTGGAAGTTCCTGTGGTGGACGTTCCTGTGGTGGACGTTCCTGTGGTGGACGTTCCTATTGCGGTAGAACCAAATGTCCGCCTTTCAAAGCAATCGGCGGAGTTGGCCCTACCTGAAGGGATGGTGAATATCGGAATGAATCCGGGTATCGAGATTCCAAGCGCGGAGAAGCAACTTTCTGGTTTCTATCTGGAGAACCCGTCAGTTCTTATAAATCAATTTCCACAATACAAGTGGATACAGAAGAAAGGGTCAGAGCGGCCAGTTCAATAACTTAAAAGGAGAATACTAACTATGTCAACCCGTAGAGCAAGTCAACTGGCTATCGCGTACAGTCCAGTTTGGAAACGACAAAGTGCGTGGGATGTTCCGCTGGCTAATGGCGACCTTACCCGCGCATTTCCGGCGACATCGAGGAACTACCTCGACATCGAAGAAACAATCGAGGATGTGGACGACTGTACTGGAGAGGATTTCTTGTTCGAAATGCTCACGGCCCACTTCGCCAGACTCAACATTGATTTTGATGTTGACCCAGACATTTTGGCTGGTATTACAGCGTTCGCGTATGGCGTTGCAGCGGCGCCAACCGGAGGTACTAGCGAAGTCCAGACTGAAACAGTATCTGCTACTGGCGGAACTAGGACGCTGACTGTCCAAATCGGGGCCAATTCGCAGACTACAGCACCGTTGGCTTTCAACGAGACTGCCGCGAACATTCAAACTGCTTTGGAAGCCCTATCTAATGTGGCTCCGGGCGACATTACGGTTACTGGGGCAGGCCCATACGTGTACACGTTCGGAGGAGCATTTGCCACTCAGGACGTGAATATTATTTCGGTGAACACGTTTAGCCTTACTGGCGGTACGTCGTCATTTGCAACGACAACTCCCGGTGTAGGGTTACTCCATGCGATTACTCGAATCGGTCCGGGGTCGTATACGTTACCGTTGATGACATTGTATGTCGGATTTCGCGGGTCGTCCCAGCAACCTGTGATTTTCAAGAATGTAGTCGTCAACTCATTCAGGGTCAGGGCTGCGTCAAGGGAGAAAGTTACGGCTCAAGTAGAGCTTATCGGCTCTGTATGGAAATCGGACGGGTCGTGGGACTACTCTACCGGCTTCACTATGCCGGAATGTCAGGACCTTCTTCCGATACGGTTCGGAGATTGCAAGATGTCCATTGCTGGGACAGAGTACGTAGCAGCGAATCTCGCACGTGAGTTCGAGTATTCATTCCAGAACGACGTGACTCCGAAGTTCGACGGACAGGGTCTTAATTCCACCCGGCATGAACGGGCAGACAAACGTCCGAATCAGTATAGTTTTTGGGTACTTGGTGAACCGGGAGATGCGGTTGACGTACTTGCAAAAATGCGAGGGTCATTCCAGGTATTCCTACAACTTGGCCCTGATGGGCGGAATGTAAAAATCACATCTCCGCAGTCATTGGTCAAATTGGCTCCAACGCCGGTGCGGTTTGGAGGTGACCCAGCGGAATCGGAATTGAGTTTGGTATGCAGACCACGGAAAGTTTCCGGAGATGCCACTACGCCGACTACTATTTCCGCGAATATCGCGACGACTGCGACTTTGCTCACATCGGCGTAAAATACGTTGGCTATCCGAGTTCCGAGCCGGACGGGAGACTCGGAATAGGCAACAACCAGAAGGGGCAGGTCTCGTCTACGTCAAGCCATCGCCTGTCCCTTTTTACCTTTTGATAACTTACAGGGAGTTACTAAAATGATTGACGAATTGACAGGGACAAATGAAGACGATTTTGAAGAAGAAACCAAACCCACTACCAAAGTAGCAAAGAGTTCTGCAAAAATTTTCAGCCGGAGCGATGTTGTTCGTTCCGTGAAAGTGAACTTGACGCTCCCCAATTTGTACCCCGGATACGACCCGTGGGAATTCGATTTACGACTGACATTCACTAAAGACGCAGAGGACCGCCGACAGGAGTATCTGTCTTTAACTCCTACAGAAATGACCGTTCGTGAGCGAGAACAGAATCTTGATGAGCTGTGCGACCTGCTGGTGTCTACTCCGAAAGGTTTCGCGGATTTGAAAGATGACGGGAAGGGTCCGGGGTCCAGCTTCAAAACGTATGTTATGACGGCTGACCCAGAGACTCAAGATATACTGTTCACTATCGTGCGAGGGGCGATTGCGTTCTACTGGCGCAAGATATCGCCCCAAGAGTTTCGCGGCGCGGTTTAGGACCGCTGTGCGTAAGTTTCTGTATTATCAGAAACGAATATCGAAGCTAGGGCCGGGGTATTTCAACTGCAACGAAAGGCAATCGAGTTGCACGAGACGCTCGGCCCAGCCAAGAAAAGGATGTCCGACATGCGAGTACACCATCCAGACGAAAATCTTTCATAAAGAACTGGATGATGAATTACGGAAGGTAAAAGGTGGAACGCGGCAGGGAGCGAGAAAATGGCCCAGAGAACAGTTGTTGAAACTGGCGGTAGAAGCAGGGTCTTTAGCTTCCATACGTAAAACGAATGACCCTGAGTGGCCCATTCTTTTATCTTTAATGGTGTCGATATACCGAGACGAAGCGGCGAAGCTGCGGGCTATTGAAACATTCAATATAACCAGTGGAGCCAATGAAGAACCAGCATCGTATGCTGTGCCGAAAGATGTACAGCAAACAGAGGACGAAGGTGACTTTGACTAATGGCAAGCGAAATCACAGATAAAGTCGGATTAGGTGTTGACCTTGTAGGAGGGCCTGAAACATTAAGCATGCTTCGGGCCATCCGCACGGAGATGCTGGAGATTGCCAGACTATCTGGCAAAAGTTCTACTGCTGGTTCTTCTACAACAGCAGCGTCCGAATTGCAGACCAGAGAGAAATTGTATGCAGAATCCAATAAACGAATTGCCGAAGATAGAATCAGAAGCGAGCGAAGGGTGTCAGAAGAGGAAATCTCTGTCCGAGCTGCGGCCCTTAATCGTAAACTTGATATCGACCGACAGGTTAAGCAGAAAGCCGAACAGCTTCGGAACGAGGAAAAGCTCCGACAAGCTCAGGCCCAGCGGGAAGAGCTTGCTCAGTATCAACGCTACTTAGAGGAACGTAAGCGGCGGGTACAGGAATTTTCTCGAACCGCGAACGCTACGACCGTAGACCTCACAAGTCAACGGCGCGAGTTTAAGAAGTATCGTAATGACCCGGCTCGTGACCCTCAAACAGATGCGTATCGTCGTGCTCTGGCGGAAGAAATACAGGGACAACGGTTGGCAATAAATGAACGCAAACGTCGTATACTGGCTTTTTCTCAAGCTGAAAATGCGGCGGATGCGGACCTTGCTGGTCAGCGTCGTGAATTTAAGAAGTACCGTAATGACCCGGCGCGGGACCAACAGACCAATCTTTATCGCAACACTCTCTCTGAAGAGATACGCGGACAGCGTATAGCTCTGAGAGAAAAGCGCAAACTGCTTCATGAGGAGGCTATTCTCAATAAGCAAGCTGAGGACGAAGCAAAAGCCCACGCAGCTCGTAGAGCTTTTATAGCGGAAGCGGAACGCAGGTCGTATGACCCTAATGTACTGCGTAGAGATATTGACCCGCGTTTAGCGGCAACACTTCCGTCAGGTTTTCGTAGAGATATAGAGCTGGATATTGAGGCTCAGAGACTGGCGAAGGACAGGACAGAAGCGGCTTCGGCACTCGCTGCGAGGGAAAAAGATAAAATAGCTGCTAGGGAAGCTCAAAAGGAGAGACGTACTCAACAGCGGCTGACTGAAGATATTAGAACTCGTCAGTTACTGGCAGAAGCAGCAGAAGCCAAAATTGGAGAACAGGATTTATACAGAAGTGCAAAAACGACGGCTCAATCGAGACTTGCTGGTCAGCAAGAAAATGCCCATGTTCGAGATTTCAAAAACATACAAACTCGAACATTAGAAGCTCGTGCAAATATACGCGACATAGGGGAATTGCGTAATGCGGCGATTAGGGATAATCGCCCAGTTGCGACTTTGCAAGCAATCGAGTCTCATCAGCAAAAAGCAATTGCTCACTATCGAGAACTTGTAAAAGCTGAATCTACTTTCCTGTCTGCGAATAGTAAGAATCGTAAAGTATACAATGGTCCAAGCGGCCCGAATGGTCCAAATGGCCCCAATACCCCCAATGTGCCGAGATTTGGGGATAAAAATAACGTGATAAATCCGAAAGGATTTTTCACATCTTTGGACGCTGTCGGGCGAATTACCAGAAATATTATCCTGTACGAGGCTGTGTCCAGAGCTTCATACGGATTGGTCCAGTACATAAGCAACAGTCTCCAAGCTGCAAAGACTACCGTAGAATACGCCAATGCCCTTAGATTCGCTACAGAGGCTGCCGGTGGGAATGTGCAAGCTAACTTAGAGCTTGCCGATTCTCTCGGCGGGATAGGTTTGTCGCGCCAGCAGGGTCGAGCTGCTGTGACCCAAGCAGCTAGATTCACCGAGGGCAGACCGCAGGATACCGCGAAACTGGTGGACGTGGCTACGAATATCGCGGCAGCTTACGGCGATGGAATTGATAAGACTGATGAGTTGATTGAGCAGTTACGGCGCCGCGAATCTAAATTCTATAAACGCCGTTTCGGTAAGACGGTTGAAAGTATTTACACAGACGAAGCGACGAAAGCTATCGACGCTCAGACGACGAGCGTAGAAACCGACAGCGGGCTATATGTGGGCCTGAAGCCGGGAGAATTCAAAAGCCGTTCTGACCGTATTAAAGAGTATGTAGCTAACATGGACGACGCTGCTAAAGAAGCTGCCGTTCTTAACTACGTTCTGTCCCAACAAGGCAAGTTTGCTGGAGAAGCAGACGCACGGGCAGCTACGTTAGCTGGAAAAATCGACAAACTGAATGCTGCGTTCTTGAATGGTCAAGAGGGTCTGGGTCTGTTCATCACAGATTTGAAAGTTTTCAAAGATTTGGTGGACGGTATTTCAGGGAAAGTCGGGTTCTTGGATAACTTACGCGGTCCAACACTGGAGAGAACTGGCGATAATGGGACAATTTCTCAAAGGGACATTGAGAAATTTGGAAGAGAATCTGCCTATGGCCCTAGAGCGGACGCTATTGCTACCATAGATAAGTACGCTCCGTTGGCAGCTACGGCAATTGCTGGAGCGGGCTTATTTGCATTTGCGGGCCGCAAAAACGCCGTCGCTCAGGCCCAGTCAGAGGCGTATGATTCGATACTGAAAACCACTGTCACGAAATTCAAAGGAGACACAGCAGCGGCGGCTCAAGAAGCTACATTCAAAGCTAAAACTGCTGCACCGACCGTTACTAGGACAATCATTGCCGGCGCGGACAGAATATCGTCGAGTATTGCTACCAAGACTAATGATGCTCTCGCAGCGGTTGCTAGGGTTGTTGGGGCTGAAGATATCGCTGCGAAAGCGACTACTAGGGCCAATTTGAATAGAGTCCGAGCTGGTCAGGGAATTCTTGAAGTTCCGCCGGGACCTCAAGCATCGGTGGGACAGTTGACTACCGGGCGTGTGGTTGGCGGCGCTGCTGGTGGATATGCTGGAGCTACCATTGCTAGTTTTGTAGCAGATAAAATTACATCGAATCAAATAGTTGCAACCGGTATCACGATACTCGGAGGGGCGGTCGGAACGGCGGTGGGCACGGCTGCTGGTGAAGCTGGTGCGTCACTTCTCGCTAGAGGAGGAGCGACTGCGTTTGGGATTGGGGCTGGGCCAGCTTTATTGGCGGCGGCTGCTATTGGAACGGCTGGTGGGTATTTTGCTGAGAAATTTGGAGCAAAAGTTCTCGGATTTGGTGGCGGGCGCCCCTTTGACGAGTCTCAGCAGTATTTGAAAGAAGAAGAAGCAAAATCGTCGGCATACCGTCAGCAAGTGCGAGAACGTACTCTTTCAAGAGCGAGTTTATTTCAGTACATGGCGACTACTGGGCCAGATGCTGGAAAACGATTTTCAGCGGAAGAAATACGAGCCAGAGGGGACGCTGTCGGCGACCAGCAAGGCGGGCTGTCTAATTATCAATTGGTTCGTAAGGTGCTGCCGGCCGGGATGACGGAGGACAAGTATCTTCAATTAGATAAACTGCAAGAGACAGCTAATGCGAAAATCAAAGAAGTCAATGATTCTATCGACTTGGCTGCGAGTACGAAAGCGAAGTATGTACTCGAAATCCAAAGACAGCTTAAGGAAGATTCTTTGAATATTACTAACCCGTACGCAGTAAAAGAGCGTGACGAGTATAGGGCCAGCCAAGCAAAAAGTATCGCCGACCGTTTAGCAAAAGATAAAGCTGAAGCAGACGCGAGTAGAAACGCGTATGTAAGTCAACTTGGGAATGCTCTTGGTAAACTTCGAGAAGCGGAACGTGGGTCATTCCTACTCCCTGAGCAGATTGGGACATCTCTTGCCGGAGATAATCCGTATGTAAAAGTTCTGGCTGACCAAGCTACCGCTGCTGAAAGAATGAGAATTCAGTGGGGATTTTTAGGTAAGGCGGCTGTCGATTACTTCACGAAACTGGAACAGGGAGCCAGTAAAAGGGCGCTGAATAAATTAGAATACGATACGTACACACAAGCTACGAATTTTCGTGGACAAGCCGCGAGAGAAAGGGCAGAGAGGGATGCTCCCGGTCTGTCTCGTAGAGACCAAGACTATTTGGACATTCAGAGTGCAATCGTACAAAAGGCTGTGGAGATTCCCAAACTGTGGGCCAAAGCTGCTGAGGTTTTGGGTCAGGCTAAAGTGTCTCCTACCGCTCAACTTCAGTACCGTATCGCTGAACTTCAGAAAGCTACCGGAACCGGAGCAGTGTCTAATCCATTTGGACGAATCGAGGGATTCTCAGCCGGAGAGCAGTCCGCGTCGATGATTGGCCCTGACGGAAAGCGTATAAATTTTTCTCTGAACGTTGGAAGAAAAAGCGATTACAGTTCGTATGATGCTCAACGACTTTCTCTGCTGGACCAATCTCCGGAAGTTAGAAGGCAACTAAATGAACAGTATGCGGATGCTGCTTTAAGCGTTCTCGATGAGTTTAGCCCACAGCAAATTCGTAGGGCCGGATTAGCCAATGTGTATGCAGGGGCTATAAACATCAAATCCGGAGCGCTCCAGCAAAAAATCGTAGATGCTCGGCAAAAAGCTCAAATCGGCATCGTTGAAGATGCTCGACTTCAAAGACAATTAAAAGAAGACGAACAGTTCCGGCAGTCTCAGCTTGCTAAGGGCTATGACCCTAAAGATGTCGGACGGGCGGCAGATGCTTTAGTCATTTCACGAACGGACAACATTTCGCCGAAAGACATGACTGTGGCCCAATTTACCAACAGACAAGAAGCTCTTCGTCGTCAAGCAGATAGAGCGGAACAAGATAGACAAGAGGCTAAAGCCGCTGTGGAAAAAGGACTTGAGTACCAAAAAACACTGGTTGACACTGTCGCCGAAATCCGAGAGAAGCTGGTTGGGGGAGATTTGGCTATGCTCGTGCAGGTGCAAAACGATACGCAAGCATCTATTGACCAGTCGTATCTTGATGAGGCATCGAGCGGTAAATATGCGAATCCGTTGGACCAGCGTGAGACGAAAGCTAATCCGTACTCTGACCCTGCAAAACGCTACGAGCGAATGAGGAGGAATCGGTAAATGGCTAGATGGGCCACATTTTGTGAGATAGGCGGAGTGTCGTTCACCGGTTGTCGTGTCGAATTAGTCGATGCAGAACCATTTTTGACGACCAACTCAGGGTCAGTTGACTGGGCCAATGACGGTACTCCACACATACAGACCGTGAATCGCGGAGTAAAGGGAATCCAGTTCGGGATGAGGATGGTCTCGGCGGAACAGACCAAACTCCAATCAGTATTCGACGCAATTGAAACTGGTGAAGGGACACAGGTGGGAATAGTCGTACATGTTACTGATGGGCTGTTCGATGTCAATGTTGTGGCGGTTGCTGACTATTCACAAAAGTGGTTTTCATTCGGTAAGCATTCAGAAGGGTGGTATGAGGACATCATGCTGAGGTTCATCAGCGTTTCTGCGGCCCCGTAAGAGAAAGGAGATAAACTAAAATGGCACTGAAAGACCAACTATTTATTGGCGGCGTTTGGACCGATACAGATGTGATAGGGTCAAACGAGACCGGGACACCGATTGTGTCGGCAATCTTGACCGGAACCGGGGAAGAAATTTCCGATACGTACACTCTGACGATTTCAAATCGTTCTGGAGGCACTGGAGACATCACCGTCACGGCCTCGTCAAGCAATCCGTTCGATGGTAGAGTCAAAACTGGGTTGAGTTTTGACGACACGACTGTCTACACGAACATAATTCCGGGCGTGAGTATCGTGCTTGACAATGCTGCGGTCAATGCGGACGTGGCAGAGATTACTGTAGGGACTCCTTACGGAGCCTTTGACGCGTCAGGTTCCGGGGCCGGAGTTCCTACTGCTGGAGTTCGACACAAGGTCGTGAATACCGCCGCTGCTCCAGTCGCGGATGCTAAAGTGAGCTTACTGCCGCAAGTAATACAGGTCAAAATCACCGGGCAGGTATTTGATTTCATCAATCCGTTCGCCCAAGGGTCTACTGAAAAAACTGCCGGTGGTGGGTCAGATAGGGTGATGCCGTATTCTCTTACTATTTCCGCCATCTCAGGTAGTGGTCCTAGTAAGGTAGCGACATTATCTGTTGACGGTGTGGCTTTAGGAGCGGCTAGTCTGCTGGATTTGACCACCGGAAGTAGTGTGTCCGGTACTGGAATCAAAGCAATAGGAGCCACGTATCCATATCAGGTAATCACCGGGCCACTTACAGGGCTAGTATTTGCGTTAGATGCCGATTGTGCGGACGCAGATGAAGCAAACGTATTGGTGTTTCCAAGTCGGTTCGTGCAAATCGCGCCGGATTCTGGAGGCACTGCCGGAACGTATGGGACATCGGATGTCGATTTGACTGAGAGCGGAGAATCCACCGGGGTCATCACTGCAAGTGGAGCCGCGTATTTTTGGAGTAGATTTTTAGTTCCAGCTTCTGCGAACAATGAATCGAATCCGTATCCTAGCAATATTGCATTGATTGCAAGTCAGTCCACGTCTGCTGGATGGGAAAGTTAACTAGAGGGACACGATAATGGCACTACATCCACATCAAGTTGGGACATCACGAACGATTAGTGGCTCCCTACCGAGTCGAATTTACGGTGAAATCGTCGCTGCCGTAGACGGCACTTTGGCACTTATTAGACACGATTCTGATACCGATAGTGTATTCGACTCTCGATTTTACGTATACAAGAACGGGACGCTGATTTACCCAACTGAAGGCGATGCTCCGGTGATGCTGAACGGTACGAATTCTGTGGAAGATTCTAGTGCCTATGTCACAGGAACATCTATTGCCAAAGGTGATAGACTGACATTCAAAGCCAGCACGTCCGGTTCATTCGGTAGGGTCGGCGGTAAGTTGTATTCCACTGTGTACATCGAAGACGGACAGCCGACCAAATATAAAGGAACGTCCGTAACTTCTTTTACCATTGGGACTGGGTCAAAGGCATTTGAGACTCAGAAGAATCTTGGATACGGAGTCGGAACGCGTGTTCGAGTGTCCAGTGATGCTGACCCAGCCGGTACGTTCATGGAAGGAACCGTCACTGCGTATTCGGGAACCACATTGACTGTTCTCGTAGACGTAGCAGTTGGTACTGGGACTCATACTGACTGGACAATCAATTTGACCGGCAGGGAGGGTGCTCAGGGGCCAGAAGGCGACCCCGGCCCTACTGGTAATGACGGAATCGGAGTACCGTCTGGCGGTACTACTGGGCAAGTATTAGCGAAAAATTCCAACACTGACTACGACACGGAATGGATAGCCGGAGGTGGAGGAGCATCTGATTTGGACGACCTCACAGACGTAACAATCACGTCTCCTACATCTGGTCAGGTTCTTAAGTATGATGGTACGGTCTGGAAGAACGATACTGACGGCGGCGGCGGAGGAGGAAGTGTTGAGTTATTTTCGCCTGATTGCCCTTATGCAACTCCCGGCTCTTACGATGACGAGTTCAACGCAGGAACGCTTGATGCAAAATGGACGTCATTTTTAACCGGAGGAGACGCGCCGACGTTTGACCATACGTCGATTCCTAATCATATAGGCATCAAAGGCACAAGCGACGGCAAATTATGCGGTATCACTCAGAATATTACTCCGTCTGGAGACTTCGTAATAGGGTGCAAAGTTCAAGCTCCAGCCGCTCTTGATACTTACAAACGACCACGGGGCGGTATTATCATTTACGACGCTAGTGGTGTTCTTGTTTTCGGATTTGTTAGAAATGCTAACGCTCGATATTTATCGTTATACAAAACCAACGATATTACTACCTTTTGGGCAGCCACGAAAGTCAATGACCTAGATATTTGGGCTGGGTCCGACTACCTTTTATCAACTCACGTATATCTTCGTATCAAATATACGCACTCTTCAAAGAGCTGCGATTTTGAGTATAGTTTTGACGGAGTAAATTGGAATGATTTTTATGTGAATAACACATACGGAAGCGGAGCAGCAACGAAAATAGGTGTTGCCGTGGATAAGTACAACTCTACTTCAAACACTATGTGCTACTTTGATTGGTTCCGTGTAATGCAAGGAGCAACTTTCGGGCGCAATTACTCAGTAACATAAGATGCCTATTTTGATTCCAATTCCCGGCGCCGACGAAGCTCCATCTGGACTTCCGACTATATTTGTATCTCGTGGGTCCATCAGGATTGCGAATGTAAGTGTATTCGAGGCGGGAGGGTCAATAGATGTCACATCTACCGGAACACGAGCCGCTTTAGGGTCCATAGGACCTACGGCAGTGGAATCTCAAGCAGTCAGGCAATCCATCCGTCCGGTAAACATTGACACGAACCGAGCGCTTGCGTCGTGCGAAGTAGTCGCCGGGGACAGTTTTCTCATACTTGCTAATATTTTAGCAAGCAACATCTCCGGCCCCAATCTAGGGTCATTCGGGTACACGGAAATCAATGCTGAACTGCTTGTGAATAATGTCCCTATCCCGATAAAGTCTTTTGACTACCAAGTCCCAGCAGGACGTTTAGGGTCTATACTGAACATTCGTCTCGCTGTACCGGATGTTGCAACTGTTCCTGCCGGAGCGTCGGTCAAATTTTCCTTGAAAGTCCGTGTAGGTGGAGTTTTGTCGTCGTACACTTTATTAGACAACGGGAAACTTCAGCAGAGGGATTATCAAATATCGTACAGAAGCGGAAACAGCGGAGGGCCAACGGATGAGATATCTTTCAGTTCTCTCGACGTGATTAGCGACAAATTCAGTTTGGCTCCTAGAAGGCCGGTCGTGATGTTTGACCCATATCGTGTTCGATACGACCAAGTTCAAGTGCGTAACGACCAGATGGTGACTGACCCAAGAGGGAACAAAATTGTCCCTCTCGTAGAACCTGTCGCCGGACTTTCTATGCGCCGTGTTCTTCAAAGAGCGTATACCGGAATTGGAGGAGCCGCGTTTATCACTGTTCCGAGTCAGGTGTATGGATGGTCTACGCTGATGAGCGGTCCGGCGACGGACCAGCAGGGGTGCGGATTCACCGGGGTCATTACCAACATTCCGGACTACAAAGTTCGCCGTGTGGATTTTACTCTCGAAAATGGATGGCATGCCGGAGCGCAGCCTACTGTGATGATGTACTCTCCGGTCTACTTCGTGGAAAACAATGTCCTATACATCATGGATGTGGAGCAGCCGTTGCCGTATGGAGTTGTCCCACATCAGGTGACGCTCGCATCCCATAAAGTTCTATCGGAGCGGATAGAGTACAAGCCGGACAGCAATGCTGTGCTTCTTACCTATCAGTATAACGGCAATGACCCTAGTGAGGACCCAGCAAAGCAATACAGAGACGTTTTTACAGAAACCGTAGAGAGTGTCATAGGAGAGCGGGGTAATCCGGGATATTCCCAAACTACCGTTCGGCGTTGGGACAGAGAAGTATTCATGCCGGACCGTCCGACCGATGTCTTGGACACGTTCCCTTTGAGTTCTGAGACTGAGACAGAGCAGTCGGTAACTTGGTATGATACTTCTGGCTACGAACAAGCGACATATACTAGGGTTACACACAGGGAAACCATTGATTATCTATACGAGGGTGACCTGAAGATACAGCATGTTAAAACCACTTACGCTGCTGTTGCTGACCCAGCAACCTCGTTTACAATCAATATGTTCCCCGTGGAAATAGAAACGTGCGACATTTCATGGATGGAAGACCCCAACAATCCGGGCGTGAAACTGCAAAGCAGTGTCAGAACGGATGTTTGGGGCCGATGTGCGTACAATCCTAATAATACTGAAACCGTGGTAGACAGTCATGGGACAGTTGTATTCGTGCGGATGATTCCGGTACTCATTGCTCAAAGCTCCGGCATACTCTCATCTGACTGGGTTATCAGCAACAATATTCCGATTTCAAGTACGCGAATGACCCTGCATAAAGGAAAAGGAAATCAATTCGACGTTGAAGTAATCGAGATAGACCATCTCAACAATACTTTGCGAAAGTCATACACCGAGCCGGTAACAGGTACGAATTCAAATGACCCATTCGAGGCTCGTTCCAGAACCGTTCTTCTTAGAGACACTGTATCTGAGGCCGCGATAGGACCGCGAATCCCTCTGGGCATCAATGCTTACGAATTACCGCGAGATAGGGCTATTAAGCTAGGGCAGCGAGCACTGTACAGATTGAGCAATCCGTTAATGACAATGCCTCTGACCCTAGCCGGTGTAGATTTTACCATTGCTCGTGGGACAGTAATCAAAGGGCAGAAACGCTCCGGCGGGTATACGAGTAATTATTTTGTGACTGGCTACACGATATCTGGAAATGAATTAGGTAAAACCGGGCATCGTGTGACCCAGACAATAGAGTCAGTGGAGATAGGTTCTCCGCTGCCTAATCCGAATATCTATATTACTTAGTCACTGGGACGCTAGGACTAGGTATAGGGTCAAGCATTCATCGGGTGCTGGAAGTAGGGGTAAAGGTCAGTAACGTCCCTGTCTCAGACTTTTATCCACCAACAGGCTTTAGATTGAATGTTTGACCCGTGTCATTGTATATGGATAGAATTGACCCAAATGCCGCATTTAGAATGAAACTGGACGGAAAATCCGTCTTGAAAATCAACCTGAGTAAAAAACCAGAAATGTCCCAATCTTCTAGTGATGGGGAATCGCCTCGTAATAGGCAGTCCGGGATGATGCGTAGTCGGCGCCAGTATGACCGTCTTGTCTCTAAGAAATCTGCCTTTATAAATTTTTACGATATGGGGGAATCGCTTACTGACTCTGGGTGGGGAGATACATATCTTACAGACGTGTTTGACCCACTATCGCCTTTGGATTACTGGAATAGTGCGAAAGATGTTTTGTTGTCAGTGCCTAGCCCTAAAAATACATTTAGACGTGTATCGAAATCGAGAATAGGGAAATACGGAATTAAAGTCACCATTAACGATGGAACACCCACACATCTCATTCCAAGCAACGTAGAAAACTCAGGGTATAAACCGAGCGGCGTGTCATCCATCTCGAAAATGGTATTTGAATTTGGAGCCATCAGTCCAAATGTAGAGTTTTACCCGGCAGACCCGTTCCCAGATTATAAGATAACAACATCTCCGTCGTATTCCGCTCCGGCAGTGTCTTCGTCCCTAGTACTGAGTCCGGAGAACTTAGACATATATCTTGTTCCGGCATTCGGACGGTTACTGGCATCCACCAGCAGACCCGCCATTCCGTTCATCGACGGTGGGGCTTCAGTAGGAATGACTGATGTGCTTGCTTGTCAGCTATATCGTTCATTTTTAGACGTCCCCTCAAGCATGGGAACAGCGTATGATTCGTTGTTTGGTTTAGATTATGAATATTTGTGGGGACTGCCTGTGTCTGAGTGCAATGCCCTTCTTACTAAGATTGATTCTGACCCATTAGTGGTTAACTGGATAATGCAAGTTAGCGAAGCTGACCCGCCGATTCCCGATACCCCGCAAAGCTCGCATCAGCCTGTTAGCGGAGTGTGGAATAGTATGCTTGTATATACACAACTGGGGGGAGTCCCGGCTGGAGCATTGGTAATGGTGTTAAGACAGCGCGGTAATGTATATTACGTATGGAATGTTAGCGGGGCGACCGAACTAAAAAATATCCAATTTTCTGTGGCAGAATGATTTTATGATTACAGACACATTAGGAAATGAGTTGACGTACTGGCCCATATCGGAATTGATAGAGGGTGGCGTTAGTGAGACTTTAGAGTTCGTTGTACCGATACCCAGCCACGCCTCTGAGTTGAAAGGAGCGGCTGACTATCGTTACATAATATGGGCCAAGAAGGTGGGAGATGCAGCTTTTGTGAACTTGGGGACGACTCCGTACAGTCTAGCTGGTCTGTCCGGGAATGTACATTTCCAAATGTACATTGAAGCGTTAAGTCCCATAGTCGGACTTGAGCGGCTGCCTATTCCGATTGTGGCGGGAGCGTCGGCCCCCGCTGGATGGGTAGTCTAATCTTTTGGACGTTCAACGGCTCCCGCCTTGTTCCATTTGTTCCCGTACCGGGCTGTCAGCTTCATTTTGTTGGCTGCCATTAGCTCGTCTAGGGTTTCTAATCCAAGATACCGGGCACACACGGCCATATACCACAGTACGTCGCCGCATTCCTCGATGAGCTTGTCCCTGTCAATAAGTTGCGGTGTCTGAGAATTGCCGAACATCGCGTCATTGAGTAGACTTAGAAGCTCTAGCGATTCAGTGACAAGTCCCATGACTCCGTGAAGTAGCTTCAGGTTGCTGTCATAGAATACAAAGTCAGTCATTCGTTTGAATTCAGCATCGTTGAATTCGTGTTTTCCTATTTCAAAATCCGTTTTCGGATATTCTTTTCCATAGAAGGCCCATTTCTTCGAGGAATCAATCAGTGGGCCGAATTCGGAAACTCCGACTGACATAGAGTAGCGAAGATGGGCCATAGCTGTGAGCAGTCTTCCAATTACTTGCTTGCTGTTCTCGTTAGAAGCATCCAGCGTATTGGCCCAATCCACATAAATTCTATCTATCGGATGTTCGTCGTAGTTCATTTTATTTTCTCCTTATATGCGGTCAAATCATTGAATTTTTCGTACTTCTCAGGGTGTAGTTCAAAATACATCAGGGCCACGGCATTCCACACCACTGCAATCATGTGATGATAGGGATGTCCGTTCTCTTCTGCGATATCTTCACCGGATTGGAATGCGTATAGATGTCTGAGCAGTGACCCTATAGTCTCCGAATACGACAGTCCATTCATCCAATTATTCGGAGCGTATTTCTCGGCGCCGAATCTGTAATGCTCTCCTAGCGCTAGAAGTACCTCTGGTGGAATCAGGTCCACACGCGGCTTGCCTTGATTGTATCTGAGGCCGGAATCGGGATGGTGTACAGAGTGGTAATAACACTCCAAAGAGCAGTATCCAAGCGCATGCACATGCTTGGCGTTAGTCAAATCTTTTTTACATCTGGGACAGCAAATTTTTTGTGATGTCATTCTGAATCCTCCGGTATGTCATACACACATTCGTTGAAGTAGTGTTGTCGAAATTGTTTCCATCCTGTGAAGTTCCCGGACGGTTCTCCCGAATACGGGTATATCGAACTAGCGACGTGCTCAAATGGTGACCAGTGACCGGATGTTTCTAATTTATAAAACAACTCTAAATCTTTTTCGATGTCCCTCACACCGTCGTGGGTCAAATAACTGACACGAGCGCATCGTGCAATTGCTATCCTTGCCGCAAGTTCCTGAGCGTTGTTGTCCGGATGGTCTACTATGTACCGGCCAATCGAATCCATTGTTTGCTGGTCTATGTATGGAAGATGGTAGTCGTTGTAGTCTAGTAGACGTACTGGAGTAGATGCGAGGTACGCTTCTTTCATCGCATACGCGACCGCCTGCATCTCTGGTTGAGCTGCCGGATTACATCGCTGTGCGAAGAAATTGGCCCACTGTGTAGACGTGACTATGACCGTATGCCACATGAACGGCTCCAATAACCTATTGATTATGGATTTGTGAAGTCTTACATCTTTCAATAACTTCGCGGTATCGAGAGCATGTTTTCTGGCTGAATCCCACGCAGCTTTTGCTACTGCCAAATCTGGGTCAACCAATTCTTCGCCGCCGCTCATCCCTGATTGTTCTGCCGGCCACGACACCGGATACGCTGGGTCAGTTTCCACACGTTCGATGATTTTCCAAACCGGAATGGCCCTGCTGGACGCGCTGTTTCGTGAGAACGCTCTATGCGTATTGAATTCCGCGAGTATGAATCGGTGCATTGTGACTTCCATAGTAGTAAGTCGTATGCCCCATTCGCTGAGAGAGTCAGCAATAATTTTTGCTGAGGGTTTACTTGGTACGATTGCATTGCTCATTTCTCGTTTCTCCTATATTATTCCCACACGTTGCCGGAAGCATTTTTCTGGGTCAGTGTGTCTGGTATCGTCTCTTTTCTTATGGCTACTGGACCATTGTTGATTTTTTCGTAATACACGATGAATACCTGAATAAACTTCTCGATGGTCGTGAAGTATTTTGAAGTCGGATGTTCAGGTTCCTGATGGACGTCTCCAAGCCGTAAATGCCATTTGTATCCGTAGGTACTGGTTCGTTCGTTGTCTGTCGATATGCAGAGTTTGTGCTGAAGTCCTTGAGGAAGATTTCCGAAGGCCACTAGGCACGTTTCATCGGATGCTTGGACGATATACGGGTCATACCCATCCAGCACTCTATAGATTTGGTCGTAAGCATTGTCTATGTATTTGTTAGCTACTCTCATAAGTAAAATGATATGACTGCGTCCTTTAATGGCGTAAATGGGCCAGAAGAGGGAACAATCACGAAAAACTCCTCTGGCCCATTTTTGACCCTTAAAGACTGTCAAAGTCTAGCGGGTCAAAATTCGACATCGTCATTGAACGACTGAGCTGCTGAATGTGATGTAGGCGGAGCGGCTGGCTCCCAATCGTCATCATCGCTGACAGTAGCCTTTTTGGTCTCCGGTTCGGGCAGGGCTTCCGGTTCCGCCGTTCTGGTCTTGTCAATGTACTTCTCTATTTTGTATTTGAGATACGATGCCGCTTCTTTGGACATATCGTCAAAATCCACACCTACGAATTTCTGGGCCAGCACATCTACGTCCTTGTCGATTTGCTTCGCTAATCTCCGAAGGTCGTACGATTGTTTGGATGTCATCGCGTTAGCTACCGATGTGGCCTCGACGTTTTCAGGTCTCTCCATGATTACCGGAATAGATTCTTCTACTGTCCCAGTATGAGTCACCCCGCCAGCAGCACCTCCGTCACTATCAGTAGAATCACCGTCGCGGATTCCCAGTCTTTCAGCAATGGCTTTGATTTTGGGAAGAGTGTTCTCGACGAAATGTTGCGCCAAGAATTTTTCCTGAGCCTTACTGTCCCACGTGTCATCGTCCTCGTCATGAATGATGCAGGGCATTACTGTACCGTCAGCTCCTTTAGCCTCTGACGACCAGTCAGGACTGCCATCCGGATTTTTAGCATTTTCCCAGTAGAATGGAACCGGACTCCAATCGTTAGAATCCGCCGATGTCCCTCCCTGTCGAATGGAGATACGCTGTCGAATCTTACCGTTCTCGATTTTAGAGAACGCCCCCAACATAATCGGTTTTTCAAAATCAATATTTGGGGCCACTTTCAGAATCTTACGAAGCAGTTGGTCCATCCAAACAGTCTGCAAGACAGCTTTTTTAGAACCAGCCATCAATGTGAAATTCCAATTTGTGACCTTGCCTCCGGATTCAAACTCACGGCGCCGCTTTCTTACGTCTACGATGCGACACACCAACCTGTCAAATCGTTTGACATACGTATGTACTGTCGCCTTAGTCCGGGGATTCGTGGTTTCCACTGGCTCCGGGTCCCATCCCTGTCCGTCTGTCGGGGCGGTGGGTGACTTTATGCAGAGTGACCCATCGAATAGATGAAAATACATTCCTCGTGGACCTTTTGAACGCTCAAAAAATCCTTCTTCTGTGTGTTGTGTTTCTGTACTCATAATTGCTTATTTCTCCTGTTGTTGTGTTTTTTCAATTTAGCTATAGACTTTTCAATCGGCCTGTCTAAGAACTCTTCTAATTCCATTACCATGAATGCCGCTAGATTCGACCCGACTGAATTTGCTTTAGCGATTGCTTTTGCTTTCAGTGATTCGTCTATGTATATCTGGTAAGGAACACGTTGTTGTGTTTTCTTTGGCATTACCTCATCTGATGTCCTCCTTTTGTTTGATGACTGTACCTGATGCTTCATTATAAGTCAACCGCTCGTTGATTACAAATTCGCATCGTGTAGCAGTGTACCTTCTTTCAGATTGTACGTCCTGCAAAGTTGCAGGTACTCGACATAGCTTGGGTCCGACGTTGCAATCGGCCCAGCATCTCCAATCGGAAAGTGAGCTTTGAAATATTCTACCGCCGCCTTTTTCACATCCGCGACCAGCTCGGAATCGTCCTCTCCGTGTATCGGGTCCGGGTCAGCGTAGAATTCTATTTTCGACGATAGCTTCATTGCTGCTAATACCACGCGATATGATAATGGGTTTTTCCTTGACCGTATCCGCTCTTCCGCTCCGTCCTGATTCATGGATTTTTGCCAGAATCTTAAGACCTTCCCGGCAATGAAGTTTCTTCTTTCAGTGACCCTGCTCGGCTCGGAAATTCCTCTTGGCAGCGGGGCGGGCCAGAACAGGCTCAAAGAATCCGCCGGATATGACGGTACTTCTCCAATGTCCCTTAACCATCCATAACAGTATTTAATCATGGACTCGAACTCGTAGTCGTGTTTACCTTCCCATGTATCTCTAGGCTGCCGGGCTTTGGCTTCAGCTAATACCCATTTTGCCATATACGCTTTATGAGGTCCGTCTTGCTCCTCGACCGGGTGCGCCGGAGCCGCTTCTGCCCTAGTTTTGTCGATTAACTCCTCTTTCTTGGAAATTACCTGTTCTCTCACTGATGTAGAGGCATCGGCGCGGCTCGTCTGAGGGGGCAAATCGGGCTTTTTAGGCTCCGGTGCGGTCTCCAGTACTTCTTTTGGGGTGTCGAGCGGTTTTTGGGGCGGTTCTGAGGGCTGTTTTTTCACCACCGCCGTGTCCACATTTCCCCAAACCGCAAATGTATTTACCATTTCTTCCACGGGTGCGTGTCTATCGCACCCGCATGTACGGCATCTGGTGTCTCGTAATTCTTTTAGGCCAATACTGCTATCGACCCATTCAGGGTTACGTCGAAGCATCTCTGCCGCGTATATGAAGCAGTGCCATCTATCGGCATCCCCGGCGAGAATCCATGCCGGGATTCGCCCCAAATTGTAGAATACTTTTCCAACAGTTTCTGGGTCATTGGAATCTTCGGAGATTATTCCGCGAGCTGCGATTATCTCTCTGAACATATCACCTTGCAGTCGTCCGTGGATGTGTCCGGCAGATTCAGATTCAGGTTCGTACTCTACCGTGATATCGAGTAATCGTTTTCCGCCTCTACCTTTTCGACCCTCCAGCTTCGGATGCGACTCTTGAGACGACTGCGACGAAGAACGGGAACGTATCTTGTCCAGTGTCGGTGAAAACCGCCCTCTTTTTGAATGCTGTTTCGATTTTAGAACGTCCGACGACGAATCTTGAGGTTGTATCTGGTGTCCCGAATCCGACGACGATTTCTCCGCGCCCTCGAATAAAGTGTCCCAATCGCCTGAATAAGTCTTTGGTGATTTGTTTTTCGTTTGCATAATTGATTGTTTCTCCTTCTTTTGATTCCTGTATCAGAATCATTCCTAATCTGAATTTGAGTCTCGGAAATTTCATCCGTAATTGACGCAGTCTGGCATACGCACTTAGCGTCGTTTTGTATTTTGAATTGGTGTACATCTTTACGATGCTCCAGTTGCCGTCCAGATATACTGAAATGGCCCATACGGATTTTATGTTTTTGTCCCACCGTACCTGAAACCCGGTAGCAGTGATTTGACAGGTTGCCGAATCTAATACTTCCGGTCTAGCTATCTCTGTATTCACTATCATCTTCCTCCCATAAACTTGCCAATGATTTCTCTTGCTCGTGGGCAGAGCTGTTGGTCTCTGCCCCTGTATTGGAATTCCTCGTATACTGCTGTTCGGTCATGAAGCTCATATACGGCCCTATGAATTTCAACGGTATGCGTCCGCTTGGCCCATTACGCTGTCGAGCGACGATTAGGTTGATGTCTGTGACTTCTTTTGGTTGATACGGCTTTCCCGGTACGTAGCTTGGGTTGTGTAGGAACAATACAGCCTCCGCATCGAAAGCCAGCGAACCGGAATCACGCAGATTGAATGTGTCCGGTTCTTGTCCCTCCGTCAGTCCTACCCTATTCAAACTGGATAGCACGATTACTGGAACATCCAAGTTCGCGGCCAACATTTTTATCGCTCGGCTTATTTTGCTTACCTCTTGTTCTCGATTACCGGCTTTGAGTGTGTCTAGCGTGATTAGCTGCAAGTAATCGAGAACCACTGCCCCGACACGTACACCGCCCGGTTTGAATCCATCCTCTACGGCACGGAAACAAAATCGCTCTATCTGGGACATCGTGAATATGTTGTCCGCAATCAAGAAAGGGTAGTTTGCGAAGTCTTTTAACCCATCCACGGCCTTTGTGTATATTGGGTCAGATTCCGTATCGTAGAAACCGGGGCGGAATCTGTAAAATGGAATCCCAGTGTGCATGGAGTACAATCTTTTCGCCATAGTTTCTTTGGACATTTCCAAAGTTATTACAGGGACACATAGTCCCTGTTCGATGACGATACTCCTGACCCACTCAAGAGCGAGCGATGTCTTACCACTCTTCTCTGCTCCGCCGATTACGTAAGTTGCTTTTGGCTGAAGTCCCCCACCATCCAGCATCGTGTCTAACGGACGCATACCTGTCTTGACACCGGTAGATTCCCCTCTGTGGTAGCGTTCAAACTGCTCGTACAGAGACGGTACTATGTCGTACATGGATGTAAACCCTATAGACTCCGTAGCCGTGGTGTCCCCATTGACTTCATTGTTCAGGGACAGAATCTGCTGTTCGGTCTTCTCGATTACGCTCTTGATGGACAGGTCCCTGTCCAGCAAGTCACGTGTTCTAGCTGTGAACATCCGTATAGCCGTTCTAGCGACACTCAGCTCTTTCACCAAAGACGTGTAGACACTCACGTCGGAAAAATGCGGAAGCCCGATAGCCAATTTAGCAATTCGGACAGCCCCGCCGTGGTTAAGCAGCACTGATTCGCCGTGTTCACGTTTTATCTCTTCGGCGGTGAGTATCGAGTCTATTACTGACCCTTTGGATTGCAGAGATAAGAACGCTGAGTATACCAGTCGATGGAAGTGCGAATAGAAATCATTCGGCTTTAACACTCGTTCTATCTGGGACAAGCAATCGGAATCAAGCAGTACGGCTCCTAAACATGCCGTCTCTGCGTCTAAGTTCGATGGAAGTGATTGTTCGATGTAATCCATTTTTATTCCCTACTGTGTACATGTTTTTTCATTACCGCGTCCAAATCGACAGGCTCACGTTTAGGTGCGAGCTGCTCTACTACGTTTGTATTGAGTGCGGGCCGTGTCCCAGATTTCATCGCCTCATTCCAAAGTTCCAATACCTGTTCAGGCCGGGGAGCTTGGTACTGTCCCGTACCTCTGTCCTTGCTCCGCCAATTCTGGACCCACCAAGACTCGAACAAATGAAGTTTCGAGATATCGGCTTTCGACTTCTGCAACTTGCCAAGGGTCGAGGCGACCCTTCCCCTCTGCGTGGATGTCAATGAAAGTTGCTCCTGCATCGTCTCCGCCCTGTAGCACAACTGGTACATCAGAGCGTGGGCCATCTTTGGAATACTTTCAAGCGAGCCGTCTAGTGGGCCTTTTAGTGATTCTTTCTTTTTTGGAACGGAGAATATCGGAGATAAAAGAGGTTGAGTATCAAAACTTTCGACGTTGACTTCTCTTGTCGATAAATCATTAAAATTGAAATCAAAGCTCTCTCCCGCGTACGCGTGGGGAGCCGCGTCTGTACACGCCTCCGCTTGCCCGACAGAGATATTACGAAGTAATGTCTCTGTTGTATTATTCTTATTCTTATAGTGTAACGTTGTCTCATTTTGAGACAGCCTTGTCTCATTTTGAGACAGC
>ERZ795041.25-NODE-25-length-58929-cov-4.532867_pt1 | contig 58929 bp, 43 predicted proteins | sample MGYA00375125_ERZ795041 | MGnify/ENA primary metagenome ERZ795041 (study PRJEB30170, sample SAMN03074214) | activated sludge metagenome | biome: Common Effluent Treatment Plant; feature: Wastewater; material: Activated sludge; isolation source: activated biomass in a...
ATTTTGTGTGGTGATGTGCAGTTTTTTTAAGCTATCTGCCGGTAACGTGGAAGGTATTTGTGCTACCAGCATCATTGATTTATAGCTTACGGAAACGGATGTTTCGCCGCTTCTGGTTTCGCCATTGATGTCGGTAACATCGGCATAAACCCGGTAATCAAAAACTGGTTCAAATTTTTTGTCGATTTTATTGTCGGGAATAGCATTAAATGCTATGATAAACTTACCATCTTTATCCGTTTTTACTTCGCCATGGGTTATTTCCATTTCTTCGGTAGGCGGCATCCACCAGCGCCAGAAAAACCAGTCGTAAATAAACCGGGGTTGGCGCACTACTCTGTAATTCACGTTTGCACCGTCAATATTATTTCCGGCGAATGCTTTGGCGGTTCCAGTTACTGTTATTTTTTCGTTTATTTTATATGTGCCTTTGATGGGTTCGTAATCAACATAGAATTTGGGTCGCTTGTATTCTTCTACCCTAAATTGTGTATTGCCGCCATTTACTTTTTCAATGGAAATGGAGAATTGTCCATTCATGCCTGTTTGTGGTAATTGAAATTTTCCATTTACGGAGCCAAACTCATTTGTGATAAGTTTAAGTGTATCCACTACCTGATAGTAGACAGCTCTCAGCTCCAGTTTGGTAGAAAAATTGGTATTAACCATTGAATTTTTGCTATGTGTATTTCCTTTGAGCACTATGGCTTTAAAGTAAACGGTTTGTCCGGGGCGATAAAGACTTCTGTCGGTAAACAAAAATGCAGTATTGATTTCTTTTGGAGCCTCCGTTTTTTGATTATAGAAATAATAGGAGCTGATACCTTCATCCAAAAAAAGCCGATCATCTTTTGAATTGATTTCAAATAGATAGGTATTGTTGTATCGATTCTTTTCTGTTTTTGGTTCTTCCATTTTGAAATAACCTTTGTCATTGGTAGTATAAAGCTTGTCTTTTACTTTTATATACTTAGAAACATCGTAGTCGTACTGTTGCTTCCACACCTGCACTTTGGCATTGGCAATGGGTTGTCCATTGTCTCGGTTGAGTACAAAGTAGTCCTGCTGATTGCTTGCATAACTGATGTAGCTTACATAAAAATATCGAGCACCTAACAGGGCTTTCGCATTTGAAAAATTTTTATTGTCGGAAGCCAGTAATATGTATTCACCCGAACTGAGGGCATCAATTTTTACTTCAGTAGTATGTTGCTGTAAATCTTTTGTATCCGGAAGTGTTTGTTCCCAAGTTTTGAATGCGGTATGGTTGATGAGTGTGTTCCAGTACTCATTATCATAACGCTTTGAAAGCAGCTCTTTTAGTTTTTCATCCGATTTTATGATACGGAAATACAGCGTCGTTACATTTTTATATTCTACAAATGCACGAAAAGGTTGAGCCGGCACATTTACTTTTTCAATCGTAAAAGTAAAAGAACGACTATTCAGCCGATTGAGTAAGTTGTAGCTGTTAATTTTTCCTTCGGATGAATCTTTTTGTTGTTGAATGAATTCACTGATTTCTTTAGCTTTTACAAGATCGTAGCGATGGGTAGTATCGCCGAAAGGTTTATAAGTAGAACCGGTTTCTACATATTGTAATGCCGTTAAATACCAGGCCTGTGAAGCAGCCGGGAGGTTTTTATATTTTTCAGTTATTTGAGTAAGCGCATCAAAATAAAGTTTTGTTTTATCAGCTACGGTGGCATTGCTATTCACAAATGCTAATCTGGCTAAGTCCACATCTATTAAAGCATCAGGTTTAGAATCATGCAAATGAAAGGCTATTAATTTTTGATAAAGCAGCAGTGCTTTATGTTGCAAGGATGCACTATCCTGGGTCGTGAATTTTTTGGGAACAAAATCCAAAGCCGGTGCAAATGCATCCGTTGTATTGATTTCAAACGCATAAGCCGGCTTGGTAATATCTCTTTCGTCGTTTTGAAAATAATCAAGAGCACGATGTGCAAGAATATCATAAAGTGTTGGCCGTAGATGTCTGACATTTCCTTTTATGATGATTGCATCAAAAGGTTCGGGTTTAGCAGTTTTGAGAATGTTTTCTTCGGTGATTGATTCCAGATACAGGCCGGTGATTTTTTTATGAAAGTCGGCAGCCGTCCAGGTAGCTATATCTTTTTTATCAAACTTATCGGTGGCTGTACGATCATAAATCTGCCAGCGGTGTTGTTGAAAGTAATCCCAATACATATCAGCCAGCAAGCTTTTTAATATCGATGTTGTTGACTCTCTCTTTCCGGTAGCGGCTAATTCTTTTTCAACATCAGCAATTGAAAAAATACCATTGTCTTCCCGGGTTTCATTTTGCAGGCTGATGCCATAGGTCATGGCTTTGATAACCTGTGCATCTTGTCCCTCTTTTTTCGCCAATACATAAATGTTCTTTAATTCACCCATGGCCGATTTGGGCAATCCTTTTTTGGAAAATGATTCTACTTTCTTCCACAGGTTTTCATAATTCTTGACGGGTTGTTGACTATTTGCGTTCATGGCAATAAAGCTGGTAAAAGTGATGAAAAGAAACAGCTTTTTAATAGTGAAAAATTTCATGCTGTTGAATTTTTTACAAAGTAATTGATTGTATCGGCAATATGATGCAGTGTGGAATAATATTTCATATATCTACAAACTACCCTTTAACTTTTTATTTCATTTTATTTTGAATTTGTGGCACGGGTTTGGAAAAAGAGAGTGGCAGGAGGATTTACACTATGAAAAAAATCTACACAATTTTAGCAGGTTCATTCATGAGCCTTCTGTCGTTTGCCGGAAATGGGTATGACGATGGTAAACTTTCCATTACCTATGCAGGTAATGATGACATCCGCATATCTGTGGATGGACGTGAGTACACTGACCGGGATAATACGGTAATGATTGACAACCTGAGGCCCGGTTATCACACGATAAAAGTGTATAAAAAAAGAAGCCGGAATGGCTGGGATATTTTTGGCGGCAACAAAAACCGCGACAAAGTGCTTTATTCGAATTCTATGTACATCAAATCCCGCACATTTGTAGATGTAATGATCAACCGCTTTGGTCGTGCATTTGTTGATGAAAGAAGAATGGACAATAACGGCAGATGGGATGACGATCGATACGATGATGATCGTTATGATGATGACTATGATCATAACAACGATGACTGGAACAATGGTTATGGCAATGTAATCCGCGACCGTGATTTTACTGCAGCAAAAGAGCAAATCAAAAAGGAATGGTTTGAAAACACCCGTCTGACGATTGCAAAGCAAATTATTGATGCTAATAATTTCAGGGCATCGCAGGTAAAAGAAATCGTAACTCTTTTCACTTTTGAGAATAATAAACTGGAAATTGCGAAATATGCTTACCGTAAAACGGTAGATAAACAAAATTATTTTCAAGTAAATGATGCCTTTACTTTTAGCAGTAGTAAAGATGAACTGGCCCGTTTTATCCGTGATAACCGATAAAGATTTGATTCAAATATCTATTACAAACCAATGCCCCCAATCGGGGGCATTTTATATTTAAAGAGGTAGAAAAAAATTGAAAAAACTAGCCAATTACTTTTTTCATGGTAGCACCAATATCGGCAGGGCTGCTTACTACATGAATACCACATTCACTCATAATTTTCATTTTCGCAGCTGCGGTATCATCGGCTCCGCCTACTATGGCACCGGCATGGCCCATACGGCGACCGGGAGGCGCTGTTTGTCCTGCAATAAAACCGACAACCGGTTTTTTATTTCCATTTGCTTTAATCCAGTTTGCGGCTTCAGCTTCCATACCACCACCTATTTCACCTATCATTACAATAGCATCCGTATCGGCATCATTCATAAAAAGTTCAACGGCTTCTTTTGTAGTAGTGCCAATAATGGGGTCGCCGCCAATGCCTATGGCAGTTGAAATTCCCAATCCGGCTTTTGCAACTTGGTCGGCTGCCTCATAAGTAAGCGTACCTGATTTTGATACAATACCTACTCTTCCTTTCTTAAAGATAAAACCAGGCATAATGCCTACTTTACATTCTTCAGATGTAATGATGCCAGGGCAATTGGGCCCAATGAGCCGCGTTGATTTTCCCTGCAAATAGTTTTTTACCCTTACCATATCCTGCACCGGAATGCCTTCCGTAATACACACAACTAATTTGACACCGGCTTCAGCAGCTTCCATCACGGCATCAGCAGCAAATGCGGGTGGTACAAATATGATACTTACATCGGCTCCTGTAGCTTTTACACAGTCGGCCACCGTATTAAAAACAGGTCTTTCTAAATGTGTGCTACCACCTTTTCCCGGAGTAACACCACCTACTACCTGTGTTCCGTACTCAATCATCTGTGTGGCATGAAAACTGCCTTCGGTACCTGTAAAGCCCTGTACTAAAACTTTAGAATTTTTATTGACAAGAATGCTCATAAACCCTGATTTTTTCGATTTCGGCAAAGATAACTGAAACAAGGTTTTGATGCTATTTGTATTTTAAAAACAGGATTTCTTTTTGCCAATAACCCGGGATTTGTGAAATAGTTGTTGAGGTTCTTGTTTCTGTACCTTTAGTGAACGGATATGGCAAAGAATCTGAACGACTATAGCCTTGAATATTGGTACTGGGAAGTTGTATAAAGGTTTCTTTAAAAAATACTGCATCGGCTCCGTTTGATTTTGCTTTTTGAACAGCCAGTTTTACAATCTTTTCTTTGTTGATTTTTTGCATCCAAGATGATTTTTCATAACCCTTTCCTACAATGAAGTAGGGCTTTAAAATGGCAGCCTCATCTACAAATACAGCTACTTTATCGGTGGTTGGATTTTGCGATCCAACGTATTCTAATTTGGTAATGTGGCAGGAAGAAAAGGAAATGACAATCAGAAAGTGTAAAAATTTTCTCATAATGTTGTTTTGAGATAAATGATAATCAGAAATGATACCAACGGAATGTTTACGAATAAAATCGTTTGTTAAACACTTGTCATTCACTATCTGAAGGGGGCATAATGGATGGTGCATCTTTATTCAACAGTTCATCCATATTTCTGTCGTCCGAAATTTTTCCGGCTCTTTCCAGCATACGCATATCCTTTGCATCCTGCAAAAACTCGGAAGCGAAAATAAAATCGTTGAGCCGTTTGTTCTTACTGAAGATAATATCCTTTTTATTTCCTTCCCATTCTTTATTACCTTTATACATATACAATATATAATCGCCAATTTCCATTACACTGTTCATATCATGTGTATTGATGACCGTGGTTATATTGTATTCAATCGTAAGGTCTTTAATGAGTTTATCAATAACTAATGAAGTTTGAGGATCGAGGCCCGAGTTGGGTTCATCACAAAAGAGATACTTGGGATTGAGTACTACGGCACGGGCAAGTGCTACTCTTTTTTTCATACCGCCACTGAGTTCAGACGGAAATTTTTTGTTTACATCGGGCAGGTTCACTCTTTCCAATACTTCATTTACCCGGTTGAGTTTTTGTTTATAATCCCATTTGGTAAACATACTCAATGGGAACATGATGTTTTGTTCTACGTTCAAACTATCAAAAAGCGCAGAGCCTTGAAATAGCATACCTATTTGTTTTCTGATTTCAGTTTTATCGGCTCGCCCCATTTTTATAAAATCATTTCCATTGTATAAAATTTCACCTTCATCGGGCTGAAACAGGCCTACCATACATTTCATCAAAACCGTTTTGCCACTGCCGCTTGCACCAATGATGAGGTTGCACTGTCCTGCCTTCATTACAGCACTTACATCCTGAATGACGGTTTTATCTCCAAATCCCTTTTTAATATTTTTTACTTCAATCATCAGTTGGCTTTAAGTAAGAGTGCAGACAATACATAGTCGGCAAATAATATTAATATGCAACTTACGACTACGGCTTTTGTACTGGCACGTCCAATTTCCAAAGCGCCGCCTTTTACATAGTATCCATAAAAAGCAGCTATGCTGGAAATGATAAATGCAAAAACATAACTTTTTATCAATGCAAATTTGACGGTGAATGGATCAAAAAATAATTTTAAACCTGCATCAAACTCCTGACCAGAGATAATACCCGATGATACACCTGCCAGGCGGCCACCCCAAATACCCAACGTCATCGCAATAACAACCAATAAAGGGATCATTAATAATGCTGCGAGGATTTTGGGAAGTATGAGATAGGTTTTAGTTTTCACACCCATTATTTCAAGTGCATCTATTTGCTCGCTTACACGCATATTGCCCAGCTCGCTTGCTATTCTGCTGCCTGCTACACCGGCCAATACAATACATACCAGGGTAGGAGCAAATTCCAAAATAATGGTATCTCTTACAACCTGTGCAATGGTAGATTTGGGTATCAGGGGGCTTACCAGTTGATAAGCCGTTTGAATTGTTGATACGGCTCCAATAAAAATTGAAATAATTGTTACTATGCCCAGCGAGCCAATACCTATTTCAACACATTGGTGAATTAATTCTTTACCATACATTTTTTTGTTCTCGGGTCGTGAAAACATACCCTTGATCATGAGCAGGTAGCGGCCTATGTCTGAGAAAATAGTCATTGAGCCTGTAAAATACAAAGGAAAACTGAGAGCAGAAAACGGTAATCAATAAACCATCGTATTCTTTTTAATTTTCCTTTGAAACTTTTCTGAATCTTTTCCACCATTTTGATTTTTTGACAATTTCGGCAGTTGCTGCTTTACTTTTTTGCTGTGCATCTACAACTGCAATGGTAGCCATATTTAAAATACTTCTGACGGAGCTGCCTAATTGCAAAATATGAACGGGTTTGTTTAAGCCCAGTAAAATAGGACCTACTGCATCGGCAGTGCCAATTTCTTTTAAAAGATTGTATGCAATATTTCCTGCGGACAGATTGGGGAATATTAACGTATTGACATCTTTATCGGCAAGTTCACTAAAAGGATAGTTCTCCTTCATCAATTCCTTATTAAATGCTACACTTGCCTGCATTTCTCCATCAACAATTAAAGCAGGCATTTTTTGTTTTACAATTTTTCTTGCTTTTGCTACCAAGCCGGCTTCCGGTGAATTGCTGCTGCCAAAATTTGAATAACTCAACATGGCAATACGCGGCGTGATGTTGAAGCTGCGGATTTCCTTAGCCACCATAAGCGTAATATCGGCAAGTTCTTCTGCTGTAGGATTAAAATTTACTGTAGTATCGGCAAGGAAGAGTGGGCCTCGTTTGGTAAGCATCAGGTACATGCCGGCAATTTTCTTTACGCCTTCCTCTGTTCCTATGATCTGCAAGGCAGGGCGTATAGTATCGGGATAGTTTTTTGCAAGTCCCGAGATCATACAATCCGCATCTCCACATTCCACCATCATACAACCATAATGGTTGCGGTCTTTCATTACCTTTTTTGCTTCATAAGCATTGAAGCCCTTGCGTCCACGTTTTTCAAAAAATATTTCTGCATAGCGCAATCTGCGTTCTTCGGTTTTTTCGCTGCGAGGGTCAAATATGGGAATATCGGAAAGGTCAATACCGTTGCTATCAGCAATTGATTTTATTTTATTTTCATCGCCCAATAAAATAGGATAGCCTACGCCTTCATCAAAAACAATTTGAGCCGCTTTTAAAATTTTAATATTATCGGCTTCGGCAAATACTATACGTTTAGGATCTCGTCTTGCTTTGTTGCCCAGTATGCGCATTACCTGATTATCCAGACCAAGTCGTTTATTCAGATTGTTGACATAAACATCCCAATTGGTAATAGGCTGTGCAGCTACGCCACTTTCCATTGCTGCTTTGGCAACGGCAGGTGCTACTGTTGCCAGCAATCGGGGATCCAATGGCTTGGGAATAATATAGTTTTCGCCGAAAGAAATATTTTTTTCGCCATAAGCCATATTCACAATATCCGGCACCGGGGTCTTGGTCAGTTCTGCCAGTGCATGTACTGCGGCCAGTTTCATGGCTTCATTTATTTGTGTGGCTCTTACATCTAAAGCGCCACGAAAAATATATGGGAAGCCCAACACATTATTTACCTGATTGGGAAAATCGCTGCGGCCGGTTGCCATAATGATGTCTTTTCTGGCTGATGTAGCTTCTTCCCAGCTAATTTCAGGATCGGGATTGGCCATTGCAAACACGATTGGATTTTTGGCCATCGACTTTACCATCTCTGCCGTTACACAATTGCCGGCACTTAGTCCTATAAAAACATCTGCATCCTTCATGGCAGCTGTTAATGTGATGCCTTCTTTGCCATTGGCAAATAATTGTTTTAATTCATCAATATCATTACGGCCTTTGTGTAACACACCTTTACGGTCAAACATTAAAAAATTTTCGGGTCTAGCACCCAATGCTACATAAAGTTTGCTACAGGATATAGCAGCCGCACCGGCACCGTTCACCACAAATTTTACTTTGTCAATTTTTTTCTTTTGTATTTCTAATGCATTCAATAATGCAGCAGCACTGATGATGGCCGTGCCATGCTGATCGTCGTGCATCACCGGAATATTCATTTGCTTTTTCAGCTCAGTTTCTATGTAGAAACATTCCGGCGCTTTTATGTCTTCCAGATTGATGCCGCCAAAAGTGGGCTCCAGTGCTTTTACTATTTGTACAAATTTTTCAGGATCTTTTTCATTGATTTCAATATCAAAAACATCAATGTCGGCAAATATTTTAAACAAAACACCCTTACCCTCCATCACAGGCTTACCGGCCTCAGGGCCTATGTCGCCAAGGCCTAATACGGCCGTACCATTGCTGATAACGGCTACCAGATTTCCTTTGGCGGTGTATTTATAAACACTCTCTTTGTTTGCGGCTATTTCTTTACAAGGCTCTGCTACACCGGGGCTGTAGGCGAGCGATAAGTCTCTTTGCGTTTTTGCCTCTTTGGTAGGCACTACTTCTATCTTGCCGGGTCTTCCTTTGGCGTGGTATTCCAGCGCCTGCTGTTTGCGAAGCTCGTTTGACATATATATTTTTTAGTGTCTTCCTTTCTGCACACCCAATGGCCGGGTTTCCAAAAAAACAGGGGGTGCAATGTACAAAATATTCATTCGGAATAATATGAAGATGTTACAAATGAACTTTCCTTGCAAATTAGAAATGAAAGCACTCATTTGCAGGGTTTTCTTTTTTTATCATTTTACGCTGCTGCCCAGCCAAGCCATCATACCCATACCTATTTCAATTGCATTTTCGTCAATATTAAATCGGGGTGTATGCACACCTGCTGTTATGCCTTTAGCTGCATTCATAGTACCCAATCGATAAAAACAGGCGGGTATCTGTTGTGCATAATAGCCAAAATCTTCGGCACCCATACGTAGCTCGGTTTCGCTTACTTTATCAGCACCCATAAATTCTTTAGCTAGTTGAAATGCATTGGCTGTAAGGTTTTCATTATTCAGCACACAAGGATAGCCAACATCAATATGCAACTCCACATCGCCGCCCATGGAGCGGCAAATATTTGTAGCGGTTTCACGAATCAATTCATGTGCTTTAAAACGCCATTGTTCATCCATTGCCCTGAAGGTGCCCATTAGTTTTACATTTTCAGGAATTACATTGGTAGTCGTTCCTCCATTAATTGCGGTAATGGATAAAACTGATGGATTAAAGGGATTATTATTTCTGCTGATAATTTGCTGCAAAGCTATAATCAAATGTGAAGCAATGAGAATAGGATCAACAGTGAGGTGAGGAGATGCAGCATGACCTCCTTTTCCTTTGATAGTAAAATACAACTCATCGGCACTTGCCATTACTTTTCCGCTTCTAAAACTAAGTTGACCTACTTCTAAAATTGTATTTACATGAAGCGCAAGTATTCCTTGTGGTTTTGGATTTTCCAATACGCCATCTTTTATCATCAGCGATGCGCCGCCCGGATTTTTTTCTTCACCCGGTTGAAAAATCAATTTTACGGTTCCTTCCCAGCTATCTTTTAATTCTTTTAATATTTTGGCTGCGCCTAAAAGGCATGTAGTATGTACATCATGCCCACAGGCATGCATGACGCCTTCGTTTTTTGATTTATAATCCACTTCATTTTCTTCAAGAATGGGCAAGGCGTCCATATCTGCCCGAAGCGCAATGATGCGGCTTTCCGGATTTTTTCCTTTTATTAACCCAACTACGCCTGTAGTGGCCATTACCTGAAAAGGAATGTTTAGCTCTTTTAATTGTTGTTGTACAAATTTGGAGGTTTCAAATTCCTGATAACTGAGTTCGGGGTGAGCATGTAAGTGGCGCCTGATTTTAATAAAGTCGGGTGCATACTTTTTTGCCAATGCTTTGATTTGTTCCTGCATATAGCAAATGTAGAAAATGAAAGGGATAGCAGCTAAAGAGAGAGGCTGATTTAATCTTCTTTTTCATCATTCAGGCCTTTGCCCTTTTTTTGTTCTATGATGTCTTTCATTACAAAAACGCCATTTGGAAAATACACACTTAGTCTGTTTTTGTATTTGTCAGCTGTTTGTTTGTCTTTAAAATTTCCGGCTTTTACCCTGAAATAGGGTGACTGATACCATAGATAGGCTTTCAAATCGGGGAAGTACGTGTAAATTTTTGTTTTTGCTTTTAACGCTTCCTCACGGTTATTGGTACTGATTACCAGAATGCGATAGCCTTTATCTGTTTTGCGATTGTCAACACCGGTCACCTTATTTACTTCAGCTTGCTTTTTTACCAACAAATCAAGGCGTGGGTCTTTATGAATGATCACAGCATTGGCTGTATCCGAAATGGTATCAGGATTACCATTCTGGGCATTTACATTCAAAACAACTATAAAGCAAAGCAAAGTGAAAACCGATTTCATTGATAAATATTTGTTTTATGTTTTTGGCAGATTTTTTTGCAATAAAAAACTATAATTGACTGTTGGATTAAATTTTACGCTTAATTTTTAAAATTCGTTTCAATATTGCAAAGCTTCTATAATATTCGTTTAATAAAAAGATAAATTTTAGTAACCGCTTCCTGCACCCGCAATATTTTCAACCGGGTGCCAGGTGGTTTTAATTTCTTGTGTGTCTATAATAAAATAGGGTGATTGACCTGACTCAGTTTCCCATTTTATTTGGTCGTAAAAAAATATTCGTTTCAGGTTTAGCGCACTTTTTTCTCTCATCATAGCTTTTACAGTAGAATCATTTTCACAATAAACGGTTGCATTTACATCCATGTGATTTACAAACCATTCGTTCAGTTCTTTGGTTTTGCCTGTTAAAATATTTACTACTCCACCGGGTAAATCAGATGAATTTAATACTTCTGCAAAAGTTACAGCACAAAGCGGTTTGGTTTCGGAAGCTAGTACTACGCAAGTATTACCTCCTGCAATTACCGGGGCAATTACTGAAACTAATCCAAGTAAAGAATCAGCTTGCGGCGCCACAATAGCCACTACACCCATTGGCTCCGGTACCGAAAAATTGAAATGCGAGGATGCCACCGGATTCACAGCGCTGTATATCTGTTGAAATTTATCGCACCAGCCTGCATAATAAATCAACCGATCAATAGATTGATTGACTTCTTTCTCTGCTTTGGCTTTTGAAGAGCCTTGTTGTATAAGTTCATCTACAAACTGTGCTTTTCTTCCTTCCAGCATTTCTGCCATTCGGTATAGAATTTGTCCGCGATTAAAAGCCGCTCTTGTACTCCAGCTGCCAAATGCACCCCTTGCTGAAACAACAGCATCTCTGAAATCTTTTCTGGAACTTAGACAAAGGTTACCCATTTTTTTTCCTGATGCATTTTCCGGTTGATAGTATCTTCCTGATTCAGTTCTTGGAAACTGACCACCAATATAAATTTTATATGTCTTCAACACTTCCAGTCTTTTTTCAGAAGACTTTTTTTCAATCCCGTTTTCGGAAATTGAGAGTGTTGATTTTTTTACAGTCGTATCCATATCAATAATTTTCTTTTTCTGAATTAATTTACAAGGTTTAAATATGGCAGCAGCCCATGCAATCCGCCTTCTCTTCCAAAACCGCTTTCTTTATATCCGCCAAATGGAGAAGTAGGGTCAAACTTGTTGAAAGTATTGGCCCAAATAACACCTGCTCTCATTCGCTTAGTCATATTAAATATTTTAGAGCCTTTATCTGTCCATACGCCGGCACTCAATCCATAAGGGCTATTATTTGCTTTTTCAATCACTTCATCATCTGTTCTGAATGTAAGCACCGAAAGCACGGGCCCAAAAATTTCTTCCTGAGCAATACGATTACTTTGTGCAACATTGGTAAAAATAGTAGGTCGACACCAAAAGCCTTTCTTGGGAAGCGGGCAACTGCTTTCATACATTTCAGCACCTTCCTGTTTACCTATTTTTAAATATTTATGAATGGTATCCAACTGCTGTCTTGAATTGATAGCACCAATATCTGTGTTCTTATCCAAAGGATCGCCAACAATCAATGATTCAATTCTGTCTTTTAATTTTCTGATCACCTGTTTTGCTACTGATTCTTGCACATACAATCGGGAACCTGCACAGCATACATGCCCCTGATTAAAATAAATTCCATTGATAACGCCTTCAACCGCCTGATCAATCGGCGCATCATCAAAAATAATATTGGCAGCTTTTCCGCCCAGTTCAAGTGTTGCTTTTTTATCAGTTCCGGCAATGGCTCTTTGAATGATTTTTCCAACATCAGTAGAACCCGTAAATGCAATTTTATTTATATCAGGATGATTGACAATAGCAGCACCGGTAGCCCCGGCGCCGGTGATGATGTTTACTACACCAGGAGGTAAATCTGATTCCTGAATAATTTCAGCAAGTTTTAATGCTGTGATAGGTGTGGTTTCTGCAGGCTTTAGTACAACCGTATTGCCGGTGGCAAGAGCGGGTGCAATCTTCCAGGCCGCCATCAGCAATGGGAAGTTCCATGGAATGATTTGTCCGGCTACGCCAAGTGGGGCCGTTGTACGGTTGGGGAAAGCATATTCCAACTTATCGGCCCATCCTGCATAGTAAAAGAAGTGATTGGCTGCAGTAGGCACATCAAAATCTCTGCTTTCTCTAATAGGTTTACCACCATCCAGCGATTCTATGATGGCAAGTTCTCTCGCCTTTTCCTGAATCATTCTGGAAATTCGAAATATGTACTTAGCCCTTTCTTTTGCCGGCATTTTTTTCCATACTTTTTCATACGCATTGCGGGCTGCTTTTACTGCTTTGTCCACATCGGCTGCATTGGCATCCGCTACTTCGCTTAGTTTTTCTTCTGTAGCCGGGTTGATGGTTCCAAAATATTTTCCACTTTGTGGTTTTGTCCATTCACCATTTATAAATAAATCGTACTGAGGTTTTATACTCGCAGAAGTTTTACTTTCCGGTGCAGGTGTATAGCTCCAGCCGGTATCAAATTTTAATTTGATAGTGTTGCTTTTTTTAGCAGCAGCTTTTTTTGTTTTTACAGCCATAATAATTTTTTTTTAGCAAGCTTCAGTATTTCTCCATAGGAGTCCTGCGGATATGTCATCGCTTGTTGTGTCATTCACTTGAACTTTCTGTTCGCTATTCAACATTATTGAACCCCTACGGGGTTCTGAAAACTTTCTTCTTTTCATTTCCACCCGATAAATCGGGGAGCTACCCATATTTCGCCCCTACGGGGCAATTACTTCTGAACGTTTTTTTCTTTTTTTTAATTTAAAAATACGTTCAGTCAGGTACATTGAGAAAAGAAAAATTTGCACCCACCTGTGCCATTTCTTTTCAGGAGCCTCCTCCCAAAATTTATAGTAAATCATGAGAACAATAACAACTGTCATTACAGCTATTTCTATGTACAAGCCATATGTTCTCCAAAATTTTTTCATTTTAAACTATTTCAAATAAATCCGAATATTTCAATCTTTTAGGTTCTATAGGCACTCCTTCGGACGATTTTGGGGTCGGCGACCTTTAATCAACACTAAAATAATTCGCCGCTTGATACACACCGGTTTTTAATTTGGCCAGCTGCATCAGCACATCGTTGGCCAGGCTGCTGGCTCCAAAACGGAACCATTCATTGTTCAACCAGTCTTCGCCCAGCACTTCTTTTACCATAACTAAATAATGCAAAGCAAGTTTTGATTTAGAAATACCTCCTGCAGGTTTCATACCTATCATTTTGCCTGTAGCATAATAAAAATCACGAATGGCTTCCAGCATTACCAGCGTTACAGGCATGGTAGCGGCAGGTTGTATTTTTCCGGTAGATGTTTTAATGAAATCGGCTCCGGCATGCATAGCAATATCACTGGCCCTTCGTACTTTATCGTAAGTGCCTAGTTCACCGGTTTCTAGTATTACTTTCAGTCGGGCATCGCCACAGGCTTCTTTTATTGCAGCTATTTCATCAAACACAAAATTGTATTCTCCTGCATGAAATTTTCCACGACTGATGACCATGTCCACTTCATCAGCCCCTTCATTAACCGCATATTTTGTATCACGAATCTTTATGTCTTTGGGTGCTTGTCCGCTTGGAAAAGCGGTAGCTACCGATGCTACTTTTATTCCTGAATCGCCCAAGGCTTTCTTTGCCACTTTAACCATGCTGGGATAAACACACACTGCCGCTACTGTGGGTATGCCCACAAGTGCATCGTGCGGATGCATGGCTTTATAACAAAGTTGTTTCACCTTGCCATCGGTATCTTTTCCTTCCAGTGTGGTAAGGTCAATCATATTGAGTACCAACTTCAGACCGTTTTCTTTGGCTTCGTTTTTTATACTGCGTTTAGTAAATCGGGAAGCCCTTTCTTCTACACCTACCTGGTCAATGTGTGGTGATAGCGAAAAATCGGGTAAATAAATTGTTGATTTGGCAATTGCCATAGTCCTTATTTTAATGGATTTCAAAGATAACCAAAGTTCCGGTGAAAGCTAATTTGCGGCTTTGAGTCTAATTAAATACCTTTTATCATTTTGTTCAAAATGATTAATCGGATTATACTACATTCGGCATCATTATAAAACCACACAGATTATGAGAAAAACCGGCTTCGGGTTAGCCATGCTTTGCAGTTTTTTTAGCTACATGACTGCATCGGCGCAACCCACATTTCCGCAAAACGGCGTAGCCGATCCACGCCACGGCTATTACGCATTTACACATGCCACCATTTTAAAAGATGGTGTTACTGCTTTGAACGATGCTACACTGATCATCAAAGATGGACGTGTAGTAGCAACAGGTACGGCATTGGCTGTACCGGCAGGTGCTGTAGCAATAGATTGTAAAGGAAAATTTATTTATCCTTCCTTTATTGATATCTATACTGATTATGGCACACCGCAGGCGCAACAAACAGCCGGCGGGTTTAATTTTTTTAATCAACCTATTCAGACAGAAACCAACACCAAAGGCCCCTTTGGATGGAATCAAGCCATTAAATCTGAAACAGATGTTTACAAAGTTTTTTCTGTGAATGAAACAAATGCAAAATCAATGCGTGAAGCAGGATTTGGCACTGTACTTACACATATAAAAGATGGCGTGGCCAGAGGTACGGGTGCTGTGGTTTCACTGGCAAATGAAAAAGAAAACTTAGTAATTCTAAAAGAAAAAGCATCAGCAAATTATTCTTTTAGCAAAGGAACATCCAGACAGGCTTATCCAAGTTCATTGATGGGTTATATTGCGCTATTGCGTCAAACTTTTTTGGATGCGCAATGGTACAAAACCAAACCCTGGCAAGAAGGCTTTAACGCTACATTACAGGCATGGAATGACAATCTCAGTCTCCCGCAAATTTTTGAAGCCAATGATAAGTGGAACGATTTAAGAGCCGATAAAATTGGTGATGAATTTGGCGTGCAATACGTTTTAAAAGCAGGCCAGAATGAATACCAGCGTATTCAAGAAATGAAGGCATCAAATGCAACTTTTATTTTGCCACTCAACTATCCGGCAGCGCAAGATGTAGAAGACCCCAATGATGCTAAATTGGTTTCGCTGGAAGATATGAAGCATTGGGAACTGGCCCCTACGCAGTGTGCAGTTTTTGAAAAAGCCGGTATTCCTTTTTGTCTTACTACGGCTGATTTAAGAAGCATTTCAAGCTTCTGGACCAATCTGCGTAAAGCAATTGATTATGGACTTTCTGAAAATAAAGCAATAGAAGCGTTGACCAAAACGCCAGCCATTACATTGGGCATTTATGATAAAGTGGGAAGTTTGGATGCAGGTAAGTTTGCCAATTTCATTATTACAAACGGCCCCATCTTTAATGAGAAAACAACCATACTGTATAATTACATTCAAGGAATAAAGTATAATGTAAAACCGGAAAATAATATTGCCGGTGTATATAATATTACCGTAAATACGCCGGTAGGAACAGAAAGCTTTACACTGGATGTAAAAAGTAGTACAACAGCAACCTTATGGGGAAAGGATACTTTAAATTCAAAATTTAGTTTTGACGGCAAGCAAATAAAAATAGCTTATGCCGCTAAGTCAAAAGATACAAAACCTGCTATGCCCGGTGGTTTTAGCAGAGGAGGCGGTTCTGTGGAGCTTCCGGCATCTGCAATAAGACTGGGAGGCATCAGTAACGGTACAGAGTGGAATGGTACGGGACTTGACTCATTGGGCAATGAATTAACATGGTCGGCTGTTTTTGTAAAAGAAACAAATACGGTTGCAAACAAGCAGGATAACGTAAAGAAAAAAGAGGCTCCTGAAGATGGCAATGTTATTTATCCATTTATGGCTTTTGGAAATGATGCACAGCATATACCCAAACAAGAAACTATTCTTATCAAAAACGCAACGGTATGGACCAGCGAAAAAGAAGGGATATTGAAGAATACCGATGTATTACTGAAGAAAGGAAAAATTGCTTCCATTGGAAAAAACCTGAACGAAACCGGCGCAAGAGTGATCGACGGTACGGGTAAACATGTATCTGCCGGTATCATTGATGAACATTCGCACATTGCTGCTGCTTCTATTAATGAGGGAGCACAGTCGGTATCGTCAGAAGTAAGAATAGGCGACAATATGAATCCTGAAGATGTAAACATCTATCGTCAGTTGAGTGGCGGTGTTACCACATCACAAATATTGCATGGCTCTGCTAACCCAATAGGAGGCCAATCGCAATTGATAAAACTGCGCTGGGGTGCTAATGCCGAAGATTTAAAATTTAATGGCGCAGACGGCTTTATCAAATTTGCACTAGGTGAAAATGTAAAGCGTTCCAATTTTAATATTCCGGGAGGTAATACTCGCTATCCCGATACCAGAATGGGAGTGTAGCAGGTTTTTGTAGATGCTTTTACAAGAGCAAAAGATTATCAAAAAGAATGGGATGCTTACAATAGCGAAAAAGAAAAACTGGTAAAAGCAAAAAAGCCATTAACCGGATTGAATGCACCCAGAAAAGATTTGGAGTTGGAAGCTTTAGTTGAAATTTTAAATAATAAACGCTTTATTACTTGTCACTCTTATGTGCAAAGTGAAATTACGGGATTGATAGAAGTAGCCGACAGAATGGGTTTTAAAGTAAACACCTTTACGCATATACTGGAAGGATATAAAGTAGCAGATAAAATGCTGAAGCATGGTGCTAATGCATCTACCTTCAGCGACTGGTGGGCTTATAAAGTAGAAGTAGAAGATGCCATACCTTATAATGCGGCCATTATGCATAAAACAGGTTTAAATGTTGCCATCAACTCCGATGATGCTGAAATGGCCAGAAGATTAAATCAGGAAGCTGCGAAAACGATGAAGTATGGCGGTTTATCTGCTGAAGAAGCGTTGAATTTAGTTACCATCAATCCGGCAAAAATGTTGCATGTGGCAGATAAAGTGGGCAGCATCAAAGTGGGAAAAGATGCAGATGTAGTGGTGTGGAGCGACAGCCCGGTGAGTATTTATGCTAAATCTTTATTTACCATTGTGGATGGTACGGTTTACTTTGATCGTGAAAAAGATGAACAGATGCAAAAAGAAGTGGCATTGGAAAAGGCAAGACTGATTAAAAAACTGATTGGTGAAAAAAGATCGGGCAGTTTTACGGTACCACCTATGCCTACTTATTCTATTATGCATACTTGCAGTGAGCATGGTCATAGTCACGGTATGCTCGTCATTGATACAGATGATGCTAACTATTAAAACAAAAAAAAATGAAAAAAATATTTTTTATAATCATAACGGTTGCATTTGCCGCTACTTGTTTTAGCCAGGCCAATGTACTGCCTGCTCCTGCACAAAAAGGAGTAATGTATGTTACCCATGCCACCATACACGTTGGCAATGGTAAAGTAATTGAAAATGGAACCATTGTTGTAAGAGATGGTAAAATTGAAAAGGTAGGAAACGACATAAACATTCCATCGGGTGATGCGAATGTGATTGATGCAAAAGGAAAACAAATTTATCCCGGATTGATTTTACCTACCAGTGCTTTGGGTCTTATTGAAATGAGTTCAATAAAAGCAACAACCGATGCCCGTGAAATGGGTGACATGAATCCGGAAGTTCGATCTATTGTTGCTTATAATACTGATTCAAAAGTTATCAATACACTTCGTTCCAATGGAATCTTAGCTGCGAATATTGTACCACAAGGAAGTTTTCTGGCAGGTTCTTCATCTGTTGTACAGTTGGATGCCTGGACATGGACGGATGCTTCCTTGCAAACGGATGCAGGCATGCATTTGTATATGCCCTCCATGATTTCCCGTCCTTCATTTGGAAGATTTGGAGGTTTTGGTGGCCCCAGCGCCGGTGGGCCTGCAAGCGATCCTGTAAAAGAAGGAATGGAAAAAATTGATAAACTGAAAACTTTTTTCAGAGAAGCGAAAGCATACAATGCACAATCAACTCATGAAGAAACCAATTTGAAATATGCTGCTGTAAAAAATCTTTTGGAAGGAAAACAAAAATTTTATGTGCATGCAAACCAGGTAAAACAAATGCTGGTAGCCATTGATTTTGTAAAAGAATTTGGATTGGATGTGGTTATTGTGGGTGCGAGCGAAAGCTGGCAAATTGCAGATTTATTAAAAAAGCATAATGTGTCAGTAATTTTGCAGCAGATGCATAGTTTACCAACCAGTAATGATGATGCGGTAGATCAGCCTTATAAATCGGCAGCAGCGTTGCAAAAAGCCGGCGTTACTTTCGCAATATCTGATGATGATACACAGACAAGAGGCAGAAACCTTGCCTTTAATGCAGGCACTGCTGTTACTTATGGGTTAACAAAAGAAGAAGCGTTGGCAGCCATTACACTCAATGCTGCAAAAGTGATGGGTGTGGCCGATAAAACGGGAAGCATTGAAGTGGGAAAAGAAGCAAACTTCATCATCAGCAGTGGAGATATTCTGGATATGAGCACCAGCAATGTAACTGATGCATTTATTCAAGGGCGAAAAATTAATCTTGATGATAAGCAAAAGCAATTGACTAACCGGTATGAGGAAAAGTATAACCTGAAAAAAGAAAAAGAGAAAAAACCATTTTAACGATTGACTAAAAAGATTTCAAAGCCGGATTCATCGTCCGGCTTTTTTATTTCAAGGATTTTGCAAAAACATTTCAGGCAATCATTTCCACTTTAAAAGCAAGGTTGAAATATTTGAAAAAATAACCTTTACCACTGTCAACATCACCTTTCCACTCCTGGCCGGTAGCAAATGGCTTATGTGCATTGCTGGCCGCTTCTCCTATTCCAATCAAAGCTGTGTCGCTATGTAAACGAAAAGCATAGGATGCATTTTTTTTAAGCGAAACAGGTTGCAGGTAAAAACGTATCCATCTGGCCACATCTCCTTTCTGTAAAAATACATTTGCATGGGCTATGGCAGGCCCCCAGGTTTTATTTTCGGAATCAAATTCATGTAGTGATAGCGAAACATCTCCCGGGTTTTGTACCAGCGTTGAATAAACCTGAATATTATTTATAGTTCCATCGCCGGGTGCAGTAAATGTTTGACCCGCATCGTGATCTTTGGAGTCTGTTTGTAAATGCCCAATCCATAAGGTTGTGTTTTTTTCAGTTTGGGAAATAACAGGCTGAATGTTGTGCGCTGTAGTTTGCATAAAAATAGATTTTGAAAGTTTAGAATAATAACTATCCGGCAGTTAGTAGGGGCAGTAGTAAGATAACTCAACCTAAATATTATTTATTGTTTTCCGGGTGTTAATTTTTCCATTATCGTAAAAAAACATTTGCAGGTATGTGAAAAAGTGCAATTTTCTGTGATAGGGTTTTTTGGTAAATTGACAAAGACTTTTGGCTAAAACTTTTGTGGATAACTGCAAATTTTGAGTGGATAGAAGGTGCGGAAAGAAATATTCTTGTTGGTCAGAGCTTCCATTCATTCTGCCCCTTATATTCGCTGCTGACTGAACGGAACAATCCACTACATCGTATTCAACTTCAAAATCGGATACGATTTCAAAAAATAAGACTGGAGTAAAGCCTGAAGTCATTGAAGAAAATCAATGAATAACTTGTTATCCCTTTAACCGAACAATGGACCTTACTAACTTGAATAAAGAAAGAGAAAGAAAGCAGCGAAGAAAATCATCACTCGACCTGGGCACTATGGTATATGGTAAAGTGCCACCACAGGCCAAAGACTTGGAAGAAGCTGTGCTGGGCGCTGTCATGCTTGAAAAAACGGCATTTGATACCGTAGTTGAAATATTAAAACCCGAATGTTTTTATGTTGAGGCGCATCAGCGCATTTTTAAAGCCATGCAGAGCCTGAGTGGCAAAAGCCAACCCATTGATATTTTAACGGTAGCTGAAGAATTAAGGTTTAAAGAAGAACTGGAAATGGTGGGCGGCGCATACTATGTTACCAAACTTACCAATGCGGTTGTATCTGCCGCACATATTGAGGCGCATGCTCGCATTATTTTGCAAAAGTTTATTCAACGTGAACTGATACGCATCAGCGGCGAAATTATTGGCGATGCGTATGAAGATACTACGGATGTTTTTGACTTGCTGGATGATGCCGAAAGCAAATTATTTGAAATTACCAATAACCACCTGAGAAAGAATTTTGAAACACTTGACTCCGTGCTTGTAAACACCATCAAGCGGATTGAGGACATGCGTAATAAAAATGAAGAAGTAACCGGAGTGCCCAGCGGTTTCCCTTCATTGGACAGAGTAACCTATGGCTGGCAAAATACAGATTTAATCATCTTGGCTGCACGTCCTGCAGAAGGTAAAACAGCTTTTGCAAAAAACCTGGCACGAAATGCAGTGAAGCATGCTACAAAACCTACACCGGTTGCGCTTTTCTCACTGGAAATGAGTGCAGGGCAATTGGTACAACGTATTCTTTCTGCCGAAAGCGAAATATGGCTTGAAAAAATTGCCAGAGGTCGTCTGGAAGAACATGAAATGAAACAATTGTACGCTAAAGGTATTCAACGTCTTTCCAAAGCGCCATTGTTTATTGACGATACGCCGGCTCTTAATATTTTTGAACTCAGGGCGAAATGCCGTCGTTTGAAAAACAAACATGATATTGGCATGATCATCATTGACTACTTGCAATTGATGAGTGGAACCGGTGAAAACAGAAACTCCAATCGTGAACAAGAAATCAGCAATATCTCTCGCAATTTGAAAGGATTGGCCAAAGAACTTAATGTCCCAATAATTGCCTTATCTCAATTAAGTCGTGCTGTAGAAACCAGAAGCGCAGGTAAAGAAGGCGTAAAAATGCCGCAACTGAGTGACCTGCGTGAATCGGGCGCAATAGAACAAGATGCAGATATGGTAATGTTCCTTTACCGGCCCGAATATTATGACATTACTCATAATGAAATAGGCGAACAAAACAGAGGCGAAACCCATGTAAGAATTGCAAAGCACAGAAATGGTTCTTTGGAAACAATTAAACTAACGGCTTTGCTTCACATTCAAAAATTTGTGGAAGATGAAGGTGGGGGCTTTGGCACATCCGGACTGCCCGAAAACTGGAAACCCGTAAGGGATGTGGATGGAGATGGCGGTGCAAAAGTATTTATTCAGACCGGTAGTAAAATGAATGATTTACAAGATGAAGAAGAAACACCATTTTAAATTTTTTTATTTGAATTAAGATTTTAGATTTATGTCTCGCAGTGCGAGACATTTTATTTTATGCAAATTCCATTTTTTTACATAGCATCTTATAAAGCTGAAAAGCATTTAGAACTGGACGAAAATACAGGCAGACACATCGTTCAGGTATTGAGAATGAAGAAAGGCGATATCATACATCTTACAGATGGAAAAGGTCAACTGCTCACTTGTGAGATTGCTGAAACGGGTAAAAAGAATTGTCTGGTAGCAATTAAAGATGTCATGAGCCAAAAGGCGAAAACAAAATCTGTTTCTATCGGAATTTCGCTTTTAAAAAATCCATCACGTTTTGAATGGTTTTTAGAAAAAGCAACAGAAATAGGTGTTGCAGAAATCATTCCGCTTGTTTGCGACAGAACAGAAAAAGAAAAATTCAGATGGGAACGGTTTCAAAACATTTGCATCAGCGCTATGTTGCAAAGCAGGCAATATTGGTTGCCCAAATTGTACGAGCCAAAAATTTTTCATGATGCGGTTATGAATACTAATGCTGTGACAAAGCTGATTGCCCATTGTGAAGACACCAATAAAAATGAATTGAAAGATTTTGTAAATATGGAAGCAAATGAAAGCAACATAACTATTATACTCATTGGCCCCGAAGGTGATTTTACAAGTGAAGAAATTAATCATGCAATTACAAACAACTTTGTACCAGTAAGTATGGGCATCACCCGATTGAGAACAGAAACTGCAGGAGTAGTAGCCGCAGCTATGTTAGTTTCCTGATTTTCTTTCTTATTTTCGGCGGATGAACAGAAAGGTTATCATTTATTTTACAGTTTACTTTTTTCATGTTACAAGCTCAGTACTGTCAGGTCATGCGCAAAAGGATTCAGCAGATGGTTTTAAAAGATTGCAATATCCTCCGGGATTAATGAATGGAAATTTTGGTGTAAGTGTTGGTTATATTCATTACAATTTTACAAACTTTCAGCTGGAGCCGGGGTTTACAGTAGGTGCCATAAAAATTCCGCCTGTAGGTGTGCGAGTCAATCTGATAGGGCATCAGTTTAATAAATATTTATCGGCTAATATTCATTACCTGCGGCCGGTAGGCTGGGTAGAATACCAGAATGTAAACGGCGATAATGAAAACCATACTGTTTGGATGAACATTGCGGGATTGACTTTGAAAACGCAACTGCCACTTTCTCGGAAGTTTTCATGGTATGGCGAGGCCGGGCTCGGCATTGTTACACGCAAGGGCTTTAAGATAAACAACGACTGGGCTGTAAAAAATACAAGTTATGCTACCGGTTTTATGGAAACAGGTTTGCGTTTTCGGTTGAATAACAAATGGGATTTGATAGCCGGGCTTAGCTACACACCAAAGAATAAAAAGGAAAAGCAGCCCGCTACATATTTCTACTCGTCCGGATTTACATATAATATGCGTCCCCTTTCAGTTGAAAAGCTGAGCGATAAGAAAAAAGCAGAATATAAATTTCCTCGCAATACTTTACAAATAGGAATTGCAACGAACAGTTTGGGTTACGGTGCCAATAATTTTGCATCAAAGAAAAGCCCAATTCCGTTTTTTTGGGGAGGTGATGCAGAGCTGCGTAATGGTGTAAGCCTGCATTATCACCGAAATATTTTTCATGCAAAAAAGGTTTTCTCATTTGACTGGGGTGTAAGTGCCGGAGTATGGAACACCCGATTACAAAAACAAACTTTTTTTACATTGTCGGCATTTCCTATTCTAAGATTTAATATATTTCATACTCCTTCGGCTGATTATTATTTTTATTATTCCATTGCCGGGCCTACTTATATTTCGAAAACGGTATTAGATAATGAACAAACAGGAAGACATTTTACTTTTCAGGACTTGCTGGGTATTGGTTCTTTTATAGGCAAAGACAGAAAAATAAATGCGGAATTAAACATCGGCCATTTCAGCAATGGCAACATCTTTCCATACAATGGAGGTGTAAAAGTGCCACTGACATTCTGTTTGGGATATACGTTTTAGATTTTATTTTTTTTCTTCATCATCCAGGCGAGGTTGATTTAGTTCTACAACATGTGCTTTTCGCTTGGCTTCTCTGCCCAGCATTACCAGATTGAGCATTTGCACGGCAAATGAAAATGCCATACCAAAGTAAATATAGTTTTTCAAGTGTAGTTGATGGGCGGCTTCGGCATCCCAGCCTTCAATAACCAAGCTAAGGCCAATCATAACCAAAAATGAAAGTGCCAGCATTTTTAAAGTTGGATGTTTGTGAATAAATGATGAAATAGCCGGACTAAACAAAAACATAACAATCATGGCAATAATGACGGCAGCAATCATAATTTCAATATGCTTGGCCGTGCCTCCGGCAGTAATCACACTGTCGAATGAAAATACAGCATCAATCAACATGATTTGTGCAATCGCTTTGGAGAAAGAAATTCCTTTACCGCTTTTTAATTCCACATTGGGGTCTTCACCTTCCAGTTTGTGGTGAATTTCCATTACCGATTTATAAATAAGAAAAAGCCCTCCTGCTATCATGATCATGCTGGCAAGATCGAATCCTTTTCCATATATAGTGAATATGGCTTTCCCTTTTTGTTGCAATAACCAACTAAGGGCAAATAATAAAATACTTCTGGAAATAATTCCTGTTATCATCCAAATTCTCCTTGCACGTCGTTGGTCTTTTACATTTTTCAACCTGTTGAGCGACAGTGAAACAAAGATGACATTATCAATGCCTAATACAACTTCTAATATAACTAATATGACAAAACTGATAATACTGTCCGCTGTAAATAGATGTTCCATGTTACTGTTGTTTTTTTGTTTCTTTAATGGATGGTTTTACAAATGTCTTTAATAATGATGGGTCCACGGTAAATAAAGCCTGTCCAGATCTGCACTAATGATGCACCGGCTGCTAGTTTTTCTTGCGCATCATTACCAGTAAAAATGCCGCCACTTGCAATCACCGGTATTTTATTTTTTGCATTTGTGCAAATATATTTTACCAGTTCAGTACTCTTGTTTTTTAAAGGCATTCCACTCAATCCGCCGGCACCCATTTTAGAAATTATATCTGAGTCTGTTTTCAATCCTGTACGTTCAATAGTAGTATTTGAAACAATCAATCCATCTAAATTAATTGCTAATGAAAGACTGATAACATCATCTACTTGTTCGCGGTTTAAATCCGGTGCTATTTTTAATAAAATAGGTTTTGGTTTTATTTGTTCGCTATTAATATGCTGCAGATGGGTCAAAATTTTGTGTAAGGATGCTTTGTCTTGCAATGCTCGCAGGCCCGGTGTATTTGGCGAGCTTACGTTTACTACGAAATAATCTACAAAAGCATGAAGCTCCCGGAAGCAAATTTCATAATCCTGCCAGGCGTCTTCATTTGCAGTTGTTTTATTCTTACCAATATTTCCTCCAATAATTAATTGCGACTTGTTTGCACCAGACTTTTCTTGTCTGTCTTTCCATTTTTGCAATCTCGCTGCTATCAGTTTTACGCCATCATTGTTAAATCCCATTCTGTTGATCAGAGCTTTATCTTTTGGCAACCTAAAAAGTCGGGGTTTGTCGTTACCAGTTTGTGGAAGTGGTGTTACCGTTCCTATTTCTACAAAACCAAAGCCCATTGCTTCCAGTTCATTAAGATATTTTGCATTTTTATCAAATCCTGCTCCTAATCCAACTTTATTTGAAAAAGAAAGGTTACAGAAAGAGGTCACTGCTGAATTTTTTGGAGCATACACTTTCTTAATTAATCCTTTAAAACCCAAATTGCAAAACAGTTTTAAACTGTTCATAGAAAAATAGTGTGCCCACTCCGGTGGCGTTAGGAAAAGCAGACTTCTGAGCAGTTGGTACATAAATGGGGGCAAAGATAATTCATGTAAACTGGAAGGTTTGGCCGATAGGTCAAGAGTTTTTATTTTTGGTATTAGAAAGTTGCATAAACAACTAACAAGATTTTATAAACATAAATTTGACTTATTCATAGTAAAAAAATTTTTTATGCAGGAAGCATATATTATTGCAGGTTTTAGAACAGCTGTAGGTAAATCAAAAAGGGGTGGATTCCGTCTTTATCGACCCGATGATCTGGCGGTAGAACTTATTAAAGGACTCATGGCTACCGTACCACAATCGGAAGCAAAAATGGTTGATGATGTAATTGTAGGAAATGCGGTGCCCGAAGCGGAACAGGGTTTACAGTTTGGAAGAATTATTTCGGCAAGAGCACTTGGTTTTGATGCACCGGGAGTTACGGTCAATCGATATTGCGCATCAGGACTGGAAACCATTGCCATTGCAACTGCTAAAATAAGAACGGGTATGGCATCCTGTATCATTGCAGGAGGTACCGAAAGTATGAGCCTGGTGCCCACTGCCGGATGGAAAACCGTACCTTCTTATTCTATAGCCAAAGATGATCCCGATTATTATTTAAGTATGGGGCTTACGGCTGAAGCCGTAGCAAAAGATTATAACATCAGCCGTGAGGCGCAGGATGAATTCTCATTTCAATCACATCAAAAAGCAATAGCAGCCATACAAGCGGGGCATTTTAAATCGGGTATTTTGCCTATTAATGTAGAAGAAGTATATGTAGATGCAAAAGGAAAAAGGCAAAAAAAGAATTATGTGATGGACACTGACGATGGACCCAGGGCTGATACCTCTATAGATGCACTTGCAAAGTTAAAGCCTGCTTTTGCACAGGGTGGCGTTGTTACTGCGGGTAATTCATCTCAAACATCTGATGGGGCTGCCTTTGTAATTGTAATGGGAGAGAAGATGATGAATGAACTGGGTCTGAAACCTATGGGCAGACTTGTAAACTGTGCGGTAGCTGGTGTGCCGCCTCGCATTATGGGTATAGGACCGGTAGCTGCCATTCCCAAGGTAATGAAGCAAAGTGGCATGAACCTTTCTCAAATAGATTTAATTGAACTCAATGAAGCGTTTGCCTCACAGTCGCTGGCAGTAATACGTGAAGCCGGGCTGGATCCGACTAAGGTGAACATAAATGGTGGCGCCATTGCGCTGGGCCATCCATTGGGCTGTACCGGTGCCAAACTTACCATTCAGAACTTGCACGATATGAAGCGACTGGGTAAAAGATATGGTATGGTAACTGCCTGTGTAGGAGGCGGGCAAGGAATAGCTGGCATAATTGAGAATCTTTGATTTTAAGTATAAGTTTTATTAAGAAAATACAAGTCAACTATTTTTTTTAAAATAAGTTTTAACTCATTAAACTTATTTCTATCTTTCTGGTCATTAAAGCCGCCAAACCCATTCCACCCATGTGGAATTAATAAATAGCTTATGGACAGAAGAGAATTTCTTACCGCTCGCCGCAAAAGACATAACTCCGATAATGAGTCTGGTTCCGGTCAGCCATTTCGTACGCTTTCAGGTATTAATCCTTACACAGGATCCTGGACGGATACTGAAGTCATTCATTTGTTGAAGCGAACGATGTTTGGCTCCAAAAAAGCTGACGTTGATTATTTCAAAACAAAAACCCTTTCTCAAGCAGTAGATGAATTGCTGAGCCCGGTAAGCCCAAATCCTGCGCCCCCGGTAAAAGAATATACTACAGCAACAAATGCAACTACACCTGATGGCAATATTGCACAAGGCACCACCTGGATAAATGATTATAACAGCGATGGAACTGTTCAATCGCAAAGACGTGCATCCTATAAAAAATGGTGGACGGGTGCCATGATAAATCAGGACAGAAGTATCCGTGAAAAATTGATCATGTTTCTGATTGATCATTTTGGAAATGAATCAACTGATGTAGGAAATGCTAACTGGGTTTACAAGCAGCATGATTTAATTCGTCAGTATGTATTGGGCAATTTTAAACAATTGGTAGATGCAATTACAAAAGATGTGTGCATGCTTCGTTACTTAAACGGATATTTAAATAACAGAAACGCACCCGATGAAAATTATGCCCGAGAGTTGATGGAACTTTTTACTCTGGGCAAAGGACCGGGATCGCAGTACACCGAAAACGATGTAAAGGAAGCTGCCAAAGTACTTACAGGATGGCAGATCAACGGAACTAATTATACTTCATTTTTTAACCCCAATAGACATAGTGTTGTAAACAAAACCTTTTCTCCTTTTTTTAATAATACTGTGATAACCGGCAGAACAGGTCCCACGGGCGGGCAGCAGGAGCTTGATGATTTGCTGAATATGCTATTTGCACAGCAAGAAGTAGCAAAATTTATTGTAAGAAAGGTGTATCGCTGGTTTGTATATTATCAGATAGATGCAGCTACCGAAGCAAATGTAATAGTACCCCTTGCCGAGGTTTTCAGAAATAATAATTATGAAATAAAGCCCATGTTGGCTACACTTTTTAAAAGTGAACATTTCTTTGATGTACTCAACAGTGGATGCTACATTAAAACACCGGCCGATCAGGTAATTGGTTCACTAAGAGAAATGAATACACAGTTTCCGGTGCTTACCGATTGGGATTCTAACTACAGATTTTGGAATGTATTTTATATCTGGATGGCCAATTTGGGGCAGGTATAGCACGACCCTCCCAATGTATCAGGTATGCCGGCTTATTATCAAGAGCCCAGTTTTCATGAAATATGGATTAATTCAGATTCATTGCCTAAACGCAATCAGTTTACCGATACGATGATTAGTTTTGGCTATACAGCAAATGGAAACAGGGTGCAGTTTAATTGTGTAGCGTTTGCACAAACACTCACCAATCCGGGTAATCCAAATGACCTGATTGATGAAGTATTGAAATATTTCTTTAGAAATGAATTATCGGCGCAATCAAAAGCACAGATTAAAACTCAAATTCTTTTGACCGGTCAGCAATGGGATTACTATTGGACCAATGCCTGGGCAGCATGGGTATCGAGCCCCACAACTGCCAATTTCAACGTCATCAATACAAGGCTTAGAAACCTGTTTCAGTATTTTTTCAATCTTTCAGAATATCAATTATCATAAAACAGTTTTCACTTTTAAACAAGGAAAATGAAAAGAAAAGATTTTTTATTCAGCACTTTGCCGGCAGCGGCAATCTTGCCCGAAATGATAAACGGGTATTCTGTAAAAGCGCTCAATCAAAATTCGCCATTGGTACAAGCGTTGATGCAGGGACTTACTCTTACCGATCATGTATTGGTCATCATACAGCTATCAGGCGGTAATGATGGGTTGAATATGGTGATACCCATAAGCGATTATTCCAATTATTATAATGCCAGAACCAATATTGCCATTCCGCAAAACAGAATATTGACACTTGCCGGTGTAAGTGGAACAGGCATACATCCGGCTATGACGGGTTTGCAATCTTTATTTAGCGACGGTAAAGCAAAAGTGGTACAATCCGTGGGTTATCCGCAGCCCAACTTTTCGCATTTCAGAGCAACTGATATATGGATGAGTGCCAGCAATAGTAATCAAGATGTGTATAGTGGATGGGCTGGTCGATATTTGAATTATGAATATCCAAATTTTCCTACCGATTATCCCAATGCAGATATGCCTGATCCATTGGCTATTCAAATAGGATCTACTACCACATTAACTACGCAAGGGCCAAGTGTGAATATGGGAATGAGCATCACGAACCCTACTACTTTTTATAATTTAATTACAGGAGTAACCGACCCTGCACCTAATACACCTGCGGGCAAAGAGCTGAAGTTTATCAGAACCATCAATCAACAAACACAGAAATATGCAACTGTAATAAAAAATGCTGCAAATGCAGTAACGCAGCAATCTACTTATCCAACAAATAATACACTGGCCGATCAGCTCAAGATTGTTGCCAGATTAATAAAAGGCGGACTAAGAACAAGAATTTATATGACGAGCATAGGCGGTTTCGATACTCACTCCGTACAGGTAAATACTACGGATACCGCTACGGGTGCACATGCCACACTTTTGGGAAGGGTGTCAGATGCTATTAAAGCATTTCAGGATGATCTTAAATTTTTACAAGTAGAAGATAGAGTTGTAGGTTTGACCTATAGTGAATTTGGAAGAAGAATAAAATCAAACTCAAGCACGGGTACCGATCATGGTTCAGCAGCACCGATGTTTTTGTTTGGTTCGAAAATAGACCCGGGTATGCTGGGCACCAACCCTACCATTCCGGCTAATGCCAATGTGAATGACAACGTACCTATGCAGTACGATTTCAGAAGCGTGTATGCCACTATTTTGCAAAACTGGTTCTGTCTTGATAAAACGGTAGTTGATGGCTTATTCCCATCCGGCATTAATGCACAACTGCAAAATCTGCCCATATTAAAATCTGGCGCTTGTAATAGTACACCACCACCGCCGCCCACAAGTGGAGCCCGATTGGTATGGAATAGCCCGGCCACCTTCTCCAATAGCACCGTTGTATATTTTAAAACACAGGGAGGGCACACTTTACTTCAAATATTTGATACACTCGGCCGACTGGTTACTACGTTGATTGATAAAGACTATAATGCAGCAATGCAGGATCAGGTTAGCTTTAACGCAGAAAGATTGCCAACCGGTATTTACTATGCCCGATTGCAAAATGGCATATCGCAAACCGTATGGCCAATGCTAAAAGTGAGAGACTAATCTTAAGAAAGTTTTTTATTGTTTTAGAAACACTTCAGTAAAGTATTAGTTTCTAATGGGTCTTCCACTTTTTAGAACGCTTTGAATACGCTCCAGTGTTTTCTTTTCGCCGCATAGCGAGAGGAATGACTCTCTTTCAAGATCGAGCAAATATTGTTCGCTTACTAATGAAGGCTCACTAAGATCGCCACCACACATTACAAAAGCTAATTTCTTTGCAACAAGTGCATCATGTTCAGTTGCATAATTAGCTGTTTTCATTCCGTGGATACCCGAGTACAATGTACCCAATGCAGAGCGACCTAATACTTTTACATCTTTTCGTTGAACAGGAGCAACATAACCACTGTCAAAAAATTCAATAACTGATTTTTTTGCCTCAGCAATTCTTCTTCCCTGATTCAGCACTACTTCATCCAGCCCTTTTCTGTAAACGCCAATATCAAAACCTTCATATGCGGATGTGGCTACTTTTGCAGTAGCAATGGTTAAGAAACGGTTTTTTAAAGTAATAGTTTCCGGTTCATCAATATGCATTTCATCGGATGCCCGCAATGCAAATTCTTTTGTGCCACCACCTCCGGGTATTAATCCTACACCCAGTTCTACCAGACCTGTATAAGTTTCTGCTGCGGCACAACATTTATCGGCATGCAGGCTCAACTCGCAGGCGCCACCCAGGGCCAGCCCATGCGGTGCTACAATCACCGGTACTGAAGAATATCTGGCTCTCATCATTGTGTTTTGGAAAAGGCGTATAGCCATATCCAGTTCATCATATTCCTGATCAATGGCTAGCATAAATATCATACCCACGTTTGCGCCTGCAGAAAAATTGGGACCTTCATATGCAATGACTAATCCTTTATAATTTTTTTCAGCTTTTTCAATAGCGGTGTTGATGCCGCTTAATACATCGCCTCCTATGCTGCCCATTTTAGTAAACCATTGAAGCCCCAGCACATCATCTCCTAAGTCATAAAGCTGACAACTTCCGTTTTTCCAAACTTCTTTTCCGGAATAGTTGCTCATTACAATAAAAGCTTCGCCACCCGGTAATGGTTTGTAGGTTTTACTATTAGGCTCGTAGCAATATTTTTTTCCACCCTCAACTTTATAAAAAGTTTTATTGCCGGAGGCAATCATTTCATCTACCCAGGGTGCCACTTTATATCCGGCTTCTTTCATGGCTTTAGTCATTCTTTCCACGCCCAGTACATCCCAGGTCTCAAATGCACCAATTTCCCAGCCAAAACCAGCCATCATCGCATCGTCAACACGATAAAGTTCATCACTTATTTCCGGTATGCGGTGAGAGATATAGGAGAATAAGCCATAATGAAATAATCTGTAAAACTCACCTGCTTTATCCTGCCCTGCTACCAGCATTTTCAATCGGCTGTATAAATCTTCAATTGGCTTTGCTGTTTCAAGCGTAGCAAATTTTGGTTTCACTCTGGGTGCATATTCCAATGTATCCAGGTTCAATGTAAGAATCTCTTTTTCACCGCCGGCACCTTTTGTTTTTTTGAAAAAACCCTGTCCGGTTTTATCGCCCAGCCAGTTATTGGCAATCATTTTATCAAGCCATTCCGGAATCATGAATTGATCTTTGGCTTCATCATTTGGACAATTATCACCTACTCCTTTTGCCACTTTTACCAGCGTATCCAATCCTACAACATCGCCGGTACGAAAGGTGGCCGACTTGGGTCTGCCAATAATGGGGCCGGTAAGCGCATCTATTTCATCAACACTTAATTTCAATTTTTCTTTAATATTCATAATAGACATCATGCCAAATACGCCCACACGATTGGCGATAAATGCAGGAGTGTCTTTGCACAAAACCGTAGTTTTTCCCAAGTATAAATCACCGTAGTGCATAAGGAAGTCAACTACAGCAACATCGGTAAATGGAGTTGGTATTATTTCAAGTAAACGTAAGTACCGAGGCGGATTAAAAAAGTGAGTACCGCAGAAATGTTTTTTAAAATCATCACTTCTGCCTTCAGCCATCAGGTGATTGGGAATGCCGGATGTGTTTGAAGTAATTATGGTGCCGGGTTTTCTTTTTTTTTCTACTTGTTCAAATATTTTTTGTTTGATGTCGAGCCGTTCAACTACTACTTCTATTATCCAATCGCAATGGGCAATATCTTTCATGTTGTCGTCGAAGTTGCCTGTAGTTATTTTTTTGACAACATCTTTATGAAATACAGGCGAGGGGTTGCTTTTTACTGCTGCATTCAAAGCGTCGTTTACAATTTTATTTCGTTCTGCCGGCTTTGCATCTGTGGTTACATCTTTTGGAGTTATATCAAGCAATAAAACCTGTAAACCTACCCCTGCAAAATGACAGGCAATACGAGATCCCATAACACCGCTTCCCAAAACGGCAACTTTCTTAATAGTCCGGTTCATATGATAAATAATTATTGATGTATAAAAAATAGTTAGTTATGCAACTATTTTTTTATCGAAGATAGAAGATTTATGAAATTGTCAAAAAAAATGAGGGTATAAACGTTGATTGGAGTCAAAAAAAAATAAGATTATCTAATATGTAGAATGAAAATTATGAAAATGAGTATTTTATTTATAAACTTGTACTTGTCAAAAAACCAATACCTAAACTTTATTACGATTGCTTAATTTTTTAAATTCAATTGTAATGAGTAGTTCTAACGCTTCAAGGAAATCCAATTACAGCCATTTAGCTGTAATACATCGTAATCATTTTACTTTTCAGAAAGATGTTAATCAATCACCGGATTTGATTATTCATACTGATCTTAATTTTAATATCAAGTTTGCCAATGCGCACACTAAATTGTTATTTAAGAATGCTGGTAACGATAATATTGCCAATCTTATGGATGCGGGTGATATATTGTTTGAAAACTCAAGTATAGAAGAAGTAAAGGCAGAACTGTTGCAAAAAGGTGATTGGTCTGGTAGGGTGCATTTTACCAGATTTGATGGCGTGCTTACCCATTATAAAGTTACCTGTACAGTTGTGCGTGATAGCAATAAAAATCCTGCATCTTTTGTCATTATTTACAATAATATAGATGCTGATGTGAAAAAGGATTCTGATTTGGATGAGGCAGTAAAAAAGTACAATGGATTATTAAATGCCTTATCGAGTGGCGTTATTATGATTGATAAACAAGGAAAAATGCTTGCATGTAATAAGAGCGGTTTTGAAATACTTGGACTCCCTGAGCATGATATTCTTGGGCAATATATGACCTGTAAACACATTAAGGCAATAAAAATAGATGGCAGTGAATTTCCACTTGAACAATTTCCAGCAGTTGTCAGTATTCAAACCGGCTTCCCTCAACGAAATGTAATTATTGGTCTTCAAAAGGAAGGAAAAGAAACAGTTTGGGTTTCCATAAACTCTGAAGCTATTATTAAGCCCGGTGAATTTGAACCATATGCGGCGGTTGCCTCCTTTTCTGATATTACGCCATTTATAAAAAGTGAGATTGAGCTTTTAAAAAGCAATGAACGATTTAGATACGTATCGAATGTTACAACAGATGCAATCTGGGATTTTGATTTACAATCAAATCAGATTTACAGAAGTGAGGCATTTGAAAAACTTTCGGGCTATTCGAGTGATGAAATTGGTGGTAATTTAAATTGGTGGTTAGATAAAATACATCCTGAAGATCAAGCAAGCGTAAAATATAAACTGGAAAACTCATTATTAAAAGGTGAAGAGCAATGGAGTGATGAGTATCGATTCGTTTATCAAGATGGTTCTTATAAATATATCAGAGACTCGGCTATTATTATTTATGACAAAGGAAAGGCAATCAGAATGATTGGAGCCATTTGCGACATTTCGGAAGAAACGATTCTTAAGCAACAATTAGCGGATGAGCAAAAGAAAAGACAAAGAGAAATTACTCGTGCAACCATCAGGGCGCAGGAGCAAGAGAAGGCAAATATCAGCCGTGAGTTACATGATAATGTGAATCAAATTATCATGAGTGCAAAATTGTATATGGAAACTGCTAAGAACTGTCCTGATGATAAAGATGCATTATTGGAAACAGCCATTAAGTATCAAATGATGGCCATGCAGGAAATTAGAAAACTTTCTAAATCATTGAATGCCGAAGCCATTCGGCAGACAAGTATTAAAGAAAGTATTTCAGATATAGTTTATAATTTAAGAGAGCTGCAAAAAATTAGTGTATTGGTACATATTGATGAATATGTGGATTCCAAATTATGTGAAACGGCACGATTAAATGTCTTTCGTATTATTCAGGAACAAACAAACAATATCATAAAATATGCATCAGCAACTGTAATTGAGCTAAAATTATTGAAAGAAGACGATGGTGCCGTTTTAATAGTAAAAGATAATGGTGTCGGTTTTGATACAGCAAAAGCGCCCACTTCGTCTGGTATTGGCTTTACCAACATGAAAAGCAGAACTATTATCCTAGATGGCAAATTAAAAGTGGATTCTGCGCCGGGTAAAGGATGTGAGTTGATAATTACTTTTCCAATTGGAAAACCTATTGTCCCGTCATAACAAATTCTCCCCAGTAATATGGGTCTTTGTACTTTTCTTTGATTGATTTTTGCGCCTGAACAAATGCCGCATATTTATCGCCGGTTGATAAAAACTGTTGGTAAAATGTAGTCATAAAATCTTGCGTGGCTTTGTCGTCCACTTTCCAAAGGCTTGTCATAATGCTGGAAGCGCCTGCCACACGAAAGGCCCGTTGTAATCCATAAACGCCTTCACCAGCATCCATATAACCCAAAGTAGTTTCACAGGCCGAAAGCACAACGAGTGCAGTATTGGCGAGGTCAATGTTCTGAGCCTCATAAGCGGTAAGCACTCCATCATAAGTATCGGCAAACTGCGGTGCGTTATAATAATTTACCACACCGGTAAATAGCAAACCGGAATTGGCCATAGCATTAAACAATCGGAAGCCTGAAGTGGCTTTAGTGCCTGATTCTGACCAGAAACCATGTGTAGCTATGTGTAAAATATAGGGCTGATGAAGTGAATAAATTTTATCTTCTGATGCTTTTTCTTTGAGGTAGATTATTGTATGGTATTTATTTTTATCCAGTGCTGCCTTTATATCCATTACTTCTACTTCGGTACCTGGAAGATCCGTTACATTGTCGGGTTTAAAATTATTTACAAAAGCACGGGTTGTTCCGCTGGGTAGTGCTGCCGTTAGGCTATCGGCGCTGATGAAATAAGCAGGCCGACCAAACAACACCGCTGTTTTTGTATGCTGCTGATTTTCGCTGTTTGAAACAACAGCAATATCATGTGTAGATGTAGTAAGCTGCACCTGTACTTCATCAAGCACATACTTTCCGGAAGCAGGGTTTTTTAATGTGGCAATGTTGATAAGATGGAAAATACCATCGGGTGATAAATATACTTTTGAAATACCGTTTAATTTTTCAGCTATCGGTTTCCAAAAATGATTATAGGAATCATTGTCAGCGACTTTCAACCGAATGCTGTTTTTATATTGTTTGTAAAATTTATTTTCCAGATCATTAGGATTGTCGTTAAAGTATATTACTTCAGGATATTCACTATCAGCTTTTATAATGTATGCGGCATAGTAAGAAGTATCGCTGTAATATACTTTGTCTCTCCATTGAAACCGGATAATTTCAATAGCGGCTTCGCCGGTTTTTAATTTTGATTTTACTTCTTTCCAGTCGGGGGGTGTGATGGTTAAGAGTTTTTTAAAATCTTTTGATTCGGTTGTTAGCTTGTTTTCGATGTCAGTAACCTCACGCTGCAGTTGTTTTAGTTTCTCTGTAGATACCGTATCCTTGTTATTAACATTTGCCGGTTCGCTAGTTTTGAAATATATGCGTATCAGTTGTTGCTTACGCTCAATCCATTCGTCGTATAAAGCAACAATAGCAGGGCTGTTAGATTTTAAGAAAGCTTCTTTCCTTTTTTTTGTGCCTTGCAGTGAAATGGATTTTGTAAACAAAAGGTTATTAAATGCCTGAATGGCCAGTTGGGAATAGTATATTTTTTTTTCATCTTTTGCCAACTTCACCATGCTGTGAAAATTATCATAGCCATCTTTCAACTTGGAATTGTAATAAGTTACAAATGGTCTTTCTCCAAAAGAAAATATTACATCGTTTATCCAGTCAGCATTTAAAGAAAATAAATCTTTATAAGATTGTTCGGCAATCTCCCATTTTCTATCACGCATGGTTAAGTATGCGAAATCGGCAAGCGGCTTTGTGCTTTCTGAAAAATCGTGAATCTTTTTTATTCTGTCGATAATGGGTTCAAAAAGCGCTTCATATTTTTTTTCGCCTAAAAATGCAAGCAACAATGCTTTGGAGTATTTAATAGTAGCATCCTGATATTTTGCAAAACTATTATAGTAAGTTTCAGTTTGTTTGATGTAATAATCAGGGGGATGTGCTAGTTTATTTGCTTTCCCTCTTTTCATTAAAAAAACCGGTAGCAAATCAAGTTCATACAGCTTATTATTAGGATATAATTCTCTTTGGCATTTGAGCCAGGCATTGTAGGCTGTATCACGGCTTTTCCAAACTTCTTCTGCTTTGTTGTAGTCTTTTAAATTTTCTATTGCAACGGCTTCATTGGTAAAACGAACATAATTTTCTCCGGTACAAGGCATTTTATACGAGGCAAATAATTTCCCCAGTTCTGAGTATTGCAATTGAGAAGCTTTTACATAAGATTCATTATCTCCTGTAAAATAATAAAACAAAGTACGGGCAGAAAGTGCTTCGTTTCGGTAGCCCTGGCTCAAAACCTCAATAGCAGTTTTAGCGAGTGATTCTATATGCCTGATCATTTCTTCGGCTCTTTGATATTCGCCCGATCTGGCAAGAAATAAAATATAATATAAATAAGATGCATATTCTTTTTTATCATCCTTTACCATACTAAGACAATATTCATAATACTGTTTTGCCTTTTTATAATCTCCATTTCGTTCAAAAGCATAGGCCACACCCGTGTAGTTTGCGTATGTTTGAAATGAAATATGTGCATCTAAAAATTTTAGGGCTTTGTCTGCATTATCAGGGTCGGTAGTTTCATATAAAGCGGGAAATAGTTTTTTGTACCACAAATTAGAACTGTCGCTACCATAGTCACCCTCAGGTTGCTCAAGCCCAACCTGTTCTCTCGATATCTTGTCTGCCTTTTCCGCACAGATTTTGGCCAGTGTGGCATCGGCCGCCTGGCCTTCAAATAAAGTTTTCAGCAAATAATAATTGGCATAGGTTTGAAGCAATTTGGTTTTCTCTACTAACTGAAATAATTCTTTTGCCTGTGTTAAAGCTTTAGATTTATCTTGTAATAAATAAATGTCGTTGAATTTATTTTGGAAATTTTCCTGCGTTTGAGAGCATAATGGCTTTGCAAGGGCAAGTGCTATGAAAACAGAGATGTATTTAATAATTTGAAATTTCATAGTGAATGGTTTGTGTACTGCGTTCTATAAATTTAAACCGGATTTTATTATTAAAAATAAAAAACCGCCCATTATTTAGTAAACGGACGGTTTTTAGAAAGAAATACGTTGCTTAGCTGATAGATGAACCCGGCATTACCATATTCTCAGGTTTTAATAATTGCAATCTGCCATCTGCATCTTCTGCAGTTAAAATCATTCCCTGACTTTCAATCCCTTTCATTTTTCGTGGTGCCAGATTGGTAACTACCACTACCTGTTTGCCTATCATTTCTTCAGGCTTGTAATGCAATGCGATGCCGGAAACAATGGTTCTTTTTTCAGTGCCTAAATCAATTTCAAGTTTTAAAAGCTTGTCAGCCTTGGCCACTTTTTCACAAGCCGTAACCGTGCCTGCTTTTAATTCTAATTTTGCGAAATCATCATATACAATTTCCGGTTTCCCGGCAAGCGTTTTTATGGGTTCCATTTTTTTAGTTTCTGTACTGCCCGATTTTAATTTTTCGATTTGCAATTCAATTTCACTGTCTTCCATTTTTCTGAACAAAAGTTCAGGTGCTCTCAGGCTGTATCCTGATTTTAATAAATCCGTTTTGCCGGCATTTTCCCAATCCAGCATTTTTTCTACCACTTTCATCATGTGCAACATTTTGGCTGCGGTGTTTGGCAAAAATGGATTTATAAATATGGAGAGGTTGGCACAAAGTTGTAAGCAAATGTAAATACAGTTGTCAATTAATTTTTGGGCTTCAGGGTCAGTTGCTGTTTTCTTTGCTACAATCCAGGGTTCTTTTTTCTGCATGTACTGGTTACCCTTTCTTGCCAGTTCTATTACTTGAAAAAGTCCATCGCGAAAATGATAGTATTCTAATGCGGATTGCACTTCGCCTTTGGTATTTGCAAACGCTGCAATCATGGTTTTATCCGTATCATCCAGCAATTCGGTATGTAACCGGGGTACTTTCCCTTCGCACAATTTGTGCATCAAAACAAAGGTTCGGTTTACAAAATTTCCAAACACATCACTCAACTCACTTCTATAAGCGGTTTGAAAACCTTTCCAGGTAAATTCGCTGTCCTTTGTTTCCGGTGCAATGCTGGTTAGATAATAGCGCAATGCATCCACCATTTGACCGCCGCCATTTTCCTTTTTTACAAAATCGTTTATATAATCCCGCATATCTAATTTCCAGTTGCGGCTGGTGCTCATCTTATCACCTTCAAGATTTAAAAATTCATTGGCAGGCACATTATCCGGCAGAATATTGCCATGTAATTTCAACATTACCGGAAAGATGATGCAATGAAATACAATATTGTCTTTGCCAATAAAATGAACCAGTTTGGTGTCTTCATCTTCCCAATAAGGTTTCCAGTCTTTTTTATTGTCAATGGCCCATTGCTTAGTAGCGCTTATGTACCCAATGGGTGCATCAAACCATACGTATAATACTTTTCCTGCGCCTTCGGCAAGCGGTACTTTTATGCCCCAATCCAAATCCCGGGTTACGGCTCTTGATTGTAAACCACCTTCTATCCATCCTTTACACTGTCCTGCTACATTGGTACGCCAGTCGTCTTTGTGCTGCTCGAGTATCCATTCTTTTAAAAAAGCTTCATGTTTGCCTAATGGCAAATACCAGTGTGAAGTTTTCTTTTTTACCGGCGACTTTCCACTCAATGTACTTACGGGATTAATCAATTCTTCGGGGCTTAATGACTTACCACAAGTTTCACATTGATCGCCAAAGGCACGGTCGCTACCACAGTTGGGGCAAGTGCCTTTGATATATCGGTCGGCCAGAAATGTGTTGGCTTCTTCATCATAGTATTGTTCAGTTTCTTTTACTTCCAGCTCACCTGCATCATTCAGTTTTGTAAAAAATTCCTGTGCCGTTTCATGGTGTAGGGGTGCCGATGTACGGTGATAAATGTCGAAGCAAATGCTGAGTTCTTCAAAATCCTGCTTCATAGCTTCGTGATATTTATCAATAATGGCCTGTGGTGTTGTGCCTTCTTTTGTAGCCTGAATAGGGATAGCCGTACCATGTTCGTCGCTACCACATACAAATACAACATCTCTTTTTTGTGCTCTCAGATAGCGGGCATAAATATCAGCGGGAATATAAGCACCTGCCAGATGGCCAATATGTTTCAATCCATTAGCATAAGGAAGTGCAGCTGTAACTAAATATCGTTTGGGATTTGTCATTCGAATAAAATAATGCGCAAAAATAACCAAACAAACCCAACCGGAAATAAAGGGGTTTGATAAGATATTGATATTTTAGCTGTATGATTACTTTACCTCCATATTTAAAGAAAGGCGACACCATTGGCATTGTGTGCCCTGCCGGCTTTATGAGTCGTGAAAAAATGCAATCCTGTATTGATACTTTGAAAGAGTGGGGTTATGCTGTGCAATTGGGTAGCACTACGAGAAGTAGTTCTGAAACATATTTCTCAGGTACAGATGAAGATAGGAGGGCGGATCTTCAGCAAATGTTGGATGACAATAATATTAAAGCCATACTATGTGGCCGCGGAGGATATGGCACCGGCAGAATCATTGATGATTTGCGTTTTAAACAATTTGTAAAAAAGCCAAAATGGATTATAGGCTATAGCGATATTACAGTACTGCATGCTCATATTTATTCTAATTTGTATATTTCCACACTTCATTCGCCCATGGCGGCCGCATTTAATGATGGTGGCAATATGAATGAATATGTACTGTCTTTAAAAGATGCATTAGAGGGCAAATCTGCGTTCTATCAAAACCCTGTTACCAATTTTTGCAGAAAAGGAGATGAGGAAGGTGAATTGGTGGGCGGCAATCTGGCCATGCTGGCACACATGGTAGGCACAGGTTCTGATATTAAAACAAAAAACAGAATTCTCTTTATTGAAGATGTAGGGGAATATCAGTACAATATTGATCGAATGATGCATCAATTGAAGCGTGCCGGTAAACTTGAAAAATTAAACGGACTTATTTTTGGAATTTTTTCCGATACAAAGGATACTGAAAGACCATTTGGAACTTCGCTGCATGAAATGCTATGGGAAATTATTAAGGAATATGATTATCCGGTTTGTTTTGATTTTCCGGTAAGCCACAGCGATAAAAACTATGCTTTGAAAACCGGAGTTAGGCACAGACTGAAAGTAGGGGAGAAAAAGATTACATTGGAAGAATTATCTTAACGATAGCAAAGAGTCTAATTTTTCAGTAAGTAATCGGTAGCTGTACAAATTATTATGCCCGCCACCTTTAATCGTTACAAACTCATCACCCTTTTTTAACAGCGGTTTTAACCTGCTGGCATTGCTGTAGGTAACTAAAATATCTTTGGTACCCTGAAAAATAGTAACCGGCACTTTTGTTTTTTCTAAATATTGATGTGTGGGTAATTCATAATGCAACATGCGGCGCACAGGATATATGGGCAAGTAATGACTAATAACGGAAGGAAAATCGTAATAAGGTGTTTCCAGGATTAATCGCTTACAAGGTTTTATGGACGCAAGTTGCGCTGCGATGCCGGTTCCCAGACTTTTTCCATAGATGATAATACTATCAGCGCTGCATTGCTGTATTGCCAGGTTATAAACTTTCAAAGCCCAGTCATATAGTTTTTGTTCCGTTAGTTTTCCTGTGCTTTTACCATAACCCGGGTAGTCAATCATCAAAACTTGATAACCATGCTTTGTAAAATAGGGCATAAAGCGTGCATACCAGGAAATATTTCTTTTATTGCCATGAAAGTACAAAACGGTTCCTTTATTTATGGTGTCAGTACTTTGAAACGCAACTAAGCTGATGGTGTCTTTATCGTTTAGTCCCAATCTTATTTCTTTATGTGGTTCTTTAAAATCATAACGATGATTTCTGTTTAAAGATAGGGGATGAAACAAAATTGCATCCTGTAGAAAATAAAGTGCACTGCCGCCTAATACATATACAAGCAGAATGATTTTTGTAATTTTTATTAATCTCTTCTTCCACATCAGGCAAAGATGAAAACAAAATGGAAAATAAGTTGTTATTTTTTAGTGCAACACAAATGCTTTTGTTAATACTTTAATATATCTCTGATGAAATTATGATACTCATCAAAGGAAGGTAGATTATTGTGCCCGCCACCATGAATACGAATAAGCGTTATCATTCGTGGATTTATTTTTTGAAGAGATTCGCTATGTCTAATGGGTATCAGCCAGTCTTTGGTACCGTGAATGATATAAGTGTGGCATTTTACAAGTGGCAGCCATTTATCTGTTCGTAAGTGATAACGTAATACAACCCGCACCGGAAGGATGGGAAGAAATCGCTCTATTACTCTCAAAAAATTGAAATAAGGAGCATCGAGTATCAGGTATCTGGGACTGTTGTCCGAGGCAAGTTTGGATGCAAATCCACTCCCCATACTTCTGCCATACACAATCAAATGATCTTCGGCATATTTTTCTTTTAACCTGTCGTACACAAACTGCATATCACTCATCATTTCCTTTTCACTTCGTTTGCCGGTGCTTTTTCCAAAGCCCCGATAATCTACCAGCACAACATCATAATCATATCGATAAAAATCTTTTGCATATCGTGCCCATCCTTTGATGCTTCTCGTGTTACCATGGAAATAAAGGATCAGCCCTTTTGGATTTTCTCTGTAAAAATGTAAAGCATTGATGCGAACACCGAGAGCTATGTCAAAAAAATATTCTTTAAATGGCGCATCGTATTTAAACAGAAAGTCTTGTTTTAGCTTTTCCGGTTTAAAAATGAGACGCTCTTGCAATACATAGGCCAATATAGATAGCACTATAATGCCCATGAGGATATACCAGACAATAGTAGGCAAACAGTAAATTTTGGTTTGCTGAAGTTATAAAGTTTCAACCAATCACTGCAATCGGCGCAGTGGCAATTTTTGCACTTCGCCAATAGTAAGTGGAAACTTTTCTACCGTTACATTTCCCTGATCCAAACCAAACCCTTTTTCTTCTGACAGACTGATTTCCTTTAACCAGAAGTAACTCTGCATGATGAACCTTTCTGTAAAGGGCAGTTCGCTATCCTGACTCAGGTATTTCTCCATCACCACAAATTGAAAATCGCCATGAGCCCTGCTTCGTTCAATCGTTTCATATTTAGCCGAAATATTAATTTCCCGTTTAGCAGCAAGCTCTTCCACTACTTGTTGAAACAATAAATTTATACGGGGTTGTCTTCGGAAACCAAGTTTGAAATCAATGCGGATAATGTCATTGGGAATAATATGTTCAACTGTATAGTCGCAAGTGTATGGTTCGTCCAGTGTATCTACGTGCACAATCCAATAAATATCTGCCCGCTTTGGTTTTTTACTCAGTATAGAATAAATAATCTTATGTTCAATTTCTTTTGGATTGTTGGCGCTGGTTAAAAAAACCAAATGTGTAGCATATTTTGGAATTGTTTTATCGGTACTAAGCTCTTGAATTTTTGGTAAATAATGTTCAAGTCTTACAAACTCAACATACCGGTTTTTAATTTTTCTGGCACGATACCAGATATACATAATGAAAAACAGGATGCCCGCTACAATCAATGCAACGTATCCGCCATGAGGAAATTTTTCAAGATTAGCACCTAAGAAAGCTCCTTCTAATCCAAAATAAGCAATAAGATAGAGGTAAATAAAAATGGGCTTCACTCTTCTTAAAACCAGGTAATTGGCAAATAATAACGAAGTAGCAATCATACATAAAGTAATTGCCAGTCCATAAGCCGCTTCCATATTATCAGATTTTCTGAAATACAGTACAATGCCTACACAGCCCAGATAAAGGAGCAAATTTACACCGGGTATATACAGTTGTCCTTTTTCTTCAGAAGGATATTTAATCTTCAACTTGGGCCAAAGATTTAAGCGAATGGCTTCGCCAACCAATGTAAATGAGCCGGAAATCAACGCCTGACTGGCAATGATGGCTGCTGCAGTAGCGATGACGATACCGGTAAGCCGAAACCAATCGGGCATAATGCCATAAAACGGATTGAGCACTTGTGTATCAATATACTGATTATGATAGTTGGCCAGCATCCAGGCGCCCTGACCTAAATAGTTTAATATCAAACAGGCTTTTACATAAATCCATGATATGCGGATATTGCCTCTTCCGCAGTGGCCCAAGTCGCTGTATAATGCCTCGGCCCCGGTGGTACATAGAAATACAGCACCCAAAATCCAGAAACCATTCGGATAATGTGTAAGTAATTTAACTGCGTATGCCGGATTGAATGCTTTGAATATTTCAAAAGAATCGAATAAATGCAGACAGCCCATAACTGCCAGCATCAAAAACCAAATAAACATAACCGGACCAAAAAACTTACCAATAGGGCCGGTGCCTATTTGTTGCATTAAGAATAATACAGTCAATATGCCAATGACTATATAAATAATTGTATTGGTAGAAATATCGCCAACAGCCGGAATTTGCCTTAAACCTTCAATGGCGGCTGTTACGGTTACCGGTGGCGTTATCATCCCATCGGCAAGCAGTGCAGAGCCACCTATCATAGCGGCAATTACCAACCATTTTTTTCTTCGCTTTACTAATGTGTAAAGGGAAAATATTCCTCCTTCACCTTTGTTATCTGCTTTAAGGGTAAGAATTACATATTTGATGGTAGTCTGCAGTGTAAGTGTCCAGATGATGCAGGAAAGACTGCCAATAATCAGTTCTTCCGTTACCATTCTCGAGTTTACTATTGCTTTGAAAACGTATAATGGAGAAGTACCAATATCTCCGAAAATGATACCCAGTGCTACAATAAGCCCCAGGCCGGTTACCTTCTTAGTGTTTACAGACATATTGATTGGTGGCGGCAAAATGTGAAGTGCCGTTTACCATTTTTGCGGTAGCAAATGTATAACACCTGTCGACAATAAATAAAACTTATTCAATTCTTTTTAACCGCAAATTGGTAACCGGTGCCACTATCAATGGAAATTTTTCTACGGTTACATGAGCTACATTATGCCCAAAACCGATTCCGACAAGTGTTAAAATGCCACCATAAAGATTTAGTGGTGTACTTCATTTTTATTCATTCAGCCTGTTTTCTATATCCATGCGCTGGTGTAACACACGAATAATTTCAATTGTTTGATGTTTTTCTGAGTGCCGGTAAAAAATAATATGCGATTTGACTTTTGAACTACGATAGCTTTTTCTGATTTGGCTTAAATCTTTTCCCGCATCCGGATTTATAGAGAGGTATTCTATTTCATCCAATATCAGGTTCAGGTATCTGTCGGCTTGAGCTAATGACCAGTTTTCAAAAGTAAATAACCAGATGTTTTCAAGATCGTCGGCAGCTTTACTACTTATCTTATAACGCATCATTCAGATATTTGCCATGAAGATTTTTGATAAATTTTTTACGCTCAAATCTTTGCATGAAACCTGATCTTTCTCCTTTTTTAAGTTCTTTGATTAGCTCAGCTTTTTTATTTTCTTCTTGCTCAAAAAGCCTTAAAGCAGTTCTTACAACCTCGCTGGCAGAAGCATATTGCCCACTTTTTATTTTCGTATTTATGAAACTTTCAAAATAATCGCCTAAGAGAATAGAAGTGTTTTTTGCCATATCAAATTTCGTTTGTACAAATATACCAATTGTTGGTATAATCTCATGCCTGTAAATTCCAAATGATTAATGACTTTTCTTAAAGTCAAAGTTTTACACTTTCCCCACCACCGAGTCAGTAAAAACCGGCTTGAAATAATAAGTAACCAATATGAAAAAAACTTATTCAATTCTTTTTAACCGCAAATTGGTAACCGGTGCCACTATCAATGGAAATTTTTCTACGGTTACATTAGCAGCATCCAGTCCAAATCCTTTTTCTTCTGATAGACTATGGTCTTTAATCCAGAAGTGGGAAAGCATGATTAGTCTTTCAAGGAAGGGGAGTTCGTTGTCCTGGCTCAGGTATTTCTCCATTACCATAAACTGAAAATCGCCAACGGTGTTGCTGCTGGCAAGGCTTTCGTAACGGCTTAATATGTTTACTTCGCGGTTGGCTACCAGGTCTTCTACCACTTTGCGAAACATCAGGTTGATGCGTGGTTCCATTCGGAAACCCAGTCTGAAATCTATTCGGATTATATCATTGGGAATGATGTGCTCTACTTTGTATTCACAGGTGTAGGGGTCATCAAGTGTATCTACATGTACAAACCAGTAAATGTCGGCACGCTTGGGTTTTTTATTTAGAATTGAATAGATGATCTTATGTTCTATTTCTTTAGGATTATTTGCACTCGTCAGATAAATTAAATGTGTAGCATATTTTGGAACCGACTTGTCATTACTCAGTTCCTGAATTTTTGGAATATAGTGCTCCAGCCTCACAAATTCAACATACCTGTTTTTAATCTTTCTGGCCCTGAACCAGATATACATAACTGAGAACATTACAAAGCCAATAAACAAAGTAATATAACCTCCGTGTACAAATTTTTGCATCAGGGCTACGAAATAAGCTGACTCTATTATTAGGAAGCAAACCAAAAAGATATACACCCATCCTTTCTTTGCTCAATTCAATACCAGATAGTTGGAAAATAAAATGGTCGTCATCAACATCGTTACGATGATAGCAAGTCCATACGCCGCCGCCATATTACTTGATTTTCTAAAATAGAAAAGTACAAATACACAACCGGCATACATGAGCCAGGCAATGGCCGGAATAAATAACTGCCCTTTTTCTTCCGAAGGATAGCGAATACGCAATTTGGGCCAAAGGTTTAGTCGCATGGCTTCACTGATAAGTGTAAATGCGCCTGAAATCATAGCCTGACTGGCAATGATAGTAGCAGATGTAGCAATGATGACTCCAGGAATGATAAACCAATGAGGCATCAAATCATAAAAAGCATTTATCTGAAAGTTGTCTCTTACTTCGGGGGTCAGTATTACACCGGGTTTCATGTGCGCCAGCAGGTAAGCCCCTTGCCCGATATAATTTACCAGCAAACAAATTTTTACATAGGTCCAGGAAATACGAATATTTTCTCTGCCGCAATGCCCCAAATCGCTATAAAGTGCCTCAGCTCCGGTGGTACATAGAAATACAGCACCCAATAACCAAAAACCATGAGGATATTCTTTTAAAAATGAAATGGCATAGTAGGGATTCAAGGCTTTAAGAATGCTCAGATCATCGGCCAAATGAATAATGCCAAGTACAAACAACATTAAAAACCAAACAAACATAATGGGGCCAAAAAGCTTGCCAATGGATGCGGTACCAAATTGTTGCAGAAAAAAGAATAAGGTAAGAATGGTAAATACAATGATAACAGCTGTATTACTACCTTCTACAATACCCAGCGAAGGCACTTCTTTTAGTCCCTCAATTGCCGATGTGATGGACATAGGCGGCGTAATAATACCATCGGCCAATAACGAGGCACCACCAATCATAGCCGGAATGACAAGCCATTTTCTTCTGCGTCTTACCAATGCGTATAGCGCAAATGTGCCTCCCTCGCCACGGTTATCAGCCCTTAAAACCATAATTACATATTTTAATGTGGTTTGTAAGGTAAGTGTCCATATAATACAGGAAAGTGCGCCGATAACGAGTTGCTCAGTTACTTCACGTCCCGCAATAATTTCATTAAAAGTATAAAGAGGTGAGGTACCTATGTCACCATAAATAATGCCAAGTGCCACTATTAATCCTGCTGCCGTAACTCTGTTAGTTGGTACTTTCACGGGCGATGTTTAGGTTGGTTATGGTGGTTTTATTTTTGAGTAAAATAAAAGGGTTTAAAAAAGCACAATTTCAAAGGTAAAGGCAAATTCTTTTTTCAAGGCATAAATGGCAAAATCTTTGCAACTGCCCTTTTGTAGCTGTAACAAAAACAAAGACAATGCAACTTTGCATGTTTTATGTGTGTCAAAAGTGTAATTTAGTTGCATCTTGCATCAACATAATTGATATATGCAAGGATTGATGTAAAACTTACTGGAAACAAATGAAAATACTTAATAAAGAATTATTGTTGATAATGGGTTTTGCCCTGTTGTTTTTTCAGGCCGGTGCCCAGAAAATAATGTATTCGGAACCTGATAAAGACGACACCCGCCGTATGGTTTTTGAAATAATGGGAAAAATAAATAATCATTATCTCATATATAAAAATACAAGAGCCAACCGGCATATCGTTTCGGTATTGGATAACGAAATGAAAGAAGTGGCAAGCGTGGAGCAGGATTATATACCGGGAGGTGACAGAATGATTAATATTGATTTTTTCCCTTATCAGGATTTTTGTTATCTCATTTATCAGTATCAAAAAAAGAATGTGGTTTATTGTATGGCAGCCAAAGTGGATGGCATGGGCAACATTGCCGGCAATCCGGTAGAGATGGATACTACCCACCTGGGCTTTGCTGCTAATAATAAAATTTATTCGGTTATTACCAATGAAGACAAAAGCAAAATCATGGCTTTTAAAATTAATACTAAAAATAAAAGGTCTTATTTGCTTAGTACAAAACTATTTGACAATAAATTGAGCCTATTGAAGGAAAGCCGATTGCCGATTGAAATGGAAGAACGAAATGAGTATCTGGGTGTATTTCAATTAGACAATATGGGCAATCTGGTCTTTTCCAAATTCTTGCGAGCCAATAACGATAACATAAATACTGCTCAATTGATGATGAAGCCGGCATATTCAGATTCTATTGTAGTTGCAAGCCTGAATATAGAAAAAACCTGGTTGGATGAAGTACATATCAAGATAGACAATACCAATCAACGATATCTGTTGACATCTCTTTATTATAAAGAACGAAGGGGAAATATAGATGGATATTATTTCTATGTATGGGATACCAAAATCGGAGCACCTTATGTGGATACGGTTTATACTTTCCCGGAAGATTTAAGAAGAGATGCCCGCGGCGATGCTTCTTTTAAAGGTGCATTCAATGATTTCTTTATACGCAATATCATCATTCGTAAAGATGGGGGGTTTGTTATTGGAAGCGAATCATATTATACCACATCAAGATTTAATAACTGGAACCGGTGGGATTATTTATACGGGCAGCCCTATTTTAATTCTTTTGGCAATAATTATTATTCGCCTTATTACAATAATTATTGGATGAACAATTCCAGATTTAATAACAATCAGTCTGTCCGTTATCATGCTGATAATATCGTTGTCAATTCATTTTCCGATAAAGGAATGCCTGAGTGGGATAATGTATTGGGCAAAAATCAGTTTGATGATGCCTCGGACGACCTCATGTCATACCAAATGGTAAATACCGGCGGATCTCTTCATTTTTTATTTAACCTACAGGAGCGACGAAATAATTTATTAACTGATTATAGTATTGCTCCCGATGGACAGTTATATAGAAATCCCACATTGAAGAATCTTGACAAAGGCTATGATTTTTTGCCAAAATATGGCAAACAGGTTAGCAGCAAAGTGTTGATCATACCATGTGCTTATCGTAATTATATTTGCTTTGCAAAAGTTGAGTATAATTAAACCAACTTTGTTCCCATTTTGTGACAGGAATATTTAAAACAAAAAATCCGGCAAACTTTTTTTTGCTATTGGTATTGGCAATTGTGCTAAAGTTGCCGCTATTTTATACCTCTTCCTTTGACCTGCCAAAAACGGATGATGATGTATTGTATCAATCATTATTGAGTTTTTTAAATTCAAAAACTAAGATCTTTCCAAAGCTATACCCATTTCTTTCCTTACTGCTTTTGTTTACTCAGGCTTTAATGTTTAATAGTTTTATCAATCGTCAAAAAATGACAGGAAGGCAAACCTTTTTGCCGGCAATGTCTTATTTATTGCTTACATCCTTATTACCCGACTGGAATTATTTTTCTGCCCCTTTGCTGGTCAATACCATATTCATTTTCATTCTGTCATCTTTGTTTCAAATTTATAATAATGAAAAAGCTAAAGGAATTATTTTCAATGCCGGCTTTGCAGGAGGGGTAGCTGTATTTCTATATTTCCCTTCCTTGTTATTCGGCATTTGGATGTTGCTTGCGCTCATGATAATGAGGCCGTTTAAAATAAATGAATGGATTTTATGTATTGTCGGCATCAGCACTCCTTTTTATTTTTATGGTATTTATCTTTTTATTAGAGATCAGTGGAGTTGGGGGGCTTTGTTTTCTTCATTACATATTAAACTGCCATCTATTGCACAGTCTCTATGGCTGGCAATTAGTGTTTTTTTGATAGTTGTTCCGTTTCTAATGGGTGCCTTTTATGTGCAGGATAACCTGCGAAAAATGCTGATTCAGGTAAGAAAAGGTTGGACGATTCTACTGCTCTATTTGCTTGTTTCATTATTTATACCACTGGCTGGCGAAAATCAAACGTTTGAAAACTGGATAATAGCCGCTGTTCCATTTGCGGGTTTTCATGCTTGTGCCTATTTATATACAACCTATCGCATCGTTCCTATTCTTATTTTTTGGGCTTCGGTTGCCTTTATTCTTGTATGGCAGTATGCCGGGCCTGTTTGGCATTAAAGCAGCTCTGCATTTCAATGCTTATCTTCGCAGTTCATAAATCTTCATTATGAAATTTGGTGTAGTCGTTTTTCCGGGCTCCAATTGCGACAGAGATATGTATGATGCTTTAAAATATGATTTAAAGCAGGATGTTACCATGCTTTGGCATAAAGATGAGGATCTATCTGCTTTTAATACAGAAGATTGTATAATACTTCCCGGCGGTTTTTCTTTTGGAGATTATTTGCGATGTGGGGCTATTGCCCGTTTCAGCCCCATGATGCAGCGTGTCATAGAATTTGCCAATGCCGGCGGCAAAGTGTTTGGGGTGTGCAATGGATTTCAGATTTTGTGTGAGTCACATTTATTGCCCGGCGCCTTGCTCCGAAATAAAAATCAGCAGTTTGTTTGTAAAAATGTATTTATAAAAGACCATGAAAGTAGCATATATAAAATTCCTGTAGCACATGGTGAAGGCAGGTATTATGCCGATGAGCAAACGTTGAACCAACTGGAGGCAAATGAACAAGTCATATTTTATTATTGTGATGAAAGCGGCAATGTAACAGATGATGCCAATCCAAATGGCGCCAGCAGAAATATTGCAGGAATTTGTAATGAAAATAGAAATGTATTTGGTATGATGCCCCATCCGGAAAGAGCCTGCTCTGCCGATTTAGGTAATACAGATGGACGTTCCATCATAAAAAACCTGTTGATGACAGCGCAACTTGCAGGCACAAAATAGCATCTTATCAATGCTTTAACGGTATTTGTCATTTTGGTTACATTATTTTAAAAATGGCAATACTACATTTGCAACAATTAAATAAACTGGAATGAAACGATTCTTACTATTTGTTATAATTTTTTCGTCTGTGTTAGCCGGCAATGCTCAGTTAAATCCCGTTACCTGGAGCTTTTCTGCAACAAAAATCGCAGATAAAACTTATGAGATTCACATGAAAGCCATCATTCAATCTGGCTGGCATTTATATTCTCAAAACCAGCCCGAAGATGCAATTGCCATTCCTACCACTTTTGTTATCAATAACAATCCATTGTTTACAAAAGAAGGCACCATAAAGGAAGTGGGAAAAATTGAAAAAATGAAAGATGCTACTTTAGGGGTCTCTGCCAATCAATATTCAGGTTCAGTTGATTTTGTGCAAAAAATTAAATTGAAGTCCAATGCAAAAACCAATTTTACCGGCACTGTTGAGTTTCAAACCTGTGATGATAAAAAATGCCTTCCTCCTAAGAAAATAAACATAAACGTTGCGATAAAATAAATTTTTCTAATATATGAATTTATAAACGGGTTTTTTAGTGAAACCCGTTTGTTTTAATATCAAAACCATGCGGAGATTTTTAAAACCAATTGCTGTTTGTTTCATTTTTTTAATAGCCGGTTTGCATTCATCGGCTCAGGATGCGCCCGAAATATCAGGATGGAAAGCAACAGCCAAAAAACTTGCTGATGGGAAATATGAACTAAGCTTTACCGTGCCGGCATTAAATGGCTGGCAATTGTATGATCCTAATATTAATTTTGAGGACTTTAAAACTTCTGAACTCATTTTTCCCGATTCATCTATCACTCAGGTGGGGAAATTTGAGCTTACTGCACCCACTAAAAAAATTAAAACGCCACTTTCAGAAGATTCCACTTTTGAAGTTTTTGAAAATGGTACAACATTTAAAGCCACCATACAGATAAACGGTACCATTCCAGCCAATCTAAGAGGCATTTTTACCTATACTTATGGAAAAGGCATAGATGAATTTAAACCGGGTAATTCATTTGAGTTTTCGGCAGCATTGGAAGGCGGCGTAGATTGTAAAATAAGAATTTTGGTTCCCTCTATTGACATTGAAAACCCAGTTGCATCATTTGGCGATGAAATAGATAAAAAAAGCGGTTACATTACGATATTCCTTTTGGGCCTGTTAGGCGGACTTATAGCCTTGCTTACTCCTTGCGTGTTCCCAATGATTCCACTTACCGTTTCTTTCTTTACCAAGCAGGCAGAGAACAAGGGAAGTGCTATCAGAAAAGCATTGCTGTATGGATTTTTTATTTTTCTGATTTACGTATTGTTTACGGTTCCTTTTCACATTGCAGGACAAACCAATCCCGATGTGTTTAATAATATATCAACCGGTGTGGGTCTCAATCTTTTCTTCTTTATCATTTTTGTTGTCTTTGCTTTTTCGTTTTTTGGATTTTATGAAATTACACTGCCATCTTCTGTAGCCAATAAAATGAATGCTAAAGCCGGTATTGGTAGTTTGTTGGGCATTTTCTTTATGGCCTTAACGCTGGTTATCGTTTCATTTTCCTGCACGGGACCTGTGTTTGGTACTTTTCTGGCAAGTGTTTTAGAGCAAGGTCCCTGGCCATTGACAGTTGCAGCCGCAGGGTTTGGCGTGGCCTTGGGATTGCCTTTTGCCTTATTTGCCATGTTCCCTAATTGGTTGAAAAAAATGCCAAAATCGGGCGGATGGATGACCAATATTAAAGTGGTGCTTGGTTTTATTGAACTTGCACTTGCTGTAAAATTTTTGGCAAATGCTGATAATGTGAAGCAATGGGGAATATTGAAACGTGAAATCTTTGTTGCCATCTGGATTATTATTGGCCTTTGTATTGTAGCATATCTTTTGGGGCTGTTCAAAAAGAAATCGGCAGGAAACAAAACTAAATTTTCTGCAATCAGAATATTTTTCATTTTACTTTTTGCATCATTTACTGCATATCTGGTACCGGGATTATTCAATATACCGGCTGCCAAGCTCAAATTGATTAGTGGGTTTCCGCCACCGGCTTGTTATAGTATTTACAGCAATCCTGTAAACTGCGATAAGCCGATACTTGATTATGATGAAGCAGTGCAACTCGCAAAGCAGCAAAATAAACCTATACTGATTGACTTTACCGGATGGGCCTGTGTCAACTGTCGTAGAATGGAGGAAAAAGTTTGGACCAATTCCAAAGTGGAAAAGATGATGAAAGAGGATTTTATTTTGGTTTCACTTTATGTAGATGAAAAAAGAAAGCTGCCTGCCTGTCAGCAAACGGTTTATACAACCAAATCCGGAATTGAAAAATCAATCGTAACGGTGGGCGACCGATGGTCCACTTTTCAGATTGAAAACTTTCATGCTACTTCTCAGCCGCAATATGCCATTATCAGCCCCGATGAAAAGGCATTGGTAAGAACTAAATTTTATACACCCAGTGCGAAGGAATTTGCGGCCTGGCTGCAGCATGGATTGGATGCATTTAAGAAGCATAATTCCGGGAAATAAATTGTTATTGATGAAATAAAAAAAGCCCCCAGACTTTTATTTGTCAGGGGGCTTTCAATTTGGTGTCATTCTGTACCAGCCTTCCGGTATGGCAAGCAAGAGGAATCTGTTGAGCAGAAACTTCTTTTCTCCGGGTGGAGATACAGAATGACAAGAACTTTATACCGGTGCTTGTTTATGAGTCATCAGTTTGCGCAAGTTAATCAATCCATAACGCATTCTACCCAAAGCTGTGTTAATACTGCAATCGGTAGCTGCTGCAATTTCTTTAAAACTCATATCGGCAAAATGGCGTAGAATGATTACTTCACGCTGATCTTCGGGAAGTTTATTCAGCATTTCTCTTACACGGTCATGACTTTGGCGACGCATCATAGTCGTTTCGGCACTGTCTTCCGAAAAATTAAGTACTTCAAAAATATCTTTATCATCACCGGTGCGAATGGTAGGTGTGCGTTTTACTTTTCTGAAATGATCAACACAGAGATTATGTGCAATACGCATTGCCCATGGCAAAAATTTACCTTCTTCGGTATATCGGCCACCCCGCATCGTGTCTATCACACGTATAAAAACTTCCTGAAAAATATCTTCGGCAAGGTATTTGTCTTTTACCAAAAAAAGGATTGAAGTATAAAGCTTATCCTTATGGCGTAGCACCAGTGCTTCTAATGCCTCAGCCTGTCCACCTGTAAAAAGGCGGATGAGTTCATGATCAGTTTTCTTAGTCAATGCTTTCATATCTACAACAGTTTAGGTTTCCCGCATCAGCTTTGGCTATGCAGTTTAAATGGATATTGGCAGTAAATTCAGTAAATAAAAATGTGTAGATATTATGCTATAGGCTGGGTAAGTTTTTGGTTTTTCATATTTTCCGGATTATTGGAAATTAAAAATAGGTCTTTTGTTCGAATTCCCAAAGATTTGTAAAAAATATTTGTATACCGCAATGTAAATAAAATGTTAAGACTTGGTTTGAAAATCAAAGCATAATATAGGTTTACATTTGTGCAAGTAATAATGGAAAATGTAATTAAAGGGGAAAAATCCGCAAAATCAAAGACCGTAATTTCTGCAGATAATATTTTAATCAAAGGTGCAAGGGTACATAATCTAAAAAATGTATCTGTTGCATTTCCCAGAAAAAAATTGACTGTAGTTACCGGCGTTTCAGGCTCGGGTAAATCTTCATTAACGATAGATACGCTGTATGCCGAAGGGCAACGTCGCTATGCAGAAAGCCTGAGTGCCTATGCAAGACAGTTTTTAAACAGAATGAATAAACCTGATGTGGATGATATCAAAGGGCTTTGTCCCGCTATTGCCATTGAACAAAAAGTGATAACCCGCACACCTCGCAGTACCGTAGGCAGCCTTACTGAAATTTATGATTACCTGCGTTTATTGTTTGCAAGAATCGGCAAAACTATTTCACCGGTTTCGGGCAATGAAGTAAAAAAAGATGATGTGGACGACGTGCTGCATGCGATACTTAATTTAAAGGAAGGAGACAGGGTTTTTATGCTGGCCACTTTCAAGCAACATAAAAACAGAAACATAAGAGAAGAATTAAATATTCTGGCTCAAAAAGGATTTGTAAGGGTGATATCAATAAACCACGCTACAAAAGATACAATAGAACCTCTGCGAATAGAAGAATTGCTGACATTGACGGATACAGATTTGAAATCCAAAAAAATCAGTCATATACTGGTGGACAGAATTGTTGTAAAACAACAAGCTGACTTTGATGATGATGACAAACACCGGCTGACAGATTCTATTGGCACTGCTTTTTATGAAGGAGAAGGAGACGTGTTCTTATTTATTCAACCTGGAAGTATAAGTGCAATGCCAAAGATTCTAAATTTCAATAATCGGTTTGAACTGGATGGCATTTTATTTGAAGAGCCACAGCCTAATCTTTTTTCATTCAACAATCCTTTTGGTGCTTGTCCCGTTTGCGAAGGATTCTCACAGGTATTGGGAATCGATCCCGATTTGGTAATACCCGACACAAGTTTAAGTGTGTATGAAGGCGCAGTAGCTCCCTGGAAAGGTGAGAAGCTTGATTGGTGGCGACAAAATTTTATTAAGAAAGCAAAGCATGTAAACTTTCCTGTACACAAACCAATTGCTGACCTTAACGAGAAGCAATACAAACAATTGTGGGAGGGTGTGGAAGGAATTGGTATTAATGATTTTTTTAAAGATGTAGAATCTCAATTATATAAAGTGCAATACCGTGTTTTACTCAGTCGATATCGTGGCCGTACCGATTGCCCTGAGTGTAATGGTTTTCGTTTAAGAAAAGAAGCATTGTATGTAAAAGTAGGAGGCAAGCATATTGGTGAACTAAGTGCTATGCCAGTAAAAGATTTATTGAAGTGGTTTGAACAATTGAAACTTACGGCACATGATCAGGAAATAGCAAAAAGGATTTTACTGGAATTGCTTCATCGGCTATCCACATTAATCAAAGTTGGTTTGGGTTATCTTACATTGAGCCGGTTGGCCAATACGCTAAGCGGTGGCGAAAGCCAAAGAATACAATTGACCAGAAGCCTGGGCAGCAATCTTACGAATTCAATTTACATTTTAGATGAACCTTCCATTGGACTACATCCCAGAGATACGGCAAATCTTATAGCCGTGTTGAAAGAGCTTCGGGATTTGGGAAATACTGTTGTAGTAGTAGAGCACGATGAAATGATGATGCGGGAAGCCGATCATATAATCGACATGGGACCTTTAGCCTCACATCTTGGTGGCGAAGTAGTTGCTGAAGGAGATTATGATGAAATTATTACAAATGCGGAAAGCTTGACCGGAAAATATCTGAAAGGTGAAATGACAATAGAGCCACCTAGGCAGGTAAGAAAATGGAATCAGGCGATAAAAGTGGAGAGAGCCAGACAAAACAATCTGAAGAACATTACTGTTGAGTTTCCATTAAATGTACTGTGTGTTGTAAGTGGTGTAAGTGGCAGTGGTAAAACTACATTGGTAAAACAAATATTATATCCTGCACTCTTGAAGATGAAAGGCTTGTATGGCGAAAAAGTGGGACATCATAAACAAATTTCAGGCGATGTAGATATGATAGGCCAGATTGAAATGGTGGATCAAAATCCAATAGGAAAATCAAGCCGTAGCAATCCGGTTACATATATTAAAGCTTATGACGAAATCAGAGATTTATTTGCCCGTCAGCCATTGAGTAAAATGAGAGGCTTTCAGCCCAAACATTTTTCATTTAATGTAGATGGTGGCCGTTGCGATACCTGCAAAGGTGAAGGCGAGCAGGTAGTGGAAATGCAGTTTTTGGCTGATGTACATCTGGTTTGTGAATCCTGTGGCGGCAAAAGATTTAAAGAAGAAGTATTGGAAGTAAAATATAGAGATAAAAATATTTTTGATGTATTGGAAATGAGTGTGGATGAAGCCATCACTTTTTTCTATGAAGAAAAAAATATAGCCAAGGCCATTCAGCCATTGAGCGATGTGGGGCTTGGCTATGTAAAACTGGGTCAGTCATCCGACACTTTATCGGGCGGCGAAGCACAAAGAGTAAAACTTGCTTCTTTTTTAGGAAGGGGAAGAGCATCGCAAAAAATTCTTTTCATTTTTGACGAGCCTACAACCGGTCTTCATTTCAATGATATAAAAAAATTACTGAATTCTTTTAACGCATTGATAGAGCAGGGACATTCCATTATTGTAATTGAACATAATACCGATGTACTACGCAGTGCCGACTGGATTATTGACTTGGGGCCAAATGCAGGCGATGATGGCGGTGAATTGGTTTTTGCAGGCAAACCTGCCGACATAAAAAAGTGTAAAGCCAGTATTACTGCAAAGTATCTTTAACTATCGTAATTTGTTCAGACTTTTTACTAATTTCTCATCACGTCTTATTCCGCGAAGTGCAAGAAAAATAAAAACCGGTACCACAAATGCAAAAATGCTGGATAGCAAAAGATGACCTTTTGAAAAATGTACTTTTATATCTTTGAAATAGAAGACAATGACTAATATTGAAAACAAGAGTGCCAGCAATCCGATTCTAAATTGTATTTTTCTGTTTTTGTAAAGTCCGATTGCTGTAGTCGTACACAAAATTGTAAGCAGCGTCAATACAAAAACAGGGAATGATACATCAGCCACAAATTCTCCATTGGGAACAATATGCTCTCTTACATATTTATCGCCACTGTAAAAAGGGAAAAAGAAAGTGAGTAGGGCACTGGTAAGGGCAAATAACAACCAAAGCGTTTGTTTTCTTTGTATCATATTTTTTAATTAATCGGGTTAGTTCAGTTCAGGATAAAGTGGAAACTGCGCCATAAATTCTTTTACGGCCAATTTTGTTTCTGAAATTATTTTTTCATCATCGGCATTCAATAAAACCTTGTCGATAAAGCCAACAACAGTTTCCATGTGAGCTTCCAGCATACCCCGAGTGGTTACGGCAGGCACACCTACACGAATACCCGAAGTAACAAAAGGTGATTTATCATCAAAAGGCACTGCATTTTTATTGAGTGTAATATGCGCCTTATCCAATGTTTCCTGAGCTTTTTTCCCGGTAAGATTTTTATTGCGTAAATCAATTAACATTAAATGATTATCAGTACCATTACTGATTAGGTTATAACCTCTGATTACAAATGCGTTGGCCATTGCCTGTGCATTATTAATGATTTGTTTGCCATAGGCTGTAAAACTTTCGTCAAGTATTTCGCCGAATGAAACCGCTTTTGCAGCGATTACATGTTCCAGCGGGCCT
>ERZ795041.26-NODE-26-length-58736-cov-5.737717_pt1 | contig 58736 bp, 50 predicted proteins | sample MGYA00375125_ERZ795041 | MGnify/ENA primary metagenome ERZ795041 (study PRJEB30170, sample SAMN03074214) | activated sludge metagenome | biome: Common Effluent Treatment Plant; feature: Wastewater; material: Activated sludge; isolation source: activated biomass in a...
CCACCAAAGCCATCGCGGCGCTACGACCTGGCGCTCTGCCTCGAAGTCGGCGAGCATCTACCCAACTCGTCCGCGCGCCCGTTCGTCAACTATCTGACCGAACTTTCCGATGTTGTCGTCTTCTCGGCAGCCGTGCCGGGTCAGGGCGGCAGAAACCATATCAACGAACAGCCGCTCTCATATTGGCGCAAGTTTTTCATCGAAGCTGGCTACGATCTCTACGATCCTATCCGCGCCCGCATTTGGTTCGATAAGCGCATCCCATACTGGTATCGCCAGAACATCGTTGTTGCCGCGAAGCGCGGGATTTCCGAGACGGCAGCGCTTAAGCGGATAGAAGACGGCGACCTGATCGACGTGGTGCACCCTGAACTCCTTACGACCGCTCGCAAGGAAGGTGCGAAGAAGAAAAAGCGCGATTGGCGTTTCTGGCTACGCAAGTAATGACCCCACCCACACCGGGGGTTGAACCATAGCGCGGGCGGAGCATCCCGCAGGATGAGGGACCGCTACGCCCTAGCTGTCGCAGCTATAAAGGTTGTTATCCGAAGCCGGGCTGCGAGGCTGGGAGCGCAGAACCGGCTCCGCAATCGCCCGCAGCCTCGGCCTGCCGCGCTCGGCCGTTCGATCACGCACCGAGGCCCAGAGGCGGGGCATTGCCCCGCCGGGCAAAAGGATCCCAGAGGCCACGTGGCGGAGTGGTGACGCAGCGGACTGCAAATCCGCGTACCCCGGTTCAATTCCGGGCGTGGCCTCCATCTTTTCAAGGACAACGTCCTCACACCCGCGCCGGCGGCGTCGCGGCGAACGATCTTGCCAGCTCCTTCATCATGGCGCGCACGTCGGGGTGCTGATTGCGGTCCCAGTCGGCCAGCATCTCCTCGAGATCCGCCTCGCGCCGCTCGAGCAGGCGCTCGTAGCCCGCTCGCCCCTCCTCCGAAAGCTCATAGAGGCCGTCCTCACTCCGCGTCGCCATGCCGGACGCGACGAGGCGACCGAGAAGCTCCGCGCACGGCTGGGACGCGATCGTGAGGCGCCCTTCGAGATCCGCCTGCGTCGCGCAGCCCCCGCCCTCGCCCATCCGCGCCAGCAGCCACAGCTCATCCGGCTCGAGCGCGAGCCCGATGCGCCCCGCCGCACGTTGATAGACGCGCCAGCGGTTCTCCTGCGCCGTCATGCGCGTGACGATGCGCTTGAGCTCGTCGAGCGACGTGGCATCGCGCGGATGCGGAAAGGCGTCCGTCAGCGGCTCGGGCGCGATGGTGGTCCTGAGCGGCACCTCGCGGATCGCGAGCGTCAACAGAAAGCCGACGAAGGTCATCACCGCCGCCGTGTGGAACACGGGATGGAGCGCCTTGACGAACTCCGAGAGATAGAGGGAGCGCATCGGCTCGGCGAGCCTGGCGATCTCCGCCGGATTGAGCACGCCCTCGGCGCCGGGGACCGCCCCGTGGATATCCGCACCGAGGAAATAGGCGAAGATGCCGCCGAACAGCGCCGCCCCGACCGAGCCGCCGATCGAACGGAACAGCGTCGTGCCGGACGTCGCCACGCCGAGGCGCTCGTAGGGCACCGCGTTCTGCACGGCCATGACCAGGATCTGCATCACCATGCCGAGCCCGAGGCCGAGCAGGAGCAGATAGAGCGCCGCGCGGCTCGCGGCCGTCTCCACCTCGATCGTCGAGAGCAGCACGAGGGCGACCGTCATCATCGCCGTGCCCGCGACAGGAAACATCTTGTAGCGGCCCACGCGGCTGATGATCTGGCCGCTCGTGATCGAGCTCACGAACACGCCGAGCATCATCGGCGTCATGTGCAGGCCCGCGCTGGTGGGGTCGAGGCCCTTTACGACCTGGAAATAGACCGGCAGGAGCGTGATCGATCCGAACAGCGCCATGCCGACGATGAACCCCACCGACGTCCCGATCACGAAGGCCCGGATCCGGAACAGCGCGAGCGGCACCAGCGGGTCCGGCACGCGCGTCTCGACATAGAGGAAGCCCGCGAGCGCCAGCACGCCCGCAAGCGAGATCGCGAACAGGCTGACGGGCGCCTCCGCGACAAGCGTCGCCCCAAGGCTCGAGACGAGCACGACCGACGTCAGTGCGAGCGTGAGCAGGACCGCACCCGCGTAATCGATCGACACCTCGCCCTTGGACGCCTGGCTGCGGATCGTCCGGCTGATGACGAACAGCGCCAGGAGACCGAGCGGCAGGTTGATGAGGAAGATCCACCGCCACGACGAGTGATCGACGATGAAGCCGCCAAGCAGCGGGCCGAGCACCGTCGACAACCCGAACACGCCGCCGAAAAAGCCCTGGTACCGGCCCCGCTCGCGCGGCGCCACGATATCGCCGACGACAGCGATGGCGGTCACGATCAGCCCGCCGCCGCCGAGCCCCTGGAGGAAGCGGAAGGCAATCAGCTCCGGCAGGTTCTGCGCCAGGCCGCAGAGCAGAGAGCCCGCGAGGAAGATCAGGATCGCCGCCTGCAGCACCAGGCGCCGCCCGTAGAGATCTCCGAGCTTGCCGTAGACCGGCACCACGACGGTGCTGGAGAGCAGGTAGGCGGTGACGATCCACGACAGATGCGAAAGGCCGCCGATCTCATCGACGATGACCGGCAGCGCGGTCGCGACGATGGTCTGGTCGAGGGAGGCGAGCAGCAGCACCAGCACGAGAGCCGAGAACGTGGCCAGGACCTCTCGCCTGTGGGCGGTGCTGCCGGCGAGAGCGGAGGGTGTGTCTTGCATGCGGGATGAACGGGCTCGCCGGCGTCGAGTTCGCGGGACCGGACCATAAACCCGCGCCTCGGGCCCGTCGACGGGCGCGGGACGCGAACCTTACTTGAAGAGAGACGTCAGCGAGAACGTGGAGGCGATGATGACGGGCGGCGCCTCGGCGATCTGCGGATGCGGCTCCTCGATGTAGACATTGAGCCCCGTGGCGCGCCCCTCCTTGACCAGGGAGGCCACATAGCTCCAACCCTTTGGCTCCAGGCCGATGCACGCTTCCGACATCTCGCCCTTGAGCCGCATGTGAATGGCGATGTTGCCCCGCCTCGCGATGGCCGCCCTGTGCTGCGCGCTGAAACGGTCCTTGTTCCAGAGGCTCTTCAGGTAGACCGCAACCACATGCCGCTTGGTCCTCGGTCCCCAACTGACCCGCTTGGCGGGCGCGGTGGATGCGAACGTATACTCGCCCGGCGGCAGCGGGCCGATGGCCTTGGCCGCGAAGCAATCGGGGTCGGGGTTGTTGCGGCAGATGTCGCGTCCCGAGAGCCCCCAGGCGATGGTCTTGCCGTTGATCGCGGGATCGTCCGAGATCACGAACAGCCGGCCGGTCGCGATCGTGTAGCCGAACCGGAAGCTTCGGTCCGACGCCGGCACGGCGTGCACGACATCCTCGAACGGGTTGCAGATCTCACCGCCAGTCAGCTTCCGCTCGTAGCCGTTGAGCTTGACGGTCACGTAGTCGACGCCCGGGGCGCAATCCCAGCGCGCCGGCATCTTCTTCCCGGCCAGCGTGATGGACGGCAGGGGCTGCTCGCGCTGCGCCGGCTTCGGCGCCGTGACGATCGCCGGCGGCATCGCCGCAACCGTGGTCGTCGACCAGTCCGGCGCCGTCTCCTCGGGCGTCCGGCGCATCTGCTCGCATTGGGGCGGAAGCTTGGGCGGCTGGATCTGCGTCGCGGCGAGGCGCCGCGCAACCTGTCCCGTGGCGCCCCGCTCGACATACGAGAGGATCAGGGCGGCCTGGATCGCGACCTGCTCCTCCGACAACTCGAAGATGCAGTCCTCGTAGAGCTGGTCGCCGACCTTGCTGAACACGTCCGCGATGGCGTCGGCCGCGGCCCCGGCCGATGCCGAAGGCATGGTCTCGTCAGGCATCGTCTCAGCGGGCATCGCCTCGGACATGGGCGCGGCGTCCGGCACCGTGGCCTCCTGCGCAAGGCCGGCGGACGACGCGAGCATGAGAAGCCCTGCCGCGGCCGCAGAGGCCGCCGCCCTGGTCCTCACCGTTGCCACGTTTCGAATCACGCCGTTCCCTCGTCGCGCTCCGGACCCCCTCCGGGGTTTTGCGCCCGCCTTTGTAGCCAAGGAGTCGGGGTAAGAGTAAGGCTTTGCTGAGGCGAACGCACGCGTCGCCGCGACACTCCCCGCGGCGGCGTTATCTCGATGCATGAGCTAACATTTGCATCACGGAGGATCTTTCCCCCGACGGGCAATCCGTTAAGCTCGCAGGACAACGAGCCGCCGGGCCCCGACCGCATGGGGCCGTCCACACGGGGCCCGACGCGCCGAGGGGGAGGGGCACGCAAGCATGGCAGCCGACACCGCCGCGCTGATCGAGAGGATCAGGCGCGATCCCGAGTTCATTGCGCTCGGGCGCCGCCGGTCACGCCTCGCCTGGAGCCTTTCAGCCGCCATGGCGGCGATCTACTTCGGCTTCATCCTGCTGGTCGCCTTCGCGCCGGGGTGGCTCGCGACGCCCGTGGGCGACGGCGCCACGACCATCGGCATTCCGCTCGGCATCGGCGTCATCCTGTCGGCTTTCGTGCTGACCGGACTCTACGTCCGCCGCGCCAATAGAGACTTCGATCCCGCCATCCAGCGCATCATCGAGAGGCTGACGTGAACGTCGAAGCCATCGTCATGTTCCTCATCTTCGTGGCGACGACGCTCGTCATCACGCGATGGGCCGCCTCGCGCGTGCGGACGGCATCGGACTTCTATGCGGCGGGCGGCGGCATCACGGGGTTCCAGAACGGCCTCGCCATCGCCGGCGACTATATGTCGGCGGCCTCCTTTCTCGGCATCTCGGGTTTGGTGTTCGCCTCGGGCTTCGACGGCCTCATCTATTCCGTCGGCTGGCTGGTCGGCTGGCCGATCGTCCTCTTCCTGATCGCGGAGCCGCTCCGCAACCTCGGCCGCTACACGTTTGCCGACGTGGCGGCCTTCCGGCTTCAGGCGACGCCGATCCGCACGCTTTCGGCCGTCGGCACGCTCGCCGTCGTCGCCTTCTACCTGATCGCGCAGATGGTCGGCGCCGGAAAGCTGATCGAGCTCCTGTTCGGCTTGCCCTACTTCTACGCGGAGATCATCGTCGGCGTGCTGATGGTGACCTACGTCGCAACCGGCGGCATGGTGGCGACCACCTGGGTTCAGATCATCAAAGCCTGCCTCCTGCTCGGCGGCGCGACGTTCATGGCCCTTGCCGTGCTCGTCTACTTCAGCTTCTCGCCCGACGCGATGTTCGAGGCGGCGACGGATGCCCATCCCGACGGTCTCTCGATCCTGGGGCCCGGCAAGCTCGTCAACGATCCCATTTCCGCCGTCTCGCTCGGCCTCGCGCTGATGTTCGGCACCGCCGGGCTGCCCCACATCCTGATGCGCTTCTTCACCGTGCGCGACGCCAAGGCCGCCCGCAAGTCGGTGCTCTACGCCACCGGCTTCATCGGCTACTTCTATATCCTGACGTTCATCATCGGCTTCGGCGCCATCACGCTGCTGATGGGCGACCCAAGCTACTTCACCGCCGGCGACGGCGGCGTCCACGACAGGATCAACGGCCTGATCGGCGGCACCAACATGGCCGCCGTCCACCTCTCGAAGGCGGTCGGCGGGTCGCTGTTCCTCGGCTTCATCTCGGCGGTGGCATTCGCCACGATCCTCGCCGTGGTCGCGGGCCTGACCCTGGCCGGCGCGTCCGCCGTCAGCCACGATCTCTACGCCAACGTCTTCGCCAGGGGCCGCACGAGCGAAACAACCGAGGTCCGCATCTCGAAGATCAGCGCCGTCGTCATCGGCGTCGTGGCGATCGTGCTCGGCTACGTGTTCGAGAAGCAGAACGTCGCCTTCATGGTCGGCCTTGCCTTCGCCGTCGCCGCGAGCTGCAATTTCCCCGTCCTCCTGATGAGCATCCTCTGGCGGGGAACGACGACGCGCGGCGCGGTCGCGGGCGGCTTCGCGGGCCTCGTCTCTGCCGTCGGCATGGTGCTCCTGAGCCCGGCCGTATGGGTCAAGACGTTCGGCTTCGAGACGGCGATCTTCCCGTACGACAGCCCGGCGCTGTTCTCGATGACGATCGCCTTCCTCGGCATCTGGCTCGTCTCGAAGCTCGACCGCAGCGCGGCGGCGGACGCGGAGCGGGCCGCCTACGAGGCGCAGGCGGTACGCTCGGAGACCGGGATCGGGGTCGGGTCCGCCGCCGCGCATTGACGCGACGCGGTGGACCTCCCCTCCCTCACTTTTTTGTCTTATCCTCTGGCTCTCCCGGCGAGCATCTGCTATGAGCGCGGCTCTCCGGCCATTCCGCGGTAGCTCAGTGGTAGAGCAATCGGCTGTTAACCGATCGGTCGTAGGTTCGAATCCTACCCGCGGAGCCATTTTTACATTTAAAATCAATGGCTCATTGTTCGATGCCTTGGGCGCCGCTGAATAGCCCCCTTACACCCGTGTCGAGGTTCTCCCCGCTCGATCCATAGTTGCACGCCGCTACCTGTACGCTCTACGCCGCTCGCGGCCCTTTGTTGGTCTTCACTGCCACTCAAAAACCTTCGCTGTCTCTCCGGATTTTCGAGCTTTTCGCAACCCTTCGCGTCGTGTTCGGCGTTCGCCCTTGCAGCGCTCGCCTGAGCGTCGACGTCGACACGGATAGCGACCGGGCAACATCAGGCGGTGACCGGGTGGATTGGGCCGTGTCGACTGCCGCCGCATCGATCTCCTGCGACGAGAGCTTGCGTGGATGACCGAGGATTTTTCCTCGCGCCCGCGGAGATGCCAAGCCTGCTGTGGTTCGCTGACGATCAAAGATCTCTCAAACTCAGACAGCGCTCCCAGCACATGGAACATCAGGCGACCAGGTGCACTCGATGGTCCTACTGAGCTCGTTGCGCTCAGGACCTACTTCGACGTTCTATAGGGACCATCGAGGTCCGCACGCGCTCATTTCCAGGACCGTATGCACCTCTGGGCCGGGTCGGCTACAGTCCTGCAGCCGAAGCTCTGCTGCCAAGGGGATTGCGAACCATGACGAGTCATGTCCTCGCTATCGACCAGGGGACGACGTCGTCGCGAGCGGTCGTATTTCGTGCCGATATGACGATCGCTGCCATCGCGCAGGAGGAACTGCCGCAACACTACCCCGCGCCGGGTTGGGTTGAGCACGATCCCGAGGACATCTGGCGCACTGTGCTCTCAACCGCCCGAGCGGCCCTCGCCAAAGCTGGGCTCACGGCGCGCGACATCGCCGGCATCGGCATCACCAACCAACGCGAAACGACTGTGGTCTGGGAGCGCGCCACGGGCCGGCCGATCCATCGCGCTATCGTCTGGCAGGATCGCCGCACCGCCGACACCTGCCAGCGCCTGAAGGATGCCGGGCATGAGGCACGCGTTTCGTCCGCCACCGGATTGCTGCTCGATCCTTATTTCTCCGGCACCAAGATCGGGTGGCTTTTGCACCACGTGCCGGGCGCGCGCGAGCGGGCCGAGCGCGGTGAACTGGCCTTTGGCACGATCGACAGCTTCCTGCTTTGGCGACTGACCGCAGGCGCAGAGCACGCAACCGACGCCACCAATGCCGGGCGCACACTCCTGTTCGACATTCACAGGAACGCGTGGGACCCGAGGCTTTGCAAGATATTCGGTGTGCCCATGAACTTGCTGCCCGACGTGCGCGACTGTGCCGCCAATTTCGGCAGCACGGCACCAGAGCATTTTGGCGGCCCGATCCCGATCTTAGGGATCGCCGGCGACCAACAGGCCGCCCTCGTCGGGCAAGCCTGCTTCCAGCCTGGCATGATGAAATCGACCTACGGCACCGGCTGCTTCGCCGTGCTCAACACCGGTCGCGAGGCCGTGGCCTCGAAGAGCCGGCTTCTCAGCACGATTGGCTACCGGCTCGGTGGCGAGACGACCTACGCGCTAGAAGGCTCGATCTTCATTGCAGGCGCCGCCGTTCAGTGGCTGCGCGACGGGCTGCACATCTTGGCCTCGGCTTCCGAGGCCAGTCCGATGGCCGAGCGGGCCGATCCCGCGCAGGAGGTGATCCTGGTGCCGGCGTTCGTCGGGCTTGGCGCGCCCTACTGGGACGCCGAAGCGCGCGGCGCCATCTTCGGGCTCACGCGCGCCACGGGGTCGAACGAGCTAGCGCGTGCGGCGCTCGAGGCCGTTTGCTTCCAGACCGCCGATCTCGTTGACGCCATGAGGCGCGACTGGGACAGCCCGGGAGAGACGGTGCTGCGCGTCGATGGAGGCATGGTCGACTCCGAGTGGACGATGCAGCGCTTGGCCGATGTGCTCGGTGCCCCCGTCGACCGGCCGACTGTACGTGAGACCACCGCGCTTGGTGCTGCCTATCTCGCGGGACTTCAGGCTGGTCTCTACCCCGCGCCCGATCAGTTCGCGGAAACCTGGGCACTCGATCGCCGCTTCGCGCCAAGCATGGCGCAGGAGGAGCGAGTGCGCCGGCTGGCGCTGTGGCGGGATGCGGTTGTCCGCACGCTAAGCCGCGCGCCGGTCTTATAGACTCGCCCAACTCCCATTCGCTGGGTCAGTATTTAGGTCGATGACATGGTGGAGCCCGGAGAATAAATCGGATCCTGATGGCTTGCCGCACTCATCTGGCGCCCGAAAGACGGCAACAGGGACGCGCGCGAAAACATTCATATGCCTGGTGCGGGATTATGGTGAGCTCCCCTGCTCGTGAGCTACCGTGCGCGGCGTTTCGTCAGTTCGGATGCGGAGACAAGTTACGCCACGCTGGATTGCTTCCGGGGCCGGTTGATGAGGGCCGAAATCGCGCTTCGCTCAAGCGGGCGGTGAAAGAAATAGCCCTGAAGGTTGCCGCAGCCGAGCATGGAGAGAAGCCTGCGTTGAGCGGCAGTCTCCACGCCCTCGGCAGTCACAACCATCGATAGCCCGTCGGCAATCACCATCGTTCCTTGAATGAGACTGCGTTTGGTGGAATCCGTTTCCATCGCATCGACGAGAGACCGGTCAATCTTGATCCTGTCGAAGGAGAAGAGTTTCAGGTAGGAGATGCTGCTGAAGCCGGCGCCGAAATCATCCAGTGCTATTGAGAGACCGTTCTCGCGGAATTGTTTGAAAACGGCATTGGCGCGCTGAACGTCATCGAGAAGGGCATTTTCGGTGATTTCGAGCTCAACGCGGCGCACGTCGATGCCGCTTGCGCTGATTGTTGCGAGCGTGCGCTCCACCAGCTTTTCATTCTTCAGCTGAACCGGTGAAATGTTTACGGCAATCTTGAGGTCCGGCCATGCCAGGCCGTCGTGACAGGCTTTGGAAAGGACAATGTCTCCAAGATCGTCAATGAGGCCGTTCTGCTCCGCAACGGCAATGAAGCGTTCTGTGCCAACCTGCCTCGGCGACGATGAGGGCCATCTGGCCAGCGCTTCGACCCCGACCATGCGGTTACTGCGGGCACACATGATGGGCTGGTAGCGGACCTCGATGGCGCCTTCCCGGATGATCGCGCGCAACTCCTCGGCGAGGTCCCAGTTCTCGCTGGTTTCCTTGTCCAGGTCGGAGACATATTCGGTAATCCGCTTCTTGCCGTTTTCCTTCGAGCGGTACATGGCAACATCGGCGCGGCGAAGCAGTTCCTGAAAGCCCAAGGTGCCGTCGGAGGAGGCAATTCCGATGCTGGCTCCTATCGGAGCTTTTCGGCCATTGAGGTTGAAAGGCGTGGCGACGAATGCCAACACATCGTCCGCAAACGCCCTGGCATCTTCCAGGGCAGAGGCCCCGGAAAACACGGCGGCAAACTCGTCGCCGCCGACGCGTGCCAACCCTGCAAGGGCCTGCTTCCCTGATAACTCAGCGAAGCCGGCGGCGACGATGCGGATCAGCTCATCGCCCGCGGAATGCCCGTACGAGTCGTTGACATGCTTGAAGCCATCGAGATCGATGAACACGACGGCATGAGGCAACGCCGAGGGTCCGCCGCATGTCGTCAACAGGCCGGGCCGGTTTAGGATACCGGTCAAGGCGTCGTGGTTTGCGTCTTTTCGCGCGCTGTCCTCCCGCTCGGCAAGGCTCCGCACGAGGCGCCAGCACAAGGCCGCGATACCAGCCATGACAAGGAGCAGGAGTCCTACGGCGGCAAAAGCCTTGTTCATTGCCAGTGAGCGCGCCTGGTCGCCGGGACGTCTTTCATCCCAAACGGCCTTTGCAACGGGAGCGCCGTAGACCCCGGACACCAAGTAGCCGTCAAACGTCGAAGATAGAGGCTCGAGGCGCAGGTTATCGAGAACGTATTCGTCACCGAGGTTTTCGACAAAGCTTGCATCGAGATACTCGATAAGGACGAGGTACCGCTTTTCTTGCGGCACCGGAATATCCTTCGAGGTCGGCAGGATGGGAGACGCAGCGACGAGGGCTAAGCCGCCCGGCACCTCCATGACCGAAGCTGCCGCCTGTGTTCTGCTTGTGTCTGTGGACAGGCCACCCAGCAGGACGTCCAGGCCTTTGAAGTACGTTGACGTGTCCGGAAGGAAGGGCTTTCCCTTCAGGTAACCCTCGACCGCATAGCCCAAAGAGCCTTCGACGATCAGGAACGCGTCGTAGATCCCGGCTTCATAGGTGCCGACCGCCCATGTCTTTGCGACCCATTTTGACGAGGTTTGCGGATAGACATTTCTGGCGGCGTCATCGCGGAACGCGTTGTCCAGAACCGTTTGCCGCATCTGGGCTTTTGCAGCCGCAAAGGCCGAATGCACCACTTCCCGGCTGCGGTCATTGTCGGCCTGGTTGGCCCCGGTGGAGACCTGGGACACGAGATCGTAAGAGAGCAGGCTCACACCGGCAGAGGCCAGAACGAGCGGCACTCCCACGGTCAAGGCGAACGTCCAGCCATATAAGCGCATCACCCAACCGGCTTCTTTCGCATTGCGGCTTCCGGTCACGGACCTTACAGGTTGGCTCTTAAGGATTTGTAATCGCTAATAACTGCCGACCGGCCTGTCTTTTCCCGGATACCGCGGTCCTGGCGCGGCAACTGGCTGCCTTGAGGACAGACTGGGCCGGCTGCCCGGCAGAACGCTGGCCATGGATTCCGACTTCGTGCCGAGGCAAAAAATCGAAACGTTCCGTTTTGAAAGCAAGGATCGGAGTGAAGCCCCGGCGCCGGCGGCCTATCTTTCGAATGATCCGCGATGAAGAAAGACCGAAAGATGCAGAGGCTCTCCGACCGGCGCCGACCCGCCGAGGCCGGGCACACGCGCGCCGAGACGACGTACTGGAACGCCGTCCGCACCCGCGACCGCGTCTTCGACGGCATGTTCTACTATTCCGTGGCGACCACCGGCGTCTATTGCCGGCCGTCGTGCCCTGCGCGGCTGGCGAAGCGCGAGAACGTGGCCTTCCATGCCACGTGCGAAGACGCAGAGCGCGCGGGCTTCCGTCCCTGCAGGCGCTGCCGGCCGAACGAGCCGTCGCTGCACGATCGTTATGCGGCGAAGGTCGCCGAGGCGTGCCGCCTGATCGAGGAGGCGGAGGAGGCGCCCACGCTCGCCACGCTGGCCCGCGCGACGGGCCTCAGCCCGTACCACTTCCATCGCGTGTTCAAGGCCGTCGCCGGCCTCACCCCCAAAGCCTACGCCGTCGCGCATCGCCAGAAGCGCGTGCGCGAGACCTTGAAGAGGAGCACATCCGTGACCGAAGCCATCCACGCGGCCGGGTTCAATTCCAGCGGACGGTTCTATGCCGGGTCCGCCGGCGCCCTCGGCATGACCCCAACGGATTTCCGCTCCGGCGGCGCCAACGCCGAGATCCGCTTCGCGGTCGGCGAATGCTCGCTGGGCTCGATCCTGGTTGCAGCCAGCGACAAGGGCATCGCGGCGATCCTGCTCGGCGACGACCCCGAAGCCCTCGTGCACGATCTCGAGGACCGCTTTCCGAAAGCCAATCTCATCGGCGGCGATCGCGCCTTCGAGGACGTGATGGCAAAGGTCGTGGGGCTGGTGGAAGCGCCGGAGACCGGGCTCGATCTGCCGCTCGACGTTCGCGGCACCGCGTTCCAGCACCGCGTCTGGCAGGCATTGCGGGAGATCCCGGCCGGGACCACCGCGACCTACAGCGAGATCGCCGGCCGGATCGGCATGCCGAAAGCGGTGCGGGCCGTGGCTTCCGCCTGCGCGGCCAACAAGATCGCCGTGGCCATTCCGTGCCATCGCGTGGTTCGCAACGACGGCACGCTGTCGGGCTACCGCTGGGGCGTCGAACGCAAGCGCAAGCTGCTCGAGCGCGAAAGCCACGCGTCCCGGGCGACGCCTTGATGGCGTGCCGCCGCGCCAGACAGCGCCGCGGCGACGCCTCGCTCTTCAACGGAAACGGCGTTCAACGGAAAACGGCGCCCCGCTATGGAGCGCCGCCGCATCCGTTCGGCGATCACGAGGTCCGTCAGCGCGGCGGATAAAGCCATCCGGGTCCGACCGACTCGCTCCGCGTCGGCTGGCGAGCGAGGCCGTTGTTGAAGGCGCCGGGGCCAAAGTCGAAGCCCTTGTCGGAGATCGACTCGCCGATCGGCGGCAGCACCGAGTTAGGGTCCATCGCTCCGAAGCCGATCGTGGGCGCGGCATTGGCCTTCGGCGCAGCCTGGGCCGAAGGCTGCGAGGTGCCCTGGCTTTCGAACGAGAACGCGAGCGCGGCCTGTGCGCCCACGACAACCGCGACACCTGCGACCGCAGCGACTATCAAAGATCTCATCGCCCATCCATCCAGATCGATCCGCCCGCGCACCCGACCTTTGGGCCCCGCGGAACACATGCGTGCAACATGGCGCATGAATCGAGGCATTCAAAGGGCGCAACCGCCCGCCGGGCCTGCCCGTGGGCGCCAATTCCGGCAAGTGTGTCCTCAGGGCCACTCCGGACGCCCGGGATGAAACCCGGTTTTTCTCACGCCGCCGGCCGGGGCTCCGGTCTTTTCGCGAGGTCACGGCAGGAGGGCAAAAAAAACGGACCCGCATCGGGCGGGTCCGCCAAAGGATCGAGGAAACAAATGCGCGGCATGCGGTCGGAGGCAGACGGTCAGGTCTTGTCGGCCGGCGCGTGGCTCTTCGAGTGCGTCGTGGCGGGATGCATCGGCTTGGTCGGGGCCGGCTTGTGGTACGTGGCCCTGTGCGCCGCGGCCTTGTGCAGGCAATCGCGACGGAAAGCGGCACGCGCCTTTCCATGGAGCCCCTTGGCGTCGGCCGCCGCCGAGCACTGCAGCGACGCCTGCGTGTGCGGATGTCCGACATGGGGGGCCTTTTGGGCGTTCGCGGCCGAAGCGGCGCCGGCCGAGCCGGCCGCCATCAGAAGGGCGCTCATCACAAGGGCGATACGTTTAGACATTGGAAAAACCTCGCAAGGTTGAATGGTATCAGCCGCCGCCAACATGACGCGACGGGCGGCTGCCGGGCCCTGCAGCTCGCCGAGCCCGACGAGCGCCATAAGGCGCTCCGATCCTCACGCCCGTCTTGCCGGGACCGTACGGATTGGTAAGGCGCCGGCCAAAAGTCGACGGGCGCGGGCGCCGATGCGCATTTGATCGCCGTCCGGTTGTCCCCCATATTCCGCCCATGGCCCGTCCCCCGAAATCGTCCGGTTCGTCGAAGGCCCCGCGGCCGTCCCGCGGGCGATCCGGCAAGCCCCCCGCGCCGCCGGTGGAAACGGCGGCCGGCACGCCGGGATTCGGCGAGGCGCCGCAGATGTCGTTCACGGCCGCCGGCCCGTTGGGAGAACTCGGGCCGGCCTATTTCGCCGAGCAGGCCCGGCTGGAGGCCGAAGGGGCTCGGAAGCCGCTTCCCGCGCTCCGCCAGCAAGGCCCGCTGCCGCCGCGCGCCGCCGCCGGCGAGAGCCTTGGCGACAGCCTCAACGCCATCCTCACGCGACCGCACGAGCGCACCGACCGGGCGAAGGAGATCCTCGCCCGCCAGCCGATGATCGCCTCACACCCGCTGGTGTCCGGCGAGAGCCGCATGTTCACGCCGCACCGTCCCGAGCGTCCGGAGAAGAGCGAAGGCGGGCGGCGCTTCGAGATCGTCTCCGAGTACGAGCCCAGGGGCGACCAGCCGACCGCCATCGCCGATCTCGTCGCCGGCGTGCAGGAGAGCGAGCGCACGCAGGTGCTGCTCGGCGTGACGGGCTCGGGCAAGACGTTCACGATGGCCCAGGTCATCGCGGCGACCCAGCGCCCGGCGCTCATCCTGGCGCCCAACAAGACGCTCGCCGCTCAGCTCTACGGCGAGATGAAGAGCTTCTTTCCGGATAACGCGGTCGAGTACTTCGTCTCCTATTATGACTACTACCAGCCGGAGGCGTACGTCCCGCGCACGGACACCTACATCGAGAAGGAAGCCGACATCAACGAGCAGATCGACCGCATGCGCCACGCGGCGACGCGCGCGCTGCTCGAGCGCGACGACGTCATCATCGTCGCGTCGGTCTCCTGCATCTACGGTATCGGCTCGGTCGAGACCTATACGGCCATGACCTTCGCGGTGAAGCTTGGCGAGCGCCTCTCGCGCGACCAGCTCCTTGCCGACCTCGTGGCGCTGCACTACCGCCGCAACGACGCGGCCTTCGTGCGCGGCAATTTCCGCGTGCGCGGCGACACGGTCGAGGTGTTCCCGGCCCACTACGAGGACCGCGCGTGGCGCATCTCCCTCTTCGGCGACGAAGTGGAGAGCATCACCGAGTTCGATCCCCTGACCGGCCAGAAGACCGACGACCTGGCGCTGATCAAGCTCTACGCCAACTCGCATTACGTGACGCCGAAGCCGACGCTGCAGCAGGCCATCAAGTCGATCAAGGCCGAGTTGAAGCAGCGACTGGATGAGCTCTACGCCACCGGCAAGCTGCTCGAAGCCCAGCGCCTCGAGCAGCGCACCGTCTTCGACATGGAGATGATGGAGGCGACCGGCTCCTGCGCGGGCATCGAGAACTACTCGCGCTATCTGACGGGCCGCAATCCCGGCGACCCGCCGCCGACGCTGTTCGAGTATCTCCCCGACAACGCGCTCGTGTTCGTCGACGAGAGCCACGTCACCGTGCCCCAGATCGGCGGCATGTTCCGTGGCGACTACCGCCGCAAGGCGACGCTCGCGGAATACGGCTTCCGTCTCCCCTCCTGCATGGACAACCGCCCGTTGCGCTTCGAGGAATGGGACGCCATGCGCCCGCAGACCGTCGCCGTCTCGGCGACGCCCGGCGGCTGGGAGCTGGCCGAGACCGGCGGCAGCTTCGCCGAACAGGTCATCCGCCCCACCGGCCTCATCGACCCGCCGGTCGAGGTGCGCCCGGCCAAGAGCCAGGTCGACGACCTGCTGGACGAGGTGCGGCAGGTGGCGAAGAAAGGCTACCGCTCGCTCGTCACTACGCTCACCAAGCGCATGGCCGAGGACCTGACCGAGTACATGCACGAAGCGGGAATCCGCGTGCGCTACATGCACTCGGATATCGAAACGCTCGAGCGCATCGAGATCATCCGCGACCTCAGGCTCGGCGCGTTCGACGTGCTGATCGGCATCAACCTTCTTCGCGAGGGCCTCGACATTCCCGAGTGCGCGCTGGTCGCCATTCTCGACGCCGACAAGGAAGGCTTTTTGCGCAGCGAGACCTCACTCGTGCAGACCATCGGCCGCGCGGCGCGCAACGTCGACGGCCGCGTCATCCTCTACGCCGAGCAGATGACGGGCTCCATGGAGCGCGCCATCGCCGAGACCGATCGGCGCCGCGAAAAGCAGATGGCCTACAATGCCGAGCACGGCATCACGCCGGAGAGCATCAAGCGCAACATCCAGGACGTGCTGTCGTCCGTCTACGAGCAGGACCACGTTACGGTGGACGCGGGCCTCGCCGACAGCCCAACGGTCGGCCACAACCTCGCTGCCGTCATCGAGGACATGGAGCAGCGCATGCGCGAAGCCGCCGCCGACCTCGAGTTCGAGACCGCCGCGCGGCTGCGCGACGAGATCAAGCGGCTGCGCGAGACCGAGCTTGCCGTCGCCGATGATCCGCTCGCGCGCCAGTCAGCCGTCGAGGACCAGGCCGGAAGCTTCAAGGGCGAGCGCAAGTACGGCGCCAAGGCCAACGTTCTCGCCGAGCCGAAAACCGCACGCAAAACGCCCTCGCCCGCCGCCGGCGCACCGGGAGCAGGCACGGACCAGGGGAACAATCGCTCCCGCATCGCCACCGACTACGAGCCGGTGCAGCCGACCTATGCGCAATCCGCATCGCGCCCGTCGTCACGCGTCCGCAAACCCTCGCTCGACGACATGGGCCCCGGTACCGACCGCGCCATCCCGCGCCGCCCAGACATCGATCCGCGCACGAAGGCTGGCGCGTTCGGCGAAGGGGTGCGTGGCCCGCACAAGCCGACGCTCGACGAGATGGGCCCGCACGCGTCGCTGGCGGTGAAAAAAGCCTCCGGCCCGCTGCCGAAGAAGCCCGACCTCACCAATGCGCCAAAGCCGACGATCACGCGCGAGATCGAAACCGAGACCGAGCAGAAGCGCCGCAAAGGCCGCTCCCGCAAAACAGGCCGGCCGGGACAATAGTTTGGCCCGCACGCCGAACGCCCCCGCGCGACGCCCGATCGCGCCCCTATGCAGAGATGCCCCACCGGTTGCACATCCCCGCCGATCGCTTCCGGCAGAGAACACCTTGACGCCGCCCCAGCGGTCGCAGACGGTGCGGTCGCTGCGCGCGAATGCCGTCAGCCGGGAGAGAGGGAACACGCTGCATGAGCAAAATCGGGCGCATCTTCCTGACCGGCCTTCTGGCCGCCCTGCCGCTGCTGCTCACGATCTTCATCCTGGGGTGGCTGCTCTCGCTGGTCTATCACTACCTCGGACCGAGAAGCGGGTTCGGCCGCTTCCTCATATCGCACGGCTTCGGCGCGGAAGCGTCCGAGCTCGCGCCCTATCTGATCGGCCTCGCGCTCGTCATCGGGGGCCTGTTCGCGCTCGGGCTCGTGGTCCACTCGCGCATCGGCTCCTGGTTTGCGACGCTCTTCGACCGGCTGATCCGCCGCATTCCCGTGGTCTCGAACATCTATGACGTCTCGAGCCGGTTCGTCTCCATCGTCGACGCCAAGAATGGCGACAGCATCAAGAACATGAGCCCCGTATGGTGCTTCTTCGGCGGCAAGCCGGGGGCGGCCGTCCTCGCCCTGCTCCCCGCGAAGGCGCCGATCCGCTTCGGTGGCGAGGATTATCTCGGCGTGCTCGTGCCGTCGGCGCCGGTCCCCTTCGGCGGCGCGCTGATCTACGTGCCCGCTGCCTGGATCGAGCCTGCGGACGGTGGCATCGATGAGCTGATGAGCGTCTACGTCTCGATGGGCATCACGCCGCCCACCACGGGCGCGGGAACGACGGCGCGCGCATCGGCAGGCTGAGCCGGGGGCGGCACCGCCCCCTGCGGGCTTTCCTCGCGCCGGATCTCGCTCAGTCGCAAGCCCGCCGGCGTGCCGTGCAGGTCGTCGTGAAGGTATCGTCCTTGCACTGCATGGAGATCGGCCCGGCCGCCTTCCAGCCGTGATCGGCGATGGCATTCTTGAGCGCGGCTTCCGCCATGAATTCGGCCACGGCGCGCGTCGGCATCTGCGCCACGCCGCCGGCTTTGCGACAGGCCGCATCGGCGCCGAAGCTCCCGAGCGTGAGAGACGCGGCAAGCGCGAGCGTAAAGCGGAAAGCAGTCATGGCAGCTTCTCCATCCCCGGTTGACGCGCGCACCTTACGCAGAAGCGGAAGCGGCGAACCTTACGGTTGAGACACCCGGAAAAATCCATGCGGATAACCCCCGACCGTGTCGCGACAGCCACGGGCCCCCGGGGTCCGCCGGAAAATCCGATCCCGGTCCGACTAGGAATAACCTCTTGGTGTCACACTTATCGTGCGCCTTGCCAGCCGGTCGCGAGGAGCCTCGTCTCGTCGTCCGTCCCGAATGCCTCGCCGCTGATCATGGCCTCGACCATCGCATCGATGGAGGCGATGCCGGCGCCGGTGGCGGTCTGGTATCCCTCGGGCGACGCGGCTTGCTTCGGCGTTTCGACGTGCTGGGCGATGCGCCATGCGCCCGCGGCGTCACGGCATGCGAGGCCGGCGAAATCCCGATCCGCCTCCGCCGTCCTGACCCGATATTCGCGGCAGACCGTGTTGTCCGCGGTCCGGAACGACAGCACGGGAACGACGGATGCGCGGGCCCGGTCGGACCTCGATTCGGTGCCGCTGGGGTTTGTCTCGAGGGCCTCGGCGAGGGCTTCGCCCGCGACCAGATGCGATCCGGATGCGACAATCAGCGATGCGGGCTGGTCTCCGCGGCCGGCCATCCAGCCGGCGGCCGCGCCCGCCACCACGAGTGCCGCCACGCTCGCGGCCAACGCGGGCGTCATTCCGTCCGGCATCAGGGCCGCTGCCACTCGGCGCACGAGATCGACCAGCCGTCCCCCGAACGGGAGACCGCTGGCGCTCGCGCGCGCCGGAGGGCGTGCGCGGCGGATGGCGGCGATCAGACGTTCCGGAACCGGCTCGTGCAGCGTCGGCCCGAAGGCCGAGGCAAGCTCGGCGCGCGTCCGGATGAAGGGCTCCATGCGCTGGCGCAGGACGGGATCGTGCCGCAGCATCCGCTCGAGCGTCTGGCACTCCTCGGGCGTCAGTTCGCCGTCGGCATAAGCCATAAGGACTTCATCGGAGACTCGACTCATGTGGCTCTCACCGTTCTCGGCTTGAAACAGGAACTGGCGACGGCGACGCGGCGGCGGGAACGTCCATCAAGGCCGCGTAAAGGGCCTGGCGGGCGCGTGACAAGCGGCTCATGACGGTACCGATGGGAATGCCGAGAACGCTTGCCGCCTCCTTGTAGGAAACGCCCTCGACGCACACCATCGCGACCAGCACCTGCTGGTCGGCCGGGAGCCGGGAGATGCCTTCGGTCACGGCGGCGAGGGTGAGTCGGTTCTCCGTGACGGCCCGGCCGTCCATACCGACCAGATTTTCCACCTCGTCGAGCTGCCGCTGGTCGCCCTGCGCTCTGCGGCCGCGGTGAAGGTCGACCCATATGTTTTGCGCAATACGGTACATCCAGCTATCTAAACTCGTTCCAGGTTTCCATTGGTCCAGATGCGCGAGGGCACGCTCGCACGTGTCCTGCACGAGGTCATCGGCCTTGTCTCTGTCGCCGGTCAACGCAAGAGCGAATCTGCGCAGACGCGGCAGTAGCTGGATCATCCGCGACTGGATTTCATCCACCACGGCCCCCCTCCCGCGACTATTGGGTACAACGCGACCCCCCATTGATTATTCCTGAGCGCGGTGTTTTTGGGGCGCGTGTGGCTTTTTGGGGGCGTCCCGCCGCGGATCAGCCCAGCAGGCGCCCTTCGAGCTGGATGATGCAGCTTTCGATATTGTGCAAAATTTCCTCGGTTTTCTCGAGGTCTCGCCGGATGCCGTTGAGGTCGGGCAGGGCCTTTTTGCGGGTGAAGACGCGGGAGATGCGCCTCAGGGCGGCAAAGAGTCCACGCCGGCGCGCCTCGCGTCTCGCCGCGTCCTCGGCGCGCGCCACGGTGCGGCGTGCGCGGAGCTCCTGGCTGGTGATTCGGCGCTTCAGGAGCGCCAGCTCCTTCTTCTTGTGGCGCAGCTCCTTGATCGCGGCCTTGGCCTCGGTCGCGGATTTCACCTCGACCAGAACCTCCGTGCCGTCGATACGCGCGAAACGCATCTCCCTCGGTTGCATGCCTCACGCTCTCCCCGAACACCGTCCTGGCGGGACCCTACACGCCGGTCCGCGATGCGTCAGCACGCGCACCGGAGCACGGGGGGCGGCCCCAGGCTGGCCGCAGCCGTCAAAACCTTTTATGGAGGGGTATCCGATCCTCGAGAGGCGATGCACGCGCGCATGACCCAGTCTTCCACCGAAACCCGGAGCCTCAGGGCGGCCATCATCCCGGTCACGCCGTTCCAGCAGAACTGCACGCTGCTGTGGGACGAGGCGACGAAGACGGGCGCGGTCGTGGATCCGGGCGGCGATCTCGACGACGTCCGCCGCGCCATCACCGAACTCGGCGTCGAAGTCGAAAAGATCGTGCTGACGCACGGCCATATCGACCACGCAGGCGGGGCGGCGGAGCTCAAGGCCGCGCTCGGCGTCGCCATCGAAGGGCCGCACGGGGCCGACCGGTTCCTCCTCGATAACCTCGAGAAGCAGGGCGCGGCCTACGGCATTCCCGCGCGCCCCGTGACGCCCGACCGCTGGCTCGACGAGGGCGATACGGTCACGATCGGAGGACATGTCTTCGAGGTCCTGCATTGCCCTGGGCATTCGCCGGGCTCGGTCGTGCTGGTCAACCGCGCCAACCGCCTGATCCTCATGGGCGACGTGCTGTTCCGCGGATCCATCGGGCGCACGGACTTCCCCTACGGCGATCACGACGCTCTGATCGACGCGATCACCACCAAGCTGCTGCCGCTCGGTGACGATTTCACCTTCATCTGCGGGCACGGGCCCGTGAGCACGATCGGCGAGGAGCGCCGGAGCAATCCTTTCCTGCCGCGCTAAAGCGTTTTCCAGCGCAGTGGGAACCACTTCGCTTTAAGAAAACGCGTCAAACAAAAAACTTGGAGCCTCGCCCTTCATTTCCATCAGAGGCGAGGCGCTGGCGTGAGGCGTCCGGATCGGCACGGCCGCCGGATCAGCGCGGCAGGCCGAAGTCTAGGCAGCCGAAGATGCCGCATTCGTTCTGCATCGTGCCGACGCCGGTCATCGAGCGGTTGTTCTCGTGGAGATCGACGGTCTGGACGCGCAGCGTCTCCGAGCAGCTGCGCCGGCATGCGATCCAGTTGCCGCTCGGCGTCCTGACCTCGTAACCGGTGCGCGTGGAGCGGACCGGGCCGGACACGGTGCCGTTGCCGAAACGGCTGACGGCGACCGCGACATCGCCCTCCGCTGGGCGGCGGAGGAGCCGCCCGGCCTCGGCCGGAAGGACGGTCCCCACGAGGGTGCCGGCGGCGGCGATGACGGCCAGCGCGGCGGCGAAGCGAGTGCGGCGAAACATCGTCGGGTTTCTCCTGATTGAAGGGCGTCGCAGTGCGTGCGTGCCGGCGGCTCAGCCGCTCTTGGCGAACTGAAGATTGACGCCGGTGAAGCCGGGGCCGCCGGTGGAGATGGACACCGTCTGCCGCGCGCCCGTCATCGAGACGTTCATGGATCCCGAGATCGCGCCCGAGAACTTCAGGTTGAAGCCGTTGGCCGTGTGCCGGCCGCTGACGTTTCCGGTCTGGTTGAACTCGCGTTCCTCCCAGGTGCCGCTGATCGCGCCCCCGGCGCTCTTCAGGGCCGCGCGCATGTTGATCTTGAACGAGGCGTTGCCGCAATTGATGGCCATGCCGAGGCTGTTGCCCGATTTGGCATTGTAGTAGCCCTTGCACTTCAGGCGTTCGCTCTTGCCGTTGGCGAGGCGAACGCTGCCCGAGCCGGCCCATGCGCCGTCGAGTGCCGAGAACGTGCCCTCGAGCGCCTCGGCCGGCACGGCCGCGACGGCGAGCGCAATGGCCCCGCAGGATGCAAGGGCAAGCCAAGTCCGTGTCACCTCAAACCTCCAGATCCCCGCTGGTCTCCCACCGCGACCTCGGCGCAACATTAGCATCATCGATGGGTTTGGCGATGGTTCCAGGGCAACAGTGTCTTGGGCCTCGCGCGGCGCCCGGCGCATCGGCGGGCGAGGCCCGTTGGGATCCCGGCGATCGAGTCGCTCTATTATCTATTTGATTTTTATATATTTTCTAAAATCCATCCGGTCTAGCGCGCCGCCCGGGCGTCACGATCACGCAGTCCGCATGCAGACGGTCCGCGCCCGTGGCTCAGGGGCTCGCGCTCTCCCGCGTCGCCCGGTGCGCCGATTGCGACAGCGCGTACTCGTTTTTCACGCGGGCGATCTTTCCCGATGGGCCGCGCGGGATCTCGGGGACGACCTCGATTTCGATCTCGATCTCGGATTCGAGCCCTTCGGCCCTCACGTGCTCCATGATGAGGTCGCGGATGCGTTCGCCGTCGAGGCGCTTTCCGCGGAGCGGGACGAGGCGCACCACGAACCGGCGCGCTCCCGTCTGCACGATCTGGTGCTCGGCGAGATCGAGCACGTGATGGAGCGGCACGAGGAAGACGTAATACGGCACCTCGCGCTGTCCGGTGCCGTCGTCGATCCAGAGCTGGTCCTTGGTCCGGCCGCTGATCCGGGCGATGCGGGGCATGGGGCTTCCGCAGGCGCACGGCGTGGCGCTCATGGTGATGCGATCGTCCACCTCGTAGCGGATGATCGGCTGCACGTGATTGTAGAGGTTGGTGACGAGCACCTTGCTGCCTTCGACGCCGGGCGGCACCGGCCTGTTGTGCTCGTCGACCACCTCGAGGATGGCGAGGTCGGCGTTGACGTGGGCGCCGCGGCCGGCGATGCATCCCGACGACAGGACCATGCATTCGCCCATGGCGTACTCGTCGGCGACATGGACGCCGAACACCGTCTCGAGCCAGGCGCCCGCCTCGTCGGTCAAAGGCTCGGCGACGTTGGTGATCTGCTTCAGGCTCCCGGTCCGGCGGAGGTTCATGCGCCCTTCCGCCTCCTCGCGCCCGAGCGCTTCGAGCGCGCTCGCATAGCCGGTGATGTACTCGGGACGGAAGCGTTCGAGCCGGCGGATGTTGTCGGCCATCGGGTCGGAGTAGGAGAGGCGCAGCACTTTGAACATCGGCGAGAGGTAGCGGGGAATGTAGGCGAATGCGGCCGCGCTCGGATAGAAACCGGGCTTCACCGTCATCACTGCCATGCGCGCGGGATTGAGGAAGCGCCCGAGGTGAGGGAGGAAGCGCCGCTTGAGCCGGGTCGCGCGCGCAAACTGTACCGCGAAGATGAGGCTCAGCGCGTGCTGGTCCTGAACGATGAGCGCCGGCTGACCCTGGCTGCCGGAGGTGTGGCTCACGCCGTACTCGCCCAGGTACAGTGAGCCGAGGTTTCTGGGATCATCGACGAAGGCGCTCAAGTCCGCTTTCTTGAGACGAGGGTCGGTGACCAGCTCGTCGTAGTTCTCCATCATGTCGGCCTTGGAGAGCGTCGGAAGCTCCTCCAGTGCGCACCGTGCGATGTCGATGCCGGCGAAACGACGCCTGTAATAGGATGAGCGCTGAACCGCGTGCGCGAGCAGCGCGCGCAGCCGCTCCTCCTGCTTGGCCTTGATCTTGGCTTCGTTCCACCAGAACGGGTAGAGGGCCTGTAGCGTTGCAGCGAAGCGGATCGGGCCTAGCATCCATGGCTCCTGGTCGGTTTTCGTGCACTCACTCCGGTCGGCAAGCCCGACGCGCGACAGGCCCGAAGAAACGAGCTCCGGTCCCAAGAGACGCGCTCCGGGTCCGTTGAGTTCCAAGTCGCGCCCCCATTCATACGGCATTCAAGGATCATATCGCATTTAAGAGATCGCGCGCACGGAACAAGGGCCGCCTCCGTCTCCTCCGGGCTCTCCGGTCAGAACCTCCTGCCGTCCGGGTCCCGGGCGCAAGGGCCGTGAACGTCGGGCGGCACATGCGCGGGGCGGACCGTCGTTCCACGCCGGTCGTCGGATACGTGACCTCACGCGCTATCACGACGTGCGTGTGCTGCCCGCACCGGCATGTGAAGCGGAGTGATTGGCCAGCGGCGCGAGCTCCTCCTATGTCTTGGCCATCAGAACGGCGGCTCGACGCGAGCCCCGCGAACCAGACAGGAGACCTGCCATGAAGACCTGGACCGCTCCCCACGTGCGCGAGCAGAACGTCGGCCTCGAAGTCACGAGCTATCTGCCGGCCGACATCGACCTCGTCTGACGAGCCATCGACAGCGGGCCGATGCACCCATCGGGCACCGGCTCGCTTTTCTCTTCTCTTCAAACCGCCTCCAACCCCCAGGGTGATCCCAATGATCCGTATCCTTTCGCTGGCCGCGGCGCTTGCCGTCGGCACGAGCGTTTCTGTGCTCGCCGCCGAGAGCGGCCCCGCGTTCGCGCCGCTCTTCACCGAGGTGCAGGCGCGCCAGCATCTCATGCACATCGGCTACACGAACGTGTCCGGACTGACCCAGACCGAGGACGGCAAATGGGTCGGCACCGCGACGAAAGACGGAACGGCGCGCGTCGTCGCCGTCGACGTCCGCCGTCCGACCGCGTCCACGGCCACGAACTGACGATCTCCTCCCTCCCCCGCGTGATCTCAGGTCACGACCTAGGGCGCCGGTTGCTGAAACCGGCGCTTTTTTTCGTTTTTGGCAATCACGGCTCGCGGCCTCGCGGCGAAGCATCCCGGCGGCCCGGTTGCGCGGCCGGGCCGGGGTGCTTACATCGGCAGGCATATCCTCAGCCAAAATCGAAGGACCTCATCATGAGCACGCTTTCCGCCCGCGGGTCCGGGCAATTTGCGATCGGCGGCGACCTTCCCGTGCACCGCCTGGGCTTCGGCGCCATGCGCATCACCGGGCAAGGCGTGTGGGGAGAGCCCGCCGATCCGGCGGAAGCGAAACGGACGCTCAAGCGCGTGCCGGAACTCGGCATCGATCTGATCGACACCGCCGACAGCTACGGTCCTGAGGTCAGCGAGCGGTTGATCCGGGAGGTGCTCCATCCCTACAAGGGGCTCGTGATCGCGACCAAGGGCGGCTTGACGCGGCCGGGGCCGAGTCAATGGGTCCCCAACGGCCGTCCCGAATACCTGCGCCAGCAGGTGACGGGGAGCCTCAAGCGCCTTGGGATCGAGCGGATCGATCTCTGGCAGCTGCACCGCGTCGACCCCAAGGTGCCGCAGGCGGAGCAGTTCGAAGCCATCGCGGCCATGCAGAAGGAAGGGCTGATCCGTCACATCGGTTTGAGCGAGGTCGGCGTGGACGAGGTCAAGGCGGCGCAGAAGGTGTTCACGGTAACGACGGTGCAGAACGAGTACAACCTCGCCAACCGCAAGAGCGAGGCCGTGCTCGACTACTGCGAGGCCGAGGGCATCGGCTTCATCCCGTGGTTCCCGCTGGCGGCGGGATCGCTCGCAAAACCCGGCTCCGTGCTCGACGGGATCGCCAAGCGGCACGCGGTCTCACCGAGCCAGATCGCGCTGGCCTGGCTCCTGAAGCGCAGCCCCGTAATGCTGCCCATCCCCGGCACCGGCAAGGTGAAGCACCTCGAGGAGAACGTCAGGGCGGCGGATATCGCGCTCAGCGACGCCGACGTTGCCGAGCTCGGCGCGCTCGCCAAGGCGGCCGCGGACGGGACCGCTTAGGCCATAATCACTTCAGGCCCTATTACCCTGAAGAGTGACTCATCGTGGCCATCAAAAAGAGCGTGATCCCGATCGCGCTCTCGCTGCGTCCGGGGGCCGGCCGAAGCCGGAGCCGCTGCGGGTACAAACACCTCGTGGCGGTTCCCATGGGCGGCGAAACCACTATATATCCTTCATCCCCGGTATGATGACGTGGCCGAGCCCGGCCAGGGGCAAGGACTTTGCATTCCATGACGATCGCCCGGCTCCAGTCCGACTTCGAGCTCCTCGATGACTGGGAGGACCGCTACCGCTACATCATCGAGCTGGGGCGCGGCCTGCCGCCGTTCCCCGACGCCCTCAGGACGGACGCCACCAAGGTGCGCGGATGCACGAGCCAGGTGTGGCTCGTGAGCGAGGCGCGCCCGACCGACAACGGGGCGGGCCCAATCCTGCATTTTACGGGCGACAGCGATGCGCACATCGTGCGTGGCCTGATCGCCATCCTGTTCGCCCTCTACCAGGACAGGCCGGCGCGCGAGATCCTGGCGCTCGAGCCGGAAACGGTGTTTGCCGCCTTCGGCCTCAAGGAGCACCTTACGCCGCAGCGCTCGAACGGGCTCGCGTCGATGGTCGCGCGCATCCGTGCGGATGCCAGCGCGGCGCTCGCCTGACACGGCAGGCTTGGATCGCAGCGTTCCCAGTGTCGCGGGTGCCCGCTTTCGCGGCCATGGCGTTGAGGGTGGGGTGCCGCAATTCCCCAATCAGAGCGGCGGATGCTGCGCTCGGGTGAGCTTTCATTCGGATCCGGCGCGATCACCGGGCTCATCGTCGCCGTCGATGGCGGGGCGGTAGCCGGCCGCTCCCCAATGACGGACGCGGGACGCGCGCGGCTCGGCAACCGCGGGCTTCGCAAAGCCGTAGTGCCGGGCGAGAGCCGCGAGCGCCATGCCGAGCACGATCTTGGCCGAACGCTGCGGCCATCCGGCCCGGCGCTCGGCATCCTCCAGTCCGCGCAGATGACAGCAGACATCGATCAGAATGCCCGAGAGCTCGGGGCCCACGGCCGCGAGCGCGCGGCGGACGCGCTCGCCGGCGGCGACGACATTGTCGGCCAGCTCCACGCCCGCACCGGGCGCGCTGCGCCGGCCTCCGCCTGCGGTGGCGGAGAGGCTCCAGCTCTGGGTGACGTTCGGCGACATCTGGGCGTACCAGAAATCGGCGCGCAGCCTCTCGCCGGCGCTGAACTGCTCCTCACTGATCAGCGGGTTGCCCTCGCCGTCGCGCCGACTGAAGAGCCATCCAATGGGGCTCTCGGCGAGATTGCGTCCGGGCCGCGCGTGAGCCGTGCTCCGTGCGCGCGCCTTGGGCGGGCGCCCCGGGCGTGCGGAGGCGTTCGGCGAAAGACGCGCGGAATGGGTCATTGCTCTCTCCAGGAAACGTCAGATGTCGCGATGCGCGTGCAGAAGGTCACGTCCCACGAGTGTGGGCACGATCCATTCCATGAGCTCGAGCGCCCGGTCGAAGACCGGATCGTCGCGGCGATCCTCGATCACCGCACAGGCATGGGCGACGGTGGTGCGGTCGCGGCCGAAGATCATGCCGACATCGGTCAGGTTCAATCTGCAGGACACGTGCGCGAGGTACATGGCCGCCTGGCGCGCGAGCGCGACCGGAGCCTTGCCCCGCGAAGGTGCCGAGAGATCGGCGCAGGCGACGCCGAACACCTCGCCGATGGCCGCCTCGATCAGACGGCGCAGGCGTTGCGCCTCGCTCTCTGCGAGATGGCGGAGCCCCTCGACGCGTCCGGCTGCCGATGCTGGCCCGTCGCCCGCGGCCCTGGTCGCTCCGGGCCCGCCGGCGTCCCGCGCCGTGGCAAAGCTCGCGCCATCGGCGCGCGGGGAACTGGCACACTCGACGCCGGACATGAGGCTCATGCAGGACCCTCTCTTTCGATGGAGCTTGCCGCTCGTTCACGGATGCGATCATACGCTCCGTTTGCGGATAACCCAGATCGAAACTAGCGGAGCGGTGAACGGCGAGGATAAGTCCGCGCGCTTTCTGCAGCGCAACACAACGGGGCGCACGACCTCGCGGCCGTGCGCCCCGGATGATCGGCGGGCACGACTTCGGCGGTGCCCAAGAGCCGTTCCGGTGACTCTCGGAACGGCAACAGGTTTTGATGAGACGTGCTTCTTATCGGGCTTCCTGCTTGCACGGCTTCGCCATGACTGGTTTCCACTTTTCCGGAAGCACCTTTTGAGAGCCGTGCTTCTTATCGGAAAAGTGGATTCCACTTTTCCGGAAGCACTCTTATTTCTCGCGGCGCGTCCCGAGGCCCATCTTCTTGGCGAGATCGGACCGGGCGCGGGCGTAATTCGGGGCCACCATCGGGTAGTCGTGGGGCAGACCCCACTTCTCGCGGTACTCCTCGGGCGACAGATTGTAGTGCGTGCGCAGGTGGCGTTTCAGCGACTTGAACTTCTTGCCGTCCTCGAGACAGACGATGTGGTCGGGCATGACGGACTTCTTGACCGGCACCTTCGGCTTCTGCTCCTCGCGCTCAGGCTGAACGACGGTGCCCGTGGCGCGACTCAATGCGGCATGGGTCTCGTTGATGAGCTGCGGCAAGTTCTCCGCGCCGATCGTATTATTGCTTACGAACGCCGACACGATCCTTGCCGTCAGCTCGACCAGTTCCGGTTGGGGCGCGTCTTCCATCCTCAGATCCTTCCTCGCGGTCCGCAACGCTGCGGCGGCGAAACCAAAACTGAACAAGTCAATCTCAAGGCTATTATAGTTCTATTCTACTAACCTCAAGCTGAACGCAACATGATCGTGCCCTCTCGTTTGACGTGTGTTGTCAAGTGGGCGCTCTATGCCGATCACGTCTTTGGACATCATTCCCTGTTCGATGTCAATGCGACGGCGATCAATCCCGCACCAATACCCACGCCGGTTAAAGCCTTGAATCGGCGTGGTGAAATGCTGTTTTGCTCGGTGCGTCTGCGGGTTTCTCAAGTCTCGAAAGGTTTCGTCGGGCGATCCGCGGCCCGTTCCGCCGGCGTTATTTGTGCACTGCGCTTGCTTGTATCTCCAATCCTTCATTAAGATTGCGGCCTCCGAGACACAATTGCGGCGTTGCCTCCCTGCTGCCAGAGTGCATCGATCGGCAGCGTCCGCTGCACTTCGGAACGCCGGCCCAGGACCCGGTCCGGCTCCGAGCCCGCTCCGCCCCGACATCCGCCGCCCGAAGCTCCAGCCCCCGAGGGCCGGGGCCTGTTCGAACTTCGAGAAGGTTTCCGCCATGCATGGCTCCGCTCCGCGCATTCCCCTTCCCTCGCCTCCTCTCGCCGCGTGCCGGCCTGTCACGACGACGCATCACGGCGTCACGCTCGTCGACGACTACGCCTGGCTGCGCGCGTCCAACTGGCAGGACGTCATGCGCGATCCGGGGCTGCTCGACGCGGAGATCCGCGCCTATCTCGAGGCCGAGAACGCCTACACGGACGCCGCGCTCGCCTCGACGGCGGCGCTGCAGGCGGAGCTGTTCGCGGAGATGAAGGGGCGCCTCAAGCCGGACGACTCCTCGGTCCCCTCGCCCGATGGCCCGTTCGCATATTATTCGGACTTCGTCGCGGGCGGGCAGTATCCGCGCCTCTGCCGGCGCCCGCGCGAGGGCGGCCCTGAGGCGATCCTGCTCGACGGCAACATCGAGGCCGAGGGGAAAGCCTACTGGGACCTCGGCGCCACGGCGCACAGCCCCGACCACATGCGTCTCGCCTATGCCGTCGACGACAAGGGATCGGAGCTGTTCACAATCCGCATCCGCGATCTCGCGACGGGCAAGGACCTCGCCGACGTCATCCCCGATACGCGCGGCGAGATCCAATGGGCCAACGACAACCGGACGCTGCTCTACATCCGGATTGACGACAACCACCGGCCGAGGTTCGTCTACCGCCACCGGCTCGGAACGCCCGTCGAGGACGACGTGCTCGTCTACGAGGAAGCCGACAGCGGCTATTACGTCGCCCTCGACAAGACACTGTCGGGCAAGTTCCTGATCGTCGACGCGCACGACCACCAGTCGAACGAGATCTATCTGATCGACGCCGATACGCCGGAGGGCGCGTTGCGGCTCGTCGAGCCCCGCGAGCATGGACACGAGTATCAGGTCGACCATCACGTCGGCCCGTACGGGGCGCACCTCGTCATCACCACCAACTCGGAGGGCGCCGAGGATTTTCGCATCGTCACCGCGCCGGTGCTCGCGCCGGGGCGCGCGAACTGGCGCGAGATCGTGGCGCACAAGCCGGGGCGGCTGATCCTCGACGTCATCGTCTACGAGGGCTTCCTGGTGCGCCTCGAGCGCGAGGACAGCCTGCCGCACATCGTCATCACGCCCATCTCGCCCAGCGCCGAAGGCGGCCGCACCTTCCTCGATGCCTCGGGCGAGCACCGCATCGCCTTCGACGAGGAGGCCTATGCGCTCGGCATGAGCCAAGGCTACGAGTTTCACACGACGACGCTGCGCTTCACCTACTCGTCGATGACGACGCCGGCCGAGACGTACGACTACGACATGGCAGCGCGGACGCGGACGCTGCGCAAGCGGCAGGAAATACCGTCAGGCCACACCCCGGCGGACTACGTCACCCGGCGGCTCTTCGCGCCGGCGCGCGACGGCGAGACGGTGCCGGTCTCCATTCTCTACAAGAAGGGTACGCCACTCGACGGGTCGGCGCCGCTGTTCCTCTACGGCTACGGCTCCTACGGCATCTCGATCCCGGCGTCGTTCTCGACGGCGCGCCTCTCGCTCGTGGACCGCGGCTTCATCTTCGCCATCGCGCATATCCGCGGCGGCAAGGACAAGGGCTATCGCTGGTACACGGACGGCAAGCTCGACCGCAAGCTCAACACCTTCACCGACTTTATCGCCGCGGGCGAGCATCTCGTTGCGGAGGGGCTCACACGGCGCGGGCGCATCGTCGCCAACGGCGGCTCGGCGGGCGGCATGCTGATGGGCGTGGTTGCCAACATGGCGTCCGACCTGTTCCTCGGCATCATCGCCGACGTGCCGTTCGTGGACGTGCTCAACACCATGCTCGACAAGGAGCTGCCGCTGACGCCGCCTGAATGGCCGGAATGGGGCAACCCGATCGAAAGCGCGCACGAGTTCGCGATCATCCGCTCGTACAGCCCCTACGACAACGTCGAGGCGAAAGCCTATCCGCACATCTTCGCCTATGGCGGCCTCACCGATCCGCGCGTGACCTATTGGGAGCCGGCCAAATGGATCGCGAAGCTCCGGAGACTGAATACCGGCGACAACCTCGTGCTGCTCAAGACGAACATGGAGGCGGGGCACGGGGGCGCCTCGGGGCGCTTCGAGCGGCTCCGCGAGACGGCGATCGACTATGCCTTCGCGCTCAAGATCGCGGGGCTCGCTGAGGCGTGACCGCGAAAGGGGGCGCGCTCACCGGCTTGAGGCCGGCCCTCCTTTCGTGCAGAACGTTTCGTCCAGACGGCCGGCCAAGCGGCTCCGCAATCGGCTCTGTTCCGGCGGCCTGCCGGCTAGCCAATCACGAGTCCGCAACCTAGGGAAATGTCGCGATGTTCGGCAATAGGTCCATGGCCCCGACGCCCGCCCTATCGCCCGGCGACGAGTTGGAGTTGCTGCTGCAGGACGTCAACGCGACGAGCGCGTCGGCGCGCAATGCATGGGTCCTCCTGATCGCTCTCGAAGCCTATTTCCTCATCGCGCTCGCCGGCATCACGCATCGCGATCTCCTGCTCGGCACGCCGGTCGCGCAGCCGATCCTGCAGGTCGCCGTTCCGCTACGCTCGTTCGTCCTGTTCGGTCCGCTCGTGCTCATCGTCCTCACCGCAGGGGTGCTGCTGCAGCACCTCATCCTGGCGCGCAAGCTCAAGGCGCTCGACGCCGGGCTCACACGCCAGGAGGCACTGCCGCTCACGCACCCGGCGCGGCTGCGCGTGCACAGCCACTATATCTCGCAACTCGAGGCAGGGCCCGAGACAAACGCCGTCGTGCGGGCCGGCTTCCGGGCCATCGACTGGCTGTTCCTGCGGCTCATCCCGATCGGGCTCCTGCTCGCGTTCCAGATCACGTATCTCCCCGTCCACGACGTGGAGATCACCTGGTGGCATCGCATCTACGTGCTGGCGGGTCTCCTGATCGTCGCCGGCACCTCGCACTTCCTGGCAGGGCTCGAGAAGGTCTATCCCGGCCACGAGACGCTCGCGAGCGATACCGTGCTGCGGCGGTTCGCGGCGGGGCTCGCCGGCGCGCTCGTGCTCGCCTTCTCGGTGGCGGTGGCGACCGTTCCCGGCGAATGGATCGACCGGGCGCTCGGGTCTGTCAGCTCGGTCGCGACGCCGGTGCCGGTGCAGGCGCTCGGCAACGTCGTGCGCGATCTGCCGCCGGGCGCGCGCGGGCGGCAGGCGTTCCTGCCGACGGCGCTGCTGTTCGAGGGACAGGTGGACGACTGGACGCGGCGGCCGACGAGCTTTTTCAGCCGCAACCTGATCGTCATGGACGAGGATCTCGTGTCGGACGCCCAAGGCTCCGCCGACACCACGAGCCTTTCGCTGCGTGGGCGCGATCTCAACCATGCGACGTTCGACCGGTCGGACCTGCGCCGCGCCGATCTCACGGATACGTCCCTCAAGGGCGCGAGCCTGATCGAGACCAACCTCGAAGGCGCAAAGCTCGTGCGCGTGCGCCTGCAGGGCGCGGATCTCTCGCTCGCGCGGCTGCCGGGGGTCGAGGTGGAGGCGGTGCTGCTGGACGGCGCGCGGCTCTGCGAGGGCGACACGCCGTTCGACCTTTCGATGAGCGCGGACGTGCAGCGCATCGCGTGCCACGGACGGTCACGCTGAGATCGTTCCGACCGAGGCGGAGGAGCCCGCCGCCTCAGCCGGAACCGAGCCGCATGCGGCGCACGGCTCCCGGATGGGAACGGCCCCCTCTCTCGACGCGCGCTTGAGCGGCCGAAGCGTTACTTCTTCACGTCGACCGTGAAGGAGATGCGGGCCTTCTTGTTCTCGGTACCGGCGCGCGTGATCGTCTGGCCGGTCTTGTAGGTCTCCGCGAAACCTTCGATCTTGCCGGTCCTGGTGTTGACCGTGAAATCGAGGTCGCGCTTGTTCGGCACGCGGTTGATGTCGATCGGATCGTCGACGCTGACGTCCTTGTCGATCACCGCAAGGTTGACCGCGACCACGCCCGGCTTGGCCGGAAGCGTGAGCCGCCAGTTCGGTGACATCTCGGTCTGGCCGCTCAGCTCCGGCGAGAACGCCGCCTTGCCGTCCACCCTGATGCGCGCAAAGAAATCGCCGGCCGAAAGCTCGTCGGCTTTGTCGAGAGGGTGGAGCTTCGTGACGGTGACGATGATCTCCTCGGCGGCCGCGCCCGACGGCGCCGCGGCAACGGCACCCGCAAAAGCCGCAAGCGCCACCCAACCGGCAAGCGGCCTCCGGGCCGTTGCGCAAATAACTCCAAACATTTGAAACTCCCCTGAAAATAGTGCCCCGTTGGACCGGCGCCACCTGCGATTATCCGCACGGAGAAGGTGCGCAGGCGACGTCCCGGCCGGCGGCGATGCTAGCAGCAAGCAGGCGGAGAGTCGCAGCGAGCGAAACCCGGACGCGTTTATCCGCAGCCTGCCGTTGCCGTTCTGCGACATGGCCGGCTCTCGCACACAAAAAAGGGCGCCCGCTTTCAGGCGCCCCCAGAAACGAAGAAGGGCTCCCTTGCGGGAGCCCTCCGAATTCCGTTGCCTATCTCTAGGCAGCTACGGCGTTGAAGGCCGGCAGCTTCTTATCCTCCTCAAGCTCGAGATCGGATTTGAGTGCGATTCCAACGTATCTCACACCGTCCTTTTTCTTGACTTTCTGAATTCCGAACTCGGCAATCTCACGACCAAACGTCGGTAGTGCGAGAGGCTCCTTCTGTCGTTCTTCACACCATACGCAGTAGGCTTCGTAGAGTGATGTTGCGGAGACCGTGTGGCCATCCTGGCTCTCGACGCTCTCCTTATAGAAGCGCTGGACGTCCGTCTCGGGAACCAGCAGCTTGGTGGCTGTCGATGGCAACGAACGATTGTCGTTGGCACCGAAACGCGGCTTTCTGATCGCCACGGCCTGCTGAGGGGCCGCCACCGCTGCCGCAGCGGTGCTCTGAACCGCCGCCATCTTCGGCGCGGCAGGGGCTTCACGGTCGTAGAGGCGCCACTGGCTGAAGGCAATGTACATGCCGAAGCCGGAGCCCACCTCGAGGAGCAGCGCGATGAAGATCGTCATCGCCATCTGCACCTGGTCGACGCTGACGCCAGAGAGCTTGGCCAGAACCGCAGCCTGCGGATCCGCCTCGCCCATGACCGTCATGGCGTCGGTCTTGCCGAGCTTGCCCTGGATCTCCGCGATCCGGGCCTCGAGCGCCTCAGCCTGCTGGCCGGAGGCCATCTCGGCATGGAGGCCGTGATATTTCTGGCAGAACTCACGCCCCTGCTTGCCGGTGATGTCGGTGCAGGCTTGCGTGAACGTCCAGGCGCGCTGGCTCTTCAACGCTTCGATCTCGCCTTGCACGGCGGCCGCGGGACGATGCTGCGGGATCCAGGACAATTGATCCTGGGCTCGCTTCAGGTCTCCGCGGAGATCCTGGTAGGTCTGCGCCTCGACCATGCGATGGCCGGCCGTATCGAACCGGTTCAGCGCGGCGTGACCGAGCGCGGAGGTCAGCGAATAGGCCGTGACCACGATGCCGACCAAGGCAGCGGCCGCGGCTTGCGACCACATCCTGTTTCGAATTGCGGCAAACAGGAAAAACGGGATCAGCGCCTTGAGACCGTCCGCTGCGACGCTTGCTGCGCCGTAGATCATCCCATCCAGCTCGGTTCGTCCCAAACTGTATCCGAAACGCCAGTTCATGGCCGCCGATACGGCGAGTAGGACGCCGGCTGCCATAATACCGAACACGCCTAGAGCATGTCGTATTTTCATTGCCCTCTCCATTGAGCGCCCGCACGCACTGCCCGGATGGCAGCCGATACGGGGCCTCGTGTCATTGGGTCTGGAAGGAACAGACCGGCCAGCCGCCGACGCGGACGCATGTCGATCGGACGAGAGCGCTTCGATTGTCCGTTGAGCTAGACCCCGCTCCCAAAGCGCGGTCATCGGACACTTCTGCACCGCCCCCCGGCGGACACACTGGACTGGACCTGCCCATGTCTCTCTCGTTTATGCACAAGGCGGCACCGCCGCTCGGTCCCGATGTGCAAAACTGAAGCGCACATGAGCGAAATCACGCAAGACACATCCCTCACCTTTCAGGCTTATGCGATTCTCGCGTGAGGTCACTACCTTTTGTTAAGAGAATCAGGTTGCTAAGAAAATTCACCGCCACAGCGCTGCAGAAGCGCATCATGTGTGGCGAACTTGCACGACGGAATCATCCACACGCGCCGCGCTCGTTTTGCACCGGTTATCCGCAGCCGCGCGGCTGAAATCCACAGCCGCCGGGCGCAGCGCGGACGCATGTCCACGGAGGATCCGTCCTTGACGCATCTGTGGGTAGAGACAGCCGGATCGCATTCCACGTGGCCGTGAGCGCGCATATTTGCTATGTCTTTCTCAGTCAAAGCAGCTTGGTACGAGATCGACTTCACCTCGTACCGTGCGGCTGAAATGCTCGTTCTGCGTTGTGCGCGCATGCGTCCGGAGCGTCGTATCATGCGGTGGTACATCAGCTATCCCGTTCTCCTTGCCGGGCTCGCATTCGGTTTGGAGACCTTCTATCCCGGCCAAGCCAACCATCCCGTCTCGTCCGATGCCGCCGTCTCCGCGCAGCGCGCGCCCGAGAGCGCGCCGGTCGTCGTCATGGCGTCCGAGCTTCCGGCGTTCGGCTCGCGCGTCGGCGCGTTCTCACCGGGGACGCCGCTGTTCGCCGCGGCGATCGAACCCACGCCGGCCTCCCGGATGCCGCCCTCCTCTATGCTCGACTATCTGGCGCAGAAACTATCGGCGCCGCCGGATACGAGCACGTCTCCGATCGCGCCCGCGCCTCAGCCGATCACTCTCGCCGAGTGGAAGAGCGCCATCATTCGCACTGCGGATCGTGCCAGCCCGTCCGACGTGAAGCCCACGGAGCCCACTTCGCGCCTGGCGCTCACGCGAGACATCCAGCGCGAGCTGCAACGCGTCGGCTGCTATCTGGGCGAGATCGACGGCGTCTGGGGCGGCGGATCGCAGCGCGCGATCCTGCACTTCATGGACCGCGTCAACGCCTCGCTGCCGACGCGGGATCCGGACGTGTTCATGCTCTCGCTGATCCGGTCCCAGACCGCGGCGGTGTGCGGCACCTCCTGCCCCCGTGGCCAGAGCCTGACGGCGAACGGGCGCTGCCTGCCCACCACGCTGGTAGCCGAGGCCGACGAAGCCGGGAGCGAGGACGCCTGGTCGCCCGTCGTGGCACAGGCGCGGGACCGCAACCCCATGCCCTATGGACGGATGGGCGTCGGCGGCCCGATCCCCGACGACGACGCTGAGGAGCTTTCGTCGGGCTGGACGCAAGGGACCGGCGCTGCGCCGCGGGGCAACGGGCTCGCCCGCACCGCGGCGCTCGAGACGTCGGCCGTGAACGAATTGCAGATCGAGCCGACACCGGCGCCCAACGCGGCGGCCTCGTCGTTCGATACGGACGTGGTGGTGGCGTATCCCGCAATCGCGACGCCGAGCCGGGCGTCTGTCGCCCGGGCGGCAAAACCGCGTGAACGCCCGAGCCGCACCACGAGCTCCTACCGGCAGGTGCAGAACCTCTTCCAGCACCCGCTCGGACGCATGTGACGCCTCAGGGGTCGGACGCGGTGCGCTTCGTCTCGGCGAGAAGCCAGCCGATGTAATCGGCCGAGCCTCCCTCCACGGAGAGGACGAGGAGCGCCGGGTTGTCGTAGGGGTGGCGGCGGCGCGTCTCGGCGACGACCCGATCGGCCAGCGAGCGGCGGGTCTTGACGATCATCACGACCTCGGCGTCCCTGTGGCGCTGACCATTCCAGACGTAGATCGAGATCATGCCCGGAAGAATGTTAACGCAGGCGGCGAGACCGGCCTCGACGAGCCGGGCCGCCTCGGCCTCCGCGGTTTCGAGCGAGGGAAACGTCGCATAGATGAGAACGGCCTTGTCGTTTTCCTGCAAGTAGGCGAGCCTCCGGTTCCCGGCTTCGAGAGTCTCCGGCTCCCGGCACGATAGCGCCGTCCCGCTCAATTCCCAACCGCTGCGTCACGCGGCCTCACCCATCCGTCATGGCCAAACCGAAAAGCAAATTCGAGAAGATCGCCTTCGTGGCGAGCGAGGTCCCCGAGGCGCGCAAAGCGCTAACGCGGCTCTCCGAGCGCTATGGATCGGTGGACGCACGCGAGGCGGACGCCATCGTCGCGCTCGGCGGCGATGGGCTCATGCTGCAGACGCTGCACCGCTACATGAACGACCGCATCCCGATCTACGGCATGAACCGGGGATCGGTCGGCTTCCTGATGAACGAGTACCGCGAGGACGGGCTCCTCGAGCGGCTGGCGAATGCCGAGATCAGCCGCGTGCATCCCCTCGCCATGGTCGCCTACGATGCGCAGGGCAAGGCCAGCAAGTCGCTCGCCATCAATGAGGTGTCCCTTTTCCGCGAGACCTTCCAGGCGGCCAAGCTCAGGATCTCGATCGACGGCACTGTGCGTATGGAGGAGCTGATCTGCGATGGCGTGCTGGTGGCGACGCCGGCCGGGTCGACCGCCTACAATCTCTCGGCGCACGGGCCGATCCTGCCGATCAACGCACCGCTCCTGACGCTGACGCCGATCAGCCCGTTCCGGCCACGCCGCTGGCGCGGGGCGCTGCTGCCGAACAGGGCCCGCATCGGCATCGCAGCCCTCGAGCACGAGAAGCGCCCCGTGAGCGCGGTCGCAGACGCGCACGAGCAGCGCAACGTGGTCCGCGTCGAGATCGAGCAGGCGCGTACCATCGATCTCTTCATGATGTTCGATCCCGGGCACAATCTCGACGAGCGCATCCTCGCCGAGCAGTTCCGCTATTGAGCGGAACGCGCTCAAGCGCAGACTGCCGAAGCGCTCGCAGCCCCAAACGCGGAGACCGCATGCGCTCCGACGCGCGCCCTCAGAACATCACCCGCCCCGAATTGTAGATCATGCCATAGCGGATGATGCGGTCGATGAGGTCGGGATAGGCGATGCCGGCGTGCTCGGCCGAGCTCGCGAAGTCCTCGTCGGCGGCGATCTGCGGGTTGGGGTTGGCTTCGAGCAGATAGGCGTCCTCGGACTCCGTGACGCGAAAGTCCAGGCGCGCATAGCCGCTGAGCCCGAGGAGCCGGTAGATCTCGCGCGACAGCTTCTCGAGCTTGGTGGCGAGCTTCTCGTTGATCTCGGCCGGCCCCGTCATGACGCCCGCCTGGTCCTGATAGCTCGGATCCCACTTGCCGCGGCCGGTCGCAATCAGCGGCGCGCCCTCGCGCCGGTTCTCGACGAAGAACTCCCAGGGCGGCAGGACGGTCACGCGCTCGTTGCCCATGACGCCGACGTAGATCTCGCGCCCCTCGATGAACTGCTCGGCGAGCGCCGGCGTTCCCGCCGTGCGGTGGATGTACTCGACGCGCTCCATCAGCTTCACGTCGTCGTAGACGACGGAGGCGCCGGAGATGCCGATCGATCCTTCCTCCGTCAGCGACTTGACGAACAGCGGGAAGCCGAGCGTGCTCGGGCGCTTCGTCGTCCGGCGCATCGGGAAGATGGCGAACTCAGGCACCTTGAGACCGTCGTAGGCCAGGATCTTCTTGGTGAGCGCCTTGTCGCGGGCGATGGTCAGGCCGCGCGGATTGCAACCCGTGTAGGGCTGGCGCAGCAGCTCCAGAAAGCTCACCACGTGCTGATCGAAATGGCTGATGCCGCCGAAGTCCTCCGCCAGGTTGAAGACGATGTCGGGCTTATGCGCGTCGATCGCGCCGCGCAGCGTCGACAGGTCGTTCGATAGCCCGACGGCGATGAACTGGTGGCCCAGCGTCTCGACGGCGCGCTTGACGTCGAACTCGGCCTTGCGCAGCAGGCGCTGCTTCTCGCTGTAGTCCGAGAGCTCGCCGGCCGGCACCAGGCGCTCGTCGGTCAGGAGAACGACGGACAGCCTCTTCCTGGGCTTGCGGGTGACGGTCATGTTCATAGCGGCATCCGCGGCCGGTTGTGAAGGATCGCAACGGTTGCCCGGGAGACGAGCTTCGAGACTTTCGCGACCGTTTCGGCTTCCGGACGCGCCTGCCGCAGCTTCAGGATCCTGGCGCGGTGCACGAGCTGGCGCAGCACCTGGTCGACGACGTAGGCGGGGATGCCGAGGGGCTTGGCGGTGCGCCGGCGCAGGCGGGTGCGATGCGACGCCAGGAGGCGTGCTGCCGAGACGTTCCAGCGCTTGCGCCGGCTGCCTCCATTCTCCCGGAAGATGCGCTGCAAGGCGCCGTCGAACTCGTCCTCGGCGTCGATGGCGTAGAACTTGCGCTTCTCGTCATAGTGCTCGCCGAGCGTGCGGGTGGATTCCTTGAGCTCGTTCGACATGCGCTTCGGCTTGATCTCGGGCTCCACGCCCCGCCTCTCGCGCATCCAGGCATCGACCGTGCGCAGCTTCTCGATGGCGGGCCAATCGCGGTATATCCGCCGCCAGCTCCTCTCCGATTTCAGCCATACGGCGAAGGTCTCGGCGAAATCCTCGACCGGGTGGGACTGCGCGTACCACGCGTTGAGATGCTGAACGAAATCCCGGCTGTCGGGATCCGCGACGTAGTTGGTCGGATAGGTGCGCTGCGGCGAGCCGAACACCTGGCGGTAGGCGCGCATTTCGCTCAGCCGGAAGGCCTCATCGATGGCGTGGCCGGTCTCGTGGCGTAGGATGCTCATCGCTTCATTCAGGGATGCGCCTTCCGCCTCCAGCATCATCTTGCGTTCGAGACGGATCAGTCGCGGGTGCAGAAGGTAGAACGGGACGGCGAAGCCGACGACCCCGTCCGGGTTATACCATTCTTCGGCTATCCAGATCGTCGGACGGAAACGAATGCCGCGCGCGGTTAATTCATCGAAGACGCGCTTGGCGCGCTCCTCGATCACCGATCCCTTCAATTGCAGCGGCAGGTCGCAGAACCGCGTGCACAGGAGCTCGCTGTCCGGCATCCGTTCAAGGCGCGACGGGCGTATCGGCATTCATCCCTCGAACAACGGCTTCCCCCGGCCGGGGCGGCAAACGCAAAGTCCATTGGAATCAAACGCGAACCTCAAGCCATGGATCATACGACCGATCCGATTCTCGAGTGCAATCTATGACACGAGCCGGCGGCGCGCCCAACGTGCGAAGCGTAAAATTTTATGATTTCTTTCCAGGGCGTTATGTGCGGGGAGCTGCGACGCGGGAGCGCTCGTGCCGGATCGGTATATACAATGGTGAAAAATCACGGGCAGCAGGGCGCGCCCCGCCTCCGGTTGCAGCGGCGAGACGGAGCCCTGGCGGGCGCCGCTGCGGGCGCGCACCCGCGTTTTCGATGAGACCGAGGCAAGGCTTGGGACCGACCGGGCCCCCAGCGACTCCGGGCTATGGCGCCCAGCGCGTGACGATGGCGGAGAGGCTCGGGCGCTCGCGCTCCTCGGGCTTCTCGAGCGGCGTGCCGATGTGGACGAAGGCGGCAATCCGCTCGTTCTGGCCGAGGCCGAGCTTCTCCCGCACGAACGGGCTATAGGCAATCCATTCGGTGATCCAGTTCGTGCCGTAGCCCGAGGCGTTGGCCGCGAGGCAGAGATTGAACGCCGCCGCGCCGGCCGACAGGATCTGTTCCCACTCGGGCGTTCCGGGGCGGTTTATGATGCGCGAGACGACGGCCACCACCAGCGGCGCCCGCAGGAAACGCGCGCGCTCCGTGTCGAGACGAACGTGCGAGGGCGGATCCTTCTCCTCGGCCTCACAGGCGGCGGCAAAGATCTCGCCGGCAGCCGCGCGGGCGTCGCCCTCGAAGACGATGAAGCGCCAGGGCACCAGCTTCTTGTGATCGGGAACGCGGGCGGCGATGGCGAGGATACGGTCGAGCTCGGCTCCGGTCGGGGCCGGCGCCGCGAGGCGGTCGGGCTTCACCGAGCGCCGCGTTTCGAGGGCGTGGAGAACGGCGTCATTCATTGCGCATCTTTCCATGACATGAGATTTTGCCGGCCTCGCTAACGCAAAGGCCGCTCTGTTACAATCTCCACGTTGCCGATCAGGAAACCGGATCCTCGTGCCGATGCCCGCCCGCCGTCTCTTCGTCCCCTTGCTCCTCCCGCTCGTGGCGCTCCTGCTCTTTGCCGGGCCAACCCTCGCGGCGGAGGCGGCCTCCGACGGGCCGGCCATCGTTGTCCTCGACGGATCGGGCTCCATGTGGGGCACCATCGGCAGCGAGCGTCCGTCGAAATTCGACCTCGCGCGGCAGGCGCTGCGCCAGTCGCTCTCCACGCTGTCGCCGCGCGTGCGGCTCGGCCTCATGTCGTTCGGCCAGCGCCGGCGCGCCGACTGCAGCGACGTCGAGGTGCTGGCGGCACCCGAGGCGGGGCCGCCGGAACGCATCCTCGCCATCGTCGACAAGCTCAATCCCAAGGGCAAGGGGCCGCTCTCGCTTGCGCTCCGGGAAGCCGCCCGGCAGATCCCCGCGAGCGCGGGCGGAAGCGTCATCGCGATCCACGACGGCGTCGACAACTGCGCGCAGGACCCGTGCGCCGCGGCGGCCGACATCGCCGCCGCCAACCCTAACCTCCGCGTGTTCCTGATCAGCTTCGGGCTCGATCCGGCGGATGCCAAGCGCCTCGCCTGCGTCGGCGCCGCGACGGGCGGCAAGTCGCTCCAGGCTCAAAGCTCGGCCGAGCTCGCCGATGCGATCGCCGAGACGCTGAGGCTCGCGAACCTCGAGCGGGTCGATCCGGCAACCGGTCTCGCGGTCCCGGCACCGAAGGCCGCGACGCCGCCGGCGCCCGTCGGCGCGCCGGGACTCAGGCTCTCGGCGGCGCTCGCGCCCGACGGACAGCCGCTCGCGGCGGCGCTCGACTGGACGGTGGCGAAGACGGACGCGCCCGATGATCCCATCGCCAAGGCGCACACGCCGACGCTTTCGGTCGACCTCGATCCGGGCTCCTACGTGGTCGAGGCGAAGCTCGGACAGGCGACGGTGCGCGAGACCATCGAGGTCAAGCCCGACGGCCCCACGACGGCCAGGCTTTCGCTCGGTGCAGGGGTGCTGAACCTCAAGGCGCAGGCCGACCAGGACGGCGCGACGCTCTCCGATCCGCTGCTCACGGTGTTCGCCCAGGACGGAGACAGGCAGCGTCCGGTGTGGATCGGACGCGACGGCGCCGCCGAGCTCGTGCTTCCGGCCGGGCGCTATGGCGTGCGCGTGGAGGACGGCCTTGCGAGCCGGACCTCGGAGGTGACGCTTACCGCGGGCGCGGGCGCCGACGTGAGCCCGGTGCTCGGCACGGGGCGGCTCGAGCTCGGCGCGGTCACCGCATCCGGCAAGGAGGCCGAGGACGTCACGTACACGATCGAGGAGGACGACCCCGACGCGCCCCAGGGCCGGCGCGAGGTCGCGCGCTCGGCCGACCCCAAGGCGGTCTTCACCTTGCCGGCGGGGACCTACTACGTGACCGCGCGTTCGGGCGTGGCGGAGGCGCGCGACCGCATCGCGCTCGGCAGCGGGGCCACGATCAAGCACGTGGCGACGCTCGACCTCGTCCCCCTCACCGTGGTCGCGACGGCCGCAGCCATCGCGTCCGAACCCGGCGCGGAACAGCCGATCGTGCTCAGCATCCTGAGCGAGGACGGGCGAGAGGAGCTCGCGCGCACCTATGGCGCCAGCGGGACGTTCCGGCTGCCGCCGGCGCGCTACAGGGTCGAAGCCGAGGTCATGGGCGCCAACGTCAAATCACTCGGCGTGGTCGATCTCACGAGTGGCCGCGGCGGCACCGTGCAGCTCAAGCTCGAACAGGGGGAGGTCTCGGTCGACGCCCCGCCGTCGGCGGGGCGTCACTGGCGCATCACCGACAGCAGCGGGCGGACGGTCATGCATGCGGGGCGCAGCGGCGCCGACCGGGCGCGCCTCGCGCCCGGGCGCTATCGGCTCATCAGTGACGGCGCGGAGACGCCAGCGGGCCAGGCGTTCGAGCTGAAATCCGGCGAGCGGCAGCAGCTTACGGTGGGACGACCCTGATTTCAGGGGTGAAATCCGCCTCGCGGGGCGGCGCGCCACACTTCGACCATGGTCTGGCGGCGACATCCCAGCGCACGACGAGTCTCATTCAACCCGCGCAGCTCCCGCACCATGATCGTGGCTTCACAATCCGATAGACGCCGACCGAAACGCATCGGCGCCCTGCTGCTGGCGCTCGCCGTCCTCGCACCGGCCGGGCTGGCGCGAGCCCAATCGCCGGCCGACTGGCTGATGGGCACGGAGCGAACCCCCGCGCCTCAGTCGAAGGAGACGCAGAAGGAGGCCAACGACGAGCAGGCCGTGGAGACGGCCGAGGTGCGCATGGTCGCGCGCCTCACGGCCGACGGCGAGGAGATCGAGGACGGCCTCGTCTGGCGCGTCTACTGGCACCCACCGGGCGATACCTCCCGCAGCACGCTCATCACCACCAAGCGCGACGCGCGCCCCGTCTTCAAGCTCAGGGCCGGCGACTACGTGGTCAACGCCTCGCTGGGGCGCGCCCACATCACGCGCCGGATCGCGGTCAAGGGCGACGGCGCGGAGCCCGCCACCGAAGAGTTCGTGCTCAACGCCGGGGGGTTGCGCGTCAAGGCGCTGGTCGCGGGCACGGAAGCGGCCAGCAACGCGGTGAGCTATGCGATCTACTCCGACCGCGACCAGACCGACAACCGCAAGCTCCTGCTTTCGGCGGTGCGGCCCAACCTCACCGTCCGCCTCAACGCCGGCATCTATCACATCGTCTCCACCTACGGGGACTGCAACGCGGTGGTGGAGAGCGACGTGACGGTCGAGGCCGGCAAGCTCACCGAGGCGACCGTCACGCATTCGGCCGCCAAAGCCACCTTCAAGCTCGTGCAGCGCCCAGGCGGCGAGGCGCTACCGGATACGCAGTGGACGATCCAGAGCCCGCAGGGCGACGAGATCAAGGCAAGCGTGGGCGCGCTCCCGACGCACATCCTCGCGCCCGGCAGCTACACGGTGGTCGCCAAATCGCAGGGCCGCCAGTTCCAGCGCGACGTCACGCTCGCGAACGGCGAGACGGCACAGGTCGAGCTGGTAATAAATTAGAGAAGAGGGGCAACGGGCAGCAGGCAGGGGTGTGGCAGCCGTGGCCACGTCGCGAGCCGTCATCTGCGGCCTCAACCCCGTCTGTTGTTGCCTCGCCCCCTGCCAGTTGCCCCCTGCCTGCCGCCCACGTCAAAAATCGTTCAAGACCCAGTCGGTCGGGCATCCGTGATTGCGCATGAGCGTCTCGGTCTCGTCGCGGCGTGTGCGCTCATCGAGATCGTGGAACAAGGCGCGGGCGAGCTGCCAGTGCTCGCAGGCCGTCGTTAGGTCGCCGGCCGCGCGCGCCAGCTCCGCCAGCGCGAGCCGCCGCGGTCCGGCTCCTGCTGGCCGCGCGCACGGCCTCGCGGAGATACTCCGCTGCGGCATCAGAGTGCCCCTGCGGGATCTCGGCCTGCGCGGCCGACAGACAGAGGTGCGCGAGGGCGGCCTGATCGTTCTCCGCCGCGGCACTGCGGATACGCACGGCCCAGTCGTCCGGAGGTGCGTCATTGCGGAGCGCGCCGACGGGTGCTGGCGCTGCGGATGTCCCGGCAGGAACGGCGCCGGGCGTTTCGGGCCGCGCCTGCGGAGCCGGGCCGGGTGCCCCGGGGCGGCGGTACAGGCGTGCGATTACGATGAGGAGGATGGCGACCGGCGCCAGCAGGATGAGGGCTGCCGGGAGACCGCTGACCTCGATGAGGCCAAGGGCGCCCAATATCCCGGGTGTGACGGTCGCGATCACCTTGCAGCGCTCCCCCTACTCCTCCCGCGCGTGCTCCGCGTCACCGCAGCGGACCTGCGGAAAGCAACCCGCCGCGCGACCAAAGATTGTTGAGCCCGCGCTCGAGCGCCAACGGTGTTTTCGGGCCCAGGTTGCGATCGAACAGATTGGCGTAGCTGCCCACCTGGCGAACGATCCGATAGCTCCAATCGCGCGAAAGGCCCATGGCCCGGCCGAGGTCCGCCTCGAGGCCGAGGAAGCGGCGGATGTCGATATTCGCGGAGCCGCGCAGGCTATCGACGTTCTCCCGCGTGATGCCAAGCTCCTCGGCCGAAATCAAAGCGGCCAACGTCCAGCGCACGATGGAATGCCACTGCTCGTCGCCCTGGCGAACGACGGGCCCCAGCATCTCCTTGCTGACCAACTCCGGCATGATCACGTGATCGCCCGGGCGGGCGAGCCGGCTGCGCTCGGCGGCGAGCAGCGTGGTGTCGCCCGTCAACACGGTGCAGGCCGCGCCCGTATAGGCTTTCACGGCGTCGCTCCAATGCTCGGAGCGAACGATCTGGACGCGCATCCTGCGGGCCTCGAAGAACGTCTCGACCGCCTGCTCCGCACTGGTGCCCGTCATCACGCAGACGGAGGCGCCGGAAAGCTCGAAAATGCTGGCGACGGCGTAGCCGCGTCTGATCAGGAAGCCCTGGCCGTCGTGGAACAGAGTGTCCGTGTAGCGGACGCCGAGCTCGGTATCGCGCGACAGGCTGCGTCCGCCGGCGTGGGGCAGCACGTCCACCTCGCCGGCGGCCAGAACCTGATAGCGGTTCCCGGCGGTGACGACGCGATATCTGACGGCATCCTTGTCGCCGAGCACAGCGGCGGCGACGGCGCCGCAGAAATCGATGTCGAGGCCGGCCCAGGCCCCGTCCGGCCCGACGGCCGCGAACCCGGGCATGCCTTCCGTCACGCCGCAGACGAGGTGGCCGCGCGCGCGCACGTCGTCGAGGGTCGCGGCGCGCGTCTCGGCCGTTGCGAGCGCGAGGCCGGCGAGCGCCACCACCGCGGCCACCAGGGCCTGGACGGGACGCGCGCCGCCACGAGGGCGACCACGCTTCGGCCTTCGGCGATCAACCCACACGGAAACGCGCCTCCGTCTCGAGAACAAACTTTACAGGCGGCGCGTGGAGGGCACTGCCAGTGGGTGGCCCCCCGCGCATAGCCCCTTGAACCGCCGTGTCTTGTGCCGTCGCCCTAGTTCCGTCGCCCCTGGCACCGGCCTGCCGGCCGTCGCAGCCCGGCGACGGCGGACACCGGCGGACCGCGCTCCCTCCGGCTGCGGTCCGGCATCCCGGGGGGCCACACATCCCCCGTTGCGCCCCCAGGGTCAAGCCCTTGACCGGCGTTGGAAGTTGCGCCAAAGGGCGCTTCAGGCGCAGGGCGGCCCGCGTCCTCCAGGCCAAGGATCCCGATCCCATGACGACACCGAAGAAAGGCGCGGCCGAGACCCGCCATCCGGAGACGGCCATCCTGCACGACGGCCGCGATCCGGCGCGACAGCACGGTTTCGTCAACCCGCCGGCCTACCGCGGCTCGACGGTGCTCTTCCCGACGCTCGATGCGCTCGAAGCCTACGACGAGCAGCCGTTCCGGTACGGACGGCACGGCACGCCCACCACCGCCGCGCTCGAGGACGCGATCGCCAGGCTCGAAGGGGGCGCGCGCACGCTGCTCACCGCCTCGGGCTACCAGGCCGTCACGACCGCCATCCTCGCCTTCGTCAAAACCGGCGACCACGTGCTGATGGTGGACAGCGTCTATCAGCCGACGCGCAAGTTCTGCGACACGATCCTGGCGCGCCTCGGCGTGACGACGACCTACTACGATCCGCTCGTCGGCGCCGGCATCGCCGACCTCATCCGCGACGAGACGCGCGTGGTGTTCCTCGAAAGCCCCGGCTCACTGACGTTCGAGATGCAGGACGTCGGCGCCATCGCCAAGGCCGCGCGGGCGCGCGACGCGGCCGTGCTCATGGACAACACGTGGGCGACCGGCCTCTACTTCCGGCCGATCGAACACGGCGTCGACGTGTCGATCAACGCCTGCACGAAATACATCGTCGGCCATGCGGACGCGATGCTGGGCGCGATCACCACCAACGCCCGCACCGCCCGGCTCGTCGAGGAGGCGCGGGCGACGCTCGGGGCATGCCCGGGATCGGAGGAGACGTATCTCGGCCTGCGCGGCCTCAGGACGCTCGCGGTGCGGCTCGAGCGTCATCAGCGCTCGGGGCTCGAGGTGGCACGCTGGCTCGCGGCCCGCCCCGAGGTGGAGCGGGTCCTCCATCCGGCGCTACCGGGCGATCCGGGGCATGCGCTGTGGAAGGCCCAGTACGGGGGAGCGTCGGGGCTGTTCTCGATCATCCTCAAGCCCACGCCGCGCAAGGCGCTCGCGGCGATGCTCGACGGGCTCACGCTGTTCGGCATGGGCTATTCGTGGGGCGGCTTCGAAAGCCTCATCGTTCCGTTCAACCCCACGCGCTACCGCACGGCGACCGAGTGGACCGCCGAGGGCCCGGCGTTGAGGCTGCACATCGGGCTCGACGACGTAAGGGACCTCACCGCCGATCTCGCGGCGGGCTTCGAGCGGCTGAACGCGGCGCGGTAGCCAGGAGCAGGCGGAGCCCGGCGGGGCCCGCGCCAGCCTCACACCGCCAGCATTGCCGTCGCCTGTCGCCTGGCCCGCGTCGATCCCAACGTCGCGCAGTCACATTTTCGCGATTGCCCATGCCGGCGGGCGGCTCCGGCGATCAAAAACAAGTCTTCGAGCGTCTTTTCGGGCTTGGGGGGAACCTTCGATCCGGGCTACCGTCCTTTCGTGAAGGACCTAGGACCTTTGGCGAATAGACGCGCCTTGACCGCCTCACTAATTAAACAGCACGTCATCCAAAACCGAAGAACAACCAGGACGCGCGCCCGGCGCTCACCTGGGATTGAGTTGCCCTCAAGGAGGAAAATCTGATGATTCAACAGGCTTTGAACGAGCTTTCTCAACAGATCCGCATTCGTCCGCGCTACGACAACTTCATCGGCGGCCAGTGGGTTGCCCCGGTCAAAGGCCAGTACTTCACCAACCTGACCCCGGTCACCGGCAAACCGCTCTGCGACATCGCCCGCTCCTCGGCCGAGGACATCGAGCTCGCGCTCGACGCCGCGCACAAGGCCCGTGCCGCGTGGGGCACCACCGCTCCGGCCGCGCGCGCGCAAATCCTGCTCAAGATCGCCGACAAGATGGAGGCGAACCTCAAGCTGATCGCCATGGTCGAGACGCTCGACAACGGCAAGCCGATCCGCGAGACGACCGCCGCCGACATCCCGCTCGCCATCGACCACTTCCGCTACTTCGCAGGCTGCCTGCGCGCCCAGGAAGGCGCGATCTCCGAGATCGACCACGACACCGTGGCCTATCATTTCCACGAGCCTCTGGGCGTCGTCGGCCAGATCATTCCCTGGAACTTCCCGCTCCTGATGGCCTGCTGGAAGCTGGCTCCGGCCCTCGCCGCCGGCAACTGCATCGTGCTGAAGCCCGCCGAGCAGACGCCCATGAGCATCATGGTGCTGATGGATCTCATCGGCGACCTGCTGCCTCCGGGCGTGCTCAACGTCGTCAACGGCTTCGGCATCGAAGCCGGCAAGCCGCTCGCCCAGAACAAGCGCATCGCCAAGATCGCCTTCACGGGCGAGACGACGACCGGCCGCCTCATCATGCAGTACGCGTCGGAGAACATCATCCCGAGCACGGTCGAGCTCGGCGGCAAGAGCCCGAACATCTTCTTCGCCGACGTCGCCGATCACGACGACGACTTCTTCGACAAGGCGCTCGAAGGCTTCGCGATGTTCGCGCTGAACCAGGGCGAGGTCTGCACCTGCCCCTCGCGCGCGCTCGTGCACGAGAGCATCTACGATCGCTTCATGGAGCGCGCGGTGAAGCGCGTCCAGGCCATCAAGCAGGGCCATCCGCTCGATTTCTCGACCATGATCGGCGCACAGGCCTCGAACGACCAGCTCGAGAAGATCCTCTCCTACGTCAAAATCGGCCAGGAGGAAGGCGCGCAGTTGCTGACGGGCGGCGAGCGTAACATCCTCGATGGCGAAGCGGCTGAAGGCTACTACGTGAAGCCGACGATCCTCGCCGGCAACAACAAGATGCGCGTGTTCCAGGAAGAGATCTTCGGGCCGGTCGTCTCGGTCACGAAGTTCAAGGATGACGAGGAAGCGCTCGCCATCGCCAACGACACGCTCTACGGCCTCGGCTCGGGCGTGTGGACCCGCAACGGCACGCGCGCCTACCGCTTCGGCCGCGCCATCCAGGCGGGCCGCGTGTGGACCAATTGCTACCACCTCTACCCGGCACACGCCGCGTTCGGTGGCTACAAGCAGTCGGGCATCGGTCGCGAGACGCACAAGATGATGCTCGATCACTACCAGCAGACCAAGAACATGCTGGTCTCCTACAGCCCGAAAGCTCTGGGCTTCTTCTAAGACGGGATCGCTACGGCCCGGCCAGGCCGTCCGATCCGGTTCCCTCGATGCAGCGCGGCCGCGAGGCCGCGCTGTTTCCGTTCAAGGCATGCCCTCACTCCCGACAAGGATCTTCCGTCAATGACCGATGCCCGCCCCACGCTCCGCTCGCTGCTCGCAATGCCCGGCACGCCGGCCCCGCTTTCCAAATCGGCGCTCGTGCTGATCGACTGCCAGCAGACCTACCGCGAGGGGGTGATGCAGCTCGAAGGCGTGGAGCCCGCGCTCAAGGAATGCGCAGCGCTCCTGAAGCGCGCGCGCGATGCGGGAGCACCCGTGATCCACATCCAGCACGATGCGGGCCCCGGAACGCCCTACGACACCAAGGCGCCGATCGGCGCCATCGCCGACGTCGTTGCGCCCGCACCGGGCGAGAAGGTCATCACGAAAGCCTATCCGTCCTCATTCGAGGGAACGGACCTCGACGCGGAGCTCAAGCGGCTCGGCGTCACCGATCTTGTGCTCGCGGGCTTCATGACCCATGTGTGCGTCAACTCGACGGCGCGGGCCGCGTTCAACCATGGCTATCGGCCGACCGTGGTCGGCAATGCCACGGCGACGCGCGCGCTGCCCAACCCGCTGGGTGGTGATCTGCCGGCCTCCACGGTGCACGATGGTGCGCTCACGGCGCTGGCCGACCTGTTCGCGATCGTGGTGCCGTCGGGAGACAAGGTCCCGACCTGACGGCATCATTGGCGCCATCTCCCCTGAAGCCCCTCATGGAGGTCACCATGGTCGAACGTGTATCGGCGACGCCGGAGGCTCTGGCGATGATCGCCAAGCTCAACGACATGCATGGACCTCTGCTGTTCCATCAGTCGGGCGGCTGCTGCGACGGCAGCGCGCCCATGTGCTACCCACGGGGCGAGTTTCGCGTCGGCGCGCAGGACGTGTATCTGGGGGAGATCGGCGGGCAGCCGTTCTACATGGGAGCTGCGCAGTTTGACTACTGGCAGCACACGCACCTCATCATCGACGTGGTGCCCGGGCGCGGCTCGGGCTTCTCGCTCGAGGCACCAGAGGGCGTGCGGTTCCTCACCCGCTCGCGCGTTTACACGGATGGCGAGTCCGAGGCGCTCGAGAAGCTCGGCCCGCCGCCGACCGGCGTCGAGCGGCCGGCGGCGGCATAGCGAGTTTCCGTTTCAGATGGAAACAGCGTTTCGACATGCGCAAGCGTGTCTGGACTCCGGCCCCCGGCCTTCGCCGGGGCAGGCTTCGCCGGAGTGACGTTGAGTTTGCGGCTGCACCTTCCCCGAGACGTTTCTTCCCCGGACACTCTCCTTTTCGTACGTGTCCGGGCGTACCGATGAGCGCGCAGGAGCCATGCTTCGCGCGGACGGGCGAGTAACCCCTCGCACGCCGCATGCGCTATTTCTTCGGATTGACGATCAGCTCCGAAGTCATGGTCGGCTGGTGGGCCGAGCAGACGATGCTATGGCGGCCGGGCTTGTCGGCCGTGAAGGTCACCTTCTTCACCTGGCCGCGCTTCAGCTCGAACGACTGGCCATAGGCATCGATGGTGATCGGGTGGCTCGCGCCGTTGATACCGACGAACTCGAGCGTCACCTCGTCACCCTCGTCGACGAAGATCTGGCGCGGCTCGAAGACGTAGACCGCGATCTCCCAGCGACCCTTGTCGTCGGGCTTCTTCAGCACATAGCCCGCCCCTTCGGGGAGCGGCGTCTCGGGAAACGGCTCCTTATCGACCGTCACACCGCCCTTTGGCTCGACGGCGGTGACGACGATGTGGCGCTCAGCGGCCTCCGCCGTCACCGGCGTTGCGAACATGCCCCATCCAACGGTCACGGCAAGGGCAGCGCGTGGCAAGAACGACAACGATATCATGGACAGGCTCCGTCATGGCTGCTCGAAAGCCATACCGCACCTGATCTGCACTCATGTGTCAACGAGAGTCGGACGGCTCAGCCGTCGCCGCCGCCGTCGGCGAAGCTCGGCTCAGCGCCTTTCGGCGCAGACGACCGCGTCGGGTGGACGCGCCGGGCGTTCGGGCTCGAAGGCCCCTTATAGTACTCGGTCATCGCCTCGAGAAAGAGCGGCTTCAATCCAGCGCCGCCGTTGTCGATATGAGCCTTCAGCGCATTGCGCATCCGCGCCTCCCACGACGCATGGATGTGCTTGGCGATCCCATCCAGCGCCTCGTTCTTCGGATAGAGGGCGAAAAAGTCGGTGATCTGGTTGGCCATGCGGACGAGGTCTTTGACGTGCATGCTTGAATTCCGTTGATGAGATTGACTGGTCAGCCGTTGAACACAACAGGACCGCCGGGCCCTAGTGCCGCGAGAAACAGATTGGATTTGATTGCGAGATCGAGCGCCAGCGCCGTCGGTGCCGATACCGTGACCAGACCGCCGATGCCGGCGACGACCGACTTCTGCACAAGCTCGAAGCTGCACCGGCTGGTCATGAGAATGAAACCCGCTTTGCGGTCCAGATCCTGCAGAGCGATGGCACCGATCAGCTTGTCGAGCGCGTTGTGGCGACCGACGTCCTCACGCAGGAGCAGGATGTCACCGGCCCGCGAAACGTAGGCCGCGCCATGCACCGACCGGTTAAGAAGGTTCATCGGCTGGTGCCGCTGCAGATCGCGCGCCGCGCGCTCGATCACGGTCGCCTCCGGCGCCCAATCGCGCGTGAGCACCGGCAACGGCCTGATCACCGACCCGATATCCTCGACCCCGCAAAGACCGCACCCCGTGCGACCTTCGATCGAGCGTTGTGCGATGCGTGAGGGTTCGATCTTCTCGGCCGGCAGGGCGACGTCGACGACGAGGCCACCCTCGACCGGCAACGCCATCACGGCCGTGATGTCGCCAACGCTGCGGATAAGTCCTTCGCTCAGCAGGAAGCCGGCCGCAAAATCCCGCAGGTTCGCCGGGGTCGCCATCATAACAGTGAACGGCTGGGTGTTGATCTGCAAGGCCACCGGCACTTCGTCCGGAAGCTGCCACGTCACCGTCTTGACGGTGCCGTCGGCCGAACGCAGCTCGCCAGTCGCGGCCCGCGAGCAAAGCCGCGGATCGCTCTCCGGTCGATTGATTACGTTCGCTCTGACGTTCATGGACCTCAACGGCTCAGACGAGGTCGCGGACTACTCCGCCGGCTCGAGTTCCGCTTCCCTGGAGATACGCTTGTTTACTGTCGTGCGCGCGCGCTGCACCTCCTGCCACTCGGACGGAGCGTTCGAGAGCATGACCTGAACCGCCGTAACTTTGTACTCGGGACAATTGGTGGCCCAGTCCGAGCTGTCGGTCGTGATCACGTTCGCGCCCGTTACCGGATGGTGGAACGTCGTGTAGACGACGCCCTGCGGCATGCGGTCGGACACCATCGCCGTGAGCGTGGTCGCGCCGACGCGACTCTGAAGCGACACTCTCGTGCCGGTGCTGATGCCGCGCACATCGGCGTCGTGCGGGTGGATCTCCAGGATGTCCTCGGGGTGCCAGGCGACATTGTCGGTGCGCCGCGTTTGCGCACCGACGTTGTAGTGCGCGAGGATGCGCCCGGTCGTCAGCACCAGCGGGAAGGTCCGGTTGGTCCGCTCGTCCGTCGGCACGAATCCCGTCAGCATGAAACGGCCCTTGCCGCGCGTGAACTCCTCCACGTGCATGACCGGCATGCCTTCCGGTGTCTCGTCGTCGCACGGCCACTGGATCGAGCCGAGCTCATCGAGGCGCGCAAACGACACGCCCTTGAACGTCGGCGTCAGCCGCGCGATCTCGTCCATGATCTCGGACGCGGAATTGTACGCCATCGGATAGCCCATCGCGGTCGCGACGCGGCAGACGACTTCCCATTCCGCCATGCCCTGCTGCTCGGGTACAACCTTCCGCACGCGGTTGATCCGCCGCTCGGCATTGGTGAACGTGCCGTCCTTCTCGAGGAACGACGTGCCGGGCAGGAAGACGTGCGCGAACGCTGCCGTCTCGTTGAGGAACAGGTCCTGCACGACGACGATGTCCATGGCCGACAGCGCATGCTCGACGTGGTGCGTGTTCGGATCGGACTGGGCGATGTCCTCACCCTGAATGAACAGGCCCCTGAACGAGCCGTCCGAAGCGGCATCGAACATGTTCGGGATCCTGAGGCCCGGCTCGCCAGAGAGCTGGACCTTCCACTCGTTCTCAAAGAGCCCGCGCGTCTCCGCGTTGGAGACGTGGCGGTAGCCCGGAAACTCGTGGGGGAACGAGCCCATGTCGCACGAGCCCTGCACATTGTTCTGGCCGCGCAGCGGATTCACGCCGACGCCTTCGCGCCCGATGTTGCCGGTTGCCATCGCGATGTTGGCGATCGCCATGACCATCGTCGAGCCCTGGCTATGCTCGGTGACGCCGAGGCCGTAGTAGATCGCCGCGTTGCCGCCTGTCGCATAAAGGCGGGCAGCCTCCCGCACCTGCTGCGCCGGAACGCCGGTGATCGGCTCAAGCGCTTCCGGAGAGTTCTCGGGCCGCTTGATGAACTCCTCCCAGCGGGCGAAGTCGGCCGGCTCGCAGCGCCGCGCGACGAAATCGCGGTTTATCAGGTTCTCGGCCGCGATGACGTGGCCGATTGCGTTCATGATCGCGACGTTCGTCGACGGGCGAAGCTGCAGGTGATACTCCGCCTTGACATGCGGCGAGCACACGAGGTCGGTGCGGCGCGGATCGATGACGATCAGCTTGGCGCCCTCGCGGATGCGCTTCTTCATGCGGCTCGCGAACACGGGATGGGCGTCGGGCGGATTGGCGCCGACCACCATGATGACGTCGCTTTTCTCGACGCTCTTGAAATCCTGCGTGCCGGCCGATTCACCGAACGTCTGCTTCAGGCCGTAACCAGTCGGCGAGTGGCAGACGCGGGCGCAGGTGTCGATGTTGTTGGTATTGAACGCGGCGCGGACCATGCGCTGAACGGCATAAACTTCCTCGTTCGTCGTGCGCGAGGAGGTGATGCCGCCGATCGAATCCTTGCCGTACTTCTCCTGCGTCTCCTTGAGGCGCTTGGCCGCGTAATTAATCGCCTCGTCCCAGGAGACCACCTGCCACGGATCGGAGATCTTTTCGCGGATCATGGGCGTGAGCACGCGGTCCTTGTGCGTGGCATAGCCGTACGCGAAGCGACCCTTGACGCAGGAATGACCCTCGTTGGCGCGGCCGTCCTTGTACGGCATCATGCGTATCACCTCCCCGCCGCGCATCTCGGCCTTGAAGCTGCAGCCGACGCCGCAGTAGGCGCAGGTGGTGACGGTGGAATGCTCGGGCTGGCCGTTGTCGATGATGGAATTCTCGATCAACGTCGCGGTCGGGCACGCCTGGACGCAGGCGCCGCAGGAGACGCACTCGCTGTCGAAGAAGGCTTCATCCATGCCGGCGGCGACGCGGCTGTCGAAGCCGCGGCCGGAGATGGTCAGCGCGAAGGTGCCCTGAACCTCCTCGCACGCGCGGACGCAGCGGTTGCAGACGATGCATTTCGAGGGATCGTAGGTAAAGTACGGGTTGCTGCCATCCTTCGAGAGCCAGAGGTCGTTGTCGGCGTTGTCGATGCGGCTCTTGGCGAACACGTGGTTCGCGCCATCATAACCATAGCGTACGTCGCGCAGGCCGACGGCGCCCGCCATGTCCTGCAGCTCGCAGTCGCCGTTGGCGGCGCAGGTCAGGCAGTCGAGCGGGTGGTCGGAGATGTAGAGTTCCATCACGCCCTTGCGGAGGGCGGCGAGGCGCGGGGTCTGCGTATGGACCGTGATGCCCGGCGCGACGGGCGTGGTGCAGGAGGCGGGCGTGCCGTTGCGGCCCTCGATCTCGACCAGACAGAGCCGGCAGGAGCCGAAGCTCTCCAGCATGTCGGTGGCGCAGAGCTTGGGGATCGTCGTGCCCATCTCCATCGCCGCGCGCATAATGGAGGTGCCGTCCGGCACCGTCACCTCGACGCCGTCGATGGTGAGGGTCACCATCTTCTCGGACTTCGATTTCGGCGTGCCGTAGTCGATCTCTTTGATCAGGGACATGATCCTACTCCGCTGCCTCGGCCAGCTTCCCAGCCGGCCGGCCAAAATCTTCCGGGAAATGCGTCAATGCGCTCATGACGGGATATGGGGTGAAGCCGCCCAAAGCGCAAAGCGAGCCGAACTTCATCGTGTTGCAGAGATCCTCGATGATTGCGAGACTGCCGGCCGTATCCTCGCCCGCCATCACCTTGTCCATCATCTCGCGGCCGCGGATCGAGCCGATGCGGCATGGCGTGCACTTTCCGCAGCTCTCGATCGCGCAGAAGTCGAACGCGAAGCGTGCCTGCTTGGCCATGTTGGCCGTATCGTCGAAGACGACGATGCCGGCGTGGCCGATGAGCCCGTCGCGGGCGGCAAACGCCTCGTAGTCGAACGGCGTATCGAACAGGGCGCGCGGGAAGTAGGCGCCGAGCGGGCCGCCGATCTGAACGGCCTTGACCGGCCGGCCCGAGAGCGTGCCGCCGCCGATGCCGTCGACGAGATCGCCCAGCGTGATGCCGAAGGCGGTCTCGAAGAGGCCGCCGAACTTCAGGTTGCCGGCAAGCTGGATCGGCATCGTCCCGCGCGAGCGTCCCATGCCGTAGTCGGCATACGCCTTCGCGCCTTGGGCCAGAATGTAGGGCACTGCACAGAGCGACAGCACGTTGTTGATGACGGTCGGCTGGCCGAACAGGCCCTTGTGGGCGGGGAGTGGCGGCTTGGCGCGCACGAGGCCGCGCTTGCCTTCCAGGCTATCGAGCAGCGAGGTCTCCTCGCCGCAGACGTAGGCCCCGGCGCCCATGCGTACCTCGAGCTCGAAGGCGTGATCGGATCCCGCGATCTTCGGGCCGAGGAAGCCAGCCTTGCGGGCGGCCGCGATCGCGGCGTTCAGCGCCTTCCCGGCATGAGGATATTCGGAGCGCAGGTAGATGTAGCCCCGCGTCGCCCCGACGGCGATGCCGGCGATGGTCATGCCCTCGACGAGCAGGAACGGATCGCCTTCCATGATCATGCGGTCGGCGAAGGTGCCACTGTCGCCTTCGTCGGCATTGCAAACGATGTATTTCTGCTGGCCCATCGGCGTGTCGTGGACCGTCTTCCACTTGATGCCGGTCGGGAAGCCGGCGCCGCCGCGTCCGCGCAGGCCGGACTTGGACACCTCGTCGACGATCTCGATGGGCTTCATGGCCAGCGCACGCTCGAGGCCCTTGTAGCCGTCGTGGGCGCGGTAGTCGTCGAGGGAGATGGGATCGGTGATGCCGCAACGCGCGAACGTGAGCCGCGTCTGACGCGTCATGTAGGGGTGCTCGTCGACGACGCCGATCGACAGCGGATGGCGGATGTCGGCGACGGGGCGGCCCTCGAAAATGCCGGCCTCGACGAGGCTCGGCACATCATCCGTCGTCACGGGGCCGAAGCCGAACCGCGTGCCCTCGCGCTCGATCTCGACGAGCGGCTCGAGCCACAGCATGCCGCGCGAGCCGTTGCGCACGATCTGCACCTGGGCGCCGGCGCTCTTCGCCGCCGCGGCAAGGGCGGCAGCAACCTCGTCGGCTCCCACTGCGACCGCCGCGGCATCGCGCGGCACGAAAATCCGCAACATCATGTCCGGGTCTCTTTCAGCAACTGATCCAGGCGGTTCGAATCCAGACGTCCGACGACGCGCCCGTCCAGCATGGCGGACGGCCCCGATGCGCACAGGCCGAGGCAGTAGACGGCTTCCAGCGTCACCTGGCCGTCGGCGGTGGTATCCCCGCATGCGACACCGAGCCGGTCCTCGGCGCGCTCGACGAGGCGCTCGCAGCCCATCGACTGGCAGGCCTCGGCGCGGCACAACTTAAGGACGTGCTTGCCGGGCAGCTCGTGGCGGAAATCATGATAGAAGCTGACGACGCCATGCACCTCGGCCCGGGAAAGATTGAGCTCCCGGGCGATCACGGGGATCGCTTCCTCAGGCACAAAGCCGAATGCATGCTGAACTGCGTGCAGGATGGGCATCAGTGGCCCTTCCAATGCCGAGTGTCCAGTGACGATCTCGACTGTGCGCTCCTCGCTCCAAGGCTCGAAGCGGCTCATGGCGTCCTCCGACATTGTTTATAGTTATTACAGTGTAGATCACCCCTCAGGCCCCAAAGATCAATACTTTGATTTCGTGCGACGATAGATGTCGTCTATCGATTTCACGGGCCGGAGCGACCGGCACCGGGCGAGATCAGGCCATGGCAGCCTCCGGAGGGGCGCCGACGCGCTTCGCATGGGCGATGAAGGCTGCGACGAGCGGCGAATGGGGCTCGCGCTTGGTGACGACCAGCCCGATCTTGTGCGTAACGATCGGATCAACGAGTTGTATCGGCCGCAACGTACTTGGCCGGTCCAGCGTCTCCGCCAGGCGCGAGGGCAGGATGCTGGCCCACTCGCCGGTGCGGACGTGCGCGTAGAGCACGAGCATGGAATTGCTTTCCAGCGTCGGCGTCTGAAGGGCGCCGGCGTCCGCCAGATGGCGGTCGATCAGGCGCCGGTTCTGCATATCGGGCGTCAACAGGCACAAAGGGAGCGCGCCGGCCTCGCGCCAGCTCACTTTGTCCCGCTTGGCGAGCGGGCTTTCCGGCGCCACCAGCAGCACATAACGCTCGTCGTAAATGCGGATCGTCTCGAAGCGGGGTGGCGGCTCGTTGTCGACGTAGGACAGGCCGATGTCGACCTCGAGGTTCTCGAGCTTGGCGAGGATCGAGTCCGAGGTCATGGAGAGGACGGTCAGGCGCACGTCCGGGTAGCGGCGGCGGATGGGCACCGTCAACTGCGTGAGGAACGGCAAGGCGGTCGGGATGACGGCCAGCTTCAGATGGCCCGACAGGCCCTTTTTCAGGGCGGCGATCTCCTGGCGCAGGGCGCGCGAGTCGCCCACGATGCGCCGTGCCCAGTCCAGGATGCGCTCGCCTTCCGGCGTAAAGCGCCGGAAACGGGACCCCCGCTCGACGATCAGCACACCGAGCTGATCCTCCAGACTTTTGAGCGCTGACGACAGGGTCGGCTGGGTGACACCGCACGCTTCCGCGGCCCGGCCAAAATGGCGTTCACGGGCCAGCGCAAGGAGCAATTCGAGCTTTTCGATCATGGTGCCGGGCACCGCCCCGGGCGCCTCCAGAGTCCGATTTCAGCTCACTATAGACGACGGCCAGCGCCGGCGCACCCCGAACCAGAAATTTCTGCTGCTTTTCTGCGATCTTGCCCGATGGATCGAATTTTCCGGAAGCGCTTACGCCTCCGTTTACCTCAAAACATATATTTCAAAGGTCGATCCATCGTAGGACGGCGGAATTTACCGGTCGTAAGCCTCTCGCGGATGACTGTGGACGCTCATTTTCGGAGCCAGTTCCATGTTCACGCGTATCGCCTCCGCCGTCTCCATGCTCTTGCCGGGGCCGCTCGTCGCCCGCGCCCGGTCCTTCTCTGAGGATACGAGCGGCGGCATCGCAGTCATGTTCGCGCTGATGTTCGTTATGCTGGCGATCTTCGTCGGCGCCGCCGTCGACCTCGGCCGCTGGAGCCAGACGCGCAGCCAGACCATCTCGGCCATGGATGCAGCCGTGCTCGCCGGCGGCCGCGTGCTCCAGCTCAACGAGCACGACGTCGAGGGGGCGCGCGCGGCGGCAGCGCGGTATTATGCCGAGAACACCAAAGATCGCACGCCGGTCGTCGAGGACACGATCTCGTTCGACGTGACCGACGACAACATCGGCTTTCAGGCCTCCGGCAACGCCTATCTTCAAACGACATTTTTGAGCCTCGCGCACATTCAGCGCCTTCCGCTGTTCGCCACCACCGAAGCCCAATTCTCGAAGGCCCAGTTCAAGGCCGGCGGAAACTCGAAC
>ERZ795041.27-NODE-27-length-58091-cov-4.768178_pt1 | contig 58091 bp, 49 predicted proteins | sample MGYA00375125_ERZ795041 | MGnify/ENA primary metagenome ERZ795041 (study PRJEB30170, sample SAMN03074214) | activated sludge metagenome | biome: Common Effluent Treatment Plant; feature: Wastewater; material: Activated sludge; isolation source: activated biomass in a...
ATCATGGATGATAATAATAAACTGACGAATAGCCGCAAGGGTGAATTGGCAAATGTATTAGCCAGTCCGGGCTTATTTGGCACCTGGCCTATGATTGATTATTGTCGCGGCTATGCTTATATTTTCCTTGTAAAGAATTTTTTGGGCGACCAACGGGCTTCCATCCATTTGGATATTAAGAAAATGATAGATAAACAAATTCCACAGGGTTGCAACTAAACGGTTAATTTTGCGCTTCACTAAAAAATTTAAAACTTAAAATAAAATAGAATGAGTCAGATTAAACTTTCATTTTTAGGAGTTTCACTTTTCATAAGTGCTTCTTTATTTTCACAAACAAAAATTGTGGTAACCAAAGGGCAAAAATTCAATGTAGAAGTGTCTTCTAAATCCAATTCGCTGGCCGATATGATGGGGCAGCAAATGGAATCAATAACCAATAAAGACAATACAACACAATATCTCGTTAATGATGTTTTTGCAGATAGCATCCAATTACAATCAACTATTACAAAGTTGAAAAGCTATAGCAGCTTTATGGGTCAGGAAATGAATTACGATAGTGAAAAGAATGATAATAAAGGAGAGATGGCTGACATGCTTGGCGCCGCAGTAAATAAGCCACAAAATCTTATCATAGATGCCAATGGAAAAATCATTAGACAAGCTGCAGTGGAAGATGTTGCCTCAGGTTTAGGTGCATTGGCAAATGCCGGCAATGCAGATGCTATTGATCTTTTTTCACCGGCGTTAATAGGTAAACAACTTGCAGCAGGCGATTCAATTAGTTTTAAAAGCGAATCAAAATCAGCAAAAGGACTAACAGTGGATACCGGCACTTATCACATCACTGCAATAGAAAACGGATTAGCAAATATATCATATACCGGAAGCAGAATTATTTCAAACACAATTGAAATGATGGGTATTGAAATGCAGGTGAGTGGTAATAATGTGGTAAAAACCGAATTGCAAATGGATATCAATACGGGATTGGTGCTGGTAAAGGCAACAGTGATAGACTTGAATTTGAGTGTGGATGCAATGGGCAATCTGATACCGGTAACAGGAAAAGTGGTAACTACAGTGAAAGTGACGCCACAACCCTAATCATTGAATTTACTAATTTGAAAGCGGGCAAATTTTCTGCCCGCTTTTTTCATTTACCAGAATTTTATATACAGCGCTGCAATCAACATCAATACGACGGTAATTAATGCCATCAGAGAAGGAGATATCTTAAACATTTGCTTATCCAGTACAAATGCTTTCGGATTATCTTTTGGCCCTGCCAGGCTGATCACAACCATTACCAGCACTGCAAACAAAAAGGCCAGTCCCATAGCAATTAAAAAAGGAATTTCAAATCCGCCTTTTCCATTGGGGAAAGCGGTATAAAGAAAAGTTTCATTGCCCAATACCTGTGGTGCAAACTCATTGAAGAAAACACTAAGGCCAAAGCCGGTAAGCAAGCCTGCAACAGCTGCTGCGCCGGTGGTACGTTTCCAAAACAATCCTAAAAGAAACATGGCAAACACACCGGGGCTGATAAAGCCGGTATATTTTTGAATAAAGGTGAAACCGCCTTCGCCGCCAATGCCCAACAAATCTTCCCAGGTAAAGAAAATGGCTATGAGCATAGAAACTAAAACAACTACCCTGCCGGTAAGTACAAGTTTTCTTTCATCAGCCTGTTTTGAAATATACTTCTTGTAAATGTCCAAAGTAAAAATGGTGGAAATGCTATTGGCCTTACCTGCTAAAGAAGCCACAATTGCAGCAGTAAGTGCTGCTACAGAAAGTCCTTTCAAACCTTCGGGCAAAAAGCCCAGAACGGAAGCATAGGCATCATCCTGCTTTGCAAGTGGTGCAATATCCCCTTGCTGCACCAACACAAATGCAGCAATGCCAGGAAGCATAACGATGATGGGCATTAATATTTTTAGAAAGGCTGCAAACACAAGACCTTTTCTTGCAGTAGGCAAATCGGCACCCAAAGCCCTTTGTGTAATGTATTGATTGCATCCCCAATAATTGAGATTGGCAATCCACTGACCGGCGGCATACATCAAAATACCCGGCAGCATCAAATATTTATTAATATACTCCTGCGTAGAAGCCGCATCGGGTTTAGAAAGTATAAGATGAAAATGATCGGGTGCTGCCTGTAATATTTTTGCGAAGCCACTCCACACTCCATTTCCACCGCTTACTTTATCGAGTGCAATAAAAACAGTAACGAGTCCGCCAATTATCAAAACGATAACCTGAATCACATCGGTATAGCCAATCACCTTCATACCTCCAAGCGTAATGACGATGGCGAATGCCGCTAATATGATTAATATCAAATGAAAATACTGAGGGCCTACCAGACCACTGATAGCTACCGAACCTAAAAACAGAATGGACGTAAGATTGACAAACACATAAAGAAATAACCAGAAGACCGCCATGATGACCGATACCGATTCATTATACCTCGTTTTTAAAAACTGAGGCATGGTGTAAATCTTATTCTTTAAATACACCGGCATAAACCAGATGGCTATGATGATTAATGCAACTGCCGCTATCCACTCATAAGCAGCTACAGCTATACCCACAAAATAGCCATTACCACTCATGCCTATAAACTGCTCAGCCGAAATGTTGGAAGCGATAAGCGATGCACCTATGGCCCACCAGGTAAGCGAACCTTCTGCCAGAAAAAATGCCTTGGAGTCGTGTTCCTTGCTTTTGCGTTTTTGATAAATCCAATATCCATAAGAGGCTACAATCCCAAAGTAAAGTAAGAATACAATGATGTCGCTGGTTGCCAGATTCATTAGCAGTTAGTTAATACGATGAAAAAGTATAGAAAAATAATCTAATTCTTTCTGCTTAGCTTTAGATTTATTTTAAAATAACGCATAACATGAATACACAAACGTTACCACCACTGCCCCCCAAATCTGTTTACTACAAACGAATCAGGAAAAACATATTAATAGCCTGTGTTGTTATTCTTGTTTGTTTGTTGATTGGTGTTGCAGGCTATCATTATTCATCCGGTATGGCCTGGATAGATGCCCTGCACAATGCATCTATGATACTAAGTGGAATGGGACTGGTAGATGTAAATAAAGTAAGTAGCAATGGCGCTAAAATATTTTCATCCTTTTATGCACTTTTCAGTGGCATTGTGTTTATTACCAATGTGGGATTGATACTGGCTCCTACCCTGCACCGGGTACTGCACCGTTTTCATCTTCAATCAAAATAACATTATTGATTTTTTACAAACACCAGCTTTGCCCGGTCGGCCTTATAGATGGTTTCATAAAACTTAGCCAGCGCAGCAAAATCGGCCGGCGGAAAACTTCCATTGAAACATTCAAATTGTCGTGTATATACAATTGTATTTCCGTTGATCTTTAAAGCTGACTGATTTTTACCAAATTTTGAATTCAATGCTTCATCTTGTGGAATAGATTCTGCTTTATATCCATCCGGAATCTGAATGGCAGTGGTATCCATATCAGTATAAGCCATGCCTAATACAATGTCATTCTTACGGCTTTCATTGACCTTCAGTTTTCTGTGTGATCTGGAAATTATATTAGGAATTAAAAACAATCTTTTACCACTTACCGTGGCATAGTTATCGGCCACCAGTTCCAGTGTTTCTTTTATTTCCGGTACAAAGGTTTTCACTTCATCATAATGAAAACTTTTTATATCATAAGTGGCCAATTCAATATCTTCTTTTAAAAACTCCATGAGTTTATCTTTTGATAAACCTTTGATGACCTGAAAGAGCCGATCTTGTTGTTCTGCTTTGTACCTGGTAAAAATCTGTGCATCCAGATTTCCCGTTTCATTAATGGTCGCTTTAATATTTCTTACCTGCAGGTTTTCCTTATAACCATATACGGGTGTACGTACCAGTGTACCGCCATTTTCATCTACCGCAAGCGCATAACGATCGGATGTAAAATTGTTGAGATAGCCGGCAGGTAATATCTGGCTGGTACATTCCAGCCAAACTGTGTCTTTTGCCTGTGGCACCATTAATATTACGTGATTAAATTGTGAGCTGGGCAAATCCTTAATCAGATAATCTTTATTGCCCCCGGCATTGATAACGGTGTATAATGAGCGAATGCCTGCTTCCTTAAGCAAGGCCGACATAAAATTGCTGAGTGCTTTACAATCGCCATATTTTTTTTCGGCAACAAATTTTGCATCAAAAGGCTGCCATCCGCCTACACCCAGTTGGATACTGATGTACCGGGTGTTTTGCTGCATATACTCATACAACAATTTTATTTTTTCATTTGTATTGTTTACATGATCCGTTAACTCGTGAACTTTCTGCTTGATGTTTGCAGGCAATGCATCCCTATTAGACTTCAGGTCGAACACAAATTTTCCAAAATCGCTCCAACTGGCATTGCTTCCCTGATAATCTTCCAAAGAAAATTTTTCAGTTACCGGAAAAACGCTGGTTGTTTGCCGGTACCAGGCCGGTGATGCATATTCTTCTTCTACTGTTGCCAGGTTTTTTACTTCCCATTCGTAAGATTTATTTCTCCCTGATTCAGTAATGACAGGTTTACTTTCATAATGATAAGATTGAAACCGCAACGGATTAGTAGCAGGACAGATAACCACAAGCCTGCTTTGCTGTACACTCATTGTATTTTTTTCCTGTGGAATCCAGTCGGGCAGAAACATAGTGCCTTTATATTTTACTACCACTTCATACTCCACAGTATAAGGATATACTTTATAAAAAAAACTATGCCATTTCACCCGATTGTCATCAGCCAGACTGGCATCATCCATTCCACTTTCATCTTTGATATCACCCTTTTTCAGATTTTTTAATTTATTGCCTTGCGCATCATAAAGCGTTCCTTCAAAAGAAGAAACAGACCTGAGCCGGTCATACCCCGCCTGAAAGAAAGCCCACCGGTCTCCTTGTTCGTTTAAAATAGTATAAGCTACTTTATGCCGTAGCGTTGCACTGTTCGACTCCGATATTTCAAACTCAATTACCTCCATCCGCTTTACGGCGCCGGCGTTTTTTAATAACACTTCAGGTATCAGCGATACATTATACACACCATCACCGGCTAATGAAACAAGCGAAGAAAAAAAACTGATGGCCAATAAAAAAACTTTAGTCATTTTTTATTTTTTCTTCTTAAATACAATTTGTTCACTCTGCTTTTTTACAACCATGCTGAAGAATTCTCGTAACAGTTCATACTCTTCGGGTAGAAAATTTGCTTTTTTGAAAACCAACCTGCATCGCATGGAAATGCTTTCTCCATAATGTGACAAACGATATTCAAATAGCCCGTCTTCCTGCTCATTCAATTTTAATACCATTGATTTAGGCAATTCATCAACAATATAACCCTGTGGCACTTCCATTTGCAGGGTATATGTTTCATCCATTGCATAAGGCATTTCAATGGGATATTTTCTTTCGGCTGATTTAAAAGGGTTGTCTTTGTATCCTTCGCCAAAAAGCGGGTTGATATAAACGATATCCTCAGTTACATCATCCAGCATAAAATCATAATGAATACCAATGGGCCCGTCAAGATTTTTTAACGAATCCACACCAAAGTTGCTGATTTCTACATCGCTTCCAAAAGCACTTTTAATATCTTTTTGCAACTGTTCCACTCCTTTTGATTTAATTTTATCTCTGATATCCAATGATTCATAATAACCCGGAGTTTGTTGCATACTGCCCGCATATTTTCCATTTCCTTCGTTTACTACAAATACCAAAGTGCTCTTTGTTTCGCTCACGCTATCGGCCAATAAATCTATAGCAGGTGCCATTTTGCTCATCACTCTGGCATACCCATTGTAACAGCGCAGGGGCAGGAAACCATAACCCATTTGCGGCTCACTGGCATCCAGCATGATATATTTATCATTTATTTTGGCTCTGCAGATTACATAATCGTATTGACTCATCAATGGAAAAATGGAATATGCAAATCCATTGGAGCGAGTGCTCAGCACTACCGGGTCTGCTTCTATTTTATTGTCCAATAATAAGGCAGTCAGCAGTAAATTGATTTCAGCAACGGTTCCGCTTTTTGCTTTTGCTACCGCTTTTAATCCATGATCCATCAACACCCGATGATAATTAGTACAAGTAAAATTATTGCGCACCCATTCAAAAATTTTTCTGGACATCACTTCTTTACTTTCAGATCCAGTAAGAATTGACTTGCTAATATCTCTTAAAAAATTATTTTCTCTTGTCAAATTATAACCGAAGTATTCGTAATTCAAGTAATTGTTAGCCACTTTTGGCCATGCTTCTATATATCTGTAATAAGCCAAGGGTGCACTTCGCTCTACCAGTTCAAAAGCAATTTTTTGAATATGATTATCAACCGTAGTCGTATAACTTTCTTCTTTCAGAGCTGGCACATCCTTAATAGCCCATCTATTGGCAATCACCCGGGAAGAAAAACTATAATGTGCAGATGGGCCTGTTCCGCCGGGATCCGTTATATTAAAATTAGTTATTTCCTCCTTCGCAGTTCTCACTGTATATGGAAGATATCCCTGTGTTAAAAAAGTATAATTGAAAAACACAGGTACATTAAAAGTAAACTCGCTCCACAAACGTGGGTATGCCCCTTGAAACTCCCAGGGATCGGGAGTGTTGATAAAATCAGAGGTGGTTGTGTATTCAAATTCTAAAATGCTCCCTTCCTTAATATTAGGAAATGTAAATTTTTTGATTTTGTTTTTCTTGTCAAGCTTATCTTCAAATACGCCGGATTTATTGTCTAATTTTGTTTCTACAACTTTTCCGCCTTCCAAATTATAGGTAATCGCTTTCAGTTTTTCGAGTATCTCTTCATCTTCCCCATTCGAAAAAAGCCGAATGGAAACATTAGCAAGATCATAGCCATTTTTATTTAAGATATGAACCCGCTTGTAGTGTTTCGTTAATACAGAAAACCAGCCTTTACGATTTCCTTCAACCGTACAAGAACCTACATCGGCAATAACTACCGCACTGGCATTACTGTCAATGCTATATACTTTGGTTTCAAAATCCTTTGCAGATACATCTCCAAATTTTACCGGAGGTTTATCCTGTGCTGATGATATTTGAAAAGCTATTAAACAAAATAAGCCGAAAATGAAATGCTTTTGAAACATATATCTAAGTTTGTGGCGGTAAAAAAAATGTTTACAATTAGATAAATATAATAAAAATACAATACAAAACATAAGACTTCAATTGATTTGGATTCGTTGCAAAAAAATACAAGATTAGTAAAAGGTCTCGCCCATTCCCTGGGTTTCGATTTTTGTGGTATTTCAAAAGCCATAAAACTGGATGATGATGCCCGACGGCTGGAGCAATGGCTACTCAATGGAAGACATGGTCAAATGTCTTACATGGAAAGACATTTTGACCTGAGAGTGGATCCATGCAAACTAGTGCCCGGCGCTAAATCTGTTATCACGCTTCTTAAAAATTATTTTCCATCGGAAAAACAAAAAAACGGTGTTCCCAAAATTTCAAAATATGCATTTGGAAAAGACTACCATGAAATCATCAGAAGCTATTTAAATCAAATGTTGGAAAAACTGAGGACCGAGGTAGGTGAAATAAACGGCAGAGGATTTGTAGATTCGGCACCGGTGCTTGAAAGAAGCTGGGCGCAGCGTAGCGGACTGGGATGGGTGGGCAAAAACGGCAACCTCATAAATAAACAAAATGGTTCTTTCTTTTTTATTGCAACCTTAATAACCGATCTGGAGCTTGTGTATGATGATGCGCTCGCAAAAGATTATTGTGGCAGTTGTGCAAAATGTATAGAAGCTTGCCCTACACAGGCTATATTGCCCAATAAAGAAATTGATGGAAGTCGATGTATCTCTTACTTCACCATTGAACTTAAAGAATTGATGTTTCCTGCTGAAATGAAAGGAAAATTTGATAACTGGATTTTTGGATGTGATGTTTGTCAGGATGTATGCCCCTGGAATCGTTTTAGCAAACCGCACAACGAGCCTGCCTTTACGCCCATAGCAGAGATATTAAACTTAAGCAATAACGAATGGGAGCAGATGTCTGAAGAAAGTTTTCGTAAAATTTTTAAAGAATCGCCGCTGAAGCGTACCAAGTTTGCAGGCATTCAGAGAAATATCCGTTTTGTAAACCCCGATTAGAAGGTGTTTATAGAATTGATATGCTTTATGGTGGCAACAAACTGATTCCACACCTTTTTGGAATCCGAAAACTTGTAATACTTATCAAAGAGTAGTTTGGTTGATGTAAAATTTTTTCCAAAAGCATAATAATACACACCCAGATTAAACGCAAACTCTTTTCTCAAGCCTTCATCCATTGCTAAATCATCTTTTAAAGCTACATAAGGTTGTTCCTTTAGCTTTCCCAGGTTGTCATGAATAATATGCAACAGTTCCTTATCCCCTTTTACAATTTGCAATCTTCCCTGGCGGTATTGAATATTGATTGTATTATTCTCAATAGGATCAGCTTCACTTTCGGTGGGAAAACCACAAGCATAGCAAGTGAAGAAATAACCAAAAAGCTCATAAAGCCTGTATTGAAATATTTTGTTTTCATTGATACCCACTGCACCTGCATACATTTTGCCGGAGAATTGATACCGATTTATACCTATTTTTTTAAATATGTAAATCTCATCGCAACAATGTGCGCCGCCTGTATAATTGCTAAATAACAACTCAGCTTTGCCATCATTATCCAAATCAACTAGCGCAGCATCGGAAAATTCGGTAAGATTTGATTTCACAAACTGATGCATGGAAATCTGTTTACCGCTTTTCAGCATCATCATCGTTTTTTCGGGATGTGCTACCTTCTCTCCTTCCTGCAAAAGTTTGGTAAGCGGATCGGTTTCAGGAATTATTGCACTGTCTTTTTGAAACATCACAGTGTCTGCAGTTTGTTGTGCGAATGTACTTCTGTCAATGAGTGTGACCAGCAGAAAAAGTAAAAACAGTTTTTTCATTTGTGAATTATAAATTTTATCAAAAAACAATTCAGCCACAAACATAAAAAAAAGACTGCCTCAATATAAAGAGACAGTCTGTTTCATATAATAATTAACAAAACTTAGAAAGGAGGATCGGGGGGGGTGTTAGGATTATTATCTCTTTCCCGCAGTGGGTAAGGCATCAGATTACGTCTTCTCTCCGCATTTGGGCGATTGAATCGACGCATATCTTCCAGCTTTTGCCCCGACATAAACATTTCAATGCTGCGATGCTTGTAAATTGAATCGAGCAACTGCCCTTGGGTAAATACGCCCAACGCTGCAGGCAACTGAGCACCCACACCAAAAGGATCGTTGGCAGGAACTTTGGTAATTACTTTATTCAATTCTATCAATGCATTTGCCAAATCGGGCGTAGATGCTCTGGCATAACATTCCGCTTTTATTAATGTCATTTCTCCCGGCAAATACACTGGAATGGGTGTAGTAGTAGCATTGAAGAAACCATTAATTCTATGTCTGGGTGCAATAGTAGGGTTGATACTGGTGTAGAAAGCGACACGCTTATCAGCAAAATCGGGTTGCAGCCCCACTACCAATCCCAAAGTAGAATCCTTTGGCTGTACCACATTATTTGTAGAAGTAGCCACTTCAAAAACAGGATTCAAGTTTGAGGCATCGTAGTTGAAAGTAGATTTTTTAGACAAGTCAACCATATTGGCTGCGGCTAATGCCTGAGGATATAATCCTGCATACAATGAAAAGCGAGCTTTTAGTGCCAGCAAGGTATTCGATATATCAATACCGGCAGGTACATTGGCAGTAAATGCTGCACTTATAGGATCGGCTGATACAGCGGCAATAGCATCATCCAAAACAGTAATTGCTTTTTTAAATCCATCAACTCTGTCAATAAATGATACGTTGGTGCCAATTCCATCAGGTACTTTTTGCCAAAACTGAGCCATATCGCCAATAGACAATGCTTTAAAAATGCTGGCATAAGCTATCAAACCACTTGCATAGTTTTTATCACCCAGATTTTTTGCATTATTAATTACCAGATTAGCATCATAGATTACTTTATTACAAGTAGTCCAGAATGTTGTAAGTATGGTGTTATTTCCATCTACTGCTGTACTGCCGGTTGCTAATTGTACTTCAGATGTATTACCCGTATTTACTACAAAAAGTTCGTTGGTAGTAAGGCCATTGATGGTAATCAAATTATAAAGTGTGCTTGCCCTGCCTAGTGTATATACACGTTGTAAACCCACTGCAACACCCGCCAGTCCACGGGGCGAACTGAACACTTCATCCTGTGTTGCTTTATTAGGATCTTTAAAATCCTTTTTACATCCCACAGGCATCATAGCAGCACTTAGCAATCCCGCAATAATTAATGTTTTATTTATTATATTTTTCATTTTCATTCAATTTGGAGTTTAGAATTTAGCTGTTAATCCGATACTGAAAGTTTTAGGAATGGGAACGGAGCCAAAGTCGATTCCACGAAGAATATTACTTTGTCCACCTGCATTTACTTCCGGATCATATCCTTTGTAATTGTCCCAACTGATCAGGTTGCGGCCACTGGCACTAAGTGTTATGTTATTCAGTTTTTTGAAACTGCCGAAATTGTAACTCAATGAAATCTCCCTTAATTTAACAAATGAACCATCGTCGATGCGCCACTCTTCAACACTTGCGTAAAAACTATTAATGTAACCACGTGGATAAATGCCCATTTGTTCTTTCTCTGCTTCTTTACCATTGCCCACACCTTGTCTTGTTCTCCAGTCGGCATTAAATACTTCTACACCCTGTACAGCATCCAACTGTACTCGCAGACTTGCCTTCTTATAAGTAAACTCATTAACCAAAGATCCGGTCCAGTCTGGATTGGGATCTCCAATTACTTTGCGCAATAACGGGAAAGTAGTAATGGGTAATCCGGTTACGGGATCTCTTTGTACGGTGAAAGTAAGTGGCCCGGTTTGAGTACCTCTTTCACCTTGTGGAAATCCGGATGCATTTTTTACCAATCCTCCACTATTATCAAGTGCAAAGAAAGCACCATAGAAAACACCAATAGGCTGACCTTCAATAATAGCCACCGGCGCTCCCTGATTGGTGCTCAACAGTGTTAAAGCCTGACCGATTTTAACGGCTTTGTTTCTATTGTGATTATAAATAGCCGTAATGTCCCAGGTAAAATCTTTCTTCTGGAAAGGTCTTGCATTTAAAACAAATTCAAAACCTTTATTTTCCAAACTACCAAAATTGTCAAGCAAGCTGCTAAAGCCTGTTGTTGGTGCTATAAAACGATTGATCAACAAATCTTTCACTTTCTTATTGTAAATATTTGTTTGCAAATTCAGGCGGTTGTTGAAAAAACCAAGATCAATACCAAACTCAATCTCCTGCTGTCTTTCAGGTTTTACATTTGTATTTGCCAAGGTAGAACTTGAAATCAAAGAAGTTCTGGATACAAATGCATTGCTGCTATAAGAATTAAATCTGGAGTATGCGCCAATACCCGTCATATTTCCGCTTTCGCCATAAGCCAAACGTAATTTTGCAAAATTCCAAACCTTACTCATGCCCATATTTTTCCAAAAATCATGCTCGCTGATGACATAGCTACCGCTTGCTTTATAATAGGTTTGATTGCGCTGATCTTTGCCAAATACTGAAGAACCATCTACACGAACAGCCCCTGTAATGTAGGCCAGATTTTTATAACCAAAATTTTGCTGCAAATAATAACCGGAAACAGAAATTTCGCTTCTGTCATCTGCACCCGGAATTAAGGTGCTGGCACCACCCACTGTTTGTACTACCGGAGCAAGTCCACGGCCCTGCAACATCGTGTAAGAACTTTTTTCGTACTGAACTGAGTAGCCCAGTTGCGTGGTTGAGTTAATGTCTTTGCTCAACTTGGTTTGGTAAGTAGCATTCAGCTCATTATTTATCTGAAAGAAATTGTAATTAGCAGCACTGGCATATCCATTCAATGTAGGAACAAGTGTAGGGCCACCACCAAAGAAACCGGTACTTACATTATAAGCAAAAGGAGGAATAAAGGTTTCCCCTTTTTGTGAGTACTGATCTATTCCCATTGTATAATCAATAGTAAGTCCTTTAATGGGTTTTATTTTTATGCCTGCATTGGCCAATAAACGATTGGTTTCTTCATGTTGCTTAATGTCTTCGATTACAGAAACCGGATTCACCCTTCCTCTTTCTCCAATAGCCTGAATATTGCCCAGTGCATCACGCTTCCAGATATCGTGAAAGTTGCCAATAATATTAATTGAATTCATTGGAGAAAAGAATGAATTACCATTTGGTTTTTCATTACTATAACTGTTGATATAGTTCAGGCCAATTTTAAAATTGATTTTATCGCCCAATCCCTGTTCCAGATTTACCCGGAAGCTATAACGACGAAAATCAGTGTTTTTGATGATACCCTGATTTTTGAAGTAAGATGCAGATGTATAATATTTTGTTTTGTCTTTGCCGCCGGCAATGGATACATTATTATCAGTGCCTATTGCAGTACGAAAGATATAATCGTTGTAATCATATCTTGTAACATTGGTTTTGTTTGTCAAAGCAGGCGTTAATATATCCTGCGTTTGCGCACCAGGCCCATCAGTAGGTCCGCCAAATTTTGTTGGGGACTGATTTACTTCCACGCTTTTGCGCAGTTGGCTGATGGTAAGGCTGGTAGAGAAGCTAACCTGTGGTGCTCCCATACTCCCTCTTTTTGTAAAAATCTGTACCACGCCTGCATTGGCTCTTGAACCATAAATGGCTGCAGCAGCTGCACCATTCAATACTTCAATTCTTTCAATATCAGCAGGGTTGATGTCTGCTAGTCTGTTTTGCCCAATAGTACCTACAAAGCTACCACCATCGTAATTGGCACTTGTATTCGTAACTCTTGTAGTAGCATTGTTTACAATAACACCATCTACAATATATAAAGGCTCCGAAGAACTGTTGACCGAGCTGATACCACGCAGCCGTACTGAAATACCTCCGCCCGGGTCGCCACTGTTTTGTACAATTTGTGCACCGGCAGTTTTTCCTTGCAATGCTGCCAGCACATTACCCGTTGCACCTTTGGTAAGTTCATCAGCTTTTACCGTACTGATGTAGCTACCCAGTTGCTTACGAGTAGTACCGGCAGATACACCGGTTACGACAACCTCATCCATTTTCAAAACATCTTCTGCCATAGAAGCATCAACAGAATATGTACTTGCACCTGCGATCTTCAATGCCTGCGAAGTTGTTTTGAATCCTACGCCCGAAAAATCGACAGTGTAATCACCATTTTTTAAATTGGCAGTAAAAGCGTAGTTACCGGAAGCATCGGTACTGGTACCGGCGCCGGTTCCTCGTACCATAACGGTAATAGCAGAAGCCCCTTTTCCATCGGGTCCTGTTACTTTACCGCTGATGCGAACCTGTGCCTGAAGGGCTGCCGAAAGCAGCAGCATGACAGCAAGGGCAATCATTTTTCCCTGCTGAAGCTTTAGAAATTTTTTCATACAGCTTGGTTTGATTTAAGTTTAATTTTCAATAATTGAACTTCAAGGAATAGGAATAATGGTAAACTTAATAATTGCCGAAGTTATCATTAAGAATGTTCCAAAGAACAAAAAAATCAGAAAAATGTTGCTTAGACCTGCAAAAAATAGCAAACAATATTTTTTTGAACGCAAAAATCCGCAAAACTCAAAGCCATTTTATTTCTGCTCCACGAGTTTTTTTAAATTTGAAAGTCCTTTCTCCATCAAGGGACCGTATCTTTTTTCCAGCAATAGGCTTGAAAATTTTTCCCATGGATACCATCGTAGTTTAAAATTCATATACCATTGAATCGTTGTAGTATTGGGTGCAGCTGCCGGAAAAATTTGCCATCCCATGCTCATTTTCTTATCAGCATTTGCTGCTATAATCAGGCTATCCGAAATAGATTCCAATTGCAAACCTTTATTACTGCCGGTTGCAATGCCCGTAATTTTTCCATTTTCATAAATTAATGAAGCCGAATCGGCACCGGGATACCAGTTTTTCCATTGAGCCGGATTTTGTATCCGCATCAAAACTGAATCTTGTGATGCCCGAATATCTGTAGCTCTTGAAATACGTATATGAGCAGGAATCAGTAATGAAAACACAGTAATCAATAAAGCAAAGAAAACAAAACAGATAAATACAAAACGCAAAAGCTTCATAAAATATCAAATGAAATAAAATAAAAAACTTTCTATTCCCACTTCAGTACTTTTCCTAAGATGATATAGATAACGGCTATCCAGATTCCCATAATGCCCAGTTCTTTCAGGCAGTCAGTAATGTGCAACCCTTCAAATGAAATTTTTCGGATGGCATCATTGTATTGTGTCAAAGGCAAAAGTTTACAGATCTCTTGCAACCATGTAGGAAAAACATCAATTGGAAAAAAAGTACCTGACAACATCATTTGCGGAAATCCAAAAAGATTAATCAATAACGGAATAGAAGTATCGGACTTTACAATGCTACTAAAGATGAGGCCAACACCCATCAGCAAAAACAACATCACAACCGTCATGATTAGTATTTCTAAAAATGTGAACACCCCGTGCTGCAGTGTAAAGTTTAAAACATAATGGCCAAAAAGAATTAAAACAATAACGCTTAACAGCTGATAAAAAAGACGACTGGCACCTACACCCAGCAAAATATTTGTCCGGTTTACCGGTGAAGCATAAAATCTTTTCAACACCAATGATTCACGCAGGTTGAAAAAGGTAAAAGCAATTCCAAATAAAGTAGAAAACAAGATTGAAAACCCAAGCTGACCCGGCAATACAAAATCAATAGAACGATATTTCCTCACTTCTTCTCTTGCTGTTGGCATCATGGTGATCAGTTCTTCTTTAAAACCGGAAGCCGCTAATTGATACCGCAACTTCAAATCATCCAATATTCTTTCAAGAGCCGGAATCGTGTTATTGCTTGCAGAAGTAGAAACTATGCGAACAACATAGGCAGCCGCTTTTAATGAATCTGAAACCGGTAAAATGGAAACAATACCCGTGAGTTTGCCCCTTACCATTTCTTTTCTTCTGGCAACCGTATCTTTAAAATCTATAATACGAATCTGAGGATGATTTTTGAGACCCTGATAAAACTGATTGGTAACTGAAGTATCAGAACCCTGTGCTATGGCAATACGATATACAGGCGTACTGCCATTTCCAAAAGCCCCAAATATCAATACAAAGATGATGGGAAACATTAAACTAAAGAATATGGATGCCGGATGTGCGAATATGGCTTTGAAACTTGCCCGGGTAACGGCCCATAAAGCCTTTGTCTGGCTATATTGTTGCATTCATCAAAAAATTATTGGGCAAATGTATTAATTAACCATTCAATACTTAAAATAAAAGATATTTGAGGCGATGAATATTGCTTATTTATTATTGGGTACCAATCTGGGAGAGCGGGAAAAACAACTGCATACAGCCATTTCATTACTCAATGAAACATGTGGAAAGATCGTTGAAGTTTCAAGTATTTATGAAACGGCTGCCTGGGGCAAAACCGATCAACCTTCCTTTTTAAATCAGGCCTTAAAAATTGAAACTAACAATACAGCTCGACAGTTGATTCGCAAAATTTTGAAAACCGAAAAAAAAATGGGGCGCATCAGAAAAGAAAAATACGGCCCCCGGTTGATTGACATAGATATATTACTTTATAATAATGAAGTGCATGATTATCCATTGCTAAAGCTTCCCCACCCCGAGCTTCAAAATCGTCGATTTGCCCTGATGCCTTTGGCTGAAATTGCTCCGGATCTGATGCATCCGATATTGCAAAAAAGAATTTCAACCCTGCTAAAGCACTGCCCCGATAAGCTGGAAGTGAAAAAGTATTCCTGATTTTTTCCACAGCCCTTTGAATACAATTTTCTGCTGTACGCTTTTAACCTATTTTGCACCGGTTGCCACATTTGTTGCATTGCATACATGAAATATCACTTTATAACCATAGAAGGAAATATAGGAGCCGGCAAAACTACACTGGCACACATGCTCAGCAAACATTATAATGCCCGACTGGTGTTGGAAGAATTTGCTGACAATCCATTTCTTTCCAAGTTTTATGAAAATCCACAGCAATACGCTTTTCCTGTTGAACTTTTCTTTATGGCCGAAAGGTATAAACAGCTAAAAGAACTGATTCAACAAAAAGATTTATTTCAAAGCGTTACCATCTCCGATTATCTTTTTACAAAATGTCTTTTATTTTCAAAAGTTACATTGCCCGAAGATGAATTTCGACTTTACCAAAGATTATTTGACATCATACATCAACAACTGGTACAGCCGGATATACTCATTTATCTGCACGCACCGGTGTCCAAGTTGCAATCCAACATCAGAAAAAGAAACAGGTCTTATGAGCAAAATATTCCCGATGATTATCTATTTAATCTTCAGGAAACCTATACCCATTATATCAAGCAGCACAATATGAAAACATTATTTGTGGACGCATCCAATGCCGATTTTCTGCACAATGAAAAACATCTGCAGGTTATATATGAAGCACTGGAGCAGGAATATGATAACGGGCAATACTATCTTTCATTACCTTAGGCAATGTTCTTATCTTTGAACACATGCCCTCTTTTTTTCAGAAACAAAGTCTGCAACCCTTACAAATATCCGAGTATCGCTATTTTCTGGCTGCCCGTTTTTTCTTAATTATGTCGTTGCGCATGTTGGGTACGGTGGCTGCATACAAACTTTTCATGATGACACAGGATTCTTTCTCCATTGGTCTGGCAGGACTGTCGGAATTTGTTCCTGTATTTCTGTTGGCACTTTATGCCGGTCATGTGATAGATAAATCGGACAAAAGAACACTTATACTCAGAAGTATTTTATTATACTCAGTATGTGTAATAGCCATGATCGTTATTACTTCGCCCGGGTTTCAAAATAGGGTGCATACTACATCGCCTGCTTTATATTTTTATATCGTAATTTTTTTTACAGGAGCCATCAGAGCATTTGCTGGTCCATCTTTTAGTGCCATTATTTCGCAGCTCGTGCCTCGAGAAATTTTACATTATGCAACCAACATCAGCTCCACCACCTGGCTTGCAGCATCTATAACCGGACATGCCTCGGCAGGATTTTTTATAGCTGGCTTTGGCGTTCATATTACTTTTTATATCATTTTAGTATATGTTCTTTTATCAGCCTTTCTCATTTCCCGCATTGGCAAAAAGCCTATTGTAAATACGCAAAAGAACATAAAAGCCTGGGATAGTGTAAAGGACGGACTGCGATTTGTACTGAATAACAAAATAATGCTGGGTGCAATTTCATTAGATTTATTTGCCGTACTCTTTGGCGGAGCCGTAGCACTTATACCTGAGTTTGCCGAAAAGATATTAATGGTAGGTCCCATTGGATTTGGCTGGCTCAATGCCGCTATGGACATTGGTTCCGTATTGGTCATTTCCACACTTACCTTGTGGCCTATGAAAAATAAGCAAGGCTACAGACTGATGTATGCAGTAGCCGGTTTTGGAATTTGTATTGTCATCTTTGGTTTTTCAAGGTTATACTGGCTTTCATTCATGGCATTAATGATAGCCGGAATGATGGATGGCATCAGTGTAATTGTAAGAGGCACCGTATTACAACTTACCACACCCGACGATAAACGAGGAAGAGTTTCCAGTGTAAATTCTATGTTTATAAACAGCAGCAATGAACTGGGACAGTTTGAAAGCGGTTTTATGGCCAGAGCTTTGGGCACAGTACCTTCGGTAATTTTTGGCGGTGCTATGACATTATTAGTGGTCATTATTACCTGGTTTAAAGCACCCGAACTTCGAAAATTTGAATACTGACCACAATATGGGTTTTGTAAAATAATGTTGTAGCTTTTCGCTGCCAATTTCTTTTTTTAATTTGTAAATACTATTAAAATGAACCGTCGTCAGTTTGTACAACAAACTTCTTTTACCATAGCAGCATTGACTTTAGCGCAAAAAAATATATTAGCCAGCTGGTTTGATGACCCTTGGAAGATAACTATGCTTACCGATCGTCTGGGCATATTTGAAGAAAGAGGTGGCACCATTGCATTTTTAACAACAAATGAAGGTTGGGTAGTTGTAGATGCACAATTTCCAGAACAGAGTAAACACCTGATTGATGAACTGAAGAAAAAACAAGAACAGCCATTTCGGTTATTGATAAATACACACCATCATGGCGATCACACTGCGGGAAATATTTCTTTCAAAGGAATCGTTCAACGAGTATTGGCGCATGAAAATTCAAAGAAAAATCAGGAAGCAGTAGCCATCAAAAACAAAACAGAAGACAAACAGCTTTATCCAGATCAGACTTTTGGTACATTATGGTGTGAAAAAATAGGGGCTGAAAAAATCTGTTTGTATCACTGGGGAGCCGGCCATACCAATGGCGATAGCTTTACACACTTTCAACATGCCAATATTGTTCATTGTGGCGATTTGGTTTTCAACCGCAGACATCCTTATGTAGATAGGAGTGCCGGGGCCAATATGAAAAACTGGATAGCAGTATTAGACAAAGCATTGCACAAATTCAGCAGAAAAACAAAATATGTATTTGGACATAGTGGCGATGGTTATAAAGTAACAGGCAAAGCAGATGATTTACGAAAATTTCAAGACTATTTGGGCAATACATTAAAATTTGTAGAAGCGGAGATAAAATCAGGAAAGTCAAAAGAAGAAATTTTGAAAGCCACCATCATTCCCGGTTCGGAAGAATGGAAAGGCGATGGTATCAGCCGCCCACTCACGGCCGCTTATGAAGAGTTGACAAATACAAATTGATGTACAATTTTTTTATTAGGATTTGAACACCTGCCTATATTAGAAGGCACCATGTGCAACCCTTTTATCAAACTGAATAATTCTTTTATGAGAAATTTTTATTCTTTTCATAGCCGTATGGATTGGGTTTATCACATAATTAAATTCCTCCGGCACCAGCACACTGGGTACAACCATTATTAAACTCTTTTTATCTCTCAAAAATTGATCCCCCTTATTTCTGGTAAATGGCTGTACACCTGCAGCATCCCACCCTTTTGGAAAATTATCAATATCCATCTGCACAGGCTTAATGGTATCAGGCACATACAAAGTGATTAAGACATAAGATTGTACTTCCAGCATTTTTGCAGGCGTATGAGCCAGTGTTTCCAGCAAAGCCAAAGCCCGGGAAGCTGAAGTATAAACGGCAAACATTCCTTCACTGTTCCAGCGGCCACCATAAAGGCGGGCACCGTTACCACTTAGGTCAGTAGCAAACTTCTCCTGAGCAATTCTAAACAATTCCATTCCTGCAACAAATGATATAAAAAATAAATTATGAATACACGCCTTGCTCCAATCTTCCAAGCAATCTTGTAACCATTTGAATACCGAATGAGGTATCTAAATAATCAAGTGGGGACTGATTGGCTAATGCAGGCAATGGTGCATGTAACCATTCTGAAAATGCAACCTTATTACCAATAACAGCTATGCCTCTTTGGGTAAGCGCAGCCAACTCCAAAACCTTTTCAGTTTTTAAAGTATCTAAAAGCTCATCATCATCTTTGCGTTGAATATTTCTATAAGAGGAATGTAACAGGCGACTCATGGTTTCCATTGAAACACCCAAATACTGAGATAATGACTTTAAAGTAGATTTTTTAATGCCCTCTCTTGTAAGAGCTATTAAATCAAAGTCACCGGTTAAATCAGTTTTTACAGTTTTAGATCCTCCCAGTATTACGCCTAAGGTTTCATACTTCAAAGCGGCCTCTTCCACCATTGCTGAAGCATCACTTTTCTGTAATGAATACGTCTTTGCTTTTTTTTGCCTTTTTTCCACTATTATCTCTTTTCACAAATATAGACATTTTGGCAAGAAATAATCCATTTTGTCCTATTTATTTTTCAACAATCCTTCTAATACATAATAAGTTATGGGACAAAAGGTTGCGTTTTTCAATGTAAGTGGTTGTCTTTTGATGATAATATCTTCATCGGTGTAAGGGAAGCGATGACAATCGGAAGGACGGTCTTCATAAATACTGCAATAATGATCAGCACCTAAAAAAGGGCAAGGCAGTTGCTGAAGAACAAAATCGCCGTCTTCATCTTCACGTAAATAAGTTTCCACAAATTCACCTTCTTTCATCCTCAGCAATTTGCTGATACGTTTAATATCCGGCGTTTTAAAACGGGGAGAATAATTCTTGCAGCAAGCGGCGCATTGCAGACAGTCAATTTTAGAAAATGCCTCTTCATGCAAATCAGGCAGTTGCTTCAACACATCATTTTTTTTGGCTCTTTGCAAATATTGTTTATAAAGCTTCTGCCTATCGGCTGATTTTTTTTGCCAGTTGGTTAATACAGAATCCGGTAACAGTTCTTTTGCCATAGCTGCAAGATACAATGCTTGAATGCGATAATAATACTCAAATATCAAAAGGTGGCTGTTCTCAATATAAGAATCCGGCTATTCATTTTACATATTTGACAAGTTAGATACAGCTGTTTACATTTGCTCCACATGGGCACCGCCAGAGAACAATTACTAATCCTCATTACTACGCCGCTATATCTCATCGTGATAGGGCTGGAATTATTTTTGAGCAAACTAAAAAAACAGGACACCTATAGCCTAAAAGATACGGCTCAAAATATATATTTCATGTTGCTCAACGGCGGTATTGATCTTTTATTTCGTGCTGTTTACATCGGCATTGTACTTTCATTTTTTTACGATCACCGGCTCGTAGCTCCCATAAAAAATCCCTGGATATACTGGCTGGTTCTTTTGGTATTTGAAGATTTTATGTATTACTGGCTGCACCGGGTCGATCATTATTGCCGTTTTTTCTGGGCCACCCATGTTACGCACCACTCTTCTCCAAAATTCAATCTCACAGTTGGCTTTCGCTCTTCGGTAATGGAGCCATTGTATCGCTTTATTTATTTTATTCCCATTGCGCTGCTGGGCTTTCAGCCTATTGATATTGCTTTTATTTATGCCGCCACACAAACCTGGGGTATTCTCGTTCACACCGAAAAAATAAACAAAGCCGGCATTCTTGAATACTTTTTGGTTACTCCCTCACATCACAGAGTACACCATGGTTCCAACCCCAAGTATCTGGACAAAAACATGGGTATGTTTCTCATTATCTGGGACAAAATGTTTGGCACCTTTCAGCCAGAAATTCCGGCAGAAAAATACCAACCTATCAAGTATGGTCTTACCAAACCATTGGAAAAAGAAGACCCCGTTAATCTTGTAATGCACGAATGGAAAAATATTGGCAAAGACCTGCGACGCAAAGGTTTGAGTTTAAGACAACGGTTGAATTACCTCTTTGGTCCACCCGGCTGGAGTCACGATGGAAGTACGCAAACCAGCAGTCAGCTTAGAAAAATAGAATCACAACAACAAAAAGAATAAAAGCAGTTATCCACCAAGTTTTTTGCCGTCATTTTTCTGCCTTTGAGGCTGTACCTTTGCGCATCTTTTTACTCTATCAAGCAAGTTATATTATGAATCTTTTTGAGCAACAATCCAATGAATTTGTAAAACGCCATATTGGCCCGGGCGAAGCAGATACAATAAAAATGCTGAAAAAAATTGGTGCCGAGTCTCTTGAACAACTCATCGACCGTACAGTACCTCCATCTATTCGCATGGAAAAGCCATTAAACATTCCTGCGGCTATGAGCGAAAGTGAATACCTCAAACACATCAAAGAAATTTCATTAAAAAATAAAGTTTTTAAAAATTACATCGGTCAAGGTTATTATGACACCATCACGCCTTCCGTTATCCTGCGCAATATTTTTGAAAACCCGGGCTGGTACACACAGTACACACCTTACCAAGCAGAAATTTCACAAGGCAGATTAGAGAGTTTACTTAACTTTCAAACCATGGTAAGCGACCTGACAGCCTTACCCATTGCCAATGCCTCATTGCTGGATGAAGCTACTGCTGCCGCAGAAGCTATGACCATGTTTTTTAATGCACTCAACAAACAGGACCATATAGACCGTCCACGGTTTTTTGTTGACAAAGAAACTTTTCCACAAACTAAAGATGTGCTGTACACCCGTGCACAGCCCATAGGCATTGAAATTATAGAAGGCGAATATCAATCAGCCGTTATTGACGAAACTTATTTTGGCGCACTTATTCAATATCCCAATGATAAAGGTGCCATTTTAGATTATAGAAATTTTATTGACCATGTACATAGCAAAGGTGCTTATGTAGTAATGGCAACCGACCTGCTGGCATTAACCCTGCTTACACCTCCGGGCGAATTAGGTGCCGATGCCGCTATAGGTTCTGCACAAAGATTGGGTGTGCCGTTAGGCTTTGGCGGTCCACATGCCGCTTTCTTTAGTACAAAAGATGAATTTAAAAGAAACATTCCCGGCCGGCTTATTGGCGTCAGTATTGATGCTCAAGGCAACAAAGCATTGCGCATGGCATTGCAAACAAGAGAGCAACACATCAAACGTGAAAAAGCTACTTCCAATATATGTACAGCCCAGGCATTGCTCGCTAATATGGCTGCCATGTATGCCGTGTGGCATGGCGCCGATGGATTAACAAATATTGCAAAACGAATTGCCATCCTGACGCAAACCGTAGCCACCTCACTGGAAGAAAGGGGTTTTGAACTGGTTTCTGATTTTTATTTTGATACCATTACTGTAAAAACAAAAGACGCATCTGCCATAAAAGCTAAAGCTGAAAAGCAGCAAATCAACCTCCGATATTTACAAAACAATCTTATAGGAATCTCAATAGATGAAACCACTGAATTAGGCGATCTGTACGACCTTATCAATTGTTTTGAAAATGATAAAGACCCGGTTGCGTTTGATATTCATCAGGATGAAACCGCAGAACATATTCCTGATTCTCTTCTCCGTACTTCTGATTTTCTAACACATCCTGTCTTTAATACTTACAAAAGTGAAAGTCAGATGATGCGCTATATCAAACTGCTGGAAAACAAAGATCTTTCGTTGAATACTTCAATGATATCATTGGGCAGTTGCACCATGAAATTAAACGCAGCCACCGAAATGATGCCACTCAGCTGGAGGCAGTGGGCAATGATACATCCATTTGCGCCGGCCGATCAGGTACAAGGTTATCATTTTATAATTGAAGAATTCAGTAAATACCTGTGTGAGATAACCGCCTTTGATGCCTGTAGCCTGCAACCCAATAGTGGTGCACAAGGCGAGTATGCAGGGCTACTTACAATCAAATCATATCATGAAGCCAATGGCAATCCACATCGTAATGTAATGCTGATTCCCATATCGGCACATGGTACCAATCCCGCATCGGCAGTAATGGCAGGTATGAAAGTGGTGGTTGTAAAAGCTTTGGAAAATGGATATATTGATGTTGAAGACTTGAAAGCCAAAGCCGCTCAGTATAGTGAAACATTATCGGGCATAATGATTACCTACCCCAGCACTTATGGCGTGTATGAAGAAACGGTAAAGGAAATTAATCAGATCATTCATGAGCATGGCGGACAGGTATATATGGATGGTGCCAATATGAATGCGCAAGTTGGGCTTACGGCACCCGGTCTTATTGGTGCAGATGTTTGTCATCTTAACCTACATAAAACATTTGCAATACCACATGGCGGCGGTGGGCCGGGCATGGGTCCTATTTGTGTTAAAGCACATTTGGCAAAACACTTGCCCGGTCATGTGATCAATGGAAGCTCCCATGCGGTTTCTGCTGCACCCTATGGTAGTGCTTCTATTTTATTAATCAGCTATGGATATATAAGAATGCTGGGAGCAGCCGGATTAAAATCGGCAACCGAATTTGCAATTTTAAATGCAAACTATATGCAGGCAAGATTGAAAGGCGCCTATGATATACTTTATACAAACGATAACGGACTATGTGCACATGAGTTTATTGCTGACCTGAGACCATTTAAAAAATCAGCTGAGATAGAAGCAGAAGATGTAGCAAAAAGATTGATTGATTATGGATTTCATGCGCCTACTATGAGCTTTCCGGTACCGGGCACTATTATGATTGAGCCTACCGAAAGCGAAGACAAAGCAGAACTGGATCGTTTTTGCGATGCCTTACTTTCTATTCGTGAAGAAATAAAAAGCATTGAAGATGGTAACGCAGATAAAAAAGATAATCCATTAAAAAATGCACCCCATACGCAGCATGAAGTAACTGCTGACGAATGGACACATCCATACTCAAGAAAAGAAGCTGCATTTCCGCTTTATTATGTTACGCTCAATAAATTTTGGCCTTCGGTAGCCAGAGTAAATAATACACATGGCGACCGAAACCTGATTTGCACCTGCGAGCCGGTAGCATCTTATATGCAAGCAGAAGCCTGATTTACTTCAAAATAAATAACATTTCACCGGGCACACCATAACCCGGTGATTTTTTTTATATTCATACCCTGATAAACCAAACCATCAACCTGCAACTATGTGGATCTTTAGGGTACAAAGCAATATTAGAAACACATTTCGTTTCCTGACTATCATTTGGATTTTCAGTAAGCATTTCACCAAAAACTGGTTTTACAACAGTTGGTTTCGCCGCATATTTGATCCAAAAGGTAAAAACCTGACGACCCGGCCTCAGCGGATAAGAATGATAATAGAAGATCTGGGACCAACGTATATAAAATTTGGGCAAATACTTGCCGACCGACCCGACCTCGCCTCTGAAAGGCTGAGAGAAGAATTAAAAAAACTACAAGCATCAGCTCGGCCATTTGACGACAACATCGCCCACAACATCATAGAGCAAGAACTGGGCGATCCGATTAAAAATGTTTTTTCCCAATTAGACAACAAACACATGGCATCAGCCTCCATAGGCCAGGTGTACAAAGGTGTATTGCTTACCGGCGAAGAAGTAGTGGTAAAAGTGCAACGACCCAATATCAGAGAAAAAATAAAACTGGATCTGGTATTGATGAAGATATTAGCGAAGCGGGCTATCAAATCTTATCCCGGTCTGGCTCATTTCAACGTGGTAGGCTTTGTGGAGGATTTTGGAGACAATATTATGAAAGAGCTGGACTATACCATTGAGGCCAGCAATATGAAACGCTTTGCTGTCATGTTCAAGGACGATGAAACCTGCTATATTCCCCGTGTTATTTCTCAATACACTTCTCCCAAATTGCTCATCATGGAGTATGTTCGGGGCATCCGGCCTGATGAGCCCGAAGCACTTCGACAGGCCGGCTTCAGCACTCAAAAAGTAGCTGAGAATGGAACCAACATCATTCTCAAAATGATTTTGAAACACGGTTTCTTTCATGCCGATCCGCATCCGGGAAATATTTTTATTAGAGATGATAACCAGATTGTACTGCTGGATCATGGCATGGCGGCCACTTTAAAGCCCAGACAAATTCAGGCGCTTATCAATTTTATGATGGGCTTTGCCAAAAAGGATAACAGAAAAATTACCAAAGCCGTACTGGCGCTATGCGATGTTACTTATTTTAAGCATTTTGAAGATTTGGAATTTGAAATCGGCGAAACCATAAAACGATATAGTTATTTATCGTATGAGCAGGTAGATATGTCGCACCTGATGACAGAAACCATAAAAACAATTATCAAATATGATTTAAACGTACCATCCAATCTTTTTATGCTGATAAAAACGATTGCTACGATTCAAAAATTTGGCGAAAGCCTGGAAGCAGAAATTTCGCTGGCAGATATGATCAAACCATTTGCTATTGATAAAATAAAAGAACAATTTACCTGGCAATCCATTTTTAATAAATTATCAGGTGCGGCGGAAGATTATATTTACTTCGTTGACAAATTTCCGCGAGATGTAAAAGAAGTCATGAGCAGTTTGAAACGTGGCGTTATTAAACATGAAATCAATCTGCGCGAAGACAGCTACACAAATAAAGCAATGAGGCAGGGTATCAACCGGCTTGGCTTTGTATTTATTCTGGGGCTGATGCTTATTTGCTCCACATTATTAATGATGTACAAAGAAGATAAGCCAGCAATACGAATTTTTTTCTATACCACTGTAATCGTGTCGGGGCTTACCGCTTTACGATTATTTGCCAAAACAAAATTTAGTTGACAATAAGAATAAAAATTTACTTTATGTTGCGTGAAGACACGCAACATTGCCTCGCAACATTGCCACGAAACATTGCCACACAACAATGCCCAGCAAAAAAAGTATTGATTGAGGATTCAATTCAAAAAAAAAGTGCTGAAAGTTAAACTACCTTCAGCACAGATATAGAAAAAGAGCGAATAAACTAAACTGATTTTTCCTTAGTTCCTATTTTACAGTAATATTTACAACAGCAGTCAACCCTTGTCCATAAGATCTATGCAAGGCATCTGCCATTTGCAAAACCAATTTATGCTTTCCGGGTTTTAATCCCTTCAACTCATACGAGGTTTGTCCTTTTCCAAAATGAACATGTGCAGAATCCGTAGGAACTACGGTTCCGGCTTCTAAGAAATCTTCTGCATCAATTAATAAATGATGATGGCCCGATCCTTCTGTTACAGGTCCACCGGCCGTATCAACTTTCATCACTTCGGAACCCATTTCTATTTTATATGGTAAAGTAATAGTCTGCCCATCTTTCAAATTCTTAAAAAACACTTTGGCTCCCATGGGAATACCGGGCAATGCAGGCACAGTGATGCCCGTGTGATTCATATTGTGATTCATGGAATCATGGCTTTGTGTTGTAGCTGTACTATCAGTTTTATTGTCCTTTTTATCGGAAGTACTATTACAAGCAGCAACAACTATCAATGCAATTGCAGGAAGAAAAAATCTTAGTTTCATAATAAATATTTTTTTTGGAGGCCAAAGGTAAGCCTTATCAAGTCTTATTAGCTCATACATCAACACAGTTTACATTCTATTTACATTTCACTTAGAAAAACTATTTTAATTGTGGGAAAAGACTGATAAACAATGACTAAAAAAATATTCAAGTAGCTTTCAAGTAATATTCGTTAATTAAATTTCATTCCACCTATTTTTGGCCACACAAATAAGCAAGGCAGCCCCCATGTATCTCAAAGACTATTACGGAATACTTAATATTAAACCTTCTGCATCGCAAGCCGAAATAAAAAAGGCATACAGAATGCTGGCCTTGCAATATCATCCTGATAAGCATAATAATGATGCTGAAGCTCAAATCCATTTTTCCGAAATAAAAGAAGCTTATGAGATATTAACTAACCCGTCCAAAAAAGAATATTATCTGCAACAGCGCTGGTACAACCAAAGTTTAGGCAAAAGAAAAATGCAATCCGAAACCACTCCTTTTTTGGTATTGCAACAATCCCTTGAACTGGAAAGACATGTGGCAGGTATTGATGTGTTTAGAATGGATAGTGGCGGTCTTAAAGATTATATTCTTGATCTATTATCAATAGACACGATTGAAAAACTCAAAGATTTTAATGACACAACGGCCAATTTAGAGATTATAAAAGCCTTATTGCGTGCTGCTCACCCATTGCCAAAAATATTTATGGAAGAAGTATTGAACAGGCTTCGGCTATAGGCAACCAAGGACAATCAGGCATTGCATCTAATAGAAAAGCAACAAACCCACAGTTCCCAAAAACACAAATACCAGCAATATTCGATCATAGTTATCATTGTCATTACGATCATTCTTTGTTCACTTATCCATTTTGCCAGTCGTTAAATTATCTTTGCCACATGCATTATGTATCAGCAGCAGGGCTTACCAAAAGCTACGGCATTCAGCCTTTGTTTTCCAATATTTCATTTCATATTGAAGAAGGCGATAAAATTGCATTGGTTGCCAGAAATGGAACCGGCAAATCGACCCTGCTGCGCATGCTGGCAGGCAAAGAAATTCCCGACGATGGCAAGCTGTGGATTCAAAAAGATGTAGATGTGGTTTTGTTTGAACAGGAACCGGTTTTTGAAGAAACTAAAACAGTCTTAGAAAATATTTTCGTCCACAATCATCCTATAATCAATGCAATTAAGGAATATGAATCCATCAGCGAAGCGGGTGATGTTGAGCAACTGAATGCATGTATCATTAAGATGGATGAACTGGGTGCCTGGGATTTTGATGCAAAAGTGAAGCAAGTGTTGAGCAGATTAAATATTCATCAGCTTCAACAAACCGTAAATACACTAAGTGGCGGCCAGCGAAAAAGAGTTGCGCTTGCAAAAACGCTGATTGACATTGGCTTTGAACATAAACATGTATTGTTGATCATGGATGAGCCGACCAACCATCTTGATGTAACCATGGTAGAATGGCTGGAACATTATCTTGATAAAGAAAATGTAACATTACTGTTAGTGACACACGACCGCTATTTTTTAGACGCCACCTGCAATGAAATTTGGGAAATGGAAGACAGTAATCTTTATTTTCATAAAGGAGACTATGCCAACTATCTTGAAAAAAAAGCTGCCCGCATAGAAAGCGAAACTGCCAGTATTGAAAAAGCCAGAAATCTCTATCGCCGCGAACTGGAATGGATGCGCAAACAGCCCCGTGCCCGCACTACCAAAAGCAAAAGCCGGCAAGACAATTTTTATGAAGTAGAAAAAAGGGCAAAACAAAAAATTGAAGATGAGCAACTGCAATTGCAAATGAAAATGAACCGCTTGGGCGGTAAAGTAATTGAACTCAAAAAAGTTTACAAAAGCTATGGAGATAAAGTTATACTGAAAGGATTTGACTATACTTTTAAAAAAGGAGAACGCATTGGTATCGTAGGAAAAAATGGTGTAGGCAAATCTACTTTTATCAACATACTTCAGGGAATTGAGCAAGCAGATAGTGGTAAAATAAATATTGGCGACACAGTGCTTTTTGGCAATTATTCGCAACAAGGGCTTTTGCTTAAAGAAGATATGCGGGTGATTGAATATGTAAAATCAATGGCCGAAAACTTTCCGCTTGCATCCGGTGGCACCTTAAGCGCTTCACAGTTTTTACAGCTATTCTTATTTGATGACGACAAACAATACACCTACGTAAGCAAATTAAGCGGTGGTGAAAAAAGAAGATTGCATTTGCTTTCTATATTATTCCGAAATCCAAATTTTTTGGTTTTGGATGAGCCTACCAATGATCTTGATCTACCTACATTAGGAGTATTGGAAAATTTTTTAAGCGAATTTCCGGGTTGCGTATTAATTGTATCGCACGACCGCTATTTTATGGATCGCCTGGTCGACCACCTTTTTGTTTTTGAAGGAGAAGGTATCATTCGTGATTTTCCAGGCAATTATTCGCAATACCGAGCGGAGGAGTTAAAAAAAGAAGTTAATCAGCCAAAAGTAGAAACGACCACCACTTCCCCATCGCTGACCGAACAAAATTTGAACGACGGAACTAGCAAAAGGCAGTTTACATATAAAGAAAAAAGAGAGTTTGAACAGTTAGAAAAAGAGATACCCGAGCTTTCCAAAGAAAAAGAAATGATTACTGAAAAACTCAATAGCGGCACGGTTCCTTTTGAAGAATTACAAAAACTTTCGCTACGAATGGGCGAACTGAATCAACAATTGGATGAAAAAGAAATGCGATGGCTTGAATTAAGTGAAATAAATCAATAGATTTACACATAAACCAAAACTCATGAAATTCAGAATCATCCTGTTTGTCATTGTACTGATGACGAAACTAAATGCAAGATCACAAATCATAAATGTTGAAAGTGCCCGTATGCAATCCGATACAGTGGGATGGATGGGCAGTTTTGGAGCAGCCTTCAGTATTACAAAAAACACATCACAAATTTTTGGTGCTTATGCCGATGCACATATACAATATAAAACCAGCAATGATCAAGGTATATGGATGATATTGGGAAATTTAAATTTTCTTAAAGTTGCAAAAAGCCGATTTGTATCTGATGGTATGGCACATCTGCGCTACAATAAAAAAGTAAATGAATGGCTGCGTTGGGAATTCTTTGGTCAATTTCAAAATAATGATATTACACAAATTGATTCCAGAATATTGGCAGGAACCGGCCCTCGGTTCAAACTTATGAAATTGCCAACCTTCCGGCTCTATGCAGCTATACTGTTTATGTATGAGCGGGAAAAAGAGGCAACGATTCCAATAGTAAGACATAGTGATGTCCGAAACAGCAGCTATATTTCCTTTACATGGCTTCCAAAAGATTATCTGGAAATGATAAGTACAACCTATTTTCAACCCAGGTTGAGCCAGTTCAACGACTTCAGAATATTAAACCAAATTAGTTTTAAAGTAAAAGCCACACCACATTTTTCGTTGAGTGTAAAATGGAATTATTTGCACGATAAAGCTCCGGCCGGCACTGCACCCAAAACAGTTTACAATTTTGCAACGGGATTTACTTACGATCTCTGAATCATTTATTCAATAAATTTTGTGTAAGCCCTGCTGCCATAGTATTGATAACCCCTTGAATCGAAGCGGGTGCCACAAAATATTGAATGAATAAAACCATTCAACTCCACTTGTTGTGTGTGATAAATTCCACGATTGTAATTAGGCTTGAAGAAAAACTGAATACGCCGGCGAAAGCCTTTATACATCACTATAGAATCGGATATGGTTTCATTAAACTTAAAATCATTCTTTAGGTCGTTTAAAAAAAGATGACTGCGCACCCAGGTACCTCCGGTATCAGAAACAATTCTTTTGCCATTATATAATGCGATACTGTCGTTATATGCAAATACATTCAAACAAGATTTCTTTACGTTGCGCAACCATTTTTTAAATTTACTATAGAAGCTTTTCGCATATCCATAATCGCTATCCAGAAAACTGATGCGTTTAACATAAGCCGGAATATTTTCTACCCCATCCAGAAAACCAAAAATAAAACTACCACCGCCGCTATGCCCGTTTAGATAAACCGATTTTACTTTTGCCGGATATGAATGATAAATGGAATCAATTATTTGAACATAAATCTTTTTGTAATCCAAATGTTTGCTTTTCCAGGCCGGCCAGCTTTTCAAGCTATTTTCCAGATAACAGACTACATATTCCGTATGCGGATCAGATGCTCTGATAAAGGCCGTTTGTGCTTGAATATGCTGTATATCAAAATGCCAGTCATCGCCCGATTGCATTTTCTTACCCATCGTCATTGCAGTTGTATTTCCATTGGGCAGTGCGTAGAAAATAATACAAGTCCTATTCGCTTTGTTTGAAATTATGGGCTTATCAATAGAGATTTTTATATCGTCATAAACGATTATACTATCAATCATATTTACAGATTGGGCAAAGGCTGAAAAGAAATTCAGCAAAATTAAATTTGCAAATATCAGGGATCGCATTTTAAGAAGGATTATCTTTCATTTTTCAATGAATTTCACATCAAATATAAAACCATGAAACCGAATACCATTGGCAGACAACGCTTGTTTTACTTTGCATTTATAAGTTTAATTCTTTTATTCTGTAAAACAAAAAACAACGAGGCAGCAAATGCCCCATTCGAAACGGTAACCAATAGCGAAGCAAAAGATTTTGCAAAACAATTGCAAAGTTCCATTGAGAAAAAAGATGCAACATTTTTTGACGATGCAATTGACAAAGAAGCGTTTCTAAAAAAAATTGGATTAATTGATAATGGAAAAGATGCCAGCGCTTTTAAAAAAGGTTTAACCGACAAAATGAAAATTGGCACACAACTCATTAATTCTATAACCAAAAACGGCACATATCAACTTGTAAAACAATACGAAAAAGACAAGATACAGCATTTAATTTTCAGACTATACGATCAGGGCAGTTTAAATTATCATGACCTTGAACTGGGCAAGCATGATAAAGAAGTAAAGATTGATGATATATATGTTTATACCAGTGGCGAATTACTATCAGAAACATTGAGTACGCTGTACAACCAAATGCAATCATTAATGCAAAGTGGTCAGGTAAGTGATGAGGACAATTGGCTCTCCATAGTGCCCCAAATGAGACAAAAGATGAGAACGGGAGATTATCAGGGTGCATTAAGAGATTTTAGAAGCCTTCCTGAAAAAATACAAAAATTAAAATCATTGTCTTTGATGCTTATCATGATAACATCGGGCTTAAATGATGATGCAGCATATAGCGCAGCCATTGATGATTATCAGCTGCGTTTCCCAAATGAACCCAACATGCACCTGATATTAATTGATGGCTATATTATCAAAAAAGAATATGATAAAGCTTTTGAGTCGGTAAACAAACTGGATGAAATGATCAACAAAGATCCATTTCTGGATTATTACAGATACCTCATCAGCAACTTAAAGAAGGATAATACTAATGCAAAAAAATACTTGGTTTCATTTGTCAATAATTTTCCGGATTTTGAAGATGGCATACTGGAATTGATTCTTACATACCGAGAAGACGGCGAAAAGGAAAAAGCAGATTCGCTGATAAAATCTTACAAGCTTCACAGCGCATTTGATCAGGAAAGATTGAAGAAAGAACTGGGTATAGATTAAAAAAACGAACGCCTTAAACATTCTTCTCTGCCCTGGCTACTACCGCAGCAGGTTCTATTTTTTCCATACATTTAAAATGACCCAATGGGCATTTTTTATAACCAATTTTGCTGCAAGGCCTGCACCAAAGTTTCTTAACTTCAAGTATTACATCTTTAACCATGGCATGGCCAAAATAAGGCGTCATACCAAATGCAGGAACAGTGTTTCCCCATAGAGAAATGATAGGCTTTTTAAATGCAGCGGCAATATGCATAAGCCCGGTATCATGTGTTATCACCAGTTTTGCTTTTCTTACCAGGTCGGCACTTTCGTTGAGTTTAAATTTGCCACAGGCGTTATAAATTTTTATATCATCTGCCGAGGCTATTTCATCACCTGCAACTTTATCTTCAGGCCCTCCCAGCAAAATCAATGGGTGTTTCATTTGCATACAAAATTCTTTCCATTTATGTATTGGCCATTTCTTGGTGCCATGTGCAGCTCCGATAACGCAGGCTATATAACCGGCATGATGAGCCGCCGGTATATCTTTCCAACTGGCTTCTTCTTCTTTTGCAATAAAATAATCAAGCCCTTGTCCATCATTCTTTACGCCAAAACTTTCAACCGTTTTTAAATAACGGTCAACAATATGTTGCCCAGGCAGCAGATTTATTTTAAAAGCAGTTAGAAAATATTTCTGAATATTAAGCTTATAAAAAGAAAATGACTTTTTCTTCAATGCTTTTTTAACGCGTAATGATTTTACGTTGTGATGCAGGTCAATAATGTAATCATAGTTTTCTGCACGAAGTTCTTCAATCATCAACTCCCAACTATGCGCTAGCAGCATAACTTTATCAATGTATGGATTGTGTGTTACTACTGATTTAAAATCCTCTTTAACCAAAAAATGAACTGTTGCATCAGACACCTGCTGCTTCAGGCAGCGAATAACCGGTGTAGTGAGTACAATATCACCAATTGAAGAAAATCGTATGATTAAAAATTTGGCCACAACTATCTTTCTACAAAGTTCAGGTCTTTATTAAAAGTTTCTTCAAGAAACAGCGCTGATACAACCGTTATCAACATGATAATAACAGCAGCAAGCCAACCCCCGGTATAATAATCAGTTACACTTCTTAGCATTTGAAATAAAGGCAAAATAAAAACGGCCAGCATACCTCTTACCATATTCGGAATGGTGGTAGCAGCAGTAGCTCTCAGATTGGTGCCAAACTGCTCGGCTCCCATAGTAATAAAGATGGCCCAAAAGCCGGTACCAAAACCCAGACCTGCACATATCCAATACATTCTTTCGGCTGTCCCATTCCATAATATTGTAAAAAAGAGCAAAATGAAAATACCGGTAATTACATAGAAAAGATACAAGGCTTTTTTTCTGCTGCGCAGCCATTGGCTCACAAAACCAATAAAAATATCGCCAATAGCAATAGCTGAATAGGCATACATAATGGCCCTGCCCGGATCTATTTTCTCTTTAATATTCATCCATTTTCCAAACTCACTGGAGAAAGAAACCAAAACACCTATTACAAACCAGGTAGGCAAGCCAATCAATATACTCAATACATATCGCTTCAATCGATCTCTGTTATTAAACAACATCCAAATATTTCCTCGCTTTACATCCATTTGCCTTACTTCATGAAACATACCTGATTCAAAAACCGATAAGCGAAGCGCCAGCAGCAGTAAGCCCATACCACCACCAATAAAATAACAAGTACGCCATTCAAAGTTTTCTTTGATAATAAATGCAGCAACAGCTCCCGTAAGTCCCAGTCCGGCTACCAATGAAGTTGCAATGCCCCTTTTTTCTTTTACAACCAACTCTGATACCAAGGTAATACCGGCACCCAGCTCGCCGGCGAGTCCAAGGCCTGCAATAAAACGAATGAGTCTAATCTGTTCCGTATTTTGAACAAACCCATTGGCAATATTGGCCAATGAGTATAAAATGATGGAGCCAAAAAGTACACTCAGCCTTCCTTTCTTATCCCCCATCATGCCCCAAACAATACCGCCTATCATCAAACCGGCCATTTGCCATATCAAAATACTTTCTCCTTCTATGGTGATTTGCTCGGGTGACAGTCCAAAAGACCGAAGGCTTTCAATACGAGTGATGCTGAATAAAAGTAAATCATAGATATCAACAAAATATCCCAGCGCAGCTACAATAACCGGAATAGAAAATATGCCGTATTGTTTTTTCATAAATCAGGCAGATGTATTATCAACAGGAGGTGTTGCTTTCTTTTTTCTTGATGAAAACATTTTGATAAGAACAGGAGCCGTAGTAACCAATACAATTCCAAGTACTATAATTTCAAGATGCTCTTTTAAATCGAAGCCAAATTGATTTAGAATCCATTTTTGTAAAAAGAAACCACCCAGCACCATGGTAGTAACCCAGGCAAGGCAACCTACAATATTAAAGAAATGAAATTTTTTGCGATCCATTTGCACAATACCGGCGACGATAGGAGCAAATGTGCGGATAAAGGGAAGAAATCTTGCGCCGATTACTGCAAGCCCTCCATGCTTTTCAAAAAACTCTTTTGCCTGTTGCAGATAACGTTTCTTAAATAAAAAACGATCTTTCCAGTTGTACATAGCAGGGCCCACTTTGCGCCCTGTCCAGTAGCCAACTGTGTTTCCAATAATACCACACAATGAAATCAGTCCAACTAAAATTAATAAATCAAACCAATAAGAATAATTGGGATAATGAAAACCAAACCACTCCAGTACCTGATTGCCCAGGCCCGGTTTTAGTTCACCGGCTTTTGTTTTAATCTCATGCGCATAAATGCCTGCAACAAACAACAAAGAATCGCCGGGGAGAAAAAATCCAACAAACAAACCTGTTTCTGCAAAAACGACAAACAGTAATAACCATAGCCCGCCGTTTTCAACATACCATTGAGGCTGCAGCAAATCAGTCCAGGTAAAAGCATCTAACAAAAAAAACAAATCCATAGTACGAATTATTAATCATTATTATCAACAATAGCATCTGCTTTCTTTTCATCAAAGGCTAATGCTTTTTCATCATCAAATTCATTTTCCCAGCGGGCAATAACACAACTGGCCAATGTATTTCCCATAACATTTACAGAAGTGCGGGCCATGTCCATCAATTCATCTATTCCATAAATAGCCATAATGGGCCAAAGGGGGAAATGAAAAGTAGCAGCCGTTGCAATTAATATAACTAATGAAGCTCGTGGTACTGCGGCTACTCCTTTGCTGGATAGCATCAGCGTAAGGCCAATCATCAACTGTTCGCCAAACGACAGATGAATACCCGATGCCTGTGCTACAAAAACGGAAGCCAGTGAAAGGTATAAAGTGGTACCATCTAAATTAAATGTATAACCGGTAGGAATAACGAATGATACAATTTTGCGAGGCACACCAAATTTTTCCATATTCTCCAGTGCCTTTGGCAAAGCAGAATCGGAACTGGTGGTAGCAAATGCAATAGATACGGGCTCCCGGATTGCCTGAATAAATTTTTTCACCGGAATTTTTGCAACCCATAAAGCAATAGGCAATAAAACACAAATGATAAAAACAAATAAAGCCACATAAAGTGTTACCAATAATAAAGCAAGATTCTTTAATACATCTACTCCCAAATGACCCACAGTAACCGCAATGGCTGCACCCACTCCAAATGGAGCAAAATACATGATGATATTCGTAAACCTAAACATCGTTTCGGCCAGGCTCTCCGAAAACTCAAGCAGTGGTTTCTTCTTTTTTTCGCTGAGCAATGCTAATGAGATTCCAAAAATTACACTAAAGAATACGATGGGTAATACATTGCCTTCATAAACTGATTTGATAATATTTTCAGGAAAAATATCAATGATATGATCCTGCCAGCTTTTGGGTGGTGTATCAGGTAACTTATTCAGAAGGCCTTCGGGCACAGCTACGCCTGCACTATCCAATACGGTAATCACCTTAGATTGTAAAACCCTTTCAGGCGATTTTGGTAAATCTTTCAAAAGTTCTTGTGGCACTTCTATCCCTTTTCCTGCACCGGAAATATTGATGGCGGTAAGTCCAATGATAAGCGCAATAGTGGTAACCACTTCAAAATACACAAGCGATTTCCAACCCATGCGGCCTACCTGTTTCAAATTGGCATGACTGGCAATACCCACCACCAGTGTGGCAAATAAAAGTGGGGCAACAATCGTCTTTACCAGTCTTAAAAAGATAGTGCTGAGAAATTTTAAATCCTGCGAGTCAAATGATTTTGGATTCTTATCGGCCGGAAACTCCACTCCAATAACAACGCCTATAGCCATAGCCACCAGAATCCAAGTAGTAAGCGATTTTTTATAAAAGGCAAAAACTACGAGTGCGGCAAGCAAAACCCAGCGTGACATGGCCAATACCGGTTCGCCTAGGTTTGCCATACTTTGATATTGCACTACATGCAATACAGCAACAATGGTAAAAGTGATTAATGCGATCCATCCTGCTTTTCGTTGGTGCATAGTGAATTTGTAAGTTTTCAAAACTAAAGGTTTAGCCCCTAAATGGAAAATTTGATGTGGTTAATCCGTTTATAATTCTTTATTAATGTATTGAATTGATTTATGTATTTTCCCACATTCAAACCTCAACAATAATTTTATGGCTGAACAACAAAACGGTTTCAAGCAATCATTAGGATTAGTAGATGCCACCATGTTGGTTGCCGGCTCCATGATCGGCTCTGGTATTTTTATAGTAAGTGCCGATATTACCCGCAATGTGGGCAGTGCGGGATGGCTGATAGCCGTTTGGCTGATAACCGGATTTATGACTATAACAGCCGCAGTAAGTTATGGCGAGTTGAGTGGCATGTACCCCAAAGCCGGTGGTCAATATGTATATTTAAAAGAAGCCTTTAATCCCCTTGCGGGATTTTTATATGGATGGAGTTTTTTTGCCGTAATACAGACCGCAACCATTGCTGCTGTGGGTGTTGCATTTGCTCGTTATACTGCCTACCTGATACCTGCTGTGGGAGAAGATAATATCATTTGGGGAATACAAAAAGGAGTGAATGAAGCCGGAAAGGCAACTTATTCATTTTCCATAAGTGCTGCACAATTACTGTCCATGGCTGTTATTATCTTTCTTACTTATACTAATTCAAAAGGAATAAAAGGTGGCAAACTGATACAAACCACATTTACACTACCAAGCTATTAGCTTTATTCGGATTGATCGTGTTGGGTTTTCTGATGGCCAACCATAGTTATTGGACAGAAAACTGGCAGACAGGTTTTGAAGCTACACATTTACAAAAAGATGGATCCTGGTTGGGAATTGGCGGAACAGCATTAATTGGAGCCATCGCAGCTTCTATGGCAGGCTCTATTTTTAGTAGTGATGCATGGAACAATGTTACATTTATTGCCGGTGAAATAAAAAATCCGAAAAAGAATATTGGTCTTGCTTTATTTTTCGGAACATTGATTGTAACCATAATATATGTATGTGCCAATTTGATGTATATAAACGTACTGCCATTACAAGGTATTGCACATGCGCAAAACGACAGGGTAGCTGCAGTAGCTGCCGAAAGTTTGTTTGGAGCCAATCTGGGGCCATACATCATTGCCGTATTAATTATGATTTCCACATTTGGTTGTAATAATGGATTAATACTTGCCGGTGGCCGTGTATATTATACAATGGCTAAAGACGGATTATTTTTTAAAAAAACCGGAGAGCTGAATAAAAACGCTGTACCCGAGTGGGCTATGTGGGCGCAATGTATTGTAGCCTGTTTGCTATGCCTCAGTGGTCGCTATGGAGATTTGCTGGATATGATTTCATTTGTAGTAGTTTTGTTTTATGCATTAACGATTGCAGGGATTTTCATACTTCGTAAAAAAAGACCTGATATTGAAAGGCCGTATAAGGCTTTTGGATATCCTGTATTACCAGCCATTTATATAATTCTGGCCATTACCTTCTGTGTGTTTCTCATCATTATGAAACCAACTTATGCAGGTATTGGATTGGCCATAGTATTAGCAGGAATTCCATTGTATTACATAGCTTTATCGCGCCGCAAATCACAAAATCTATAATATTTTATCTTCATCCCTTAACTTAGACACTTAATAAAATCAAACACATGAGCTTATTTGTAAAAAAGCCAATGAGTGTGCTACTCAATGAAGCATCAGAAACCGGAAGCCATACATTAAAAAGAACACTGGGTGCAAAAGGACTGATTGCTTTAGGCATTGGTGCCATCATTGGTGCCGGATTATTTTCTATAACGGGTATGGCCGCTGCCAATCATGCAGGGCCTGCTATTACTCTTTCATTTGTAGTTGCAGCATTGGGCTGCTTGTTTGCCGGTCTTTGCTATGCCGAGTTTGCATCCATGATACCCGTTGCGGGTAGTGCATATACATATTCTTATGCTACCATGGGCGAATTTATTGCATGGATCATCGGCTGGGACCTGGTATTGGAATATGCGGTAGGTGCTGCCACCGTAGGCATTAGTTGGAGTCGCTATCTTGTAAAATTTTTAGAGGGTTTCGATATTCATTTGCCAAATGAGTTAATCGCTGGCCCCTGGGATGGCGGCATTATCAATTTACCCGCTGTTTTTATTATTGTACTTATGAGCTTATTGCTGATAAAAGGAACTAAAGAAAGTGCATTTGTAAACAGCATCATAGTAGCTTTAAAAGTTTCTGTTGTACTGGTGTTTATTTTCTTAGGCTGGAAATATATCAATACGGCAAATTACAATCCTTATATACCTGATAACACCGGAAATTTTGGGTCATTTGGTTTTAGTGGTATCATAAGAGCTGCCGCCATTGTATTCTTTGCTTATATTGGATTTGATGCAGTAAGTACTGCAGCTCAGGAAGCTAAGAATCCAAAGAAAGATATGCCCATCGGTATTTTAGGTTCACTATTAATTTGTACAATTCTTTATATCCTCTTTGCACATGTAATGACAGGAGTTACCAGCTACACGACATTTGCCGGTAAAGATGGAATTGCACCAGTTGCCGTAGCAATTGAGCACATGGGTACACCTGATGCTGCCGGTGTTATTCAACCCGATTATCCCTGGCTCAACAGAGCGATTGTGGTAGCTATACTCGCCGGTTATGCTTCGGTTATATTAGTAATGCTAATGGGACAAAGCCGTGTATTCTTTAGTATGAGTAAAGACGGATTGATTCCAAAAATATTTTCAAGTGTAAATCCAAAAACACAAACACCTGCTAAAAGTAATCTGTTGTTTATGGTATTTGTAAGTGCATTTGCAGCTTTTGTACCAGCCAGAGTAGTAGGTGAAATGACCAGCATTGGTACCCTATTCGCATTTATACTTGTATGTGTGGGTATATTAGTAATGCGTAAAAAAATGCCGGAATTACCCAGAGCATTTAAAACACCATTCGTACCGGTAGTACCCATTCTGGGCATTGGTGTTTGTTTATTTATGATGGTGTTCCTTCCAATGGATACCTGGATTCGTTTATTAGTGTGGATGCTCATTGGGCTGGATATTTATCTGGTGTATGGTGCCCGAAACAGTCATTTAGGAAATGGTACTGACAATAGAAAAGGAATGAAAACAGCCCGATACACCGGCATTGTGCTTGCTTTACTCTTAGTAGTAGCAGGATTTTTGCATCAGTACGTTGCCGGATTTGATACCGATAAAACGTTGTTGTACATCTCCATTGGTTTTGCAGTTTTACACTTAGGCTTGTATGCCAGCAAACTCAATAAGCCTGAGTCAGCCTCATAATTCATCTTTATCATATTAAAAAGCCCCGGCTATTGTCGGGGTTTTTTTATACATTAAATTTTAAGTTCTTTTAATTAGCAAAAACTTCATTGATATTTTGCAAACTGAATTGCTTTTCTACATTAATCCATTGCCTTAAATTTGCAGCCCGGAAGTTCAGCTCCATCTGAGCATAATACCTGTAGTGTAATTAGCCTCCGAAGATTTAAAACTTAGTTTTTTTTATGGGAAGAATATTTGAAGTAAGAAAAGCCACCATGTTTGCCCGCTGGGATCGTATGGCTAAGCAGTTTACCCGCATTGGAAAAGAAATAGCAATTGCTGTAAAAGCCGGCGGACCAGATCCTGCAACCAATCCTGCCCTTCGCCGTTGTTTCCAAAATGCCAAGGCAGTAAATATGCCAAAAGACCGTGTAGAAGCGGCTATCAAAAGGGCACAGGGCAAGGAAATGGAGAATTATGATGAAATTCTTTATGAAGGATATGCACCACACGGAGTAGCGATACTGGTAGAAACTGCAACTGATAACCATGTACGTACGGTAGCCAATGTAAAATCGCATTTTAATAAAGGAGGTGGCGCATTGGGAAATAGCGGCAGTGTGGCTTTTCAGTTTAAAAAAATGGGCGTATTTAAATTAAAGCCTGAAGGATTGAATGCAGAAGACCTTGAACTTGAATTAATTGATTTTGGACTTGAGGAGCTTGGAGAAGGCACCGGCGAAAATGATGAAAATTTATTAATTGTTCGTAGCGCATTTACCGATTTTGGAAATATGCAAAAGGCACTGGAAGATAAAGGCATCACACCGATAAGTGCTGAACTGGAGTGGATTCCGACAGTTACAGTTCCGGTAAATGACGAACAAGCTGCCGATGTAAGTAAGCTGATTGAAAAACTGGAACAGGACGATGATGTTCAAAAGGTTTTTCATAATATGGGATAACACAAATTATTTAAGTTACTCAAATATGGCAGTTCGATTGTAACTGCCATTATTATTTTTGATGAATACAGACAAACCAATACTTCTATTTGACGGTGTTTGCAATTTTTGCAATCGCATGGTAAACTTTGCAATTCGAAATGATAAAAAAGCAAAACTTTTGTTTGCCCCTTTGCAATCTGCAGCCGGAACACAACTAAAATCAAAATTTCAGGTAGCACCCAATGCAGATACAATTGTATTTATTGAAAAAGGGAAATCCTATACTTATGCCCGTGCAGCCATCAGGGTGTGTCGCTATTTAGACTGGCCGGCAAAAATGTTGTATGCTTTTATTATTATTCCCCGCTTTATCAGTCAGCCTGTATATAAATGTATAGCCCGAAACAGATATAAATGGTTTGGCAAAAAAGAAACTTGTATGATTCCCACTGAGGCAGTCAGAAAAAGATTTTTGGAATAGATTTATAAATTCATTTTTGTTTAATCCGTCTTCCAATTATTCATTTTAAGTAAATCAAAAAGTTTTGCTCTTATTTCTTTGATGGGCTTGGGAATATTGCAAAGCAATACATAAAAGAGTTGCTGGTCGGGAAGCCAGCAATAATCGCTGATGAAGCCGCCCTGCGATCCGGTGTGTCCTGTCATTCTTTCACCGGCTTCATTTGTCAGAAACCAGCTAAGACCCAGCCGAGATGGAATACTGTCATTCCAATTTGAAAACTGAAATGCTGTTCTGGATTTATCTATCCACTCCTTATTCAGAAACAAATGTTCTTGTATTGCTTTTTCGTATTGCCACATTTCCATTACACTGCTCCATACGCCGCCGTTTCCGGCTGCAGCAAAGGTGGGCTCTTCGCCATAGTCAAGCTCATCAAATCCATTGCTTTTATTTCTTACATATCCATGCGATACGCCGGTTTGCGGATGTGGCCCATCCGTAATTGTAGAAGTAAACATGCCTGAAGGCTTAAAAATATTATCGGCGATAAATTGCTGCCATTTTACACCCGAAACTTTTTCAATTATTAAAGCAAGACCATTAAAGGCAGGGTTGGAATAGTGATATTTGCTTCCCGGTGCAAATTCTAATTTTCGTGTTTGTTTTAGCGGAGCAAAATTTTCTTCATCTTTTGCAGTCAGATAAAACTCATGCTCTTCGTTTACTTTTCTGCTATCGGGCAAGCCGGATGTATGTGACAGTAAATGAATAATACGTACCTGCTTTGCAATTTTTTTATTCTTGAAGTCGGGAAAATATTTTAAAATGGGATCATCAAGAGACAATTTTTTTTCTGATGCCAGTTTTAAAATTCCATAAGCCACTACCGTTTTACTAATGGAACCCAGATTAAACAATGTGTTTGTTGTAATTTTTTCTTTAGACTGCATGTCAGCAAGTCCAAAAGCATTTTCATAAATAATTTTTCCATCTTTTACTAACAGTACAGCTGCACCAGGTTCGTCATCTTTAAAATAATGTTGAAAAACAGAATCAATACTTGTTTTCATTTGCTTTTCGTTTTGAGCAATAGCAATTAACGGCAATAAGCCGATTAGCATCAGACAGATTTTCATTTGAGCAATTTATGAAATTTCTTTAGTTCTGTAACTTCTACAGGCGATAAAGGGCTATTGCTATCAACCTTTGATTTTAAGAATAATACTCTTTTGTGCTGAGGGTTTTTTGATAAAACACTTTCTATCATCTCAACGACTTCCTCATCTTTTTGATATAATGGTGTATTGGCTGGCCGATCTGATTTTTGCTTTTCATGCTTTCTCAGAATGATTGCCTCCAGTGTGGCTAATTTATTTTGAGAAATTTCAGGAATTCGTTTTGCTTTTCCATACAAGCCTTCAAGTTGTTTTTTACTCAGCCCGCCACGTTCCTGGTATTGCATTAAGATGCTTTGCGAAAATTGATTTCCAGATTGCTTTTCAGCAACGATTTTCAGAATATCCAATACAATATCTACTCCGGGTTTTAGCCTGTGCATGATAACAAACGTACATGAAATTTTTTATTCTAAGATAAACAAAGGGATGGATGAAAGATTTTATGAGAGTTCCTCCTGGTCAAAAAACAATATTTGATAAGCAAGAGAATTTTAAGAAAGAATAATGGCTGTATTTTATATCGCATTATCTATTGTAGTCTTTTTTTTGCCACGAAAACACACGAATTAACACGAAGAAATAAAATTAATAATATTTGTTAGACTTTGTATATTATTGAATTGCTGACAATAAATTAAATAAAAACTAATAAACACTAATAGAAAATAAGAAATAATTTTAAAATAATTTTATTTTTTTTATAATTCAATTAATTTAGTCTATAATATACATTAATAATATTTTTTTTTATTTTTTGAGCCTTTGTGTCTTTGTGTCATTATTTTTTTGCCACGAAAACACACGAAATGACACGAAAGGTGGTTGATATTATTTTTGCTTATCCCGAATTTAAGTAAGAAAGTCTCCACTACACAGGAATAAAAATCTTTGTGAACCTTTGTGTCTTGGTGTCTTGGTGGCATTATTTTTTTTGGCCACGAAAACACACGAATTAGCACGAAGGTGGTTGATATTTTTTTTGCTTATCACGAAATCAAGTAAGAAAGTCAACACTAAACAGGAAAAATATTCTTTGTGAACCTTTGAGCCTTTGTGGCTTGGTGGCATTATTTTTTTGCCACGAAAACACACGAATTGACACGAAAGGTGTTTGATATTACATCTATATTCAAATTCTATTAATAAAATATACTGAAACAAAAAGCCCGAAAAGCTATTAAACTCTTCGGGCTTGTAATTGATTTTTAGACTTTTATTTCTTAGAAAACTCCGCACGAATAACATTCAATGCCCCACCAGCCTTAAACCACTCAATTTGTGGCTCATTGTAAGTGTGATTTACTTTAATGCTATCTGTGCTTCCGTCTTTATGATTCAAAACAACTGTAAGCGGTACACCTGGGGCAAATGAAGTAAGACCAATAATGTCAATACTATCATCTTCCTGAATTTTATCGTAGTCATCTTTATTATCAAAAGTAAGTGCCAGCATACCTTGCTTTTTAAGATTTGTTTCGTGTATGCGAGCAAAACTTCTGACTAAAATGGCTCTTACGCCCAAATGACGTGGCTCCATGGCTGCATGCTCTCTGGATGATCCTTCACCGTAATTTTCATCGCCTACAACTACGCTGCCAATGCCTGCTGCTTTATAGGCACGGGCTGTGGCCGGCACCGCACCATACTCACCGGTAAGTTGATTTTTTACCGTATCCGTTTTTTCATTGTAATAATTGATTGCGCCAATAAGCATGTTGTTGCTGATGTTATCCAGATGACCTCTGAACTTGAGCCAGGGACCTGCCATGCTGATGTGATCCGTTGTACATTTTCCTTTGGCCTTAATTAATAATTTTAAACCTTTAAGGTCTGTTCCTTCCCAGAGTTTGAAAGGCGCTAATAATTGTAAGCGCTTTGAATCTGGCGCCACGATTACCTGCACTTTACTTCCATCTTCAGCAGGAGCCTGATAGCCTGCATCTTCCACAGCAAAACCTTTTGGTGGCAATTCGTATCCGGTGGGCTCTTTCAGCATTACTGCTTCTCCTTTATCGTTGATTAATGTATCTTTTAAAGGATTGAAACTGATGCTTCCGGCCATTGCCAATGCAGTTACCACTTCGGGTGATGCTACAAAAGCATGTGTGCTGGACAGACCATCATTGCGTTTTGCAAAATTTCTGTTGAAAGATGTGATGATGGTATTCTTTCTGTTGGGATCATCTATATGTCTTGCCCACTGACCAATACAAGGTCCACAAGCATTGGCCAATACTACACCACCTGCATTTTCAAATTCATTGATGAAGCCATCTCTTTCAATTGTAAATCGCACCTGCTCACTTCCCGGTGTGATGGTGAATTCTGATTTTGTTTTTACACCTTTGCTTACCGCATCTTTTACAATTGAAGCACTCCGGCTTATGTCTTCATAAGATGAGTTGGTACAACTACCAATTAATGCAACCTCTAATTTATCAGGCCATCCGTTTTTAGCAACCGCTTCTTTCATTTGTGAAATAGGAGTTGCCAGATCGGGTGTGAAGGGCCCATTGATATACGGCTCCAGTTTGCTCAAATCAAGTTCCAACACCTGATCATAATATTTTGATGGATCAGCATATACTTCTGCATCGGGCCGCAGATAATCTTTTATTCCATCAGCCATTGCCGCTACTTCAGCACGACCCGTTGATTTAAGATAGGCACCCATTTTTTCATCATAGGCAAATAGCGAACAGGTAGCTCCTATCTCTGCGCCCATATTACAAATGGTTCCTTTTCCTGTTGCACTCAGGCTATCGGCTCCTGCCCCAAAATATTCAACAATAGCACCGGTGCCACCTTTTACAGTAAGCTGACCTGCTACCCATAGAATCACATCTTTTGCAGAAGTCCAACCACTCATTTTACCGGTAAGCTTCACGCCTATTACTTTTGGCATCTTCAACTCCCATGCAAGCCCTGCCATTACATCCACCGCATCTGCACCACCTACACCAATGGCCACCATACCCAGTCCGCCGGCATTAGGTGTATGAGAGTCAGTGCCTATCATCATACCTCCGGGGAACGCATAGTTTTCCAACACTACCTGATGAATGATGCCTGCACCGGCTTTCCAAAATCCAATACCATATTTATCGGAAATAGACCCGAGAAAGTCATAAACCTCACGATTGGTTTCAAGGGCCAACTGCAAATCTTTTTTGGCACCTACTTTGGCCAATATCAAGTGATCGCAGTGCACTGTAGAAGGCACAGCTACTTTATCACGACCACAGGTCATAAACTGAAGCAAGGCCATTTGAGCTGTAGCATCTTGCATAGCTACTCTGTCAGGCGCAAAATCTACATAATCTTTTCCTCTTGTAAAATCTTGTAATGCTATTCCTTTCCAGAGGTGGGCATATAAAATTTTTTCTGTCAATGTAAGCGGCCTACCCAATGCTTTACGGGCAGCGTCCACTTTTGCCGGCATCTCGGCATAGGTTTTTTTAATGAGATCTAAGTCAAATACCATGTGAAGAGCTTTTGAAATTAATTTTTCCGAAAATTTCTAAAAAATTTTGCTTCGGAATGGCAAATTTACGGAAAATTAGGAGTGTGAAAAACCTGATATTGATGGTTTTGCAGTAATTTTTTAAATTAGCAGTATGAATAAGCTAAAAAGTTTTGTTGAGTGGAATGCATTTGGCGTTTGTACGGCCATTGGCAATCGGATGGGTATTGCCACCGGCAAAATCAGGCAATACTTTATTTACACTTCCATCCTTACAATGGGCTCACCGATAATCGTCTATATGGTACTGGCTTTTTGGAGAAATATCCGCAGTTATATTTGGGCAGCAAAAAGAAATCCCTGGTATTACTTGTAATGTTTTTAAATCAATTCTTTTAATTTCTCTACAACCATATCAACCTCTTCTTTTGTATTGTGCTTGCTAAATGAAAAACGTACGGTCACTCTGTTGGGATTATTATTTAATGCTCTGATGACATGGCTACCTACATCGGCGCCGCTGCTGCAGGCACTTCCACCCGATGCGCAAATATTATTCATATCCAAACTAAAAAGTATCATTTCTGATTTTTCAGTTTTGGGAAATGCCACACTTAAAACCGTATAAAGACAACGACCATCATAATCGCCATTAAACTCCACACCTGGAATATTGGCTTTTAACTGCCTAGCCATATATGTTTTTAATGATTGTACGTAAGCACTATCTGCTTCATAACCGGACATTGCCATCTCTAGGGCTTTTGCAAAGCCAACAATGCCGTACAGGTTTTCAGTTCCGGCACGCATATTACGTTCCTGTCCGCCACCAAGTATAAATGGCTTTATTTTGATATTGTCATTTACGTAAAGGATTCCCACTCCTTTGGGTCCATGAAACTTGTGTCCGGCTCCTGAAATAAAATGCACCGGCGTTTTTCTTAAATCAATGGGATAATGCCCAACCGTTTGTACACAATCTGAATGAAAAATAGCATTGTGCCTGTTGCACAATTCACCAACCGCTTCAATATTGAGTATATTGCCTATTTCATTATTGGCATGCATGAGTGTAACCAAACACCTTTCTTTGATTGATGACAATTGCTCTTCCAGATCAACCAGATTGATATGTCCGTTGCTAAACAAACCTACCTGGCTGGTAGTTACTATATCTTCATGATCGTAATGTTCTACGGTATGCAATACAGCGTGATGCTCAATAGGGGAAGAAATGATGTGCCGGCATCCCAAATCACGAATGGCTGCACCAATGGCAGTATTGTTACTTTCTGTGCCACCACTTGTAAAAAATATTTCACCGGGATGCGCATTCAATAATTTAGCAACCGATTTTCTTGCATTCTCAATCGCCAGTCGGCTTTCCCTGCCATAAGAATAAATGGAAGAAGGATTGCCAAATTTTTCGGTCATATAGGGCAGCATAGCATCCAGTACTTCTTTATCTAAAGCGGTAGTAGCTGCATTATCAAAATAAATACGATTCATGTTGTGCTTTTGTTTTGCGCTGCAAAGATAAAATTTCGGTGCTGCACCTTAAGATAATAATTGCTGCAACACTTTTTCTGCAAAAAAAGTATTGCTGATGGATTTTGATTTCTCAAGAATATCTTTCATCTTCATTTGCCCCTCACCCAATAAAACAGTTGCTCTTTCTTCAGCAATATGTTTATCTAATCCTGCTTCAGCAGCCAGCATCGTTTCGGCTACGGCTTCTATTTTCAATCCGCTATCTTTTAGCTTACCCAGCTCAGCTATCAACCAACTCATCGCATAAAAATGATTGGCATCCAGATAAATGATATGCGCTTCATCTTTTGCTTCCGGCATTTTATTAAATGAGGAATTTACAATTTCGGGGGTCAGGTATTTTGAAATATAATCAGGTGCTGGGTTTATCGTTTTTAATTGCATCACCCCACGCAAAGCCTGCGGATATATACTCAGCCATCTGATTTCTCTTCTCAATTCGTGTACATCTTCTTCCACGTTGTCAAAGTTTATTTCGCCTTTATCTAATGAAGCAACTATTGCATTGATGGTTTCCCGATAAAATGATTTGATATCCTCATTGTCCTTTTCAGACACCTGCCAATCTACTTCATTCAATTTTTCATTAATTTTTTTCATTCGTTTGTTATCATCGCCAATCCATCCATCTTCTTGCATTAGGGTTTTCAGTTTTCCCAATTCCTCATTCATTCTTTTTGCCAAATAATCTTTTGCCTGCTGTGCAATAGCCGGATGGGTAGCCAGTTCTTTCGAAAATGCATCATAATAATCAACAGCCCCCAGTTGATCTTCCAGCGCTTTAAAGCGGTCTTTCATTTTTTTGAAAGGCCTTTCAGATAATGTTTTTCGATATATGCGGCTTAATGCCTCCAGCATAAAAAGCGGCGTGCGGGCACCTTGCTGATAAAAACTTAAAGCAGGGTTATCTGCTGATGCGGCTTTATCTAATATGGGTTGAAGCAGATTGAGAAAATAATTAAACCGCTGTAATCCCTTGGCTTGTGTAGTTGACTCCATAAATTATTCTTTAACTCTTTTTGCAAAATTAGGCTCTACTATGGGTAGCGCTTCGTTTTTAATAGAAGTTGCACCAGTAACCGATCCTATGGTAAAATTGAGAGCAAGTAATGTGGTACCCGGAAGCCCTGTCCACATAAAAGGGCCAAATGATGCAGGCAAATCTTCACTATACCAAACTTCATATTTCATATTATTCATAATTCCTTCAGCTCTTTTGCATTTGTAACCCAAAATCATTTTCACATCATCAAAATATTCCCAATAGATTTTTTCATGATCCCTTTCTACCAATACAAGTTTCTTCTTTTTCCCTTTTTCAAACTTTGGATAAATAACTACTTTATTATTTATGAATGAAAACTTCGATTTGAATGAACTTTCCAGAGGCCACTTTACCAAAATAGAATCCCCATGTGGTGTAGTTGTATAATAACAAATTGCAATCGTGTCTTGAATAACCAGATCAAAAGCGGCTCCACCTAAAATTATTTTATCGGAAAGCGACGGTTGATACCCGCCTCCTCGATAGGTTATGGTAAAATGCTTTTGACCATTGCTAATACTAAAAGCAAATAACAACAAAATACAAAATCCTATTTTCAGTTTCATTAACTAAATTCTTTTATATCCCTCATTATTTGCATGGCCATATTGGCTGCTTTTGTTTCCAAGTTGCTTTCTGCATAAATTCGAATAATCGGCTCTGTATTGGATGTGCGTAAATGTACCCAGTCATTCTCAAATTCAATTTTCAATCCATCTTCCGTATTTATGGGATTATGCTTGTACTTGTTTTTTATTTTTTCAAAAATGCCTTTTACATCCGTTCCGTTGGTCAGTTCAATTTTATTTTTTGAAATAAAATAATCGGGGTAAGTATTGCGCAATGATTTGATTCCTTTATTGTGCGAAGCCAAATGGCTTAAAAAAAGTGCGATACCAATTAATGCATCCCTGCCATAATGAAAATCAGGCACAATGATGCCGCCATTGCCTTCACCACCAATGATGGCATCCACCTCTTTCATTTTTTTTACCACATTTACCTCACCTACGGCCGATGGAAAATATTGACCTCCATGTTTTATCGTAATATCTTTCAAAGCTTTTGTGCTGCTCATATTACTCACCGAGTTACCTTTTATTTTTCCCAATACATAATCAGCTACTGCTACTAGCGTATATTCTTCGCCAAACAGGCTGCCATCTTCACATACAAAACAAAGCCGGTCCACATCAGGATCCACAGCAATGCCCAGGTGCGCCTGCTGCTTTACTACTTCAGCACTCAAATGCGTAAGATGCTCCGGCAGCGGCTCGGGATTGTGTGCAAAGTTTCCGGTGATTGCTCCATTCAATACAATCACTTCATTGATGCCCAACGCATGCAGTAAGGCAGGTACATACATAGCTCCTGTCGAATTGATACCATCCACCACTACTTTAAAGTCCTGTTTCTTTATCTGCTTTGCATTTACCAGCGGGTATTGAATAACTGCATCTATTGTTTTTTGCAAATAGTCAAATGTGGTTACCTGCCCCAGTCTATCCACAGTCGCAAATTCAAAATTTTCATTTGCCGCCAGTTCCAGAACCTGAGCTCCTGTTTCTGCAGAAATAAATTCTCCATCACTATTCAACAACTTTAGCGCATTCCATTCTTTTGGGTTATGACTTGCCGTTATGATTATTCCGCCATCTGCCTTTTCAAGTTTTACAGCCAACTCTACTGAAGGCGTTGTAGAAAGCCCCAGATCCAATACATCTATACCCAATCCGGTCAATGTATTTACCACCAGGCTTTGCACCATGGCACCACTGATTCGGCCATCTCGTCCAACTACAATAGTTGTTTTTTCTTTTCCTGATGCCATTATTTTGCCATAGGCCGCTGCAAATTTTACAATATCAAGGGGTGTCAGGTTATCACCCGGTTTGCCTCCTATTGTTCCTCTTATTCCTGAAATACTTTTGATTAATGCCACTTTGTTGTGTTGTGATTTTGTATCTAAAATGAGACGGCAAAAATACAAAATAGCAATCTGAATCAGTTCTTTAATATTTACATAAAGAAAACGGTTTCGTAGTCTTTTCGGTCAGTATTATCTTTGCGCCATGTCGAAAAAAGATTGGTACACCGGCTGGTTCAATTCTCCTTTTTATCACAAACTATATTTTCAAAGAGATGAAAAAGAAGCAGCTGCATTTATTCAAAAACTAATCTCATATTTAAAACCACCACCACAAAGCCTAATGTTAGATGTAGCCTGCGGTCGTGGTCGACACAGCAAGATGCTGGCCTCGCTGGGATATCATGTTACGGGTATTGACATTTCGCCCGAAAGCATTGCCTACGCCAAAAAATTTGAAAATGAGCAGCTTGATTTTTTTGTACATGATATGCGACTTCCTTTTTGGGGCAATTATTTTGATTATGCCTTTAATTTCTTTACCAGCTTCGGTTATTTCAAAAACCGGAGAGAGCATGATAATGCACTGCGCACCATTGCCAATGGATTGAAACCCGGCGGACATTTTATCATTGATTATCTGAATGTTCATTTTGTTGAAGATCATATAATACCCAATCAGGAAAAAAAGCTGGGAACCACACATTATGAAATTCATAAATGGAGTGATGAAAATTATTTTTATAAAAAAATTATTATAACAGATCCCGAACTGCGAAAGCCCTTGGAACATACAGAGCAAGTTGCCAAATTTTCATTGGGCGATTTTACCGATATGTTGGCCTATCAGGGAATGCAGGTAATGGAAATCTTTGGCGATTATCATTTGAGTAAATACGACATCAGGCAAACGCCACGGTTGATATTAATTGCCAGAAAGAAAAATTAAAATCCTGTCATTTCAAAGCTTACTTCCCTTTTTTATTGTTCATGATCAGATATTTCGCCGTTTCGAAATATGCACTAGTAAATGCCGACAATGCCTTTTTGATGGAGTCCGATTGTTCTGGTGTTACTTTGATATCATTGCGCATCGTAAACAATTGTTCATCGGGGAAATTGATATTGCGAACGAAATAAAAACTATCGGTTACCATTCCTATGGTACCGGTGGTGCTGGTTATAAACGCAAAATCATTTCTTTTGTTGGTGTCCAATAAATCACGACCCAGTGTCGTGTTGGTATAACTTATATGTGCCAAACCGGCGATGGTTGGCAAAATATCAATTTGCGAAACAACTTCTTCTCTTTTTTCAGCCTTTAGCAATGTGGGTGCATAAAACAATAATGGCACATGTTCATTGGTAAGACTTTGCTGCGTCCATACTTCAGGATACATTTCGGTAGCATTGCCCGCTACGCCATGGTCTCCTACAAAAACAAAAATTGTATTCGTAAAATAAGATTCCTTTTTTGCAGCTTCCATAAATTTTTGGATACAATAATCGGAGTAGCGAAAGGCATTGAACTCAGCTTCATTTCGAAAGCCATAATTCTTCAACACTGCTTTTTCTTTATCTATTTTTACAAAATCAGTATCCTCAGGTGCTATTGATTTGTCGTAAGGATGATGGTTGCCTGCAGTTTGTATATAGGCAAAAAATGGTTTGGTTTGTTTTTTAAAAACTTTATTTGCTTCCAGATATAAATCTTTATCGCTGATGCCCCACACATTGATGGGCTGTTCCGAAAAACTTCCTTCAGTATGCATCTGCAATCCATTTATATTTTTCAGTATGCCTTCAAAATTGTTGAAGCTGGGGCTGCCGCCCAGAAAATAAAATTTTTCATACCCTTTGAAATCATTGACAATGGTATGCTGATCCAGCGCCTCGGGTATGCGGGTAGAAAATTTAAATAGCTGCGCATCTGGTATTCCTGTAAGAATAGCAAACAAGGCTCTTGCGGTGGAAAAATGTGGAGTAAAGCAACGATCGAAAAAAATACCGCTGTCGCTTAACGATTTTAAATAGGGGGTTGTACTGAGCGGATTGCCACTCATGCTGCTTTTGTACATACTGAAAGACTCTAATTGTACCAGTACTATATTGGGCATATTGCTTCCCACACTATCCGTATTATTAATTACACGTTTATAAGAAAATGAAGTGTCGGAAACAGGCCACTGCATCCATTGCGACATAAGCGGGAAAACTGCTTTTGCTTTTTCCTTACTAAAATTGGGTTTTCGTTCTTTCAATGTAGAAAAAAAGTTTTGCATGGGATTTATAGCGAGATAAGACATGTACTTATTCTTGAACCGAAAACTGTCTTTCCTGGTTAAAGGCATTCCCCAAAAGTTGCCCCAGATGAATACTAAGAGTATAATAGCGGCAACTATGAAAAACTTGCGCCGGTATGGAATTCCTTTGCCATCTGTTTTGGTTACCACCTGCCAGTGATTACGCCGGTACATCCAACGAAAAAACAAAACAGCTGCTATCAGCCCACTGATGATCCAAAACAATGGATAACTCTCCACAATCATTTTAAAGGAAATGCTGGGATCTTCGGCAAAGTTCATAGCACCGGCATCCAGAGGCTCAATATTGTAATCAATATTTACAAATCCCGCTGCAAAAAAGAAAAACACCAGAAAGGTACCAATTGCAAGATACCATGTCCATACTTTTTTATTGAATGGAGAATGAAAGGGCGACCATTTTCTTTCCATACTGATAAGCACAATGGGCAATAGCAAAATTGATATCCAGCGAATATCGTATCGCAAACCCATTAAAAAAGCAGGCACCAAATCTACCAGATTGATGTCGTAAGTACGAAACCATTGCCGAAGTACAAAATATGTTGCCAGCCGGTAAATGGTAAATAATATTACGAATATGAGAAAGAGTTTCACTACCCATATTATCGTTTTTGGTATTCGGTATTTTACCAGCATATTATTTCTGAATGGCTTGAATCTACAAATAAAATCAATTTAACTGGCTTCATCAAACAGAATCAAAGACAAAACAATTTTCTTTGCCCAAAGCTTACATTTGCTCCATGTTTTTGTTGAATTCATTTTTGCAGCGTATCGACCACTTGGATAAGGAAATGTTTCTCACGATTAATCGCCGGTGGCCAAACCGGCTTTTTGACGAATTAATGCCTTTCCTTCGTCAATCTGAATATTGGGCGCCCCTCTATCTTGTTTTATTGATTTTTGTTTTAGTAAATTTTAAGATGAAGGGCTGCTGGTGGGCTGCTTTTTTTATATGTACCGTTGCCATTACCGATTTGACGGGTAATTATTTATTCAAACACACAATTGAAAGACTCCGACCCTGTTCCGACCCCGATTTTTCAGTTCATGTTCGCCTGTTGGTCAATCACTGTTCAGGTGGCTATAGTTTTATTTCCAATCATGCTGCCAATCATTTTGGCATGGCATTATTTTTTTATATCAGTTTCAGAAATGTACTGGGCCGTTGGGTGTGGACAGCTATTTTGTGGGCCGCCGCTATTGCGTATGCACAGGTTTATGTAGGTGTACACTATCCTATTGATGTTTTGGCAGGTGCTGTATGGGGCAGTCTGATTGGCATTACAACGGGCAGGCTTTTCAATAAGCACATTGGATTTGCTATCTTCGATAAATAACTGGTTGCATACATGGAAATAATCATACTGCTTGCTTTAATTTTTTTAAACTCCCTTTTCGTGATGTCGGAAATTGCGTTGGTTTCTGCCCGAAAGTCAAAGTTGGAAACTATGGCGGAGAAAGGAGACGTCAAAGCAAAAAAAGCACTCAATCTTTCTAATAATCCTGAAATTTTTTTAGCCGCAGCCCAAATTGGAATTACATTCATCGCAATTGTAACCGGTGTGTATTCGGGCGAAAGGTTTAGCCATTACATCAGCCCCTGGTTCGAAAAAATTGATTTTTTAAAACCCTATGCGCAAACCATTGCGACCACCATCATTGTTATTGTGGTTACTTTTCTATCTATCATTTTTGGAGAGTTAATTCCAAAAAGAATCGGCCTGCTACGCTCGGAAAGTATAGCCAGAATGATGGCAGGGCCTATGTATGGATTTGCGAAACTTACACATCCTTTCGTGTGGCTGCTCAACAAACTCAGTAGCATATTTTTCAACATCTTCAACATCAAAAGAAGCAAAGACGATGCTGTAACAGAAGAAGAGATAAAAACCTTGATTACAGAGGGGACAGAAGCCGGAACAATCGATGAAACTGAACAACATATTATAGAAAGAGTTTTTCACCTGGGCGACAGAAACATCACCTCGCTGATGACGCACCGTAGCGACATCATTTGGTTTGAACTGGATGACACGGAAGACAAGATCAAACAAAAGATTATTCAAGAGCCACATTCAGTGTATCCCATTTGCGAAGGAGAGATTGATAATATAAAAGGTGTGGTTTCAATAAAGGACTTATATGTAAGTGCCGACAGCACTTTGTTTAAAGAACTGATGAAGCCGGCATTATTTGTACCCGAAAACAATTCAGCATATCAGGTTTTAGAAAAATTCAGAGAGTCAAGGGAGCATTGCTGTTTTATAGTAGATGAGTATGGAAGTGTATTGGGCCTTATCTCACTTAACGATATACTGGAAGCCATAGTAGGCGATATACCACAGCCGGATGTACCCGATTATGAAATTATAAAAAGAGATGACGGCAGTTATCTGGTAGATGGGCAAATTCCTTTTTATGATTTTTTAACCCATTTTGAAAAAGCCGAATGGATGAATGAAGGTGAACACGATTTTGACACACTCGCCGGTTTTATACTTCATGAACTGGAACGTATTCCTAAAGCAGGTGAAAAATTAAAATGGAAAGGTTTTTCTATTGAAATAATAGATATGGATGGTCATCGTATTGATAAAGTGCTAATAAAAATCAGCGACGAAATAAGAGAGGAAATGGAAAATTAATTTAGAATCACCTTTAATACATTGAACTAAAAACTAAAATTGGCTTTTGAAGCAGGATAGTCCAGCTTGGTACTTTGTCTTTTTCCGTTTACCACTACATGTATTATTTCGGACTGATCATCAAAAATATCGTGCATTAAGGAACTGGTGATATTAATTTGTTTAACAGTATTCACATTGCTGGCCTGCAGATAAGAATAAACTACTACATCTTCTTTTTCAAAACCAACAAATTCTAACGGTATTGCTTTGCCATCCACAATTATTTGCAAGTGAGCCTTAATATAATTGAATACTTTTTGGTTATTTTCTGTTCTTGCCTTTTCGCTGGTAAGATCTACTCTCGATTTATTAATGCGGCTTAGTATATCTTCAAAATCATCCCAAAATGTTTTGCAGGTTATTTCCAGTGTTTTATCCGTTGCATTATGGTCAATTTCTACCGTAGCAATGTGTACAGGGTGAGGTTTTACAGGTTTCAATTCGGCTTTTGCTGAGGGAGTGGCGAAAAGAAATACCACTGCAAAAGCAGTAAAACACCATTTATTGAGCTTTATAACCATTGGGCAAATTATTTTTTACAATTGCAAAAGTCTGGTTTATTTTGATGCGCACCAGATTTTGATGATAAACCTCCGGAAATGGTTGCTACCGGTTACTAATCAATATGAGTGATTTTTCATTTTACTTTAATATAGGCTGGAAACACATCATCAGTGCAGATGCGCTGGATCATCAGTTGTTTATTTTAGCCTTGGCGGCCATTTATCTTTTAAAAGACTGGAGGCAAGTATTGGTTTTGGTTACTGCCTTTACTATTGGTCATTCCATTACACTTTTTTTGAGTGTAAAAGAAATCATCAGTATTAGCAGCAAATGGGTGGAGTTCTTAATTCCCCGTACGATATTGATAACTGCTGCTACCAATTTATTTCAAAAAAAATTCAGCCCAAAAACGATTCGCATCAATTATTTTCTTGCCTTGTTTTTCGGGTTGATTCATGGGCTGGGTTTTGCCAATACCATACGTATTGCATTAGCCAGCGATCAAAGTTTGGGCTGGGGCCTGTTTGGCTTTAATGTAGGGCTGGAAGCCGGGCAAATAGTAGTTGTGGCGGTTATATTACTTATTTCATTAGTAGTTGTCGATCTCATAAAAGCGAATAGAAAAGAATAAGTGGTTATTGTATCAGGAGGTGCATTTGTAAGTGCCCTTGCAATGGTTATAGAACGATGGCCTTTTTAAAAAACATATTTTCAAAAACAAAAATTAAATTATGAAACGTTTGTTGTTTGCTTTGTCGTGCTTATTAAGCTGTTGCGGTTATGTCTTTTCGCAAGACATTAAAAACAATAACAGTGCAAATCATGCCAATAAATTTGAACAGTTGGGAACTATTTTACCATCGCCCAACGAATATCGTACTGCCAGTGGCGCACCGGGAAACAAATACTGGCAAATGCGTGCCGATTATGATATAAAATGCGAATTGGACGAAGTGAATAATAAATTAAATGGCACCGAAGTAATTACCTACTACAACAGCTCACCCGATGTACTAAATTATTTATGGATGCAGTTGGATGAAAACCAACACAGCACCGTAAATAATGCCAACTACCAAAACAGTAATTCAATGCAAACACAGGTAACAGATAAATCCCTAGACAGGTTTGCAGATGCAAAAACAGATAATGGCTATGGTTTTAATATCGTAAAACTTACTGATATGGCCGGCAATCCCATGAAGCATTTCATCAATAAAACGATGATGAAAGTGGATTTAGCAAAACCGCTTTTACCGGGGCAAAAAATTAGTTTCAAAGTAGAATGGAATTATAAATTAGCCGATCGCAGCGATTTTCAAAAATTTGGTGGTGCCCGTGGTGGTTATGAGCCTTTTGAAGATGGCAATAATAATTATACAATGACGCAATGGTATCCACGTATGTGTAAATATGGTGATGAAGTAGGTTGGCAAAACCATCAGTTTACCGGCAGGGGAGAATTCACACATAGTTTTGGAAATTTTAAAGTGCAGATGACTGTACCTGCCGATCATATTGTAGGGGCTACCGGCGTTTTTCAATACTATGCTCAAGTTCTTACAC
>ERZ795041.29-NODE-29-length-56318-cov-8.570517_pt1 | contig 56318 bp, 57 predicted proteins | sample MGYA00375125_ERZ795041 | MGnify/ENA primary metagenome ERZ795041 (study PRJEB30170, sample SAMN03074214) | activated sludge metagenome | biome: Common Effluent Treatment Plant; feature: Wastewater; material: Activated sludge; isolation source: activated biomass in a...
AGAGAGGAAGAGAGGAAGAGAGAGAGGAAGAGAGGAAGAGAGGGAGGGGAGGTGATGAATTGGTGGATAAGAAACCATTACGATGAGCGAAGAACCTGCACGGTACGGCCTGAAGAACCAGGATTGGGTTCTTGACGGGCATTTCGAGCTTGGGGATATCCTTTCTCAAGTGGCCGAACCCGGAGGAAAGGGTTACGTCTCCCATTTCAGGGATTTTCGCGTATGGCAGCAGGGAATGAATCTTGTGGACCGCGTTTATGAATTGAGTGCGCGGTTTCCCAAGGAAGAATTGTACGGCCTCACATCCCAAGTTCGGCGGGCGGCGGTGTCCGTTCCTTCCAACATTGCCGAAGGCTGGGGGCGCAACCGCAAGGGTTATATGTCACTCGGGTTGAGCTATGCACGCGGCTCGGCACACGAGGTGGAAACGCAATTGGAGATCGCGGTTCGCCTGGGATGGCTTTCCCGGAATGAACTAATCCCTGTCTTTGACCAATTGAACATCCTGAGCAGCGGCCTCCTTCGATTCATGCACACATTGGAGAAGCGATGAGCACGAAGCAGCGCACGACTTTGGCAAGTTGTGCCATCCTCACCTCTTCACTTCTTCACTTCATCTCCCGCATTCAATGAAACTCACACTCAAGATCTGGCGCCAAGCAGGCCCAAAGGCCAAGGGCCAAATGGTGGACTACCCCGTTGACGGCATCAGCGAGGACATGTCCTTTTTGGAAATGCTGGACGTGCTCAACGACAAGCTGATCCTCGAAGGGCAGGAGCCCATCGCCTTCGACCACGATTGCCGCGAGGGCATCTGTGGCGCGTGCAGCCTGTTCATCGACGGGCGGCCACACGGCCCTGGCCGCCACATCACCACGTGCCAGTTGCACATGCGCCGCTTCAAGGACGGCGACGTGATCCACGTGGAACCGTGGCGTGCCAAAGCGTTCCCGGTGATCAAGGACCTGGTGGTGGACCGCAGCGCCTTTGACCGCATCCAGCAGGCAGGCGGCTTCGTGAGCGTGAACACCAGCGGCAATTTGGTGGATGCCAACGCGATCCCCGTGCCCAAGGCGGATGCCGACAAAGCCTTCGATGCCGCCACCTGCATTGGCTGCGGCGCGTGCGTGGCCGCCTGTCCCAACAGTTCAGCCATGCTCTTCGTCTCGGCCAAGGTGAGCCAGTTCGCGCTGCTGCCCCAGGGCCGTGCGGAAGCCAAGGAGCGCGCGTTGAACATGGTGGACCAGATGGATGCCGAGAAGTTCGGCAACTGCTCCAACATCGGCGCTTGCGAGATCGAGTGTCCCAAGGACATCTCCTTGGAGAACATCGCGCGGCTGAACCGCGAGTATTTGGGCGCCGCTGTGAGCAAGGAAGAGGGGCCCCCGGTGCCCTTCCACAAGCCGAAGCAGGCTTGAACGGCTCCTTCTTCCATTGGAGCCAGGCCCCCTGCCGAACCGGGAGCTGTAGCGCATGGGGTTCTTCCGGATAGCACGGAAAAACAGCCGCTGTTCACGTCAGGAAGCGCCGATAATGGGCCAGGCTTTCCGCGTCAAAGCACACGAACATCACCTGTTGCAGGGTGATCAGTGATGCGGCCACATCCCGCACCGTGCGTACGGCGATTTCTGCCGCCAAGTCCTTCGGGAAACCGTAAACGCCCGTGCTGATGCCCGGGAAGGCGATGGATGACAAGCCGCGCTCCCCGGCGAGCAGCAAGCTGTTGCGGTAGCGGCTGGCCAACAGCTCCGGTTCGCTCCTCCTGCCTCCGCGCCAAACTGGCCCTACCGTGTGGATCACGTACTTGGCCGACAGCTTTCCGGCCCGTGTGATCACGGCTTCGCCGGTGGCGCATCCACCCTGCCGCGCCACGACCGCCCTGCAATCTTCCATGATCTGCGGACCGCCCGCACGGTGGATCGCACCGTCCACGCCACCGCCGCCCATCAAGCTGTTGTTCGCCGCGTTCACGATGGCCTCCGCCGCAATGGTGGTGATGTCGCCTTGAAGGGCTGTGAAGCGCATGGCTCGGAAGTGGTGCCCGGTTCAATGGCTCTCGAAGTAAAGCAACGCCGCCTCCTTCAGCAATTGCTCCTGTTCGTCGGAACTCATCGGGGGCAGTTCCATGGCGCGCTCGAAGTGCGGCCATCCGTCCTCATCACGGCCTGCCGGCGCATAGTAGCCATACAGGGCCAGCAAGGTGGAGACTGCGATGTGCATCAGGCCGATCTTGTCGTCCTTCCCGAAGTCGCGCACCGGTTGCCCCAGTTCCTGCACGCCGATCAGGAAGAGCAACGCATCCATGTCCATGGGCATGCCGAAGCGGTCTTCCATGCGCTTCATCAGGAGGCGCCAACGGGCATCAAACACCAAGTCCATCTTTTGCGGGGCCGAAGGTAGCAGGCCCTTCGCGCAATGCCGCGAAGTGCGTGTGCCGTACACTTGTTGCGATGAACTGGTTGGACTGGGTGCTGCTGGCCTTGTTGGCGGCTGCCGCGGTGCGCGGCTTTTTCCGGGGCTTCGTGGTGGAGCTGGCCTCGCTGATGGCCCTGGTGTTGGGCATCTGGGCCGCATCGCGCTACAATGCAGCCGTGGCGGCGTGGATCGGCTTGGATCCCCGCCATGAGGTGATCTCCTTCCTGGTCACCTTCATCGGTGTGCTGGTGGCCATACACTTGTTGGCCAAGTTGATCACCAAGGTGATGGACCTGGCCCAGCTCGGGCTGCCCAACAAGGTGGCCGGTCTGTTCTTCGGCGCCCTGCGTGCCGCGTTCGTGCTCAGCGTGGCGCTGAACATCCTGATGGTGCGCACGGAGGTCTCCGGACTGATCCCGCACCGGACCCTGGAACAGTCCATGCTTTTTCCGTCCCTGCGGGCCTTTGCCCCGATGATCGTGCCTGCGCTGGGCGATACGCAGTGGTTGAAGGACGGTTTGCAGGCGTTGAAGGACGAAGTGGGGCGCTCCTGACCTTTCGCACCCTGCAGGGCGGGCGATCGGGTAGCTTCGCGCCATGGACCACAGTAAGCTACGCCCCGAGAGCCTGATGATGAGCTACGGCTACAAGCCCGAGCTCAGCCAAGGCGCCGTGAAGTGCCCCATCTTCCAGACCAGCACCTTCGTCTTCCAAAAAGCCGAGGACGGCAAAGCCTTCTTTGAGGTGGCCTACGGCCTGCGTGAACGAAGCGAGGGCGAGGAGCTGGGGCTGATCTACAGCCGCTTGAACAACCCCGACCTGGAGATCCTGGAGAACCGCCTCGGCCTGTGGGAAAATGCCGGCGATTGCGCCGTGTTCGAGAGCGGCATGAGCGCCATCACCACCACCCTGCTGGAGTTTCTTTCACCCGGTGACCTGCTGCTGTTCAGCAACCCCATTTACGGCGGCACCGACCACTTCATCAAGCAGATCCTGACCCGTTTCGGCATCCATGTGCTCGGTTTCTATCCGTGGGAACAGGACCGGCTGGAGGAGATCGTGCGCAAGAGCGGCAAAGCCGACCGCTTGAAGATGATCTACGTGGAGACCCCGGCCAATCCGACCAACATCCTCATCGACATCGCTGCCTGCAGCCGCTTGGCGAAGACCTTTGGCACCTCCGAAAAGCCCGTGCTGCTGGCCGTGGATAACACTTACATGGGGCCACTGTGGCAGCACCCCATGAAGCAGGGCGCCGACCTGGTGCTCTACTCCGCCACCAAGTACATCGGCGGCCACAGCGACGTGATCGCTGGCGCGTGCTTGGGCAGCAAGGAACTGATCGGGCGGGTGAAAGGACTGCGCAGTTTCCTCGGTTGCATGGCCGGCCCCTGGACCGGTTGGCTGCTGCTGCGCAGCTTGGAAACACTGAAGCCGCGCATGGAAACCCAAGCCAGCAATGCCGCGGAGGTGGCCGCTTTCCTCAAGGGGCACCCCAAGGTGAGGAAGGTGCACTACCTGGGTTTTATCAACGAGCCCGCCCAGCAAGCCATCTACAAAAACCAGTGCTTCAGCGCGGGCGCCATGCTCTCCTTCGATGTGCAGGGCGGGGAACCCGAAGCCTTCCGTTTCCTCAATGCGCTGCAGCTTGTGAAACTCGCCGTGAGCTTGGGCAGCACCGAATCACTTGCGGAGCACCCGGCCACCATGACCCACGTGGGCGTGGACCCCGCAGAGCGTGAAAAACTCGGCATCACCGGAGGACTCGTGCGCCTGAGCGTGGGCGTGGAACATCCCGACGACCTGATCGGGGACCTGAAGCAGGCGCTGGAAGCAGTCTGACCTCAAGCACGATGGTGCCCGTTGCCGTGCGCCACGAAGAACAAGCCGGGTCCAGGCCCGTTGGGTACCTTGCCGCTGAACAACCACCTTGCCTTGGCGAACATTTTCCTTTCGGGGGGCGTCAGTTATCGAGGGCTAGGGGAAAGCACCTGCCGATCGCCAAATGCCGGGGACCAAGACCATGACACCACCGCCACAGCCAGCTGGTGACGATGCCGCCACAACGGAGTTCCGCCTCCATGTGGTGCGTGGCCTCAAGCAATCGCCCAAGCACATCCCCTCGCGGTTCCTGTATGATGCGGAAGGTGACCGCCTCTTTCAAAAGATCATGGCTTGCGGGGATTATTATCCAACGCGTGCCGAGGATGAGATCATGCGGATGCAAGCCGATGAGGTGATCCAGGCACTGGCCGGTGACCACAGGCAGTTCTCGCTCTTTGAGCTGGGTGCCGGTGACGGGGCCAAAACGAAACACTTGCTGCGCCGTGCCATGGCCACCGGGCGCGACCCGATGTACCGCCCCATCGACATTTCCGAGCATGTGCTGGAGGTGCTCCGCCACGGCTTGGCCAAGGAGCTACCGGGGCTGCGCTTCCAAGCCGAGCAAGGCGAATACTTCCAGGTGGTGCAGCGCGGACTTGACGGCGACGGGCCCAAAGCCGTGCTCTTCCTTGGCTCCAACATCGGCAACATGCTGCGCCAGCAGGCTGTCCTCCTGCTGAAATCCATCGCCTCGCACATGGGACCGGACGACCGGCTGCTGGTGGGCTTCGACCGGAAAAAGGACCCGGCCGTGATCTTGCGCGCGTACAACGACCGCGACGGATTCACGCGGGAGTTCAACCTCAACTTGTTGCGCCGCATCAACCGCGAACTGGGGGCCGATTTCAATGTGGATGCGTTCATCCACGCTCCCAGCTACGACCCGGTGGAAGGCCGTGCCCTCAGCTTCCTGGTGAGCACCTGTGACCAAACGGTGCATGTGCCAGGCATGCTGCAGCCCGTGCACTTCAAGGCCTGGGAAGCGCTGCATACGGAGATCAGCCAGAAATACGACCAGTCCATGATCGAGGAACTGGCCGCCGGAGCCTCCCTGCGGATAACCGAACAATTCAGCGACAGCCTGAACCACTTCCTGGACGTGGTGTTCGCGGTGCGGTGAGCGGTAGCCGGCGCACAGTGCGTGGCCACCACCAACGTACCGTGCACAAGGCCGCTCAGTCACCTCAGCACTTCCACCAGGCGCTCCACCTCAGCTTCGGTGTTGTAGAAGTGGATCCCGAGGCGTAGACCGGCCCCGCGCAACTGCACCGGAATGTTGGCGGCCTCCAGCAATGCCTGCCGCTCCTTGCCGCCCTCGATGATGAGGATGCCTGCGCGGTCCCGTGCGTTGCTGCCGTTGAGGATGCGTACGCCCGCAGCATCCAGCCGCTGCACGGCATGGGCGGTCAGTTCCTGCACGCGCGCCCACACCACTTCGGCCCCTATGGCCGCATGGCGTTTCAACCCATCGCGCAGGCGCACGTGCGCCACGGGGTCCAGGTGTCCTTCGGCAAGCGCCTTCACCGGGTCAAAGCCCTTGCCTTCGGCCAATTCGGAACGCACTTCGGGGCCAAGGTGGAAGAACCCGTTGCCAAAGCCGGCCAACGGCCATTTGTAACCACTGCCGCCGATGATGTCGATGGGCGTGCTGCGCAAATCGATCGGCACGCAACACCAGCTTTGGGTGATGTCCACCACGGACCAGGCGCCGTATTGGCGGCACAGATCGCCGAAGGCGTGGAGGTCAATGGTGTGGCCCGTGCCCCACTGCACGTGGCTGATGCCCACCAATTGCGGTCTTTCCCGCTTCACCGCTTCCTCCAGTCTTGCCAAGGGTATGCTGCCATCCGCTTCCGGCTGCAGCATCACCACCTCAAAGCCGTTCCACTGGAAAGGCCCGTGCAGCGTGGGATAATCGCCGCCCACCAGCAGCACCTTGGGCCGGTGCTTCAGCAGGGGCGCGATGCGGGCCAGGCCGGCCGTGAAACTTTGGAACAGCACCGTGCCCTTCGCGTCACCACCGATGTGCATGGCCACTTCACCGGCGATCTGCGCCAGCCCTTCCATCATCCAGTGGATGCCCCGCGTGGAGCCCTCTTGCACCAAGCGCTCGTGCTCTGCGTTCGCGGCCTCCACGGTGCTGCGCGCCATCAGCCCCATGGAGCCCGTGTCCAGATAGGTCTGGCCCGAGAGGCCGGGGTAGTTTCCGCGTATTTTCTCCCAATCGGTTTGAGGTGCCTTCATGGGGCGAAGGTCGCAAGCATCCCCGGAGCGTGGAGCACGCCATGTTGAATGCCGGAGGGTTGGCGAACTCCCTCCTCCCATGCGCCATATTTGGAACCGGAATACGATCCCCATGAAAAGCCATCGGTTTGCCTTCCTCTTGGCCACTGTGCCACTGCTCACCCCACCCGCACTGGCCCAATTCCACCAAAAACGCAGTTTCCATGCTTCGCTCGGTGCAGCGCTAGGAGGGCATTCCACCACCAGCACCTTTACATTCCATCTTCTGGGCGTGGACTTTTCGAAAACACAAAATGATGGCGCTGCCACGTTCACTATACCGGTGCAGGTGGGTTATGGCCTGTCCGATGCGTTCAGTTTGGGGTTCTTCCTGGAACCCGGGAACTACTTAGACTCCAACCTCACCCGCACCAATGGCTTATTCCTGTACGGCATCGAGCCGCGTTTTTACGCGGTGAACAAGGAGCGCTTCGCCTGGATGCTGGGCCTGCAATTGGGCGGCACTGCATTGCGCATCACGGACAACGGCGGCGGCAAAACCAAGGAATCCCGATACAGCGGAAGCGTCTTCGGCATGGGCACGGCATTGCTCTTCGGACTATCGGACCGGATCGACCTGCAACTCCACTTCCGGTACATCGCCACAAGGATGCCCCTGCGGAGCTATTCAGAGGACGGCAAGAGCGTCTCCACCAAGGATTTCTCCGGTGAACTGCGCACGAGCGGGGTCGCCGCACAGCTGGGCGCAGGGTTCCGGTTCTGAAGCGGGCCGGACCGTTCCTTGGCGCTCGGCGCATCGCTTCGCCAAACAGCCGCACAGCGGGCTTTTCACAAGTCGCCGCATTGCCTGGTTCCCCCGGGGTCCAGCTTACAACAGGTTCTTCTAACTTCCCTGAAAGTTCACCTAAGATCGAACCTCAACCAGGATTACGCGCGCGCCAAAACCCGGTTTAAGAAGGTTCCCCTTGGGTGCTGGCATCCGCACCATACGCTTCATCAAACCATGAAAAGCCCAGCCCCGTGTGAAGTACTTGGCCTGCTGTACAGCGCCATGCGCCGTCACCGTACCCTTGGGCGCCCCGGATGCATTTACAACGGGCGGGGCGTACCCACGGCCCAATAGGCAACACCCTGTTCTTGGGTCAATAAGCCAGGCCGGGGACACCGTGGTCCTGTGCCCGCTTGTAGCCCATTTTGGCATGGGCTACCTTTGTCGCCTGAAATTTCACTTAGAATCAATCTAAATAAGGAGATGAGCTTGTTGAAGATCACCGGACTTCACGCCCGCATCGAGGACAAGGACATACTGAAAGGTGTGGACCTGCAGGTGAACGCCGGCGAGGTGCATGCCATCATGGGCCCCAACGGAAGTGGCAAAAGCACCTTGGCCAACGTGTTGGCGGGCCGTGCCGAATATGAGGTTACCGCCGGAAGCGTAAGCTACCTCGGTGAGGACCTGTTGAAGCTGGCCCCCGAGGAGCGCGCTTGGAAGGGCGTCTTCCTGGCTTTCCAGTACCCGGTGGAGATCCCCGGGGTGAGCAACATGAACTTCCTGCGCACGGCCATCAACGAAGCGCGCATCGCCCGGGGCGAGAAGGAGATGGGCGGAAAGGACTTCCTCGCCCTGGTGCGTGAGCGCGCCAAATTGGTGGAGATGGACCCTGCGCTGATGAACCGCAACTTGAACGTGGGCTTCAGCGGCGGCGAAAAGAAGCGCAACGAAATCTTCCAGATGGCCATGCTGGAGCCCAAGCTGGGCATCCTGGATGAAACCGACAGCGGCTTGGACATCGATGCCCTGCGCATTGTGGCCGGTGGGGTGAACAAACTGCGCAGCAAGGACAATGCCTTCATCGTGGTAACGCACTACCAGCGCCTGCTGGACTACATCGTGCCCGACGTGGTGCACGTGATGGCCGAGGGGCGCATCATCAAGAGCGGGCCAAAGGAACTGGCGCTGGAATTGGAAGAGAAGGGATATGACTGGGTGAAGGAACACGCGTGATGGAGAGCACCATGATCTTGGACGAACCGAAGGCAGCGGTGTTGGCCCTGCTGGAGCACAGTGAGTGGCCGGAGGCCGGGCAGGCCTTGGCACGCGCCAATGAGCTGCCCATCCCGGGGAGGCGCACGGAACAGTGGAAATACACCCCGGTGGCCAAGCTCTTCAACAAGTCCTATGGGAAGCCCGATGGCCAAGTTCCGGTGGAACTGCCCGCCCGACTGCCGTTCCCGGCCACCCGCGTGGTGTTCGTCAACGGCCACTTCCGCGCCGACCTCAGCGACGACCTGAAGACCGACAAGGGCGTGGTGATCGACAGCATCCGCCACCACCTTTCGCACGGCCCGTTGAAGGCCAACTACGGCCGCATCGCCGGCATCGGCGACCGGTTGTTCACCGCCATGAACACGGCCGCGCCCACCGATGGATTGATCATCCTGGCCACCAAGGGGGCCAAAACCAGCCAACCCGTGCATGTGCTGCGGATCACCACCGCCGCGGCGGGAAATTCGCCGATGCTCATTCAGCCCCGCGACCTGTTCATGCTGCACGAGGGCGCTTCGCTGGAAGTGATCGATGAACACGTGGCCATCGGCGCGGCATCCGCTTCCTTGGTGAACAGCGTGCGCGAAAGCGTGGTCGGCCATGGCGCGGAGCTTACGCTGCACCTGTTGCAGAACGAGCCCGACGGCCCGGCCGACATCGGCCTGGATGCCGTGCAGGTAGCTGAAAACGGACACTTCAGCGTGGATACCTCGACGCTCCACGGCTCTTTGGTGCGCAATGACATCACCGTGGCCTTGGAAGGCTCCGGTGCACATGCGGAACTGAACGGCGTGTACCTGCTGAACGGCAATGCCCACTGCGACAACCACAGCTACATCGGCCACAACGTGCCCGACTGCACCAGCGACGAACTATACAAGGGCGTGGTGGGCGGCAAGGCCACGGGTGTGTTCAACGGCAAGGTGTACGTGAAGCAGGACGCGCAGCGCACCCGCGCCTACCAACGCAACGCGAACGTGTTGCAGGGCGACCTGGCGCGCGTGTACTCCAAGCCCGAGCTGGAGATCTATGCCGACGACGTGAAGTGCAGCCACGGCTGCACCATCGGCCGCATGGACGAGCAGGCCATTTTCTACCTGCGCTCCCGCGGGGTGAGCGAAGCCGAGGCCTGGCGCATGATGTCGCACGCCTTCGTGGCCGAAGTGTTGGAACGCATTGAAAACACCCAGTGGAAGGAACATTTGGGCCGCATGATGGACCGTAAGCTCGAAGACCTGTGAACACACGCCGCCAGGCCCGGCAGGGACGCGGCACAACAACTCGACAAGATGATCTCCCCGGCGGTGAATGCAGCATACGATGTGGAAAGCCTGCGCGCCGAGTTTCCGGTACTGGGCGAGCAGGTGCACGGCAAGTCACTGGTCTACTTCGACAATGCCGCCACCACCCAGAAACCGAAACAGGTGATCGAGGCGGTGGACCACTACTACCGCGCCTACAACTCCAACGTCCACCGCGGGGCGCACATGCTAAGTTCCTTGGCCACCGAGGCACAGGAAAACGCGCGCGAGGCCCTGCGCGCGCACATCAACGCGCGGCGCGCACACGAGGTGGTCTTCACCGCCGGCACCACGGCCAGCCTGAACATGGCGGCGGGAAGCCTTGGCCAGCTGTTGCTGAAGCCCGGTGACGAAGTGCTGGTGACCGCCATGGAGCACCACGCCAACATCGTGCCTTGGCAGTTTGCATGCGAACGCCATGGCGCCAAGTTGAAGGTGGTCCCGATCACCGGCGAGGGGGAGCTGGACCTTCCCGTCATTCCGGGCTTGCCCCGGAATCCCGGCTTGTTCACCGACCAACCGGGTCAAGCCCCGAATCCCGGCTTGTTCACGGACCGCACGAAGATCCTCGCCATCGCGCACGTCAGCAACACGCTCGGCACCATCAATCCGGTGAAGGAGCTGGTGGCTGAAGCGAAGAGGCGCGGTATCGCCACGGTGGTGGACGGAGCACAGGCCATTGCCCACCTGCCCGTGGACGTGCAGGACCTGGGCTGCGACCTGTACGCCTTCAGCGGGCACAAGATGTACGCCCCCACGGGCATTGGCGTGCTTTACGGCCGCGAAGAGCTGTTGGAGCAAATGCCGCCGTGGTCCGGTGGCGGGGAAATGATCGACCGGGTGACCTTCGAACGCACCACCTATGCCGGACTGCCCTTCAAGTTTGAGGCGGGCACGCCGCACATCGCGGGCATCATCGGCTTAGGTGCCGCTGTGAACTGGATCGAAAGCCGCGGCAAGGAGGCCATGGCCGCGCATGAGGAGGCCCTGCTGGAGTATGCCACCGAAACGCTCTCGGCCATCGACGGGCTGCGCATCATTGGCACGGCCGCCAAGAAGGTCGGCGTGGTCAGCTTCGTGGTGGAAGGCGTGCACCACAGCGACCTTGGCACCCTGCTGGACCAACAGGGCATCGCCGTGCGCACGGGCCACCACTGCACCCAGCCCCTGATGCAGTGCTTCAACATCACGGGCACCACGAGGGCCAGCTTTGCTCCCTACAATACGATTGGTGAAGTGGATGCCATGGTGGCCGCCACGCGCAGGGCCGTGAACATGCTGAGATGAGCACCTCCATCGCACAAATCCAGCAGGAGCTCGTGGACGAGTTTGCCATGTTCCAGGACTGGCAGGACCGCTATGAACACCTCATCGACATGGCCAAGGGGCTGCAGACCATCGATCCAAGCCGCAAGTTGGACGACAACCTGGTGCGCGGATGCCAGAGCCGGGTGTGGCTGCACGGCGAGAAGGTGGACGGCAAGGTGCGCTTCACCGCCGACAGCGATGCGTTGATCACCAAGGGCATCGTGGCCCTGCTGGTGCGCGTGTACAGCGGCCATACCCCGCAGGAGATCCTCGGTGCCTCGTCGGAGTTCATCGACCGCATCGGCCTGCGCCAGCACCTGAGCCCCAACCGCGCCAACGGGCTCAGCGCCATGATCGACCAGATGAAACATTACGCACTGGCGTTCTCCGCATGAAGCAGCAAAGCGAAATGCAAGATGGGGCTGCTCCCTTCGGTCGTGGGGGTACATTGTCCCCTGCTTTTGCCCAAGGTCCTATGCGAAATGCCATACAGTCCTGCGATCCACATAGGACAGCACCCGAACCATGACTTCCGAGGAGAAACAGCAATTGGAGGAACGCGTCGTAATGACGCTGAAGACCATCTATGACCCGGAAATTCCCGTGGACATCTACGAGCTGGGCCTGATCTACGATGTGGTGGTGAACGACGACGCCAGCATTTACGTGAAGATGACGCTCACCAGCCCTTCGTGCCCGGTGGCGGGCTCCCTGCCCGGCGAGGTGGAGGAGAAGGTGGCACAGACCATGGGCGCCAACGGGGCCAAGGTGGACCTCACCTTCGAGCCGCCTTGGACGCGGGACATGATGAGCGAGGTGGCCCAGCTCGAACTGGGATTCATGTGATCCCCGCCCAAGCGGCGGCGGGGTCAATTGGCGTAGGACTTCTCCGGATAAGGGATCGGGTCCTTTTCGCAGTGCTTGGGGTCCTTCACCTTGGTGGGGTGCGTGGCGTGGTACTCGAACTCGTGCCGGAAATGTCGGATGGACGCCGCCACGGGCCAGGAGGCCGCATCGCCGAAGGGGCAGATGGTGTTGCCCTCGATGCGCCGCTGGATATCCCACAGCAGGTCGATATCGTCCGTGCGCGCCGTGCCGTGCTCCAAGCGGTAGAGCACCTTCTCCATCCAGCCGGTGCCCTCGCGGCAGGGGCTGCACTGGCCGCAACTTTCATGGTGGTAGAAACGTGAATGGTTCCACGTGGCGCGCACGATGCACGCCGAGTCGTTGAACACATAGAATCCGCCGGACCCCAGCATGCTCCCGGTCTCGAAACCGCCGTCGCTCAAGCTCTCGTAGGTCATTAGGCGGGTTTCGAACTTGGCCGTGCGGAACAGCAGTTCAGCCGGCAGGATGGGCACGGAGGAACCACCCGGGATGCAGGCCTTCAGTGGCCGGCCGCCGCTCACTCCCCCGCAGTACTGGTCGCTGTTCACGAACTCCTCCACCGACACGCCCAGTTCGATCTCGTACACGCCCGGCTTGTTGATGTGGCCGGCGGCGCTGATGAGCTTGGTGCCGGTGCTGCGGCCAATGCCGATCTTGGCATATTCCTCGCCGCCGTCGTTGATGATGGGCACCACGGCGCAGATCGTCTCCACGTTGTTCACCACGGTGGGCCGCTGCCACAGGCCCTTCACCGCCGGGAAGGGCGGCTTGATCCGCGGGTTGCCGCGCTTGCCCTCCAAGCTTTCCAGCAGGGCCGTCTCCTCCCCGCAGATGTATGCCCCTGCGCCCACATGCACGTAGATCTCAAGGTCGTAGCCGGTGCCCAGGATGTTCTTGCCCAGCCAACCGGCCGCACGCGCCTCGGCAATAGCCTGCTCCAGGATCCGCGCGATGTAGAAGTACTCGCCGCGGATGTAGATGTACGCCGTGTTCACCCCCATGGCGAAGGAGCTCGGTATCATCCCTTCGATCAGCAGGTGGGGGATGCGCTGCATCAGGTAGCGGTCCTTGAAGGTGCCCGGCTCGCTCTCGTCCGCGTTCACCACCAAATAGCGGGGCACGCCCTCGGGCTTGGCTAAGAAGCTCCATTTCATGCCGGTGGGGAAGCCCGCACCGCCCCGGCCGCGCAGGCCGCTCTTCTTCACTTCCTCCAGCACCGCTTCGGGCGCCATGGTCTTCAACGCCTTTTCCACGCTTCGGTAGCCACCGTTGGCGCGGTAGCCCTCAAGTCCGCGGATACCGGGCTTGTTGATGTGCTCAAGCAGAAGCTGTCGTCCCATTTTCCGCAGGCGTATCGATGTGGTCGGTGTAATTGGTGCGCGTTTCCTTCCCCCTGAGCTGTTCGATCAGTTGGTCCACCTTTTCGATGGTGAGGTGTTCGTGGTACTTGGCCCCGCATTGCAGCATGGGCGCTCCGCCGCAGCTGCCTAGGCACTGCACGGCGCGCAGGGTGAACATTCCGTCGGGGGTGGTTTGGCCGGCCTTGATGCCCAAGCGCTTTTCGATGTGCTCGATCAGGTCGTCGCTCCCGCGCAGCATGCAGGGCGCGGTTTCGCAGACGTCCAGCACGTGCTTGCCCACCGGCTCCAAGTGGAACATGCTGTAGAAGGTGGCCACCTCGTACACCTCGATGTACTGGATGCCCAGCAGGTTGGCCACTGCGTCCATGGCGGGCACGCTCAGCCAACCGTCATTGTCCGCTTGGGCGATGTGCAGGATGGGGATCAGCGCGCTCTTGCTGAACTCTCCCGGGTAATGGGTCATCAGCTCGCGGCACTCGGCCAGGGCCGGCCCGCTGAAGGTGAAGGGGGTGATGCCCCCGTTGCTGTTGTCGGGTGTTGCGTCGTGGCGGTCCATGTGGGGCTCAAGCATCAAGTTCGCCCGCGATCACGTTCAGGCTGCTCATGGTGAGGATGGCGTCGCTGAGCATACCTCCCTTGATGATCTCCGGGAAGGCTTGGTAATAAATGAAACAGGGGCGGCGCAGGTGGACTCGGAAGGGATTTTTGCCGCCATCGCTGACGATGTAAAAGCCCAGTTCGCCGTTTCCGCCTTCCACACAGTGGTAGATCTCGCCCACGGGCACCTCCACTTCGCCCATCACGATCTTGAAGTGGTAGATCAGTGCCTCCATGTCGTTGTATACCTCTTCCTTGGGGGGAAGCACCCAGTCGGGCACGTCGGCGTGGTACGTGGTCTTGTCGCTGATCTTGTCCAGCTTGTCCAAGGCTTGGCGCACGATGGAGATGCTCTGGCGCATTTCCTCCTGGCGCACGGTGTAGCGGTCGTACACGTCTCCGCTGCGGCCCACGGGGATGGCAAAATCGAACTCCTTGTACGCGCTGTACGGGTCGGCCACGCGCACGTCGTAATCCACCCCGGCGGCGCGCAGGTTGGGGCCGGTAAAGCCCCATTGCAGGGCACGCTCGGCCGAAATGGGGCCGCAGTTGATGCAGCGGTCCATGAAGATCCGGTTGCGCACCATCAGCTTGTCGAACTCATCGAGCACGGCGGGCAGCTCCTTGATGATGGAGCGGATGCGCTGCCAGGCCAGCTCCGTGAAATTGCGCTCGAATCCGCCTATGCGGCCCATGTTCGTCGTTAGGCGCGCACCGCAGATCTCCTCGTACACCTCGTAGATCTTCTCCCGCCACTGGTACACGTACAGGAAGGGGGTGGTGGCCCCGGAATCTTGGCAGATGATGGTGTTGCAGATGATGTGGTCGGTGATCCGCGACAGCTCCATGATGATCACCCGCATGTATTCCACCCGTTGTGGCAGATCGATGCCCAGCAGCTTTTCCACGGCCATGTGCCACCCGAAGTTGTTGATCGGCGCACTGCAGTAGTTCATCCGGTCGGTGAGGGTGGTGATCTGGTAGAACGGCCTGCGCTCGCAGATCTTCTCGAAGGCCCGGTGGATGTAACCGATGGTCTGCTCGGTGTCCAGGATGATCTCGCCGTCCAAGGTGAGCACGTTCTGGAAAATGCCATGGGTGGCCGGGTGTGTGGGGCCGAGGTTGAGCGTGGTGAGCTCCTTCAGGCCCTCGCCCGGCACTTGGTCCTCCGTCCACAGGTCGGGGCGCGCTGCGGGTTCCTTCATCGTCCGAAAAAGGTGTTGTCCTTGTCGTCCCGCGTGGGGTCTTCCAAGGGATAATCCTTGCGCAGGGGGAAGGCCGGGAAGTCCTCCATGTTCAGGATGCGTTTCATGTTGGGGTGCCCGGTGAAGTTGATCCCGAAGAAGTCCCAGGTTTCCCGCTCCATCCAGTTGGCGGTGGGCCACAGGTCGGTAACGGTGGGCAGTTTGGCCTCGTGGAGGGAGGTGAAGGTTTTCACGCGGATGCGGTGGCCATTGCGCATGCTGTGCAGGAAGTACACCGCGCCCAGTTCCAGCTCCAGGCCGGGGAAGTGCATGCCGCACAGGGAGGTGAGGAAGTTGAAGTCCAGCTCGGCCTTCAGGAAGGCGAGCACCTCGTGGACCTGCTCCCTGGGCACCGTGAAGCACATGGTGTCGTACAGGCGCTCATGGGTAAAGCCTGCCGGGCCGAACCGCTCGGACAGCTTGTCGATCGTGAGCTGGTCACGGTCTGCTTTGATGGTGAATGCTGGCACGGTTCAGTTGATCTTATACTGGTTGAGCAGATCTTCGTACTCCTTGCTGTAGCGGCGGCGCAGGCCCTCGTTCTGGGCAAGGTCCTGGATCATCATGATGCCGTCGATCACCTGCTCCGGCCGGGGCGGGCAGCCGGGCACGTACACGTCCACGGGAATGACGCGGTCGATCCCCTGAAGCACGCTGTAGGTGTCGAAGATGCCGCCGCTGCTGGCGCAGGCGCCCATGCTCAGCACCCATTTGGGCTCGGCCATCTGCATGTACACCTCGCGCAGTACGGGGGCCATTTTCTTGGCAATGGTGCCCATTACCATCAGCAGGTCGCTTTGGCGCGGGCTGAAGCTGAGGCGCTCCATGCCGAAGCGGGCCAGGTCGTAGTGCGAGCTCATCAGGCTCATGAACTCGATGCCGCAGCAACTGGTGGCGAACGGCAGCGGCCACAGGCTGTTCTTGCGCGCCATGCCGATCACTTTATCCGCGCTGGTGGCGAAGAATCCCGTGCCTGAGTAGCCCGGGGGGCCTTCGGGCACAATGATGGGCTTCTCACGCTTGGGGGTTGGCCCCGGTTGGTCTTTCCTGTCGCTCATGTTCTCTCTTGAATAGCCATCGTGGCGCGTGCGCACCTCACTCCCACTTCAGGGCACCTTTCTTGATCACGTAGAAGAAGCCTGCCAGCACAAAGGCGAGAAAGACCAGCATCTCCATTAAACCGAACCAGCCCAGGGCCTTGAAGTTCACCGCCCACGGGTACAGGAAGATCACCTCCACGTCGAACAACACGAAGAGGATGGCGATCAGGAAATATTTCACGGCAAAGGGGGCGCGTGCGTTGCCGTGCTGCTCAATGCCGCACTCAAAGCTCTCCTCCTTGTGCCGCCCGCCGCGCTTGGGGCCCACCCAGGCGGCAAAGCCGAGCGCCACGCCCACGAAGCCGGCGGCAATGATCACTTGGATGATCACGGGAAGGAAATCATGCGGAGTGCCCATGTGGTTTCAAATTCCGTGCGAACCTAAGGCTGCGCTGCGGACCTTGCAAAGGTAAGGGCATGCGGCATGGCCGCCTGACCTCCGTCAGGGCGTTCGTTCCCACACCTCCACGCGCAGGTCGTCCACCCGCCATGGCGCCCCGTGTTCGTTCCAGATGTACACCTTCAAGTTGTCCTTGGGGGAACGCACTTCCGGCGTCAGGTAGTCCACGGTTAGCGGCACCCAGTTGTTGCGCGTGCCTGGCGGGATGTTCCATTCGCCGGTGCGGTAATGGTAGGTTTCACCCTGGTGGTGGAAGGTGATCACCAGCACGGGGGGCGCCCCGTCGGGCACACTGTCGCCCACCCACAGCTTGGCCGATGCGCGCAACCAGGCGTGGTCGTTCTTCGTGAGGTCTGCAAAGGCAATGTCCGGTCCTGTTGTCCATGGCTCGCCCGGGGTGAAGCGGAAGCTGCTGTCGGGCCGGTTGTTGAAGTCGAAGTGGCAGAGTTCGCGCATGGTGTAGTGCGCTTCGTCGGTAAAATGCTCCGCAGATTCGGTGCCGCGTTCCACCATCAACAGGCTGCCCGCGCCCGCCGGCACCTTGGTCCTGCCGAACACCGCCTGGTAATACGCACCGGTGATGCGGTCCCTGGGCAAGATGCCGGCTTTCCATTGCCAAGTTTGGAACAGGTTGAGCGCCACCATGCCGGCCAGCACGGCACCCAGGGCCATGCGCCACGTGCGTCGCACCGCCAATGCCTGCAGGCCGAAGCCCAAGGGAATGGCCAGTACGGCATAGGCCGGCACCATGGACCGTGAGCTGAACGAGCCTCCCGCGTACCACCAGGTGGTCCAGGCGGAAACCACCCACAGGTCGGCCACCACAAAGGCCAGCACGGCCCAAAAGGCCACGCGGCAACGCTTCCACAAAACGAGGATGCCGAGCAGCGCCAAGGCCATCAACGGGGTGTACAGCAGCCAACCCTTTCGGAAGCTGAAGAGGAAGTTGGCTAAGTGTGGCGGAAGGAAATCGAATCCTTCGCCAGGGTTCTGGTACGAGTAGAAGAGCCACTGGCCGGTAACGCTGTGCCAATACAGCAGTTGGGGCGAGGCGGCTACCACAAAGGCCAAGGCGGCCCAAAGCACGTGCTGGGGATGGCCCTTCAGCAGCTCCCATTTGCGCTTCCATCCGTTGTCCGTGCCGGGCAACCACAGCAGCGGCAGCAGAACGGCAAGCCCCTCGGAAGGGCGCACCAGGGTGATCAGCCCGGCCGAGGCGCCGATCAGCATTGCGGAGCTTGCGCGGGGATGTCCGTGCCAACGCAGGGTGGCCAGAAGCAACAGGGCATAGAGCAGGAAAGCGGGCGTGTGCGACAGCAGCGTGCCGTCCCAGGCGATGAGCTGCAGGAAGTTGGTGCCGAACACCACCAGCAGGATCAGCAGGGCCGTCCACGTGTCGTTGAAGAAATGCAGCAATACGCGCCGCAGGACGAACAAGCCGAGCAGGGCGTACAACAGGCAACCAAACCCGATGATGTACTGGTATGGCGGGGAGAAGCCGTCTGCCGGGAAGCCCAAGGCAGGGGCCGTGAGGTGGGCCACTAGGAAGAACGGGGCGTACAGCACAGCCATGCCCGCGCTGTACTTGATCACGCGTTTGCCATCAGGCCCGTCCACCAGTTGGTAGAGGGTGGATGAAGGTTCGTATTGGTCCATCACCCGGTCCAGCCAGGCGTGGTCCTCCAGCGCGATGTCGTGGTGGATGAACGTGGCCGGCAGGTAGAGGTAATAGCCGAAGACATCCCAGGTAAGGGCGTTGCGCGGGGGGCTCGTGGCGCGCAGCACCACCAAGGCTATGCAACAGGCCAGGGCGGCGTAAAGCGAACGGCGGTGCATGCGGCAAGATAGGCAGACGCCCCGGGGATGGGATCAGGGGCGTACGTCCTCGGCGGAGATGATGCTGTCCACCACGTACTTGGAATGGCCCCGCCAGGGCAGGGCGCCGAGGTATTCCTTGTAGTGCAGGGTGAACTGGTCCCCGCTGCGGGCCATCAGCTCGTTGGCGATGCGTTCGTCGGCCACGGAGAATTCAAACTCGTATGAGCTCAATGAAGCGCCCTGTGCTCGCAACCCGGTTTGGATCAGCTTGCCTTCGTACGTCTTGAACACGTACCCCTTGCGCACCACGTAGTTCAACTGACCTGCCTTGGCTCCTTCGCCGAACACCCAGCCGTAGCGCACCCATGCCGCAGCGGCCAGCACAGCCACTACGCACAATAGCAATTTCCAATACCAGCGCATCTGTTCAGCAACGTAACCGTAAACCCCTTGTTCCGCAATTTCCCGGGCCCATCGGGCAGGTCAGGGCTTTTTCATCTCGAAGGTCTCCATGAACTTCGTGGTGAATTTGCCCGATCGGAACTGCTCGTTCTGCATCAATTGCAAGTGCAGGGGAATGGTGGTGTGCACGCCCTCGATCACATATTCGCTCAACGCGCGCTCCATTTTGGCCAAGGCCTCCTCGCGGGTTTGTGCGCTTACGATCAGCTTGCCGATCATGCTGTCGTAGTTGGGTGGAATGGTGTAGCCGGCGTAGGCGTGCGTGTCGATGCGCACGCCGTGGCCCCCGGGGCTGTGGTAGCTGGTGATCTTGCCGGGGTTGGGCCTGAAGTCGTTGAAGGGGTCCTCCGCGTTGATGCGGCACTGGATGCTGTGCCGCGTCGGCTCGTAGTTCAACCCGCTGATGGGGATGCCGGCGGCGATCTTGATCTGCTCGCGCACCAGGTCGAAGTCGATCACCTCCTCGGTGATGGTGTGTTCCACTTGGATGCGCGTGTTCATCTCCATGAAGTAGAAGTTGCGGTCCTTGTCCACCAGGAACTCCACGGTGCCCACGCCTTCGTAGTTCACGCTGGCGGCGGCCTTGATGGCGGCCTCGCCCATTTTCTTGCGCAGCGCTTTGGTCATGAAGGGGCTGGGCGTTTCCTCCAGCAGCTTCTGGTGGCGGCGCTGGATGCTGCAGTCGCGCTCGCTCATGTGGCAGAACGTGCCGTACTGGTCGCCGGCGATCTGGATCTCGATGTGGCGCGGCTCCTGGATGTACTTCTCCATGTACATGCCCGGATTGCCGAAGGCGGCACCCGCTTCCTGGCTGGCGGTCTCGAAGGCATGGTCGAACTCCTCCTCCTTCCACACCAAGCGCATGCCCTTGCCGCCGCCGCCCGCAGTGGCCTTCAGGATCACCGGGTAGCCGATGCGCTTGGCCTCGGCCTTGGCCAGGGCATTGTCCTCCACCAGGCCCTCGGTGCCGGGCACGCAGGGCACGCCGGCGGCGATCATCGTCTTCTTGGCACTGGCCTTGTCGCCCATGGCCTCGATCTGCTCGGGCAGGGCCCCGATGAACTTGATGCCGTGCTCCTGGCAGATGCGGCTGAACTTGGCGTTCTCGCTCAGGAATCCGTAGCCCGGGTGAATGGCGTCGGCGTTGGTGATCTCCGCCGCCGCGATGATGCGGCTGATGTTGAGGTAACTGTCCTTGCTGGGCGGTGGCCCGATGCAAACGGCCTCGTCGGCAAAGCGCACCGGCAGGCTCTCGCGGTCGGCGGTGCTGTACACGGCCACCGTCTTGATGCCCATTTCCCGGGCGGTGCGGATCACGCGAAGGGCGATCTCGCCGCGGTTTGCTATGAGGATCTTCTTGAACATGCTCGCTCAGTGATTTACCGCAAAGACGCCAAGGGCGCAAAGCCTGAACGAGCTGCTTGGCGTACTTGGCGTCTTGCGGTGGAATGCAATTAGGCTGGGTCCACCAGGAACAACGGCTGGTCGTATTCCACGGGCTTGGCATCGTCCACCAGCACCTTCACGATCTTCCCGCTCACCTCGCTCTCGATCTCGTTGAAGAGCTTCATGGCCTCGATGATGCAGATGGTCTTGCCCGGTTTGATCACGTCACCCACGTTGGCGAAGATGGGCTTGCCCGGCCCGGCTGCCCGGTAGAAGGTGCCGATCATTGGGGATTTGATGGTCACGTACTTGCTTTCCGCGGCCGGAGCCGGTGCCGGGGCGGAGGCCGCTGGCGCTGGCGCAGCGGCGGCCGGAGCCGGGGCGGCGGGTGCCGCAGGCATGGGCAGGGGGGCGTACTGGGGCTGTGCGATCACCTGCACGGGGGCCTCTTTGTGAGCTGCCTTGATGGTGAGCTTGAAGTCTTTCTGCTCGATCTCCACCTCGCTTACGCCGCTCTTGGCGACGAATTTGATCAGGTCCTGGATCTGTGTGATGTTCATGGGTTCCATGGAATAATTCGGTCGGGCCATGGCGGCCAAGATAGAACAGGCGGCGGCTCAGGAGCCGTACGCCCACTTGACGAAGATAGCGCCCCAGGTGAAGCCTCCCCCGAAGGCGGAAAGAATGAGGTTGTCCCCCTTCTTCAGTCGGCTTTCCCATTCCATCAGGCACAGCGGGATGGTGCCCGAGGTGGTGTTGCCGTACTTGTGGATGTTCAGCATCACCTTGCTCTCGTCAAGGCCCATGCGGTGGGCCGTGGCATCGATGATACGCTTGTTGGCCTGGTGCGGCACTAACCAGGCCACATCCTCCGCAGCCAGTCCGTTGCGCTCCATGATCTCGGCGCTCACGTCGGCCATGTTGGTGACGGCGAACTTGAACACGGCCTTGCCTTCCTGGTACACGAAGTGCTCCTTGGCCTCCACGGTCTGGCGGGTGGCCGGCCGCATGGAGCCGCCCGCCTTCTGGTGCAGGTACTGGCAGCCGTTGCCATCGGCGCGCAGGATGCTGTCCACCACGCCCAAGCCCTCATTGTTGGGCTCCAGCAGCACCGCGCCGCCACCGTCACCGAAAATGATGCAGGTGGCCCGGTCGGTGTAGTCGATGATGCTGGACATCTTGTCCGCGCCCACCACCACCACCTTCTTGTGCTTGCCTGTTTCAATGAACTGGGCGCCGGTGGTAAGTCCGTACAGGAAACCGCTGCACGCGGCGTTGAGGTCGAAGCCCCAGGCGTTTTTGGCGCCCACCTTGTCGCAGATCACGTTGGCCGTGGCCGGAAACTGCATGTCCGGGGTCACTGTGCAGCAGATCAGCAGGTCGATCTCCATGGGGTCGATGCCCCGCTTGGCGCACAAGCCCTTCACGGCCTCCACGGCCATCACGCTCACCCCTTGGTCCTTGCCTTTCAGGATGCGCCGCTCCTTGATGCCGGTGCGCTCGGTGATCCACGCATCGTTGGTGTCCACCATGGTTTCCAAAATGGCGTTGGACAGAACGAACTCGGGCACGTACCCGTGGACGGCGGTGATGGCGGCGGTGGTTTTCATGGCTGGTTGGTGGCCGGGCGGCTTCTTGACCAAGGCGCAAGGTGGCTATTGGAACGCTTCATGGATACGTTCATGCAGCCTGCTTTCCACCACCTGGCGGGTCAGCAACAGCATGTTCTTCACCGTGCCTGCATCACTGATGCCATGGCCGATCATCACCGTACCGTCCACGCCCAGCACGGGGGTGCCACCATAGTTCTGGTAGTCGAAGCGTTCCAGAAAGGGATCGTTGCCCCCGCGCGTTTTCACCAGGTCGTGGAAGGCTTCCAAGGCCTTCAGCACCACGTTGCCGGTGAAGCCGTCGCACACCACCACGTCCGCCTTGTTCAGGAACAGGTCCCGTCCTTCCACGTTGCCCACGAAGTTGAAGCGGTCGGTGCCCTTCATCAGGGCGTGGGCGGCCAGGGTGAGGGCATTGCCCTTCTTCTCTTCTTCGCCGATGCTCAATAGCGCCACTTTGGGCGCATCGATCCGGTACACATGCTTGGCGTATAGGGAGCCCAGCAGCCCGAACTGGAAGAGGGTTTCGGGCTTGCAGTCCGCGTTGGCGCCCACGTCCACCATCAGCCCGAAACTGCCATCGGCCCTGGGCAGGACGCTGGTGATGCAGGGCCGGTGCACGCCGGGCATGGGCTTCATCACCACCACGCTGCCCGCCAGCATGGCCCCTGTGTTGCCGGTGCTGGCGAAGGCGTCCAGCTGGCCGCCCTTCAACATGCGGAAACCCATGGCGATGCTGCTTTCGGGTTTGCTGATCAGGGCCTTGCTGGCATGGTCGCCCATGGTGATGTCGTCCCGGCTCGGCACGATGTCAAAGGCACTGGCATCCGCCTGTTCGGCCTGCAGGCATTCGCGGATGGCCTGCTCGTTGCCGATCAATACCAGGCGCACCTCGCCCGGCAGCTCCTTGGCCGCTTGGATGGACGCGCGCACGGGCACCGATGGGCCGTGGTCGCTGCCCATGATGTCCAAGCCGATCCGCATGCCGGGTTGCGCGGAGCTCACGGCGGGGATTACGCTTCGGAAGACTTGGTGCTCACCACCTTGCCGCGGTACATCAGGTCGTCGCCCACCTTGTAGGCGCGGTGCCTGAGGTGGATCTCACCGGTGGTGCTGCACGTGCTCAAGGTCGGTGCCTCGGCACCTTGGTGGGTGCGGCGCTTGGCGGTGCGGGTCTTCGAAAATCGGCGTTTTGGATTTGGCATCGTCTCTGGAGTGAATGGCGCGGCTTAGGCGCCTTTGTTCTTCAATTGGTTCAATTTGGCCCAACGCGGGTCGGGCTCGTGGTTCACCAAGGCTTTGTCCAGCACCTTGGTCACCTCCGGATCGCATTGCCCGGGGGGGTGCACGTGCCGGATGGGCAGGTGCAGCCGGAGGCATTCATAAATGTAGTGAGTCAGGTTGATCTCATGGGCGCCGGAATCCAGGCTCACCAGTTCATCCTCATCGGTTTCCTCCGCACCGGTAAGCTTGAAGATCTGCCTTTGCTCCCCTTCCACCGGCTGGTCCATCGGTGCATTGCAATGGTCGCAAAGCATGCGTGCCAAGCCCTGCACATGGATGCGGGCCACCAACAGGTGGTTGGCCTTTTCCAGGTCCACGTCCACCCCGGCCTCGCCTCCCAGCAGGTCTTCATCGCCACAGGCCAGGAAAAAGTCGGGCCCCAGCCGGTAATGAAACTGGTGCGAGCCATCCTTCAGGCTGGTGAAGACAATGGTATGTTCTGGCAGGGCTTGCATGGGGGGAAATGCAGACTTCCCGGAAAAATGGACCGGCAAATGTAATACAGCGGCACCTTCCCAGGTCAAATGTGCCCACAGGCCTGGTTGGTGGCCTTTGTTCCTAAGCCCTTCCCCCGCCTATCCTTCCCTTTCCTTCTTTTTTCGTGGCTGGGCCTGCAGGGGGTTGGCCGTCATCTCCTTCCACGCCTGCCGGTGCCGAAAAATGTCGCAGGCCAGCCATACGGCATGGCGGAAGGAGCCCTCGTCGGCAATGCCCTTGCCGGCGATGTCGTAGGCGGTTCCGTGGTCGGGGCTGGTGCGGACCACGGGCAGCCCGGCGGTGTAGTTCACCCCGCTGCCGAAGCTCAGCGCCTTGAAGGGGGCCAGGCCCTGGTCGTGGTACATGGCCAGCACCCCGTCAAAATGGGTATAGGCGTTGCTGCCGAAAAAACCATCAGCCGGGTAGGGACCCAGGGCCGTGATGCCCTCCTCGTTGAGCTTGCGCACGGCGGGCAGGATGCGTTCGCGGTCCTCGGCACCCAAGGTGCCCCCGTCCCCCGCGTGGGGATTGAGCCCCAGGATGGCCAGTTTGGGGCCGTCGATGCCGAAATCACGGGAGAGGCTTTGCGCCAGGATGCGGGCCTTGGCCACGATGCGTTCGGTGGTGATGGCCCCGGGTACTTCCTTCAGCGGGATGTGGCCCGTCACAGTGCCCACCCGCAGGTTCTCGCTCACCAAGAGCATCAGCACTTCGGCATCGCCACCGGCCATGTGGGCCAGGAATTCAGTGTGGCCCGCAAAAGCGAAGCCCGCCTGTTGCATGGTGTGCTTGTCAATGGGCGCGGTGACCAGCACATCCACCTTGCCGGCTGCCAGGTCCTGGGCGGCGGCTTCCAAGCTGAGCATGGCAAACCGCGCTGATTCCGACGAAGGCTTGCCCGGCTCCATGGGGGCATCTTCGTCCCAGACGTGCACCACGTTCAGCTTCTTGGGAATGGCTTCCTGGGCACTGGCAATGCCGTTGATCGGCATCTGTTCGGCGCCGCCGATGGCCTTGCGGGCATGGCTAACGGCCTTGGCGCCGCAGTACAGCACGGGAACGAGGTCCTGCACCATCCGCGGGTCCTCGAAGGTTTTCAGCACCACCTCCAGGCCAATGCCGTTGAGGTCGCCGCAACTGATGCCGATGCGCACAGGTCCTTCACTCATGGTCTTCTTGCTTCACTTGGCCGCAGCGCGGCGTTTGAGGTAATCGAACAAGAGGCGCACCCCCACCCCGGTGCCGCCCTTGGGGCGGTAGTGGTCGCGCTTGTCCAAGAAGGCGGTGCCCGCGATGTCGATGTGGATGAACGGTTTGGTAGTGAACCGGGCCAGGAATTTGCCGGCGGTGATCTGCCCGGCCAAGGCCCCGCCGATGTTCTTCAAGTCGGCAATGTCGCTTTTGAGCTCATCACCGTATTCCTCCCAGAAGGGCATCCGGGCCAAGCGCTCGAACGTCTGCTCCGCAGCCTGTTGCAGGCGGCTGAAGTGTTCCTCTGGCGCGGTGCCCATCACCACGGAGCCCTGCGTGCCGATGGCCCGCGAGGCGGCCCCGGTAAGGGTGGCCAGCGTGAAGATGGTTTCGGCATCGTAGCGCTCGCCATAGCTGAGGGCATCAGCCAGGATCAGGCGGCCTTCCGCGTCGGAATTGAGGTTTTCCACGCTCAGGCCGTTGTGCATGCGCAACACGTCGCCGGGTGCAAAGGCCCTGCCGCCTGGCCGGTTGTCCGTAGTGGGCACCAGGGCCACCACGTGCACGGGGAGTTGTCGCAGGGCTGCTGCGGAAATGGCTCCGATCACGGCGGCCGCACCCGCCATGTCGCATTTCATGGCGTCCATGCTGTTGGGCGTGGGCTTCAGGCTGAGGCCGCCCGTGTCGTACACCACGCCTTTGCCCACCAGCACCACGGGCTTGTTGTTCACCGCGCCCTTGGGCTTCCATTCCATGATGATGAACGCCGGAGGGTCCATGCTGCCCTGGTTCACCGCCAGCAGGCCGCCCATGCGCTCGGCCTCGATCTGCTTTTTGTTCAGCACCTTCACACTGAAGCCCGAGGACTTGCCCAATTGCTGCGCGGCTTGGCCCAATTGTACCGCGCTCAAGTGGCTGGCCGGCGCATTCACCAGGTCGCGGGAGGTGCATACGCACCGGCACAGCTCATGCAGTTCCTCCAACCGGGCCGGCTTCACCTCAGGGGCGATCAGGGTGAGCTTTTGCAGCGGGCGCGGCAAATCGATGGTTTTGTAGCGCGTGAAGCTGTAGGCTCCCAGCACGGCCCCTTCCACTAAGGCCAAGGTGGCCGCCGGGTCATCCTGCAAGCTGGCCACTTGGGCTTCCTCCCGCTTCGCGGCAACAAGCTTCAGGGCCATTTCATTGCCTGCCCGCCGGGCGGCCTCCAGTTGCCGGGAGGTGTCGCCCTTGGCCACTTGGTGCACCATCACCAAGCGGCCGCTGATGTCGCACGTCGCCACGGACTGCCCGGCCTTCAGTTGCTCCAGCAGGTACTGCCGGTCGTTGCGCTCCAGGTCCAGGTCCCGCAGGCTGGCGGTATTGTTCAGAACCACCATCAGGTCCTTGGCGGCGGAGATGCGGTTGGCCTTGGCTAATTGCAGCATGATCGGCAAAAACGGGAATAAAATGTTCGTTCGGGGAGGCCGAAGATAGTTTCCCAAAGCCACCCCTTGCTTCCACGGGTCTTTCGGCCACGGCCGAAGTGCGGGTGCCGGGGGAAAGGGCGCGCGGGGAAGCACACGGATCGGGTGTTTCCGCAAGGAGAGGTAAGTTCGTGGCCCAATAAACATCCATCCAAGCCATGGCCGATATCTGGTTGACCTCCCTGATCACGAAGACCCCGCAAGAAGGATTTGAACTGGCGATCAAGATGGCGCGCATGGGGGTGAAGTACACCCAGCCGTCCGCCGAGGTGCGCGACCGCCTCCGTGATGCGTATGCCAACAATGCCGACAGCCTGACGGCGGCCTCGCAGGTGATCGCCGTCAACTTTCAAACCGTGGCGGCGGCGAACAACTACTGGAAGTAGCCGCACGGCCGCAAGTGATCGCGCCACGGCAACCGGGCCCGGTCCGATGCGGGCCCCACCACGTACCTTGCCAGGTGGGAACAGCCGGTACCGTGCGGCCACAACTTGGAATACCTTCGGTCTGGATGCGCACACTTTTCCTTTGGGTAGCCATACTGGCCAGCGCCATGCCGCATTGCACTGCGCAAAGCGGGAAGGCAGCGGCCGGTGCCGGGGTGCCCAACAGCGCCAACGGCTGGTACCTCAGTCCGCACGGCACCATCCGCATCCTGGTGCTTTTTGCCGAAATGGATTACGACCTGCACCCCGGCAATGACCTGCAGCCCGAAGGGTCGGACCACTGGGCCAAAGGGCAACTTCCCACATGGAAGGACGATCTGTTCGACGCCTTCCCGCTTGACCCGCCCGTGGCGAAGGTCAGCCGCTATTACCACGACATGAGCATAGGCAGGTTCACCGTGCTGGGCGATTACGTCAACCGGGTGGTGACCGTTCGCGAAAGCGAACAGCGCAATTTGCGCGATTGGAGCGCCATGGCCTGGGAGGAGGCCAACAAGGCCGGGAAGCTGGAAACAGCGCATAAGCTCTCCATTTCCGACTTCGACCTGTGGACCGACGGGGGCCAGCCCGGCATGCCCAAGGTGAACAAGCCCGACGACCCGCACAGCTATGACCATGTGATGGTGATCTGGCGCAACAGCAGTGTGCTTACCCACGGCCAAGGCAGCACCGACGCCGGCAGCGCAGGCCTGCTCTTCGGCCACCCAAGCGACACGCAAAGCCGCTTCGGCGCCATGAACGGGCTGCCGTTCGGCATCCTCAAGCACGAGTTCAACCACCTGCTGCTGGGGGGCAACAACTTCCACAGCGGGGGAGGCAATGCACCGGCCTTCACCGGCTATTTCATGCCTGTGCAGGGCGGATGGAGCCTGATGGGCGCGGCCAACAGTTCGTTGCTCACCTGTAGCGGATGGGACCGCGACCGCTTGGGTTGGCGGCCGGAAGGGGCGCTGTTCGCCATTCAGGCACGGGGGCCCTCCGATGCGGTGGTGAACGGCAACATCCAACCCCTGCAAGGCGATACCGGGACCTATGTGCTGCGCGATTTCATCACCACCGGGGACGCCTTGCGCATTCGGATGCCCTTTCTGCCCGATGATGAATATCCCCAGTGGCTATGGCTGGAGAACCACCAGACCACGGCGGGCAACGGCTGCCCCACCGACCAGTTCCAGTACCAGTACATGGATTGCGTGAAGCCTGCCGTACCGGGCATCTACGTGCAGATGCAGGTGGACAAGGACCTGAAGGAGGGAAACAACATCTTCGGCGGGCATGCCGATTACCTCAGGCCTGTGCTGGCCAACGGCAACTTCGATTGGCGCCTGCGCGGGGATACCACCACGTTCCGGTGCCTTTGGCCCAGCCCCACCATGCCTTATTTGGCCAAGGATGCATGGGCCAACCCGCTCACCGGCGTGCAAGAACAGGAGTTCCCGCTCTTCGACCGCGATGGTGATGGCCTGCTCACCCGCAAGGAAGCCATCGTGCCGCGCATCGGCATTTGGAACGGCCGGCAAGTGGATGATGCCGGCTACATGGGCAGCACCCGGCACGTGTTCACGCCAACGGGCAACCACCGCATCGCCATGGGCACCAACCCGTCCAGTGCCAACATGCTCACCCTGGCGGCGAACATGGCCCGGGAGGTGAACAAGGCCCGCAAGCCGGACAACCGCACCGTGTACCTCAACGGCATCAGCGTGGAACTGCTGGAGCAACGGGCGGACGGTGCCATCGTGCTGCAGGTACGCGCCGGTGACACCCGCTTAGTGGACGATGTGCGCTGGTGCGCGGACAGCATCGTACTGCCACCGTTGAACGGGTACAACGGCACGGCGCTCACCTTGGCCGAAGGCCGTACCTTGAAAATCGACCGTTCGGGAACGCCCACCCGCATGGAGGCTATGGAAGGGAATGGGCGCAAGGCCTGGTTCAGCCCGCCCACGCGGTTCAGCGTAGCGCCCGGGGCACGGGTGGTGCTGGAGCGCAAGGCCAAGTTGCAAGTGCTCAACAACTCGGAAGTGCACTTGTGGCCAGGCTCGCAGTTGGTGCTGCACCGCAAGGCCAGGCTGGATGTGCAGGCGGGCTCGCGGCTCATCCTGCACGGCGGTGCCACGCTGGAGGCCAAGGCCGCCACGTTGCGGAAACTGCGCAGGAAGGGCCGGTTGGCCGATGCGGCCCAATGATCCGCGTTCCCGCGCCAGGGGCCTGCCCGCAACGGCTTATGCCGCCACTTCCTTCACGTCCGCGCCGGGCGCATTGCGCTTCACGCTGTCAATGCCCGCGTCTCGCGATTGCTCCGTGGCGTACACCTGGCTGGAACCGATCACCTGGCCATTGGCCGCCAACAGGTTGAAGGAGGAACCGGCGGCCGTGGTCTTGCATTCGTAGCGTGCATCGTCCGCCGCGTTCTTTTTCACGCTCTCCACGCCGTTGAGCGCCGAATCCTTGGCCCTGTAGCCTTCGCTGGCCAGAATAACCTCGCCGTTGCCGGCCTTCAGGCGGAACCGGAATTCACCAGCTTTGTCTTTGTACAGTTCGAATGTCGCCATTTTTCTGGTCTTGGTGCATAGTTGCAAAATGGGCGGCAAGTGCCCTGCAGCATCTCAGCGGATGCTGTCCAGCTTGCGCTGCAGTGCATCCACGGTGCGCTGCACTTCGGCCTGTGCCGAGGCCTTTTGGTCCTTGGCCTTTTGCGCATCGGGCAGGGCGGAACTGCTCTTGGACAGTTCGCGCTGCGCCTTGGCCTCGGCATCCATCGCCTTGGCCATGCGCCCTTCGTTCTTGGTGATCTTCGCCCGCGACTTGGTCAGTTTCTTGAAATCCTTCGGGTTCTGGCTCAGGGTCCACTTCTGGTTGTACAGGTCGATCTCCTTCTGCATCACCGCGTGCTCGTTCTGCAGCTTGCTCTTTTCCTTGGTGATCTTCTCCAACATGGCCTGTGCCTTGTTCAGGCGGCCTTGGGCCTTGTCCTGGCTTTTGGCCGCGCTCTCGGTCTTGCTGTCGGCCTTGCCCAACTTTTTGGCCCACTCATCCAATTGCCCCTGCACCACCGCCTTGTTCAGCTTCACGCCCAATTCGCGCATCGCAGGCTCCAGCGCCGCAGGCTCCACCGGCACATTGGTGCCGGGCTGCAAAAAGGCAAGGCTCAGCGTGCTGAACACCGGCTTTTTGTTTTCCACCACGGTGCCCAGCACGTCCACCGTGCTGCCCATGGCCGGGCTGAACGCCACGTTGGCCGCCTTCATCACCGACCCCTGCTTCTTGAAGTCCGCCCCGGGAAGTGCAGCCTTCAACAGGGTCCACACCTGCCCCGCCTTGGCCTCATACACCGGCACCGACAACGAGGAAAGCGACAGGCTATCGGTCTTCAATTGCCCTTGGGCCACGGCGATCTCCTTGTCCCAAGAGAGCGAGGTGCCGTCCTTCAGTGCGTTTTGGGCAATGAGGGAGGTGCTGGTTGCCAAGGCGAGGGCGATCGAGAAGAGGTTGCTGGCGAAGTGCATGGTCGGGTTTGTTCGTGCGGCAAAGATAGCCGTGCCCCCGGGTGGTTCCGGTACGCACGACAGGCACTATGCAGGCGTGCCTGCACCAACTTGGCCTCAGCCGTTTTCCACGGCGGCGATGCCCGGCAGGATGCGTCCCTCGAGGTATTCCAGCATGGCACCTCCACCGGTGCTCACGTAGCTGATCTTGTCGGCCAAACCGAACTGGTTCACCGCCGCCACGCTATCGCCCCCGCCCACCAACGAGTAAGCGCCCTGGGTGCTGGCATCGGCGATGGCTTCCGCAATGGCCAAGCTGCCGTTGCGGAAGCTCGGCATTTCAAACACCCCCATCGGCCCGTTCCACAGGATGGTTTTGCACCGCTTGATCACGTCGCTGAATTCCTTGATGGAGGCCGGTCCGATGTCCAAGCCCATCCACCCCGCCGGAATGGCCTCCGCGGGGCAAATGTCCGTATTCGCGCTGTCCGAGAAGGCATCGGCCACCACGGTGTCCACCGGCAGGTGGAGGCGGGCACCCTTGTTCTCCGCTGCGGCCAGGATCGCCTTGGCGGTTTCCAGGTGGTCATCCTCCACCAGCGAGTTCCCCACCTGGCCCCCGCGTGCCTTGATGAAGGTGAAGGCCATGCCCCCGCCGATCACCACCTCATCACATTTGCCGATCAGGTTGCGCAGCACCTCGATCTTGCTGCTCACCTTGGCACCGCCCACCACTGCGCACAACGGGCGTTCAGGCTTGGTGAGCACCTTGCCCAAGCTGTCCAGTTCGCTGGCCACCAAGTAGCCGAACAACTTGGCGCCGGGGAAGTGCTTGGCCACGATGGTGGTGCTGGCATGGGCCCGGTGCGCGGTGCCGAACGCATCGTTCACGTACACGTCGCCCAATGCCGCAAGCGCCTTGCTGAACGCCTCATCACCTTGCTCCTCCTCGGGGTGGAAGCGCAGGTTCTCCAACAACAGTACCTCGCCCGGCTTCAGGTTGGCCGCCGCGGTGCGCGCCTTTTCACCAATGCAGTCCGCAACGAACTGCACGGGTTTGTTGAGCAGCCCTTCCAAGTGCCTGGCCACGGGCCGCAAGCTCATGGCCGGGTTCACCTTGCCCTTGGGCCGCCCCAAGTGGCTCATCAAAATGGCGCTTCCCCCATCGGCCAGGATCTTTTGCACGGTGGGCACAATGGCCCGTGCACGGGTGTCGTCCGTAACGGCCTCCCCGTCAAGTGGAACGTTCAGGTCCACGCGCACAAGCGCTTTGTGGCCCTTGAAGTCGAAATTATCCATGGTTCGCATGCCGCGAAAGTACCCTGAACGGGGCCATCGGCCGCCTTGCCGCACATGCCGCGGACCCCGTCATGCATCCGGGGTGTGCTGCCGTAAACTTGTACCGTGCAATTCAACCAGATCATCGGCCATGCCGCGCTGAAGGCGCGCCTGATCGGCAACATCCGCGAGGGCCGTGTGCCGCATGCGCAGTTTTTTCTCGGGCCGCGCGGCAGCGGGGTGCTGCCTTTGGCACTGGCCTATGCCACCTACCTGTTCTGCGGGCAGCGGGGCGAGGGCGACAGTTGCGGCGAATGCAATGCCTGCAAGATGATGGCCAAATTGGCCCATCCGGACCTCAACATGGCCTTCCCCATCTTCCTTTCCAAGGAGGTGAAAACCTGCGAACCCTTCTTGGCCGATTGGCGCGAAGTGGTCTTGGGGGAACCCTACTTGGACGCGGAACGTTGGCGCGAATGCCTCAAGGGTGACAACAAGCAGCTGCGCATGGGCGTGGACATCGCCGCCGAAGTGGTGCGCAAGCTCAGCCTGAAGTCGTTCAGCGGCGGATGGAAGGTGATGCTCATCTGGCTGCCGGAAATGATGGACCCGGCCATGGCCAACAAGATCTTGAAAGTGCTGGAGGAGCCCGAGCCGGGAACAGCCTTTCTGCTGGCGGGCCACGCCAACGACCGCATCCTGCCCACCATCCTCAGCCGCACCCAGTTGGTGAAGGTGGCCGCGCCCGACCCCGGTGAAGTGGCCGCTGCCGTGCAACTCCGGCACCCGGAGATGGCCGCCGGGGAGGCCCGTGCCATTGCGGCGCGCAGCGAAGGCGACCTGCTGGCGGCCCAGGCCATGGCCGAAGGGCGCCCGGAAAAGACCTTCCACTTTTTCCGGGACTGGCTCAGGGCCTGCTTTGCCGGCAAGATGGAGGAGGTGGCCTTGCACACCGACGAATTTGCCAAGATGGGGCGCGAGGAGCAGAAGGGCGTGATGGAGTATGCCCTTTTCATGATGCGCCAGTGCATGCTTCAATGGCAGGACCTGCCGCAATTGGTCACCGTTTCCGGGGAAGAGCTGGATTTTGTCCGCAAGTTCAGTGCGTTGCTGGGCGCGGAGAACCTTGCGGGGATCCGCACGGAGCTGGAGGCCGCCCATGGCCATCTCGGCCGCAATGCCAACAGCAAGATCCTGTTTATCGACCTCAGCGGCACCTTGGGCCAACTGCTTCGCCCCAAGGCGGTGCAGGCCCGATGATCCGGCACCATCATGCGGCCCATGCCCGTTCCGGTCCCCTCAACCTCTTATTGCTCCCTGTATCTTCGCGCCGATGGGATGTGAAGGATGTGCAAAGGGCGCCCAAGGGAAAACCGGCGGCTGCGGCGGGGCTTGTGGTGGTGACAAACGCCAGGTGCGCGACTGGTTGGCCGGCGTGCCGCTGCCCGGGGGAGTGCCCGGATTCGATGCGGTGGAGGTGCGCTTCAAGAACACCCGCAGGGATTTCTTCCGCAATGCGAACGCACTGCCATTGGCCGTGGGTGATGCGGTAACCGTGGAAGCCTCCAGCGGATATGACGTGGGCGTGGTGTGCTTGGCCGGCGAGCTGGTACGCGCACAGATGAAACGGAAGGGCGCCGGCACCGACACCTACGAACTGCGCAAGGTCGTGCGACGGTCCACGCAGGCCGACCTGGACCGTTGGCACGCCGCGCGCAAGCACGAGGACGAAGTGAAGGCCGAGGCGCACCGCTTATGCCGGGAGGCCAAGCTGGACATCAAAGTGAGCGATACCGAATTCCAAGGCGACGGCACCCGCGCCACCGTCTATTACACCGCCGAGGAGCGCGTGGACTTCAGGAACGTGGTGCGCGGGCTTTCCGACCGGTTCCATGTGCGCATCGACATGAAGCAACTCGGGGCCAGGCAGGAAGCGGCACGCTTGGGCGGACTTGGGCCCAGTGGGCGTGAACTTTGCTCCAGCACCTGGCTCACCGACCTGCGCAGCGTGTCCACCAGCGCCGCGCGCTACCAGCAATTGGCCCTCAATCCGCAAAAGCTCACCGGGCTGTGCGGCAAGTTGAAGTGCTGCCTCAACTTCGAGCTGGACATGTACGTGGAGGCCATCAAAAGCTACCCGTCGCCCAATGCCAAGCTGAAAACCAAGCAGGGCACCGGCACCCACATGAAGACCGACATCTTCAAGGAATACATGTGGTACCTGTTCAAGAAACCCGGCGAACCGACCGCCATGGCCGCGCTCACCGTGGACACCGTGCGCGACATCCTGGCCCGGAACAAGCAGGGCATCGAACCCGAGGTGGACCTGCACATGGCGGAGATGCAGGCAGCGGAGCGAACGGAGGAAGCGGCCGGCGCCAACGACTATGGGAACGTCATTGATGGCGGGGACGACCTCTCCCGCTTCGACAAGAAGATCAAGGACGGGAAACGGCGCAACCGGGACAAGAAGAAAAAGAAGATGGCTGGCGGGCCGCCGCATAACAAGCCGCAAGCGGACGGCCCCGGCAAGCGCCCCCATGCCGAGGCGGGCCATAAGGATGCCGGGGCGAAGAAACATTCCGGAGGGCACCAACGCAACCGCGACGGGCGCGGGCGGCGGCGCAAAGGGCCCGCCCCGGGAACCCCTCCGCCCGCGAACGGAAAAAAACCGGACAACCCGTGAAGCACTCCGTGCCCATCCCCTTGCTGGCGTGCCTGATCCTGGGAGGCTGCTCCACCCATGTCGTTTTCCAGGAGGATGCGGAAGTGCCCGGCGGAAGCTGGAACCGGTCCTGGAAACCGCAATTCGCCTTCGACATCACGGATACCTTGGCACAACGCGACGTGTACATCGACATACGCCACACGGGTGATTACCCGTTCAGCAACCTCTACCTTTTCACCACCATGGCAGGGCCGGACGGACAACAGCACACCGATACGGTGGAATGCACCTTGGCAGACCCCTCCGGCCGCTGGTACGGCAAGGGCACCGGGTTCATCTTCAGCGACCGCGTCAAAGCACACGTGCTGTACCGCATGAACAACCAATTTCCCCGAAGCGGGCGTTATGTGTTCACCTTGGAGCAGGCCATGCGCACCGGGGAGCTGCCGGGCGTGATCGACGTGGGAATCAGCGTGGAGGAAGCCCCTGCGCGCAGGTAAGCCGATCACCATGTCAAGGCAAGGCAACAAGAAAGGCGGAACCGCACGATGGGCCGTGTTGTGGTGGGCGGTGACGCTCGGTCCGGTGCTGGGCCTGTTGGCCATGCTGCTGCTGGCCGCATCCAGCAAAAGCCTGCCGGGCACCGGCGAACTGCAGAACCCGCGCAGCGACCTGGCCACCGCCGTGCTCTTCAGCGATGGGTCGCTCATGGGGCAGTATTACCGGGAGAACCGCATCCCGGTGGATTATACCCGTATCAGCCCGCATGTGGTGGAGGCGCTGGTGGCCACCGAGGACGAACGTTTCTTCACCCACAGCGGCGTGGACCTTCGCGGCACCGCCCGGGCCGCCGTGTTCTTGGGCAAGCGTGGAGGGGCCAGCACCATCACCCAACAGTTGGCCAAGATGCTCTTCCATGAGGCCAGCCCCAACTTCTTCAGCCGTGTGTTCCAGAAATTCCAGGAGTGGATCATCTCCGCCAGGTTGGAACGCGAGTACACCAAGGAGGAGATCATCACGATGTACCTCAACCGCTTCGACTGGATCAACCAGGCCGTGGGCATCAATTCGGCGGCCAGGGTTTATTTCAACACCACCCCGGATTCACTCCGGGTGGAACAGGCCGCCATGTTGGTGGGCATGTGCAAGAATCCCGCCCTCTTCAACCCCTTGCGGCGGCCCGAGGCCACCCAAAAGCGCCGCATGGTGGTGCTCAGCCAGATGGTCAAGCAGGGGGACATCACCCGCCAGGAATACGACTCGTTGAAGGTGCTGCCCCTCGGCCTGGATTTCCAGCGCGTGGACCATACCGAAGGTCCCGCACCCTACCTGCGCGAGATCCTGAGGGGGGAACTCCAACGCCTGTTCAACGAAAAGGACACGGCCACGGGAAAGCTCAAGATCGCCAAGCCGGACGGCACGCCGTACGATGTCTACACAGACGGGTTGAAGGTGTACACCACGGTGGACCGCCGCATGCAGCGCTACGCCGAATGGGCCATGCGTGAGCATTTGGCAACCGAGCTGCAACCGGAATTCTTCAAGGACCTGGCCAAGAAAAAGAACCGGCCCTTCGACTTCCGCGTCAGTGCCGATGAGGTGCAGGGCATCATGGAAGTGGCCCACAAACGCAGCGACCGCTACAAAACGCTCACCGGAAAGCTCTGCCCCAACTGCCAAAGGCCGGCAGCCTACATCGTGAAGGAAAAGCACGAAGGCAGGATGATGTTCCACTGCGATCCGGAAAAGGGCGGGTGTGACACGTGGTGGCCGGTACTGGATGAACAGGGCATCCGGAAACAATTTGATACGCCTGCCCGCATGACCGTTTTCAGCTGGCACGGAGAGATAGACACCTTGATGTCGCCCAACGACAGCATCCGGTACTACAAAAGCTTCCTGCAAAGCGGCCTGTTGAGCATGGACCCGCACACCGGCTTCGTGAAAGCCTGGGTGGGCGGCATCGACTACAAGCACTTCCAGTTCGACCACGTGTCCCAGGCCCGCAGGCAGGTGGGCTCCACCTTCAAGCCGTTCGTGTACGCCACCGCCATACGCGAAGGCATGAAGCCGTGCATGGAACTGCCCAACCAGAAAACCTGCTTCACCATGCCCGTAGGCCAGCCCGAATGGTGCCCGCAGAACAGCGACAACAAATACGGGGGCATGGTTACGCTCAAGTATGCCTTGGCCAACTCCATGAACACCATCACCGCATGGATCATGAAGCAGTACGGACCACAGGCCGTGATCACCCTGGCGCAGCACATGGGCGTGAAAAGCCCCATGGACCCGGTACCATCACTGTGCTTGGGCGTGGCCGACCTCACCCTGGAGGAGATGACCGCGGCCTTCGCCACCTTCGCCAACGAAGGCGTGTACATCAAGCCGGTGGTCATCACGCGCATCGAGGACAAGAACGGCAACGCCCTGCTGGACATGACGCCCCGCACGGAGGAGGCCATGGACGCAGGCACCTCATACATCATGCTGGAACTGCTCAAAGGCGTGGTGGACGGAGCGTACAACCCCGCAACCGGGAAAACCGTGGGCACCGGCATGCGCCTGCGCATGGGGTGGGGCAACCGCGCCAAGTACGGCAACATCAAGTACCCCACGGCTGGCAAGACCGGGACCACACAGAACAACAGCGACGGCTGGTTCATCGGCATCACACCCGACCTGGTGACCGGCGTGTGGACCGGCGCCGAGGACCGAAGCGTCCGCTTCAGCCGCACGGACCAAGGCCAAGGTGCCAACATGGCCCTGCCGATCTACGGCTATTACATGAACAAAGTGTACGCGGACAGCACCATTTCCATCAGCACGGGCGACTTTGCCAAGCCCGACGGCATGGGAGACCTGGACTTGGATTGTTTCGGCCGAAAGAGTCCCGGTGGCGCGATCCAGGAAAGCCGTGAGGGGCCCGTTTGGGAGTAGCGCTAAACAAAGCGGCGCAGCACGGCGCCCACGCGGTCAGCGTATGTGCCGCCAAACAGATTGAGGTGCACAAGCAGCGGGTACAGGTTGCACAGGTCCACCCGTTCTTCCCAGCCCGGTTCAAGCGGCTCTTCCGCATGGTAGGCATCGTAGAAATCACGATCGAAACCGCCAAAGAGCCGCGTCATGGCCAAATCCATTTCGCGGTGGCCATAGTACACCGCCGGGTCGATCAGCACCGCCTGCCCGTCCGGTGTGGCGAGGTAGTTGTTCTTCCACAGGTCGCCGTGCAACAAGGCTGGCATTTCCATTGGGATCAGCCCGGACAATCTTCCATAGAGCCGCTCGAAGCGGATCACATCCCCCGGGTGGATGCGGTTGCTTTCCCGGCCCATCTTCACCATCGGCTCCAAGCGGCACTGCACCAGGAACTCCACCCAATCCTTGTGCGGCGTATTCACTTGCCGCAGCAATCCGATGTGGTTGTCGTGGTCCAGGCCGAAGGTGCCATGGGTATGGCGGTGCAACTGGGCCAAGGCACGGCCGAACCGGGATTGGAAGTCACGGTCCTCTTCCTGCGTGTGGGCGATGTGCTCCATGAGCAGGAAGGTGGTTCCGTCCAGCTCGCCTTGCGCCAACACCCGGGGAACGCGAAGCGGCCCCGCCCGGCGCAACATCTCCAGGCCTTTCATTTCCGAAACAAAGAGGCTGGGGAACTGGTCGGCGGTGTTCACCTTCAGAAAGAACGGCCCCGCGCCGGTCTCCAAACGGTACACATCATTGATGCTTCCGCCATATACCGCCACGGCTTGCCGGATGGTCACGGCCGGTCCGGTCCCGACGGACAGCAGTGTGCCGATGTGATCGGTCAAGGATTGGGGCAAGGACATGCACAAAGGAAACAAGTGATGGCCGAAAGCCCGCACCATTGAACGACCAACTGGGTGAGCGGCGGCCAAAAGCAGCGCGTGGCCATTGCACGGGCCCTGATCAACGACCCGGTGATCATCATGGGCGACGAGCCCACCGGCAACTTGGACAGCCACAACACCGAGATCGTCTTCGACATCTTCCGCCGCATCGCCGACCAGCACAAGCGAAGCCTGCTCATCGTTACCCACGACCCCGATTTCGCCAAGCGCACCGACCGCATCATCGAAATGGACGACGGGCGAGTAGTGGGGTGAAACGGCGGCGTTTTGTCCTTCTTACTTGAAAATTGATACTCACGGTATCAAATTTCAAGTATTATTGTGTGATGATTTTCAGGGGTTCTTATCTTGATATGATTCATAAGGCACTGGATCGCAATCCAGTAGCCATGCTTTTAGGCCCGCGTCAAGTGGGCAAGAGCACCTTGGCTCGGGAACTCCTGCCACCCGACTCACCCAACTACTTCGATCTGGACCTTCCGGCGGTTTCCTTCCTGTTGGAGCAGCCACTCACGGCCTTGCAGCACCTCACGGGCCTGGTGGTGATCGATGAAGCGCAACGCGCCCCGCAGATCTTCCCCGTACTGCGTGTCTTGGCCGACCGCCCGAACAACCCCGCCAAATTCCTCCTGTTGGGCAGTGCCTCGCCCGAGCTCTCGCGCCAAAGCAATGAGTCGCTTGCGGGTCGGGTGGAGATGATCGATGTGCAGGGCTTCAGCCTGAACGAAGTGGGCCGCGAAAAGGCTGATCAGCTCTGGTTGCGCGGCGGTTTTCCCCGCTCATTCACCGCCACCGACGACGAGGCCAGCATGGCGTGGCGGGGCAACTTCACCCGCACCTTTGTTGAACGCGATCTCGGTCTGCTGGGCTTCGGCTTCGCACCAGCCGCCATGTCGCGGTTCTGGACCCTGTTGGCCCATTTCCACGGGCAGGTGTGGAACGCCTCGGAAGCAGCCGCCGTACTGGGCGTAACGCCGCGCACGGCCAACCGCTACCTCGATGCCCTTGAGCAGACCTACATGGTGCGCCGCCTGCAACCTTGGCACGCCAACGTGGGCAAGCGCGTTGTGAAAAGCCCCAAGCTCTACCTGCGCGATACCGGCATCTTGCACTGGCAACTGCGCTTAGGCTCCCTCCGCGACCTGCTCCTGCACCCTAAAATGGGCGCCTCATGGGAAGGCTTTGCCATGGAACAAGTGCTGGGTGCCTTCCCCGGTGTGGACCCTTACTTCTATGGCATCCACAGCGGCTCCGAACTCGACCTGTTCTTCCTGCACCACGGCAAGCGCATTGGCGTGGAGTTCAAGCGCATGGACGCACCCCGCCCCACCCGCAGCATGCACATCGCCCTGGAGGACCTGCAATTGGACCAACTTTGGGTGGTGTATCCGGGCACACGGCGCTATGCCTTAAGCGACAAGGTGGAATGCGTACCCCTCGGCGAAATAGGCGGCCATCACGCATAGATCGCATCATCGAAATGGATCATGAGCGGGTGGTCGGGTGGTCGGACATGTTTCTTGGTGTTTTGAACCACGGATCCACACGCCCCGGTGCCTGCCGGGGGAACACGGATAGGGAAGGTTGATTTGCTTGGCAGGTGGGTCCGTGATCCGTGTCCATCTGTGGTTCGAATACTATTGAGAGCCGCGCCCGCAGGGCGCGGTAGACCCAATGGCCCCGCATTCGCATTCATCCTGTCCATCCCCCGCCGGTATCTTCGCGGCCATTCCCGAAAAATGGCAGAATCATTGACCGAACAGGAAGTCTTCCGCCGCGAAACCCTGTCCAAGCTGCGCGCCTTGGGCATCGATCCCTTCCCCGCCGCGGAATTTCCCGTCACCGCGCACAGCAAGGACATCCAGTCCACTTTCCGTGATGAAGAACCGCCGCGCGACGTCGCCATCGCCGGCCGCGTGATGAGCATCCGCGTCATGGGCAAGGCCGCTTTCGCCGTGCTGCGCGACGCCCACGGCGACCAACAGATCTACATCATGCGCGACGACATCGCCCCCGGCGAGGACAAGGCGATGTACAACGAGTTCTTTAAAAAACTGCTCAACCTCGGCGACTTCATCGGCGTGAAGGGCTTCGTGTTCCGCACCCGCACCGGCGAGATCACCGTGCATGTCAAGGAGCTCACCTTCCTCAGCAAGGCCCTGCGCCCGCTGCCCACGCCCAAGACCGATGAGGAAGGCAACGTGCATGATGCCTTCAACGACCCCGAGCTGCGCTACCGCATGCGCTACGTGGACCTCATCGTGAACCCGCAGGTGAAGGAGACCTTCCTGAAGCGCACCCGCATCTTCAACGCCATGCGCGAATGCTTCCAGCAGGCGGGCTACATCGAGGTGGACACCCCCGTGATGCAGCCCATCCCCGGCGGCGCGGCGGCAAGGCCGTTCATCACCCACCACAACGCGCTGGATACCGAGTTCTACCTGCGCATCGCCAACGAGCTCTACCTCAAGCGCCTCATCGTGGGCGGCTTCGACGGCGTGTTCGAGTTCAGCCGCAACTTCCGGAACGAGGGCATGGACCGCACCCACAACCCGGAGTTCACCATCATGGAACTCTACGTGGCGTACAAGGACTACCGCTGGATGATGGACTTCATCGAGGGCGTGTTCCGCACCGTGGCCACCGCCGCCAACGGCACGCCCGTGGCCAAGTTCCAGGGCAAGGACATCGACTTCGCAAAACCCTTCAAGCGCATCACCATGTGCGGGGCCATCCAGGAGAAGACCGGCGTGGACGTGCTCAACGCGGACGAACGCGCCATCGGCGAACTCTGCAAGCAGCACGGCATTGAAGTCACCGCCAGCATGGGCAAGGGCAAGCTGATCGACGAGCTCTTCAGCGCGTTGGTGCAGCCCGAACTGATCCAGCCCACCTTCGTGATGGACTTCCCGTTGGAGATGAGCCCGCTGTGCAAGAAGCACCGGGACGACGACCGCCTCACCGAGCGCTTCGAACTGTATGTGGCCGGCTTTGAAGTGGGCAACGCTTACAGCGAACTCAACGACCCCATCGACCAGCGCGAACGCTTCGAGGCCCAGCTGAAGCTGATGGAGCGCGGCGACGACGAAGCCATGTACTTGGACCGCGACTTTTTACGCGCGCTGGAATACGGCATGCCGCCCACCAGCGGCATCGGCATCGGCATGGACCGCTTAGTGATGCTGCTCACCGACAACCCCGCCATCCAGGAGGTGCTGCTCTTCCCGCAAATGCGGCCGGAGAAGTGGGATTGAGGGGCTGACCAACGACGGACCTGGCGGTCGGGCTTATCTTTGAACAAAGCTGAAAGCCATGACCACCTTGGACTTGCGTACAGAGCTGAAAGGCTTGATCGATCGCATCAGCGACAGGAACATCCTCGAGGCGCTTCGGACCATTGTGCTGCGGCAAGCCGAACAGGATGACCAAGTAGAGGTAATGCGGCGCATGGCCCTGCAGAGCGAAGAGGCCATTGAACGTGGCGAAGTATATACCCGTGCTGAGGTTGAACAGTACCTGAAGGACCAACGGCCCAAGCCATGAAATTGGTCTACACCAAGCCAGTTCGGAACAGGATCACGGAGATCCGGAACTACTTGGCACCCGGATTATGCAGTAGGATTCGTTGCGAGGGCCGAAAGCGCAATGGCAGCAAGGGTTTCATTGAGGAGGAATAGCCCAAGCTATTCTGACGAAAGGAAAACCAGCGAAGCGCTTGCTGCCGCAGCGATTTCGGGCCGTAGTAGAAATCCTACTGCATAATCCGGGTGGCAGGGAACGCATCATTGGAGAAGGCGGACAAGACGATAGCCGAACTCCTGGACAAAGCGGACAGCTTATTGGAGCATCCATTGCGTGGGATCCCTGAACCGGCACTTGCCAACTTGGGCAAGGAACACCGCAGCTTGATCACCGGCCGGTACAAGATCGTCTACTATGTTTCCGGTGACGAAATACGCATCACTGATCTTTTTGGTACCAAACAGCACCTTTCCCGGATGCGCGGGTGAAGTACGGTAGGAACCCTTGTGGCCGGCATCAGGGCTATCGCCTCTTAATACTGCGCCTGGCGGCGCTTATCCAATACTAGGGCGAACCACGGATCCACACGGACCTTGCTTCGCCGAAGGCTTCGCGAAGGCGCCGTGGACACGGATCGCGAACGTCTCCGGTTATCGGACGCAAAGGCTTGGCTCACTTTCCACATCGCGTATTTATCAGTGTGCATCAGCGTTCATCCGTGGTTAAGAATTCGGGAGAGCTGCGACCGCAGGGCACGCAAGAGGCGATAGCCCTGGGGCCGGCATTCCTCCGCGCCTCTCCCTTCGTATCTTCGTAACATAATGGCAGACCGCTACATCATCGAGCTCACCGACCGGAAATACCGGAAGTTCTGGGAAGAGCTTTTGGCCCAGTTGGACTTCGTGAAGGTGGCCCCGACCGTCAAGCCCCTGAAAAAGACAAAGAAGGAAGCGGAGTTCCAAGAGGGTTTGCGTGATGCACTTCAGGAAATGAAGGACGATCTGGGTGGCAAGCGCAAAATGCAGTCCGCAAAGGATTTCCTGCATGAGCTTCGCCATTGACGTTTCCGTCAATTTCAAACGGGAGGCGAAACGCCTGCATAAGCGGCATGCCTCCCTTCCGGATGACATTGAGCAGCTGATTGGATCACTGGAAGTTGACCCGCGCCAAGGAACGCCCATTGGCCGAAGCTGTTACAAGGTCCGGTTGGCCGTTCGTTCCAAGGGTAAAGGCAAGAGTGGTGGTGCCGAGTAATCACCTGTGTGGTGGCTGTCCGCGAAGTGGTGTACCTGCTGGCGATCTACGACAAGTCGGAGCAAGCCAGCTTGAGCGATGGGAGGCTCGGGCAGCTCTTGGCCGAACTGGGGTTGTGACGTTCCTTCCTCCCCTGGTGCAAACGACTGCCCCTGGACAGACAGAACTGCCGCTCCTGCATTCTTCCATGCGGATGAATGGGATATGAGCGAGCGGTGGACGCTCGCTCGAAATGTGGCCAACGCCTACAGCGAGCTGAACGACCCCATTGACCAGCGCGAGCGCTTCGAGGCGCAGCAGAAGCTGATGGAACGCGGCGACGATGAGGCCATGTACATCGACCAGGATTTCCTGCGCGCCTTGGAATACGGCATGCCGCCCACCAGCGGCATCGGCATGGACCGCTTGGTGATGCTGCTCACCGACAACCCCGCCATCCAGGAGGTGCTGTCCGCAGATGCGGCCGGAGAAGTGGGATTGAGGAGGCGAGGCTTTGCCCAAGCGAAGGATACCGCGTCGCTCAGTGGTCCTTTACCAGCTCATAAAGCTGTTTGAGGTCCGGTGCCAAGATCACCTCGATGCGGCGGTTCTTGGCCTTGTCGCCTGGCACGGCCGGCAGGTATTCACTGCGGCCTGCCGCAGTAATGCGCACGGGGTCGATCGTGCCGCTTTCCATCAGGATGCGCACCACGCTGGTGGCCCTTAGCACACTGAGGTCCCAGTTGTCCTTGTACGTTGCACCGGACAACACCTTGTCCGTGTCCGTATGCCCCTCCACCATGATGTTGAGGTCTTTCTCGTTCTCCACGGCTTTGGCCAAGTTGGACAGGGCCTCACGGCCCCGCTTGTCCACCACGGTGCTGCCGCTGGGGAAGAGCAGTTCATTTTCCAGCCGTACATAGATCTGGCCATCCTTCTCCATTACGGAAAGGCCCTTCCCTTCGAACCCGGTAAGCGCCTTGCTCACCCGGTCCTTCAGGGCTTTCATGGCCTGGTCCTTGGCATCCAGTTCGCCCTGCAACTTGCTGAGCTTGGCCTCGCGGTCGGCAAGGGAAGCAGCCAGTACGCCCAGTGAATCTTCCTTGTTCTGGAGTTTCAGCCGGTTGGCCTCCAGATCGGTCAGCAGCTTGCGGTTTTCCGCGCTGCCGCCGGCCACCAGTGCATTGTATTTGCCCAGCAGTTCATTGTTCAGGGAGTTGATCTTGTCGTACTGCAGGGTCATGCTGCGCAGGCTGGTGCCGAACGTGAGCGTGTCACGCTCCAGCATCTCCTTGCGGCGGCGCAGATCTTCCAGGGTGACTTGTTGGTCCTTCAGGCTGGCCTCCGCTTGCTGGGCTTTGGCTAAGGCCGCACTTTCGCTTTCCTGCATGGCCTTGTACCTGGTGTTGAGCTCCTCATACTTGCGCGCTGGCACGCAGGCGCCCAGCAGGGCGGCAACGCCGACCATGCAGGTGCCGTATTTCAAATGGGTGATCATGGCTAACTTTACAGTGGTGCACCAAAGATGCCCACACTTTGGATGGGGCCTTGTGCGGCCGCAACCTTTTTATGAACATGTCGTTTCCGTTCGTGCCATGGATCCACTGAGCTGGACAGGTCTTGATGCAGGAAGCATCATTACGGCATCCTTGGACGAGGAGCTGGAGGAATACCGCCTGTTGGCCTATTTGCAACGGGTGGATGCACAATACCGTGAGCACAAGCTGTATCCTTGGTTGGACGAGCTACAACGCCGCATTGCGCAGTTGCGTGCCTTGGCCGAACGGGCCGGGGTCATGGACGCTATGCAGCCATCCGAGCTGCTGGGGCTCGACCTGGGCCGGATGGAACTGGTACGCCGCCCGCCGCCCGTTCCTGCCGCATGGGCCGGGGTGGAACGGGCACTGGAACGTGCACTCCCGGTATTGGCCAGGGCCCGCGAACGGGGGCGCGAACTGCGCGATGAGCTCAACGGCCACATCCGGATGGAACCGGTGGGCATGGTTCCCTTGGATGTCCGCGAGGGCTGGTTGTTGCTGCGTCAGCACAACCAGGCGCTGGTGTACGCCTATTCCCTGCCCATCGTGCGCGAAATGCAGGCCCCGGGTACGCACCGCTACATCCGTACACGCTTCCATGCCACCTGCACGGTGGGTATTTCCTCCACATACGGGCACATCAAGGCGGAGCTGGTGCGCACCGGGCCTCTTCCCAACCCCGCCACCTTTGCTTTCGAGTCGGATATTACACTGCCGCGCATGGAGACCTTCCTTCCCCTGGCCAAGCGGATCACTTACGAAGTGGTGGCCGGACGGCCGTGTTGAGCATCGGGCCTGAAGTGCACCCGGCGCAGGTCCAAGATCTCCAAGGCATTGGAGTGCAGCCCTTGCAGGGTGGGGGACGACAGGGTGATGTAGCGTTCGTGGTAAAGCGGGATCAGCGGCACATCGTGCATGGCCACTTGTTCGGCAAGCGCCAGGTTCCGCATCCGGTCCGTCGCCAAAACGGCGTTGTTGGCGGCGGCGAACAAGGAGTCGAACCGCGGGCTGGCATAGCGCGTGGTGTTGAGCGTGGACGGCAGGGAGGTGTCGGGTTCGGCGTTTTTGCCGTAGAGCAGGGCCAGGAAGTTCTCCGGGTCGGGCAGGTCGGCCACCCATCCTTCGCGCCAGAAGAGGGCTTCGCCGCGCTCGATCCGGTCGTAGTACTCCTTGGTGTGCACCGTGTTCACAACAATGGCCACCCCCAATTCCCTGCCCAGCATTTCCTGGGCCATGCTGGCCACATTGCGATACCCGAAGCCGTGTGTGCTTACCTGTAGCTGCACCCGCGGAAAGCCCTTGCCACCGGGGTACCCGGCATCGTCCAGCAAGCGCCGCGCGCTGTCGGGGTTGTACGGATTGCCGGAAACCACCTCATAAGGATAACCGGCCAAACCCGGGGGCACGATGCCTCGGTCGGCGCTGACCGCGAGTCCTTGCAGGGCCTCCTGCACCAGCTTCTGCCGGTCGAGCGCCAAGGCAAAGGCCCGGCGGACGCGCACATCGTTGAAGGGTGGTTTGGACAGGTTGAACCCGTAGAACTGGATGGCCAAGGCCGCCGTGCTGGACATGCGGAAACGGCGCATGCCGGTGCGCGGGTCCAGCGAATCGGCGAGCACCCCAATGCTTTCCAAGGACAGTTCGGTCACCATGCTCAGGTGCCCGTTCATGAACGCCTCGATCTCTTTCTCCTTGTCCGGGACCAAGGTGATCCGCACCGCATCCAGGTAGGGAAGCTGGCCACCTTGGGCATCGCGCCCCCAATAGGCCGGGTTGCGTTCCAGTACGATGGCCTCTCCCGCCCGTGCCACCTTCAGCCGGAACGGACCGGTGCCGATCGCGTGGTCGAACAGCTGGTTGCCGTATTTGGCGGGAAGTTCCCGGGGCCAGATCCAACAACCGGCGCCAGCCAGGCTTTGCAGAAAGCTGGGAACGGGGCGCACCAAGGTGATGCGCACGGTACGGTCGTCCACGGCCTCGATCCCTTCCACTCGGCCGTCCGCCTTGCCCGAGGCGTAGTATTCGTCGGCCCCCTTTACTTTTTCCTGAAAGAGCCAAAACACGGCATCGCCCACCCCTTTTTCACAGATGGAGGTGAAGCAATGCACCACGTCGTCCGCCACCAGTTCGCGGCCCACACCGTCCGGGAAAGCCGGATCATTGTGGAACCGGACTCCTTCGCGCAGCTTGAACGTGTACACGGTGCGCGAGGTGTCCAGCTCCCAGCTTTCCGCCAGGGCAGCTTCCACACCGAGGCTTTCGGGGTTGAAGGCCACCAATCCCTCATACACTTGCGCGGCCACATGCTGCTCGGACACCAAGGTAACGGCCAAGGGGAAGAGGGTGCGCACCACCTGGGTTTCGTTGAGGTTGAGCACCCCGCCGTGCAACCCGCCCGGGCCGTACACCGTGGCGGTCGGGGAGCCGCAACCTGCAAGCAACCCGGCGATGAAATAAAACGGAAGTCTGCGGAGCATGGACGAACGCCAAAACTATCCGCGGGTCTTGGGGAGGTACCTGCCACAGGGCCGCTTTACCAACAAAGCACCGGGGATTACGGGGACGTGCCGCGCCCGCCCACCGGTTGCGGCCATTGCCTGGCAGGCACTACAAGTGGCCGTTACCGGTAATTTTCAGCCCGTTGCCGCGTTTTATGCCCACCGTCCTTGTGTCCGGACACACCCCCCTTCCCTCTTGGATCCGCCCAAGCCTGGCCATGCTGCTGCTATGGGCGGCGGCTGCGGGTGCCCAAGGACAGGACAACCGGGTGGTGCGCCGGATCGTGCTGGACCGCGACACCCTGCAATTGGACACCTTGAGCATCGTGCCGGGCTCGTTCAGCTTATGGGCGGACAGCGTGGAGGTGCCGCCACAGCGCTACCGGATGGACCCGCTGCGCAGCCTGCTGGTCCGTACCGATGATTCCCTGCAGGATACGCTCACCGCCCGCTACCGGGTCATGCCGATGATGCTGGGCGGCACCTTCCGGCATAAGGACCCCGATCGCCTGCTCCGCCCCTCGGGTGATCAAGCGGATCCTTTCAAATACATCCCGCCCAAGCAGCAACAGGACCTCTTCGGCATGGGCGGCCTCAGCAAGAGCGGCAGCATCTCGCGCGGCATGCTCTTCGGCAACAACCAGGACCTTTCCGTGAACAGCACCATGAACCTGGAGCTCAACGGCAAGCTTACCGACAAGATCAATGTGCAGGCCTCCGTAACGGACAATAACATCCCCATTCAGGCTGGCGGCAACACCTTGGAGCTGCAGGATTTCGACCAGGTCTTCATCAAGCTCTTCGACGACCGCCAGGAGTTGGTGGCCGGTGATTTCGTGCTGCAACGGCCCGAGAGCCACTTCCTCAACTACTTCAAGAAAACAAAGGGCCTCAACTACACCCTCAAACCGGCCGGCCGGGAAGGCCCCCGGAACACGTTCAGCCTGGGTGCGGCGATCAGCAAGGGCAGTTTCAGCCGCAACCAGTTGCAGGGCCTGGAGGGCGTGCAGGGGCCCTACCGGCTTACCGCCCCCGAAGGCGGAGCGTTCATCATCGTGCTTTCGGGGACCGAACGCGTGTATATCGACGGGCAGCTCCTGGTGCGCGGGATGGACAACGATTACGTGATCGATTACAACGCCGCCACCCTCACCTTCACCGCGAAGCGGCTCATCACCAAGGACAGCCGCATCACCGTGGAGTTCCAGTACGCCGACAAGAACTACGCGCGTTCCCTGGTGCGCGTGGCGGATGTGTTCACCACCGGCCGCACCACCTTCCGCTTCAACCTGTACAGCGAGCAGGACCACAAGGGCCAATCCTTGCAACAATCGCTTACCGATGAGGAAAAGCAGGCCCTTGCCAATGCCGGTGACGACCCCTTGCTGGCGGTGGTGCAGGGTGCGGACAGCGTTGCGTTCTCCGCCGACGAGGTGCTCTATGAAAGGGTGGATTCATTGGGCTGGTTCCCCGTGTACCGCTACACCACCAACCCGGACAGCGCCCGTTACCGTGTTAGCTTCAGCAGCGTGGGTGCGGGCAACGGCGATTACGTCCTGCAGGAGTTTACGCCCAACGGCCGGGTGTTCCGCTGGATGGCGCCGGACACGGTGAACGGCATCCTGGTCCACAAAGGCGATCAAGCACCCGTGCGCATCCTGGTGGCGCCCAAGCACAAGCGCATGGCCACTTTGGGGGCCGAACATGCTTTCTCCAACCGGACCAAGGCTTGGGGCGAGGTGGCCTTTAGCGATGAAGACCTCAACACCTTCAGCACCGCCGATGACGGCAACAATACCGGGGCGGCCGTGCGCGTGGGCGCCAGCCATGCCATCCGCTTGGCAGCCAACGACACCGCCAAGCTGCTGGTGCTGTCCACCGACAATGAATGGCGCTCGCGCCGCCTGGCCGTGGTGGAGCGTTACAGGCCGGTGGAATTTGAACGGGACTGGAACGTGGGCAACGTGGCCATGGACGGCGACCAGGTGCTGGCCGGCGCCACCGCGGGTTTCGTGAACGGCAAGCAGGGGCGGGTGGACCTGGCCGCTTCGTTGCTGCACATCGATGGCCGTTACGACGGCTTCAGGCAAACCTTGGTGGGCAAAATGCGCCTGGGCCGTTTTGATGCGGCGGTGGACGCCAGCCTGCTGCAGGCCGCGGCCGGGCGCAACACCAGTGGGTTCCTGCGCAACAAGGCCCTCCTGGCCCGGCGCTTCAAGCGGTTCACGCTGGGCGTTACCGATGAAGTGGAGGACAACCGGTTCAGGAACGACAGCACGCAGGTGCTGGTGCCGGGCAGTTATGCCTTCCACCAGTGGGAAGCGTTCGTGCAAAGCCCGGATTCGGCGAAGGTGCGCTTCCGGCTGGCCGGCGGCCAGCGCTCCGACCAGGCCCTGCGTGGCGGCAGCTTGGCCAACAGCACCGAGGCCACCAATTACGGAGCATCGCTGGACGCGGGCGGGCGGGCGGTGCGCAAACTGGCGGCCACCTTCAATTACCGGCAACTGCGCATATTGGACAGCACCCTTACGCCCCAGCGCGCCGAGGACACGTGGCTGGCCCGGCTGGACCATGGCCACAGCGCCTTGAAGGGCGTGCTTAGCTGGGACCTGTTCTACGAGTTCGGCAGCGGACTGGAACAACGCAGGGAGTACATCTACGTGCAGGTGCCCGCAGGGCAGGGCGCCTACATCTGGATCGATTACAACGGCAACGGGACAAAGGAGCTCAACGAGTTCGAACAGGCCCCGTTCTCCTACGAAGCAGACTATATCCGCGTGTTTGTTCAGGGACATGAAATGGAGCGCGTTTACAGCAACCAGCTAAGCGCCTCGGGCGAGCTGCGGCCATCGGCCGCATGGCGGGATGCCAAAGGGTTCAAAGGCTTCCTGGCAAAGTGGAACAACCTGGCCAGCTTCCGCAGCGACCGCAAGACCTCCAATGACGACCCTGCCCAAGGCTTCAACCCCTTCATCCTCGACCCGGCGGACAGCCTGCTCACCGCGCTGAACAGCTCCGCGCGCAATACCCTGTACTATGACCGCAACAGCCGCACGTGGAGCGTGGACCACACCTGGCAAAGCGACCGCGGGAAGAGCCTGCTGCTGAACGGCCATGAAACACGCGTGCGGGAAAGCAACCTGGTGCATGTGCGCTGGAACACCCTTCCCCGTTGGACCCTCGAAGCAGAGGCCTCAAGTGGCCGGAGCATGAGCAACAGCGATCTGTTGACCGGGCGCAACTACAGCATTGCGGAGAAGAGCACCGCGCCCAAGCTGAGCTGGCAGCCAAGCACGCGCATGCGGGGCGTGTTGCGGTTCAAATACACGGACAAGCTCAACGAGGCCGAACAGGGCGGTGAGCATGCCACCATCCAGGACCTCGGTGCAGAGTTCCGGCTGAACATGCCCGATAAAGGCTCCCTGCAGCTGAACACCAACATAGTGAAGATCAGCTATGACGGAACGGTGGACTCCTCCCTGGGGACCGAAATGCTGGGCGGCCTCAAGCCCGGCACCAACATCACGTGGAGCTTAGCCCTGCAGCGAAGGATCAGCGACCACCTCCAGGTGGACCTCACGTACAACGGCCGGTCCAGCCCGGAAATTCCCGTGGTGCACGTGGGGGGCGCACAGGTGCGCGCCTTCTTCTGAGGAGTGCGGGTGCCACTACTTCAGGTTGAACGTCGTATGGCCCACCTGCAGGCCCCCTTCGTAGGCGTCCACCTTGTACTCGCCACCGGTAAGCTTGCCGGTGGCGGTCCAATAGATGCACACGTCCACGGGAGCGTTTTGGTAGTCCACATCCCGTTTCACGCTGAATTCCCCCTCCACGCCATCATAAAAGAACCGGTTGGCCTGCTCCTCCGCCGGCAGCACCGAACCGTCCGGCCCGATGATCCGCATGTAAAGTGTCTTCTTGCCGGCCTCGGCGATGCGGTTCTCGCCCAAGTTGAAGCAGCACTTGATCATTTCCGCCTTGCTGCTGCGGTCCGTGTCCACCTGCTTGCCATTGTTGCGCTGGAAGATGGCATTGGCCTTCATGCCCGTGGCGGTCAATGCCGACCCTTTGCTGATCAGCGCCTGTTGTTCCGCGCTCTTCGCCTCCAAGGCCTGCTTCTGCCCGGTCATTTCGCCCAACTGCTGCTTGGTGGAGATGTTCTCGGCCATCAACGCCTGGTTCACCTGGTTGAGCGAGTCGATCGTTGCCACGTAGCCCTTCATGATCTTGCGCAGCGTCTCCGCTTCCTTGCGCGCCTTGCTCACGTCGTAATTGCCGCGCTTCACCTTGTCCATCAGCCCCACGATCTCCTTCTGCAGCGAATCCATGCGCGTACGCATCTGGTCGTTGGTGGTGCTCAGCGTGTCGTATTGCACCAACATGTCCTCAAGCAGTTTGGTCACATTTTCCTTTTCGCTGGACAAGGCCGTCACGCGATCTTCGGAAGCTACCACCTGATCCTTTTTCTGGAACCATAGGATCAACAGGATGACGTTGCTGATCAGCAGCAGCACCACCAAGGCCAGCAGCAGGGCATTGGTGCGGTTTTTTGCGGACGGTGCGGGATTGGGCTGGATCTCCGGCATGGGCGCTTCGTTTGGGCGTGGATGCAAAACTATCTTCGCTCAACAGTGCATGCGGCGTGCCATGGCCAAGTTGTCAACATATCCACCAACCATTGGGCGCCACCTCGCAGGATTGTTCCTTGATGTGGCCGGGATATTCCTGCCCCGCCGCTGTGCCGGGTGCGATGGCATGTTGATGCGCCACGAGGAGGCCATCTGCGGGGATTGTGTGGAAGACCTTCCCCGGCTCCGGGCCCACAACGACCCCGGCAACCGGGTGGAACAGGTCTTCAAGGGACGGATAAGGCTGCATGCGGCCAGCGCCTTCCTGCTGTTCACCAAGGATGGGATGGTGCAGCACATGTTGCACCGGTTGAAATACCACGGTGACCAGGGCGTGGGGCTGGAACTGGGGCGGCTCATGGCCTTGGATGCCATGGCCAGTCCGCGATTTGCCGATGTGCAGGCGGTACTACCCGTTCCGCTTCACCGCAGCCGGATGCGCCAACGCGGGTACAACCAGGCCCAGGTCCTAGTGGACGGCATGCGCCAGGCGTGGCCGCTGGAACCTTGCGAAGCGGACCTGCTACGCGTGGTGCACACCTCCACCCAAACAAGGCGAGGGCGGATGGAACGTTGGAGCAATGTGAAGGCCGCCTTCCAACTGGCCGATGATGCCGGGCTTCGGGGCAAGCACGTGTTGTTGGTGGACGACGTGGTGACCACCGGGGCCACGCTGGAAGGTTGCGCGCTGGCCTTGCGGGACGTGCCCGGCATCCGTATCAGTATCCTGGCTTGCGCCTGCGCCTGATCACGCCAGCCGGTCGCTGAGCAGGCGCATTTCCACCGGCGGTGCGATGCGCTCGTAGAGCATGCGGTAGGTGGCTTGGGTGATGGGCATGTCCACGCCCAGCCTTTCGTTGATCGCATGTACGCATTTCACCGCATGGAATCCTTCGGCCACCATGTTCATTTCCAGCTGTGCGGCCCTCACGCTATAGCCCTTGCCCACCATCACGCCGAACTCGCGGTTGCGGCTGAACGTGGAATAGGCCGTCACCAACAGGTCGCCGAGGTAGGCGGGCTCGTTGATGTCGCGGCTGATCGGGTGCACCGCTGCCACGAAACGCTCGATCTCCTGGATGGCACGGCTCACCAGCACCGCCCTGAAGTTGTCACCGTAGCCCAGTCCCACGCTGATGCCGGAGCAGATGGCGATGACGTTCTTCAGGATGGCCGCGTATTCGGTGCCGTGGATGTCATCGCTGAGGGTGGTCTTCAGAAAGCGGCCGCTGAGCGCCCCCGCCATGTGCACAGCCCGCGCCGGATCTTCACTGGCAATGGTCAGGTAGCTCAGCCGCTCCAGCGCCACCTCCTCGGCATGGCAGGGGCCGCAGATCACGCCGATGCTCCCGGGCGCCACGCCCCAGTGGTTGCGCAGGTATTCACCCACCACCTCGTTGGTTTCCGGCACGATCCCCTTCACTGCGCTGAAGCAGGTTTTATCCTTGAGCGCAGCGGGCTGGAGCTGGTCCAGGGTGGGCTTTAGGAACGCGCTGGGAACAGCGAGCACCACCACGCCTGCCTTGCCCACCACCGCACGCAGGTCCGTGTCCATCTCCAGCTTTTCCGCATCCAGCTGCGCCCCGGAGGTGTAGTCCGGGTTGTGGCCGTACTTGTTCACATGCCCGATGGTTTCCACACGCCGCACCCACCAGCCCACCTTGTCCTGCGTGGCGCTGAGCAGCTTTACTAAGGCGGTGCCCCAGGAGCCCGCGCCGATCACGGCGATGCGGGGAGCGCTCATTGGAACTTCACTTCGGCCTTCACCTCCTTGCCGTCGCGCAGCACGATCACTTGGGTGGTGTCGCCTTTCTTGAACATGCCCAAGGCTTTCATGTAGCCCATCATGTCAGGCACTTCGAAGTCGCCCATCTTGATCACAATGTCGCCCTTCTTCAGCCCGGCCACGCTGGCGGTCTTGCCGTCGTCCACGCCGTCGATGCGCAGGCCGCGGCCGTCGTACATGTAGTCCGGCACCACACCGAGCGTTACGCTGAAGCGCGGGGCCTTGGAGGTGTCGGTGTCGGCGGTCTTGGTGAAGGTGAGCTTGGTGCTGTCGTTGAGCGTGGTGATCACGGCCTCGATGTAGCGTGCGATGCGCAGCATGCCGGGGTAATCGAGTTTGTCCGCATCATCGCTGGGCTTGTGGTAGTCCGGCTCGCTGCCGGTGAAGAAGTGGATGGCGGGCACCCCTTGCAGGTAGAAGCTGGTGTGGTCGCTGGGCCCCACGCCGCCTTCGGTGGTCTTGATGTCCAGCCCGCCCACCTTCAGCTTGGTGATGCCGGGCCAAGAGGGCGAAGTGCCGATGCTGTTGATGGCGAGGTTGCTGGCGCTGTCCAGGCGGCCCACCATGTCCATGTTGATCATGTAGGTGAGGCTGTCGATGGGCAGGGTGGGGTGCTTGGTCCAAGCGTTGCTGCCGTACAGGCCCTTCTCCTCGCCGCTGAAGGCCATGAAGAGGTAGTTGTTGTTCTTGGCGTTCGGCATTTGTTGCAGGTCGGCGGCCAACTGCAGCAGCACAGCCACGCCGCTGGCGTTGTCGTCGGCGCCGTTATGGATGGCGGGTTCACCGCGGTACAGTGAGCCTTCGCCGCCCATGCCAAGGTGGTCATAATGCGCACCGATCACCACGGTGTACGGCTTGCCGTTGCCCACGTAGCCGATCACGTTGTGTCCGGTCTTCTCCTCACGGATGATGTCCGTGTGGATCACCACGGGGTCGCCGTCCTGGCCGAGTTTTTCAAAGCCGCTCTTGGTGAGGAAGACCACCGGAACCGTGCTCGGCAGCAGCTTCATCTCGAAGTCCGCGGGCGGGTCGTTGGCCATGTCCGGTGCGTCGTTGTAGAAGATGATCGCATTGGCGCCGAGCTTGATGGCATCGTTGATGCGCGAGCGCAGGTCGTTGTGGGCAAGCCATTTGGAGTGCGGGTGGATGCCATCGGGCGAGCTGATGCTCATGCAGGCGGCATGGTCCTTCACGTCCACGCCGTCGAAATCGTTGCGGCCCAGTTCCGGCGCCAGGATGCCGTACTTGCAGCGGGCCACGCGGGTAAGCACCTGGGCGTTGGCCGAGTAGCCCAGCGGATAAAAGTCCTCGCCGAGCTTCAAGGTGTGGCGGCCCAACTGCAGCGTGTTGTCCGGCCCGGTGCGGGGCAGTGCCGCGAACTGGAAAGCGTTGAGGTAGGTGTGGTCGTCGCCTTTGGGGGCCAGACCAAGCTGCCGGAAGCGGTCCATGATGTAGGCGGCGGCCATCTGTTCGCCCTTGGTGCCGGTCTCGCGGCCCATCATGCTGTCGTCGGCCAGGGTGAACACATCCGTGCGCAGGTGGCGCAGGGCGGTGCTGTCGGGCATCAATGGCTGCGCGCTGGTTGTGAATGGAAGGGCGACCAGTGCCGCCGTGGCCACCGGGTGGAAAAGAATTCGTGCTTGCATTGCGTTGCTTACGGGCCGCGAAGGTACCGGCTGGCTTGCAGTGGGCCTTTACAGGGCAAGACATGTGTGACGGTGCGGTGACATGCAGCAAATGCCTGAGTTATACCATTTCGCAATAGAATGGCACCCAAAGATGCGCCGCTATTTTTCCGCAGGGCAAGACGTGCGGTTCGTTGCGTAGCGGGGTCTACGGAACGAACCGCACGGTGATGCGATGCGGAAAAAGAGCAAGCAGATCGGGTAATTTTCTATTGCGAATTGGTATTATAAGGAAGGTCTGGCGTCCTTCCTCACCGGTCGTAGTGGTAGCGGCACATCAGCACGGTCACCTTGCGTTCCTTGCGGTCGCCAGTTACGGCATACACCAGCCGGTGTTCGCCATTGATCCGGCGCGACCAGAAGCCGGCAAGGTCATGGCGCAAGGCTTCAGGCTTGCCGAGGCCCTTGAACGGATCACGACCAATGTCTTTGATCAATTCGTGGATGCGCTCCACCATTTTCGGGTCCGCGTCCACCCAATGGCAATAGTCCTCCCATCCGGTGGCCGTGAACTCCACGCGCAGCGCCATGCGATCAGCGCTTGGTGTTGAAAGCCTTTGGCGCGGTGGTCTTCCCGGCCTTCAATTCCTCCATGGACGTTCGCAGGCGTTCGCGGTTCTTCGCGGTGGCCATCAGGTAGCCGGTTTCCGTTAGGGCGTTGTATTCCTTCAGGGACATGATCACCACGGCATCCTCCTCACCGCTGCCACGCGAAACGACGATCACTTCCAGGGATTTGGAAACACGGTCCAAGTACGTCTTGAGCTTTTGGCGCAGGGAAGTGACCGGTATGGCGATCATTATTGTACGGTTTAATGTACGTGCAAATGTACATGGATATTGCATGGCAGGGAGGTTTCATTCACGTTGCCCCGCTTCTCCCTCCAATGGGGGTGCAGTTCATGTACAATTGTCAAGGTTTCCTATCTTTCCGAGCGGTTGCCGCAGCGTACTGCGCGACCGGCCCCTTCCTTGATCCCTGAACCACATGGCTCGAACATTACCTGCAACTCCCCACATCCTGATTTCCGCCTTGGTGCTGGCCTTCAGCCTGCCCGCGCATGCGCAGTTGGTCATCAATCAAAACCTGACCCCGCGCAATATGGTGCAGAACATCCTGATGGGGCAGGATGTGGTGATCAGCCATGTGGCCTACAATGGTGATACCAACAATGTGGTGGCACCCGTGGCAACTA